>WNFT01000846.1_pt1 | contig 40010 bp, 37 predicted proteins | sample 5400191 | NCBI WGS metagenome assembly WNFT01 (sample SAMN13153359, study PRJNA577476) | soil metagenome | isolation source: 80 cm saprolite under Madrone tree | place: USA:California | collected 2016-06-14 | reverse complement strand
CGAGGGGGACGAGCACGGAGTCGGGACCCACCGCGTAGCGCACGCGGGGGCGCGTCGCGACGAGCGCGCGGTGGATCGTCTCGGCTACGACCTCCGGCCCCGGAGCTTTCGGCAATGACGTGCGGATGACCTGCTCCGCGCGCCGGATGCGGTCGCCGTAGGGCGAGCGGCCCCCCTCGCCCCAGTCGGTCCGGTCGTTGAAGGCGGTGCGGATGTCCCCGGGCTCCACGAGGATCGCCCACACCCCGGTGCCGTGGAGCTCGTTGCGGAGCGCGAGGACGAGCGCGTCCGTGGCCGCCTTGCTGGCGGAGTAGTGGGCCTGGAAGGGGATGGGGGCGCGGCCGGCCAGGGAGCCCACCACCACGATGCGCCCTCTTCCGCGCTCGCGCATCCCCGGCAGCACGGCCCGCACCACGGAGAGCACGCCGAAGAAGTTGGTCTCGAGCTGGGCCCGGGCCCGGGCGAGCGAGGTCTCCTCGACGCTCCCGAAGACGCCGTAGCCGGCCGCGCACACCAGGGCGTCGATGCCCCCCGCGCGCCCGAGGACCTGGCACACCCCGCCCTCGACCGCCGCCTCTTCGGTGACGTCCATGCGGACCCACTCCATCCCGAGGGTGGAGGCCGCCTCTCGCCGCCCCGCGCCGAAGACGCGGAAGCCCCGGGCGGCGAGAAGGCTCGCGGTGGCGGCCCCGATCCCCGACGACGCCCCCGTGACCAGCGCCACCAGGCTCATGGATCATTCCTCGTTTTCGTGGAGGCCGTAGCGCCGGAGTCGCGAGTAGAGCTGCGAGCGGGTCAGGCCGAGGAAGCGGGCGGCCTGCGATCGGTTGCCCCGGGCCCGGGCGAGCGCCTTCTCCACGAGCGCGCGCTCCAGGGCCTCGAGGTTCACGCCCTCTTCGGGCAGGTCGCCGGCCTGCACCGGGACCGCCTTGCCCGCCCCTTGAACCCCCGGCAACTGGTCGGCCGTGATGAGCCCGCCCCCCGCCAGGATCACCGCGCGCTCGAGGGCGTTGCGGAGCTCGCGGGCGTTGCCCGGCCAGGGGTAGGCCAGCAGGCGCTCCCGGGCCTCCTTCGAGATGCCGGCCGCGGGCCGGCCCATCGCGGCCCCGATCTCCTCCAGGAACGCCTCGGCCAGGGGCAGCACGTCCTCGCGCCGCTCGCGCAGGGGAGGCAGGCGGATCTCGAACACGCGCAGGCGGTAGTAGAGGTCCTCGCGGAAGTCCCCGCGCGCGAGGGCCGCTTCGAGGTCGCGGTTGGTGGCCGCGATCACCCGCACGTCCGCTTTCAGGGCCCGGCTGCTCCCCAGGCGCTGGAACTCGCGCTCCTGCAGGACGCGCAGGAACTTGGCCTGCACGGCGGGGCTCATCTCGCCCACCTCGTCGAGGAAGAGCACTCCCGAGGCGGCCTGCTCGAGGCGGCCCGCCCGCGCCTTGTCCGCCCCCGTGAACGCGCCCCGCTCGTGGCCGAACAGCTCCGACTCGAGAAGGGTGTCCGGGAGGGCGGCGCAGTTCAGGGCCACGAAGGGCCCCTGGGCCCGGGGGGAGGCCCGGTGGATCAGGCGGGCCACCACCTCCTTGCCCGTACCCGACTCGCCCGTGAGCAGGACCGTGGTCTCCGTCTCCGCGACCTTGGCCGCGTGCTCGAGCACTTCCCTCCAGCGCGCGGACCCGCCCACCACCCGCCGGTAGCCGGAGCGGCTCGCCAGCTCCTCGGTCAGGCTGCGCACGCGCTCCGCCAGGCGCTCCGCCTGCTCGCGTGCTTCCGCGGCCCTTCGGGCTTGCTCGGCCAGCTCCTGGTGCGAGAGGGCGAGGGCCACGTGGTCGGCGATCCGCCGCACCACCTGCACGTCGTCTTCCCGGTAACGCCCGGGCTCCCGGGACAGGACGGAGAGCGAGCCGGAGATCGCGCCCAGGAGGCGCACGGGGACGCGCAGGAGCGACCGAACGCCCAGCGCGGCCAGCCAGCGGGCCCGGGGGGTCGCGGGGTCCAGCTCGCGCTCGGCGTCGCCAAGGAGCTCGAAGTCGTGCTCGCGCTGGCGCAGCTCGAAGGGCGAGAGGTCGAAGGCATCGGGGAGGCCCGGGGGCATTTCGCCGGTCAGGGCCTCGACCCGCACCGAGCGCCCGTCCTCGCGCAGCGCGGTCAGGAGCAGGCGGTCGTGGGGGAGGACGACCTGGGCCACCGCGGAGACGCGGCTGAACACCTCGCGCACGTCCAGCGACTCGGCCAGGGTCAGCAGGAGCTGATCCAGGGCGGAGAGCCGTTCTCCCCGCACCACCTCGAGGAGGGCCAGCCGCTCGTGCTCGAGAGCGGAGCCGAGGATGGCCGCGATCGCCTCCGCGAGCGGCTCGTGCTCGGGCCCGAAGGCCCGCGGGCCGCGGGCGCTCCACCAGACCGAGCCCGCGGCCTCGCCCCCGCGCACGATGGGAGCGAGCAGGATCGAGCGCGCCCCCTGCTCGACGACCCGACGGTCGAGCGCGAAGGCCTCGTCCAGCTCCCGCGCCGCGTCGTCGATCCGCCGAACGCGGGTGGGGCCGGGGCGGAGGGCGGGCGAGAGGTCCACCAGCATCAGGCGCTCGCCCGTCACCACCGCGGGGTCCTCGCCCGCGAGGGCCAGCACCAGCAGGGCGTCGGGGCCGTCCCGGCGCGAGAGGCCCATCCGGTCGAAGGGCAGGAGGCCGCGCGCGGCGGCGGCCACGCGCGTGAAGACCTCGGGGAGGGCCAGCGTCTCCGCGACCGTCCGTGCGATGGCGGAAAGGACGGGCGCCGCCTCCGCGAGCGAGGGGCCGCTCAGGCGCGGACCTCCTTCTGCCGCTCGAAGTCCACGAGGGTGGCTACCTTCGCGATGCGGTCGGCGAAGACCACCACCAGGTCGTCGCGGCCCGCCATCCCGAGCGCCCGGCGGACCGCCTCCGTCTCGGTCTTCACCGTCTCCACCTGCTCGGGCAGGAGGCCGCCCGCGAGGAGGGCCGCGCGCAGGTAGCCCGCCACCTCTCCCGGCTCGCGGCCGCGCAGGTCCTCGTCGTCGCGCAGGACGACCCGATCGAAGTAGGGCGCGGCCGCCCGCCCCATCGCGTCGAAGGCCTCCGGGCGGCGGTCTCCCGGCGCGTTCAGGACCGCGATCACCCGCGCCTTCTTCATGGCCTGGAGGAACGGCCCCACCTGCTTCATGGCGTGGGCGTTGTGGCAGTAGTCGATCATCACCCGGAAATCGCGGAACTCGTAGAGGTTCGCCCGGCCGGGAGTCTGGAAGGGCGTCGCGTGGAAGGTGCGCAGCCCGCCCCGGATGTGGTCCAGCTCGATCCCCGCCGCGAACGCGGCCAACGAGGCGCAGAGGGCGTTCGCGATGTTGAAGCGGGCCTTGCCCTCGAAGGTGATCGGGACCTGCCGGGCGTGCACGATCGGTATGCGCAAGGTCGAGCGGTAGAGGCAGAGGGTGTCGTGGCGGTCCATGACCGCCCCCAGCCCGCCTCGGACCACGTGCTCCTTGAAGCGGGCGTTCTCGGGGTCGAGGGAGAAGAGGCCGACCCGGGCCTTGGTGCGCTCCGCCAGCCAGGGCGTCATCCCGTCCTCGGCGTTGAAGACCGCGACCCCGTCGGGGAAGACCCGCTCCGTCACGAGGGACTTCACCCGGCTCAGGTCCTCCAGGGTCTCCACGTCGCGGAGCCCCAGGTGGTCGCCCGCCACGTTGGTGATCACGCCCACGTTGGCCCAGTCGTAGCCGAGGCCGAAGCGCAGGAGGCCGCCCCGGGCGGTCTCCAGGGCGGCGAAGGTGACGGTGGGGTCGCGGAGCACCGCCTGGGCGGAGGCGGGGCCCGTGCAGTCGCCCTTGATGATCGGCTCCGTCCCGATGTACACGCCCTCGGTGGTGGTGAGGCCCACGTGGTGCCCGCCGTGGACCGCGAGGTGGGCGATGAGGCGGGTGGTGGTGGTCTTGCCGTTGGTGCCGGTGACGGAGACGATGGGGACGCGGGCGGCGGCCCCCGCGGGGAACAGCATGTCCACCACCGCCCCCGCCACGTCCCGCGGCGTCCCTTCCGAGGGCGCCACGTGCATGCGGAAGGCGGGCGCCGCGTTCACTTCCACGATCCCGCCCCCCACCTCGGCCAGGGGCTTCTCGATGGTGGGCGAGATCACGTCGATCCCCGCGATGTCGAGGCCCACGATCTTCGCGATGCGCTCCATCAGGTGGACGTTCGAGGGGTGGACGAGGTCGGTCACGTCCCGGGAGGTCCCGCCCGTCGAGAGATTGGCGGTGGACTTCAGGTACACGGTCTCCCCCCGCCGGGGGACCGAAGCGGGCGAGAGATGGTGGCGCTCGAGCAGGGCCAGGGTCTGCTCGTCGATCTCGATCTTGGTCAGCACCTTCTCGTGGCCGATCCCGCGCCGGGGGTCCTGGTTCGTTTCCTCGACCAGCTCCTCGATGGTCTTCGCCCCGTCCCCCGCCACGCAGGCGGGGACGCGCTGGGCCGCGCAGATGAACCGGCCGCTCACCACCAGGAAGCGGAAGTCGAAGCCCTCCAAGTAGCGCTCGACGATGATCTCCTCGCGGTGCTTGCGGGCCTCCTGATAGGCCAGGCGCAGCTCGCGCTCGCCCTGGATGTTGGTGAGGACGCCCCGGCCGTGGGAGGCGTCCAGGGGCTTTACCACCACCGGCCAGCCCAGGTCCTTCGCGACGTCGACCGCGTCCTCCTCGTCGGAGACCACGTGGCCCCGCGGGACGGGGACTCCCTGGTCGCCCAGCAGGCGCTTGGTGAGGTCCTTGTCCCCCGCGATCTCCACCCCGAGGTGGGCGGTGGTGGAGGCGATGGTGGCCTGGATCCTCCGCTGGTTCACCCCGTAGCCGAGCATGACCAGGGAGCGGTCGTTGAGGCGCAGCCAGGGGATCCCGCGCGCGGCCGCCGCGTCCACGATCGATTTCGTGGAGGGGCCGAGGGCCCACTTCTCGCGGAGGCGCTTCAGGCCGTCGAGACGCTCCTCGAGGTCCAGCTCCTCTCCGTCAATCCCAGCGCAGTGCTCGACCACGTCCAGGGCGAGCTTGCCTGCCCGCACCCCGACCCGCTCCTCCTCCATCTCGTAGACGAGGTTGTAGACCCCGGGGGTCAGGGTCTCCCGGGTCCGGCCGAAGGAGACCGGGATGCCAACCAGCCGCTGGACCTCGATCGCCGCGTGCTCCGCCACGTGCCCGAGCCAGGTCCCCTCACGGACGCGCTTCAGGAAGCCGCCCGCCGCTCCCTCCGAGCAGTGGTGCTCCTGGAGGCTCGGGAGGAGCACGATCAGCCGGTCGTGGAAGCCCGCGATGGTGTCGGTGGGCCGATCGCGGAACGGCCCCAGGTCGATCCGCATCCAGATGCACGGGCGGTAGGACCAGAAGTTGGGGCCCTTGAGGACGAGGGTTTCGAGGAGCCGGATGCCATCCGCCACGGGCTACCTCCGGAGGCCGTCGTGCCGGGAGTATAGTCCCGACCGGCATCCCCTCCCCGGGATGGAAGCTTCACGCTGCAAGTAGGCCCATCAGTCGTCGTCCCTCGATGCCGTTAACGGGCGTGGTGGAGCCAGTAGCTCATCACCGCGAGGTTGTAGAGCCAGTGACCCACCACCAGACGCGGGAGCCTTCGACTGCGGAGATAGGCCCGTCCGAAGACGAGGCCGAAGGCGAAACTCATGAGTGAGGCCCGCGGCGGATATCCGTGCGTGCCCGCAAACATCGCCGCGGCCACGACCACCGACCAGCCGCGGCGCAAGCCAAGAACGAGGTGGAGCCGGGAAATGAGGTATGCCCGGAAGACCACCTCCTCAGCGAGCACCGCGAAGAACGACTCCACGACATGGATGCCCGTAACCCCCCATTTCCGGTAGAACGAATCCCACTGCGTCGGGCTGTCGGGTACTCCCGCGACCTCGAGCACCCGGCCGACGACAGGGTCCACGAGAACCCACATCGCCAGGAAAAGCAGCCCGCCGGCCAGGATCTCCCGGACCCAAGGAACCGCCGAGGCGGGCAGGGGGATGGGAGAGAGAGGCCCCCGATTTCTCTCCAGCAGCGTCCACACGAGGAGCATAAGTCCGACCGACCACGCCACGCCGACCGCCAGGATACCCGGTGTCATCGGCGGCGTGTCCGCCTCGTTCAAGAGCCCCCACAAGGCCGGGTACACCGCAGTGAGAAGGACGACGCCGGCGAGCTCCACCGCTTCCATGCCTCGCGGACGCCGATCCTCCTCGTTGGCCGCTTCCTGCCGGATGGGCTCCGCGGTCTCAGGGACGGTCGCCTCCACGGCCGCCGTCCCCTCCGTGTCGTCGGACTCGGGCCGCGAATGCCCATGGGTGGCCTCCGCGGGTTCGACAGGTGATACCGAATCGGGGGCCACCGCGATGTCCAGGAGGGCTCGGGCCGCTGCCTCATCCTCGGCGCGGACCTGTAGCCGGCACCCGATTCCGACCCCCAGGTAGGATCCCGCAGACTCGTCGAAGACCCATGCGCGAAGTCCGGCGCCTTCCAGTGCCATGCAATGCGAGTGGGCTTCGGTCGGGCTGAAATATTGGCCGACCGTCACCAGCGGCTGGACGTCGGGTACTTCCGCGCTGTCGGCGGCGCGGACGGGCGGCTCGGCAACGCTCGGAGAGACGCCCCGGGCCTCGAGAATGGAGGCCGCGATCGCGAATACCTCGGGACGCCACTCGCCCTCGTCCCGCTCCCGCAGGATTGAGCTCAGGTCCTCCGTCGTTCGGGCCTCGAGGGCGCGGCGCAGATCGGTCTCGTCGGACGCGGACCCGAGGGCTCGCGATCCCCGCATCAGGTTCAGCAAGCGGCTCAGGAGACCTCGTTCCGGTCCCGGTCCGTTGGTGCCCATGCGACCTCCGTCCTCAGGTCAAGAGCAAGGGCAATGCCATTGGGCCGCCCGACGCCATCTCTTCGCAACTGACCCAAGGCGCTCCCACACTGCGCGACTCTGCCCACGTGCTGGGCGGTCGACCACGGTTGGTGGGGCCGAAGAAGGCGGGGGGCCGATCCCGATCTCAGGTCGAGGAGCCGATCCTGATCTTGAAGCCATCGGGATCCACGATGGCGAAGTCGCGCGAGCCCCACGGTCGACTCTGGGGCTCCTCCGCGAGCGTGCCTCCGCGGGCCTTGATGGTGGCGGCCAGCGCGTCGACGTCCTGCGCGGTGGTGCAGTAGATGCTGAAGCCCTCGCCCTTCCTGCGGTCGCGCCCCTTCTTCCAGTCGTCCTGCTCGATGTAGAAGGCGACGGCGCCCGCCCGCATCTCGGCCCCCGCCAGCTTGCCGTCCCGCTCCCAGCGCTCCTTCACCAGGCAGCCGAGGACGTCGCGGTACCAGGCGAGGCTCTTCTCGATGTCGTTCACGGTCAAGGATGGCGCGGCGTCTCGCAGCCGCAGGGTCTCGGGCAGCCGCCGGACGGGCAGCGACCAGGCTTCCAGCGCGGTCTCCTCCGCGGCGGGCGTGCGATCGTCGGTCTTCTTCTTTGTAGCCATGCGAATGCCCCAGCAGGCTACCCCTCCCGGGCGGGTGCGGTCAACCTTGGCCCGCTACTTTCCGGGGAGGCCCGCCCGTCCGCGAACCGTGGTCCGGATGCGATGGAGCGACGACGTCGTGGTCACGTACAGGACGTCCCGCTCCGGACCGCCGAAGGTGCAGTTGGTCGGGTCCTCGGCCATCGGGATGACGGTCACGAGCCTCGCCGTGAGGCGCTTCGCGTCGGGCAGGAACACGTAGATGCCGGCCTTCTCCCTGGTCCCCGCGGCGGCCCAGAGGCGCCCCTCGCTGTCCAGGGCCATGCCGTCGATGCCGCGCCCGCCTCCGAAGTCGTAGAGGACCCGCCCGCGGCGCGCGCCGCCGCGCCCGTCGAGATCGAACGCCCAGAGCTGGACGGCGCCCCCCGGGCTCGCGTTCTCGGCCAGGTACAGGGTCTTGTCATCGGCGCTGACGAGGATGCCGTTGGGCCGGGTGAGGGAGTCGACGACGCGCGTGAGCGTCCCCCCGGGATCCCACCGGTAGACGGCCTCCCGTTCCAGCTCGAGGTTCTAGCGCTTGCCGTAGCGCGGGTCGGTGAAGTAGATGCGCCCGCGGCGGTCGATGGCCAGGTCGTTCGGGCTGTTGGCGCTGCCCCGGTAGCGCTCCGCGAGCACGGTCAGCCGGCCGTCCTTCTCGATGCGGACCAGCCGCCGTCCCCGCCCCGACGCGTTGCCTTCGCACGCGACCAGCCGCCCCTCCGTGTCGAAGGCGAGGCCGTTCGCGCCGTCGGTGGCTTCCCTGAAGACCGACACCTGGCCCGAGGCCTCGAGCTTCAGCGTCCGGTTGTTCGTGACGTCCTCGAACAGCAGGTAGCCGTCCGGATGCCACGCCGGTCCTTCGCCGAACCCGAGGCCACCGGCGAGCTTCTCCCACGACGCGCCAGGGGCGAGCAGGGGCGCGTCCGCTGCCGCGAGGGCCAGCACCACGGCGGGGACGAGCCACATGGCCAGGCAGCTTAGCAGCGGTTCATCGGACTCGGCCTGCCCCGGGCGGGTGCACCGGCGGGTCCCATCGCCGGCCGCCTTCCAGGCGCATCCAGGTGTCGAATCGGCGCCGGCCCTCGTGGAGGCGGATCACGCGCGCGCCGCGCGGGAAGCCCGCGCGGCCGTACTCGGCGAAGCCCGTGGCCCGACCGTAGGCGAGGCGGACCCCGTGCAGCTCACCTTCGTAATCGTTCACGTGGTCGTGCCCGCAGAAGGCCCCCATCACGTCGCCCGCCTCCACCAGGGCGGCAAAGAAGCCGCTGTTGAGCGCGGGCCCGCAGACGGCCTCGTGCTTCTCCCCACGACAGACCCGGGTTTGCCAGACCACGTCCCATTCCGGGAGGGGAATGTGAAAGAACGCGAGGGCGGGCAGCTTCTCCTTCCGCTCTCCGAACTCCCGCCTCAGGAGGGCGGAAGCGCGCCGGTACCAGGCGATCTGGTCGTGGGCGATCCAGTCGTAGTGCCCGATCCCCAGGTCGTCGTAGCTCCCCGAGTCGAGGAAGTAGAGCGCGGCCGCCAGCCGTCTCGATCGCGCCGCGCGCAGGCGCAGCACGTAGTTGCCGACTCCGGTCAGCCCCTTCGGTCCCCGCTCGCTCAGGCACAAGGGGTGTCGCCTCTGCGCCCGGAGCATCTGCGCTCGCGAGGCTATGCCTTCGTCGTCGTGGTTCCCGAAGACGGCCGCCCAGGGGATCTCGTGGGCCTCGATGATCCGGGCGACCTCGTCCCACGCCCGGCAGGGGTCGTGGGCGGCGGCCCCGCTCACGATGTCTCCGGTGAGGGCCACGAGATCCGCTCGCTCCGCCTTCAGCACCTCCTGGATCAGAGCCCGCGTCCGCTCGTCCGCGCCCTCGCCGTTCGACCAATGGACGTCGGTGACCTGGACGATCGTGAACGTGCCGTCCCGGCGGAAGCGAAGGTCGTCGCTCATGTCACGGGCCGCAGCATAGCAGGGCGTGCGCCGCACGGCGGGGGAGGGAGCACTCGAGCGCCAAGCCGTTGGGCGAGACGCCCACCGGGTGAGCAGCCCTCGGGCGGCCCCCCGCGCTGCCTTCCCGTCCTTGGAGCCACTTACGAAGGGGTCTCGTCCATTGCCTGCCGGCACTCCCCTTGCTCTTCCGGGTCGGGCAGTCTTCGAGGAGTTGTGTTCACACGATCCTGAGGCGGTGCGCGCTGCCGCCATGGCCGAGGATCGCCCGATCCTCGGCCCCTTCCCGCGCCGCGCAGAGCCGAGTCACCCCTCGCGCAGTTTGTTGGCGATCGACGGCGAGCGATCGCGCACGCCCTCCGAGCGAATGACCGCAAGCCGTCCCAGGATCAGCGCTTTCGCCTAAGGCCAGGCCCGGCTAGCGGCCCCCGGCACGACAGTTGCTCTGGCACCGGGCATGACGAGTTGCAGCCTTCCCCAGCACGATTCCGATGGGCCACGATGTGCCTTATCATCGACCCACCCGGACAGTCCTCGGTGGAAGAATGACTCGCGAGCAGCTCTTCCTCTCCGAACTCACGCTGATCGAGCGGGTCATCGCCTGGGTCTGCGCGCGACGCTGCCTCCGGGGAGCGGAGGCGGAGGACTTCGGGTCCACCGTCAAGCTCCGGCTCATCGAGAACGACTACGAGATCCTGGGCCGGTTCGAGGGCCGCAGCTCCCTCAAGACCTACATGACGGTGGTGGTCCACCGCCTCTATCTCGACTACCAGACCCAGCGCTTCGGCAAGTGGCGTCCCTCGGCGGAGGCCCGGAGGCTGGGGCCGGTGGCGCTGCGCCTCGAGGTGCTGCTTTATCGGGATGGCCTGACCTTCGAGGAGGCGAGCGGCGTGCTCCGGACGGACATGCGAGTGACCGACAGCGTCGAAGCCCTCCACGAGATGAAGCGGAAGCTGCCGCTCCGGAACGGCCGCCACACCGGCTCCGGCCCGCACCCGGAGCCTTCCGAGTGCGCGAGCGGGCCCTCCGCGATCGAGCAGTCCGAGCGGCAGGCCCTGGCCCGGAGGACCTTCCCGGTCCTGCGGCGAGCGCTGGGGCGCCTGGCCGCCCGGGATCGCATCATCCTGCGCCTGCACGTCGAAGCCGGGCTCTCCCTGGCGGACGTGGCGAGGTCCCTCGGCGAGGAGCAGAAGGCCCTGTATCGGAAGAGGGATGCGCTCCTGAAGCAGCTGCGGGAAGACCTCGAGCGCGAAGGGATCCGGGACGGAGACGCGCAGGAGCTCCTGTCGACGCTGGATTGGGAGTCGGCCCTCGTGGCCGACGGGGCGGAGGTGAGCCGTGACCGGAGTATCCCCGACCATGCGTAGACTGGCCGCCTGTCCCGACCCGGCTCTCATCGCGGCCCACGCGGACCGCCGCCTCGCGCCCGACGAAGCGGCTCGCATGGACGAGCACATCGCCGGCTGTGCCGACTGCTACGAGGTGTTCTCGGAGACCGTCCAGTTCCGCCTCCGCGAGGGGGACGAAGTCGGAGTCGTCAAGGCGCCCCTCGCGTTCGTCCGTCGCCCCTGTTTCAAGATCGCAGCAGGCCTCGCGATCGCGGCCGCGCTCGTCCTGGCCCTCACGACTCGGCTCTATCGGGCGCCTTCACGTCGCGGGGCGCCTCTCGTCGCGGATCTGGCCGAGGCCATGGGCGCCAAGCGGTTCATCGAGCCCCGGCTGACCGGGGGCTTCCACCACGGCCGCCTCATCACCCTGCGCTCGGGCGAGACCCCGCACGGGCTCGACGCCCAGTCACCCGCGGTCCTCGGGGCGGTCGCCCGCATCCGCGAGCGCGCCGAGAGCGATGCGTCGCCGGAGGCCCTGGGGGCCCTGGGCATCACGTATCTCGTCTCGGGAGACGTCGCGGCGGCCGTCAAGACCCTCGAGTCGGCTTCGGCCCAGGAGCCCGAGAACGCGCGCCTGCTGAGCGACCTCTCCGCGGCCTACCTCGCGCGGGCGGCCCAGGCCGACGAGCCCGCGGACATCCCGAAGGCCCTCGAAGCCGCGGAGAGGGCCATCGCCCTGAAGGACGCGCCCGAGGAGGCCTGGTTCAACCGCGCCCTCGCCCTCGAGCGCTTGTACCTCGTCGACGCCGCCCGCAAAGCCTGGGAGGACTACCTCCAGCGGGACTCGGCCTCGGGCTGGGCGGAAGAGGCCCGACAGCATCTCGAAGCCCTGCCCAAAGAGCGCCAGTCGTCGGCCGAAGAGGACAAGGCCCGTGTCCGGGCCGCGCTCGAGGGTGGCCAGGCCGCGGTCGATCGTCTGGCCGCGAACTCCCCCTCGTTGCTGCGCGACTACCTCGAGGACGACCTGCTGCCGGCGTGGGCCGAGGCCTACCTCGTGGGCCACCCCGACACCAACCTCCATCGCGAGCGGGCCCGCCTCCTGGGCGACGCCCTCTCCCGCACCACCGGCGACGCCATGCCTAGAGATGCAGCCCGCGCTCTCGCCGAGCCCGCGGCAACCACCACACGAGATCCCCTCCGCTCTCAGGCCCTCGGCTACCAAACCCTTCGCGAAGCCAAGCGCCTCTCCGACCTCCAGGAGCACTCCTGCCTAGCCTTCCGCACGGCTGTTCGTGACCTGGAGGTGGGAGGCAGCCCGTACGCGGCCTGGGCGCAACTGCAAGTCGTGAGCCTCTGCCTCTATCCATCCAAACAGCAAGCGGCCCTGGTTGAGCTCGCGCGCCTCGAGACCGTCGCGGAGCCGCGTGGCTACGTTCAGCTCCTCGGCCGCGTTCGCTGGATGCAAGGGCTGATTCACGCGGTTCAGGGCGAGCTGACGGACTCCCTCGAGCGGTACCGCCTTGCGCGTACCAACTTCCATGCGAGCCGGAACGCCGACAGTGAGGCTGTGATCCTCGGATTGCTCGCGGAGAACTTCCGCCTCCTGGGCGAGAGCGGGGGAGCCTGGCGGCATCGGCAGCAAGGCTTCGCGCTGCTCAGCGACGTGCCGAATCCCCGCCGCCGCGACTCGATGCTCAGCGAGGCCACTTTCGCCTGCCTGCACGAGCAGATGCCCAGGAGCGCGCTTCATTTTGGAAGCGCACTTGTCGATGCGGCCATGCGCTCAACCAGTGCGCTGGCTGTTAGCGAAGCCCTCACGCGCCGCGCCATCATCGAACACATGCTCGGGGCCGATGATCTCGCTGCCTCGGATCTTACCGAAACGCGACGGTGGATCCCCCGCATTTCCGACAAGGCGTGGACAGACCGGCTTCAGGCCGAGGCCAACGGCGCGGAGGGTGAGATGCTGGTGAGCCAGCAGCCGGATGTGGCGGCCCGTTCCCTCGGACAGGCGCTCGATTACTTCCGGGCCAACCTTCCGGCTCGAGTTCCTGCGCTTCACCTTCTGCTCGCGCGCGCCCAGGCCGCCCGTGGCCAGGATCAGGTAGCCGAGGAAGAGCTCCGGGCGGGGATCGAGACGCTGGAGCGCGAGCGGGCCTCCGTTCGAGACGCCGCCCTCCAGGTTTCCTTCTTCGATCTGGCCCTTCCGCTCTTCGACGACATGGTGCGCCTGCAGATCGTGAAGCGCCATGACCCGGAGCGTGCGCTGGCCTTCGTCGAGCGCGGCCGAGCCCGACAGCTCGTGGATTCGTTGGCGGGCGCCGCCGTTGCTCCCCTCGAGCCCGAGAGCATCCGGCGAGAGCTGCCCGACGGCCTGGCCCTCGTCTACTACGTTCCCCTCGACGATCGGCTTTTTGCGTGGGCGCTGACTCGAGAGGGATCCCACTTCATAGAGCGCCCGCTGGCGGCGGCCGAGCTATCGCGGATGGTGGCAGCGCACCGGGCGGCGATCGAGGGACGGGCACCCCTGAGCGCCGTGCACCGGACCGCGGCCCGCTTGCACGACGAGCTCGTGCGTCCCCTAATTCCATTTTTCGCCGCCCAGCGGGCGCTCGTCTTCATCGCCGACGGTGTTCTACAGTCCGTGGCTTTCGCGAGCCTCTGGGATCGGCAAAGTGGTCGCTACCTCGTCGAAGACTACCTGCTAGGCGTGAGCCCAAGCGGAACCGTCTTCGCGCGTGCCTCGTCGAACGCCAGGGCTCCGCACGCCGCCGCTCCCCGGGCCCTGATCGTCGGGAACCCTAAGCTCGATCGGCATGTGTGGACGGACCTCTCGAGCTTGCCCGGAGCCGAAGCGGAAGCGGGCGAGATCGCGGGTCTCTACGCTAGCTCCGAGCTGCTCACTGGAAGCGGGGCCACGAAGGCCGCTTTCTTGAAGGGTGCCCGCAGTAGCCAGGTAGTGCACTTCGCCGGCCATGCCGCCTCGAGCGCCGACGCCCCGTCATTGGCACGTCTTCTCTTTGCCCCCGATCCGCGGCTCGGGAGCTCGGGGGCTCTGTATCTTCGCGAGCTGCCGCGCGATGCCTTCCCGCGCACACGTCTTGTCGTCCTCGCCGCTTGCCGTACGGGCGCCGGTGCCGTGTCCCGCGTCGAAGGCCCCTTGAGCCTCGGCCGGCCCTTCCTTGCGGCGGGAGTACCCGACGTCGTCGCGACCCTGTGGGAGATCGACGACGCGATCAGCCGTCGATTCTTCGTCGTCTTTCATCGCGCCCTCCTGACTGAGGGTGATCCTGTCTTAGCGTTGCGGAAAGCCCAGATCTCGCTCCTGCGCAGCGACGACGTGTCGCTCGCTCATCCAGCGAGCTGGGCCGTTTTCATCTGCATGGGCGGACTCGATTCGCATTCATTGTCGAAGGGAGAGGTGTCATGAGCATTACCTTGTCGGTCGCTTTTACTGGACTCTGCGCACTCATTGGCGATGGGGACGGCAAGCCGGGCGAGATCCTGCTCCTGGACGCCGGGGGAGTCGGCGAGGTTCGCGGTGTCATGCTTCCTGACCACGCCCCGACGCTCGTGGTGAGACTGAACGATCTCGCCAATCCGGAAAGCAGCCGCCCCACGCAGGTGGTCGCAGGCACGCCGAGCCGGACGGGCCGCGTGGACCAGCTCGGTCTCTGGGACCTGACCGGATCCGAGGTCCGGATACGAGCGCAGGGCGGAGGTGGAACAGGCCTGCAGTACTTCCGGCCTTCCAAAGACGAGACATCGTGGCCGGAGCCGCCTCGCGACGCCCGCGACGCCGCCGCCTGGCGTGACCTTCGATACGTAGCGAACATGAAAGCCCTCGTCGGGGACGGCCGTATCGATCCCGCATTCACAGGCAACGATTCACCGCCGAATCGCCTGCCGCGATATGTCGCCGCTCGCATCCATCTCGATGCGGGCCTCCTCCAGGGAGCGATCCCGAGCCAGGAGACGTACCGAGACGACGTGTATGAGTTCAGGAATCACGGATCGGGCCGCGCCATTCGCCAGGCGCTGACGGACACGATCCAGTGGACGCTCCAGACCGAGGCCGCCGCCGTCGTCATCGAAATCACCCCGGTGGGAGGTGGACCGTCCAAACGCCTTCTTCTCGCCCCCAGCGCTACGCCGCACCGTCTCTTCGTCAGCAACCTGCCGGCGGAGAACCCGTCCCACGCGGACGCTCACCAGGCGATGGGGGATGACGACATGAACGCGCTCCACTTCGGCGCGTACTACAAGCTGCTCTTGAACGAACCGGCGGACAAACCCTTGCCGGCACTCTGGCGCCCGCTCGATGGACGAAAGGGATCGGGCTTCGTTGGGCCAGTGAGGTGCCCGCCCGCACAGTTCACTCGACAGTAGCGCACGACACTCGACGCTAATCACGCTCTCGAAAGAGGAGGCTCAGATGCTCTCACTGGGTAGGTGTGTGCTGATCGGACTGGTGGTTCTGGCCCCTGCCACTGCACCCGGCCAGGAAGCGTGCCAGGAGCGCATCTTGAGCCTCCGTTTCTCGCCCCCCGCGGGTCACGCCAACAACTGGTGCTGGGCGGCGAGCGGGCAGATGATCATGGAGCTTCTCGGCGAGGAGCCGAAGAAGGCATGCCAGTGCCGCCAGGCGGAGCAGGTGCTGGGCGTGAAGGGGTGCTGCGTCACGCCCAGCTCCTGCGTCCCCGCCGAGGAGCTCCCGGCGCGGTGCGACAGGCCCCGCTGGCCTGCCTTCGTGGAAAAGTCCGAGCTGTTCAGCTTCGGGTATGCGACGACTTGCGATGCGCTCAAGGACCGTCAGGACGACGAGGCGTGCGCAGCGAAGCCGCTCGGCTGGAGGGAGCTGACGGTCGAGATCTGCGCGGGCCGGCCGCTGATCGCCTCCGTGCGAACGCGCGGCTCCGCGACCGGCCACACGGTCGTGGTCAAAGGCTTCTCCACGCGGCCGAATCGGAGGGTCCTCGTGGTGGATCCCATGCGGCTCTGCCCGGCGGGTCGTGACTGCGAAGGGGAGCTGGACGAGGGCTTCTGGCTCTCCTACGAGGAGTACGCGGCGGGCTGGGACGGAATGGTTCATTGGGTGGATTTCTACGGAATTCGGAGGAGATAGGCGAGAAAAGTCGCTTCCGCGTCCGTCCAATACATCAAACAGGGGTCAACCAATGGTGCCTGCGATGATGGGTATGGAAGCGGTGCGGTTCGGGTCCTCCCAGCTCAGGGTGCTCCCGCTACGGACGGCCGGCCTCGCCGAGGCCCGCCCGGGATGCCTTTCCCTCGTCTTCCCGGAGGGCTACATCCCTGGCCATTCCGCGGCCATGATCAGGCTCCACGAGCAGATGCGGGCGCTTCTCGCGGGAGAGGGGCCGGTGCTCCTCCTCGGCGAGACCGGGGTGGGCAAGGAGCTGGTCGCCCAGGCGCTTCACGCGTCGTCGCCGCGCCGCGCCGGCCCCTTCGTGGCCGTCAACTGCGCGGCCATTCCCGCCGAGCTGATGGAGGCCGAGATGTTCGGCATCGGCAAAGCGGTCGCCACCGGCGTCAACGAGCGCCCCGGCAAGTTCCAGCTCGCCAAAGGGGGGACCCTCTTCCTGGACGAGATCGGCGAGATGCCCCTCGTCCTCCAGACCAAGCTGCTGCGCGCCCTCCAGGGCAAGGAGATCCAGCCCGTGGGCGGCCCGCCCGTGCGGGTCGACATCCGCGTGATCGCGGCCACGAACTCGGACATCGATCGGAGGATGGAGCAGGGCCAGTTCCGCCGGGACCTCTACTACCGGGTGGCTGGCTTCGTCCTTCGCGTGCCGCCTCTGCGCGAGCGCCGGGAGGACATCCCCCGCCTCGTCCACGCCTTCCTGGGCGCCTTCTCCCACGAACCCGGCAAAACCATATCCGCGATCACCCCGGAAGCCCTGCGCGCCCTCACGGCCTACTCCTGGCCCGGCAACGTCCGGGAGCTGGAGCACGAGGTACGCCGGCTGGTCTGCCTCTGCCCGGACGGACAGGCCGTCGACTGCGGCATGCTCTCCGAGCACGTCCTCGATCCCACGGAGGCGGAAGCGAACGCTCCGCCGTCGTCGTTGACCCTCGAAGCCAACATCGACCACCTGGAGCGGCGGCTCATCCGGACCGCCCTCGGGCGCACGGGGGGCGGGCGCGCGGCCGCGGCCCGGCTGCTCGGGATCTCGCGCAACGGCCTGACCAACAAGATGGAGCGCCTGGGCCTCGGAGCCCCCGACCGCGCCGCCGCTCCCGCGTGAGACAATCGCGCCCTTCTGAGCGCCCGCCCCTATCACGCCCTTCGGCATCGCGACTTCCGGCACCTGTGGCTGGCCCAGCTCGTCTCCCAGACCGGCTCGCAGATGCAGGTCGCGGCCATCAACTGGCACGTCTACCTGCTGACGCACTCGGCGCTGGCCCTGGGCCTGGTGGGCCTGATCCGCGTGCTGCCCGTCATCGCCTTCTCGATGTGGGGCGGGCTCCTGGCCGACCGGGCGGACCGAAGGCGCGTGATGTTCGCGGCCCAGGCCGCGATGACCGTGGTCTCCGTCGGCCTGGCGGCCCTCGCGTTCACGCGGCGAGACACCGTTGCCGCGATCTACCTGCTCAACGCGATCCAGGCCGCGGCCACCGCCTTCGACAACCCGGCGCGCCAGGCGCTGGTCCCGCGTCTCGTGCCGCCCGCCGACCTGCCGGGGGCGCTCGCCCTGAACCTGACGATGTTCCACGCGGCGATGATCGCGGGTCCCGCCCTGGCGGGATTGCTGATCGCCGGGGGCAGCGCGCCCCACGGCGGCCCCGCGGCCGCCCACCCCTCGGAGACGGCGGCCCTGGGTCGCATCTACGCGCTGAACGCGGTCTCCTTCGCCTGCGTGCTGGCCGCCCTGGCCACCATGCGGACGTCGGGCCGGGTGGCCGGTCGCGGGAGCTCGCAGGAGTCGCTGCGGGAAGCGCTGCGCTCCGGCCTGCGCTTCGTGTTCACCACGCCCCTCATGGTCTGGACGATGGCCCTCGACTTCTTCGCGACCTTCTTTTCGGGGGCGATGTCCCTCCTTCCGATCGTCGCCGACCAGGTGCTGGGCGTCGGACCCTCGGGCTTCGGCTGGCTGGCCGCGGCTCCCGCCGCGGGAGCCCTGCTGGGCTCGCTCTACACCTCAGTCCGGCCCCTGCCGCGGCGGCAGGGGGTCGCGCTGCTCTGGGCGGTGGCCGCTTACGGGGTCGCCACCATCGTCTACGGCTTGTCGCGGAGCTACCTGCTCACCGCCCTCGCCCTCGCGGGCACCGGCCTCGCGGACGTGGTGTCCACCGTGATACGCCAGACCCTGCGCCAGCTCCTCACCCCCGACGAGCTGCGGGGACGCATGACCGCCGTGAACATGATCTTCTTCCTCGGAGGGCCGCAGCTCGGGGAGCTGGAGGCGGGCCTGGTCGCGTCGCTCTTCGCGTCGGCCGCCGTGGGGGTGACGGTCTCGATCGTGTCGGGAGGAGTCGTCACCCTCGTGGCCACGGCCGTGGTCGCGGCCGCGACGCCGCTGGTCAGGGGCTACTTGTCCCGCCCCCCGGAGCGAGCTTGACCTTGCGCTCGTCGGGGATCTCCGAGGCGGTGGCGATGCGGGCCTTCTTCCCTCCCGCCTCGAGGACGAAGCGCTCCAGGATGTCCCGCTTGTCGACCTTGTCTTCCGCCCCCCCTACGGCGACGATCGCGCTCAACCCCATTCGCGAGGGGAATCCTACCGTAGCAGGAGCCCCTTCCAGTCCGGCACGGATGGCGTGGGCTCCCCGGACAGGGCCTTCTCGACCGCGAACTCGGCCATCTTCTCCACCGCCCACGGGAAGTGGGCGTCCTTGAAGCTCTTGTAATCCATGTCCGGGGTGTAGTTGGTGAGGTCGATCCCGTAGAAGACCCCGTCCTTGACCGCGAACTCGAGGGCGTTCATGTCGTAGCCGAGGGCCTGGTTGTACTGCAGGGAAAGCTCCTCGGCCCGATCGCGGAGGTGCCGGGGCAGGATGTCGTAGTCCTGGTTGTATCCGCCCAGGCCCCCGGGCGCGGGATCGTAGCGGATGGCCCGGGCCCAGCGCCGGCCGATGGTGGGGACGCGGATGTAGGTATCCCAGGTGATGAACTCCTGGAGCATCATGGTCAGGGTCCCCGAGGCATCGTAGAGGCGGACCAGCTCTTCGAGGGAGCCGACCTTGTGCACGTTCTTCCAGCCCCCGCCGAAAGCCGGCTTCATGATGCAGGGCGCGCCCACGTAGTCGAGGTAGCGGGCGAAGTCGGTGGGCCACAGGTTGCGCAGGCTCTCCGCGGTCACGTCGTCGGCGTAGGCCCGGTTGGGCAGGACCACCGTGCGCGGCTCCGTGATCCCGAGCTTCTCCGCGGCCGCGTAGCCGAAGAACTTGTCGTCCGCGGTGCGCCAGAAGGTGTTGTTGATGCAGTAGGTGCCCTGGAGGGCCGCCATCTTCAGGTAGACGGCGTAGTAGGGGACCTCGTGGCTCATGCGATCGAGCACCACCCGGTAGGGGACCGCCTCGTTGAGCTTGGTCCCCCCGAGGTGGATGTACTCGGCGGAGACCCCCTTGTCCATCGCGTTCACCTTGGCGATGAACGCGTCGGGGAAGGAGTTCTCGCGGCCGCGCAGGACGCCGATTCGCATGGGGGTCTGCGGCGGATTCTAGCACGCGCGCTTGCGTCCCCTGCGGTCGAACGGCCAGCCCCAGCTCCAGACGCGCTCGGGGATTCCCGGCGTGAAGAGGGCGTGCGACCAGTGGGAAGCGATGGTCAGGAGGGCGGCGTACACGAGCATTCCCCCCAGCATGAGCGCCACCGCCAGGCCGGTCTGGGCCACCGTGAGGCCCCCCGCATTGGACGAGAGCGCGAGCCAGTCCCAGCCGAAGTGAAGCCCGACCGCGGCCGCGAACCCGCCCGCGACGGCGAGCGGCCAGCCCCTCCGGCGGACCCGCGCCATGCCGAGCGCGAAGCCGCCGATGCCGCCCATGACGAGGTGGCCGCAGATCCGCACCAGCTCCTCGGGGGGGAGGACCTTCGCGGTCGACCCGCGCAGGCAGTAGACCGATTCCTCGACCGCCATGCCCAGGCCGGCCATCGAGCCGTAGATGATCCCGTCCATGGGATCGTTGAACGCGCGCCGGGCGAGCAGGGCGATGGTGGTCACCGCCGCGAGCTTGCCCAGCTCCTCGAGGAGCGCCACCACGGCCGCGATCGCGCGGGGGGAAGCGAGGCGAAGGGCGGCGAACGTCCATTCCTCGGCGCGCCCCGCGAGCCCGATGGCCCCCGCACCCAGGGCCACGGTCAGGCCGAGGAGGGGCAAGGGCTCGCGGTCGTACAGGTCGTGGCGGTAGACCAGGACCGCCGCCGCCAGCGCGCGCAGCCCGAGGGTGGAATAAAGAATCACGGAGCCAATCGTATTCTCAGCGTTCCCCTCCCCCTACGTGGGGAGGGATAGGGTGGGGGGTCGATGAACAATCAGCCCGGATGACTCGGCTCCCACTCCAGGCCCAGGCGCATGATCCGCTCGAGGAGGGGGCCGTAGTCGATCCCGGCCTTCTCCGCCGAATCCGCGAAGTCTTCGCCGTTGGCGAGCTGGGGATTGGGGTTGGCCTCGAGGACCACCACCCGGCCGTCCTCCCCCAGGCGGAGGTCGATCCGCGCGTAGCCCGAGAGCATCAGGTTCCGGTAGATGCGCTTGCAGAGGGAGCCGATGCTCCGGGTGAGGGCCTCCGGAAGGTCCTTGGCCGGGCCGCTCACGATCCCGTGCTTCTTCTGGTACTGGAGGCTCCACTTGAGCCGCTCGGTGGCGATCTTGCGCGCCTCCTCGGGCATCCCGGAGAAGGAGAGCTCCCAGATGGGAAGCACTTGCAAGCGGTGGTTGCCGAGGATCCCCACGTAGAGCTCCCGCCCCTCGATGTATTCCTCGACCAGGGCGTCGGTGCCGATGCTCTCGTGGATGAACCGCACGCGCTCCACGAGCTTCTCGTCGTCCTCCACCACCGAAGCCTGGGAGATGCCGATCGAAGCGTCGAAGGTGAGGGACTTCACGATCAGGGGGAAGCGCAGGCGGCGGGGACGGCGCACCGCTCGCTCCCGGGGGAACACCACGAAGGCGGCCACCGGGACCCGGTGGTAGGCGAGGATCTTCTTGGCGATGCCCTTGTCCCGGGCGAGCAGGAGGCCGCGGGAGTTGCAGCCCGTGTAGGGCAGGCGCAGCAGCTCCAGGTAGGCGACCACGTTCTGGTCCCAGGTCGCCACCTCCGCGAACCCCTCCAGGAGGTTGAAGGCGATGTCGGGCTTGAACTCGGTGATCGCGGTCCGGATCACCCCCAGCTCGCTCCCCACTCCCAGGGCCTGCACCTCGTGCCCCTCCTTGCGGAGGAAGTGGATCACGTCGAACTCCATCTTCCACTCCGCGCCCACCACCTCCTTGCCCTTGGGGTCGTCGGGCGGGAGCAGCCGGTCGTCGCAGAGGGCGAGGACGCGGAGCTTCTTCACAGGTAGAGCCGGTGGCGCCCGCTGTGCAGGTAGTGCATGGTCTGCACGGTGAGCAGGATCAGGAACTGGCGCTTGGCCTCGTCCTCGGGGCCGCGCAGGCGCAGGTTGAGCATGCGGCAGCGCTCGATCATGTCCCCCAGGACCTGGTCGATAGTGTAGAGGCGCTCCCGGGTCCAGGTCCCCACCGCCCTCCGCGCCTCCCGGCGCAGGCGGCTCAGGAAGCGCGAGGCGGTCGGGTTGCCCGCGTGCTCGGGGGCGCTCGAGAAGAGGCGCTTGAGGTCGCGGTCGTAGAGGTCGGGCTCCCCCACGCCGTAGTGCCCCCGCCGCGTCTGGTAGTGCTCCCGCAGCGTCTTCCGGAGGGACGAGATCGGCTCCGGGCAATGGCGGTTCGCCACCGGCGGTGCCTTGCCGGCCAGGCTCTTCATGAGCGCGTCCATGTACTCGAGCTTCAGGAGCGCCTTCCAGCCCTGGTACCGCCGCGCCCAGTCCGAGCCGGGGGTGATCCACACCGCGAAGGTCTCCGCGAAGTCCTCGTCGGGGTGGCTCTGCGCGTACCAGGAGTCCAGGTGGAGGACGAAGCTCTTGCTGTAGGGCTTGGGCGTGTAGTACTCGGGGTACTTGCGGGAGGAGAGGCCGAAGAGCTCCCGCCGCCGCTTGAGGCGACGCAGGCGGTAGGCGTTCTCGACCGCGTGGCCCACCTCGTGGCGCAGGATACGCAGGCACCACTCCGGGTTGCCGCCCTCCACCTCGAGCATCTGGCTCTGCTCGAGCCGGGCCAGGCGAGGATGGGCGAGGTAGAATGGGATCGCCACTCCCGGCACCCCGTCCGGACAGAACCACTCGTCGGAGAGCCAGAAATGCGGGTGGATGCGCAGGTCGCGCTCGGCCAGCTCCTGCCGCACCTGCGCGATCAGGGGCTCGACGCTGCTGCCCTGAAGGTCGAGATCCAGGTCAGAGAGGCGCAGGTCGAGCAGGCGCTCGTCGTTCCAGTCCGCCCATTCCGGGCCCGGTTCGCTCATCGCCGCGCCCAGAGTATGACCGCACCCGGGGGGGGGCCCTATTTCCCCGGAGCGGCCTGGCCCTGCTTGTGCCCGTCCACCAGCTTCCGGAAGCCTTCCGGCTCCTGCGGGTTCCGGTACGCGTAGAGGTCGGACGCGGTCTTGCCGATCCGGGTCCGCACCTCCGCGGACGCGTTCTGCGTCTCGGCCAGGGCGATGAAGCGGGCCCAGCAGTCGATGGCCGCGTCCGCTTCCCGGTTCGCCTCTGCGACCACCGCCTTCGCGGCCTCGCTCGGGGTGTCGCCCCGCTCGGCCTCGGGGAGGGCCTTCAGCCGTGCCACCGCGGCGTCGTACTTCTGCTTGCGGAGCGATCCGCAGTAGAGGGCGTTGTAGGTCTTGAGGACGGGGTTCGTGGCGGCGAGCTGGGTCGACTTCTCGAAGTGCTGGAGGGCGTTGTCGTCCCGGTCCTGCTTCATGGCCACGATCGCCTGGTTCTGGTAGAGCCAGGCCAGGGTGTCGTCCTTCTTCCACTTCGCGGGGTCGGCTCCCGTGGGGAGCTTGCCCCCCTCGATCAGGTCGATGGCCCGCTCGCTGAGCTCCGCCACCTCTGCGGCGTGGGCGTCCCTGGGGGGGTTGGCGAAGAGCTCGTTGATCCGAAGGTTCAGGGCCATCCCCATCACGTAGTCCAGGTCGTCCGGGCTCTCCGCGAGCCGCTCCTTGCCGACTCGGAGCATGGCGTCCATGTCCTTCGCCTTGATGGCCTCGTTGAAGAGGGCGCCCCGCGCTCCCCCCAGCCACTTCTTGAGGAACTCGGCGTACTGTCCGGACGGGAACTTCGCCAGGTACTCGCCGGCGAGAGCGTAGGCCTTCGCCATCTCCTTGGCCTCGCTCGCGGCGTACCACGCGGTGTAGGCGGTGGACTCGTCCGCCGCATCCTGGCCGTGCGCACGGCGGCCGGCGAGCGGGGACAGGAAGACGAGGAGCGAGAGCATGAGGACCGGGGGTCTTCGCTTCTTCAGTGCGGGCTTCGGCGTCATGGGTTCCTCCTTCACCGATGCGGCGGCGGAGTTTGTATCACAGATGCTTCAGCTCGTCCCGGACTTCTTCCTCCCGCCGCCGCGCGAGGCGCTCGAGGACCTGCGCCGCCAGGTCCCGGCCGGCCAGGCCGAAGGCGAGGGCGAGGGCGAAGGCCACGCCCCCGAAGAGGATCGTGAACGAGATGAGGATGACCTGGCGTCCCACTCCCAGGTGCTCCAGGGCCATGGCGGAGAACAGCACCACCAGGAAGGCGTGGACGAGGGCGGCCAGCAGCCGGGCCGAGGGGAGCCCGGAATTCACCGCGGCGATGAGCACGCTCCGCCGCAGGAAGTCGGCGGCCATCAGGCCGAGCACGAGCACCCCGGCCGCGATCAGCACCTGGGGGAGGTAGACGAACGCCCGGGAGAGCAGGTCGCGGGCGTACTGGAGGTTCAGGGCCCGGATCGCGAGCAGCACGAACACTCCGAACACCGACCAGGACAGGACCACCGCGAGGACGTTCGAGGGCAGGCCCGCGATGCCGCCCCGGCGCAGGGCCCCGCTGACCCCCGCCCGCTCCGCGAAGCGGTCGAAGCCCATGCGGGGGATCAGCCACCTCACCAGGAGGCGTACCGCCCCCGCCGCCACTGCCCCCGCCGCCAGGATCGCGAGCATGGCCAGCAAGCGCGGCCCGAACGAGGCCAGCTCCTCGCGGAAGCCGGTGAGGGTCTTGCCGATGACATCGGCCATCACGTCGTTCCACATGCGTGCACCTCGTTGTTCATCGACCCCCCCTCCTATCCTCCCCCACGTAGGGGGGAGGGATCGCGAGAGCATGCACGGCTCCGCGCCTCATCGACCCCCGTTACCGTCCCATAACGACAACAGGTATTCCTTCTGCCGTACGAACTCGTCGGCCAGGTCGCGGATCACGTGCTCGACGTCCTCCGCCCCGCTCTCCGCGGTCTGGAGCACGAACGACGCGGTGCGTCCGAGGTAGAGCGGGACGAGCGAGCGCAGGAGCTGGTCGCGGGGGAGGGTCCGGCGCCGGTAGGCGGCCGCGAAGCCGTAGACCACCCGCACCCACAGGGGATCGGGAAAGTGGAAGGGCGTGGCTTCCGCCACCATGGCGAGGGCCGCCAGGTCCTCGGGGGGGAGAGCTTTCTCCCACACCTCGCGGAGGTCGCTCGCGCCCTGGCGCAGGATCCCGATCATCCGCTCGACGTTCACGTGGATGGGCTCGAGTCCCACCCCGTGGGGGAAGCCGAAGAGCGGCACCTCCTCGGCCACCATCACCGCGCCCCAGCGGTCGCCGTAGGTCTCCATCAGGTCGAAGACCGAGGAGACCACCTGCACGAGCATCCCCGCCAGGTCGGCGCCGGGGTCCTTCGCGTCGTGGATCTTCGCCCCCAGGAAGGACTGGCAGACCCGGAAGCCGTCCGCGATCGCGGTGGTGGTCATCCAGATGTCGATCCCGAAGCGGGCCACGTCGCTCTCCCAGACCGGCTTGCCGAGGTAGTGGGAGGCCACCCGTCCCGAGAAGCCGAAGTCGCCCCCGATCGGCTGGCGCACCTCCTTGCCGTAGAGGGCGCGCGTGAGCGGGTAGACGATCGAGTTCGTGATCGTGCCGTCGTACTTGTGGCGCAGGTAGAGGGGGGCCACGAAATCGAAGCCCTCCAGCACGGGCCCCAGCAGCAGCTCGATCCAGCCGGGGGTGATGCTGCGCAGGTCCGAGTCCACCACCGCGCAGGCCTTGGCCCCGAGGCGCTCCGCGATGGCGAAGATGGTCCGGAACGCGCTGCCCTTGCCGGGGAGGCCGTGGTAGGGAGTCACGATCTTGTGGACCGGGGTCAGCGGGCGCGAGACGAGGATCCTCCCCGGCGAGGAGAAGTCCGCGCCCGTCACGATCTCGGGCGTGCCGTCGCTCGAGCCTCCGTCGGAGTTCACGATCACGGCCCGGCGGCCCGGGAAGTACTTGGCGAAGCCGGCCGCGGCGGCCCGCACCACGTGACCGATCGTGCGGGCGTTGTTGAAGCTCGGGATGCCCACGAGCAGGTCGACCTCGCCCAGCTCGCGCAGGCGATCCTCGACCTTCGGCTCGAGGGGGACGCTCACCGCCCCAGCACCGCCAGCACGGCCTCGTTCCAGCCCCGCGGCCCCGGCCCCGGGGCGCGCTCGGCCAGGGGAAGGGCCTGGGCCAGGACCTCCGCCACGCTTCCGTCGGGCCGGGGGACCAGCACCGGGCGGTCCACCGCCTCCAGCATCGTGAGGTCGTTCGGGGAGTCGCCGAGGGCCACCGAGGACACGGGTCCCGCGTGGAGCGCGAGGAGCTGTCGCACGGCCCGCCCCTTGTCGGCCGGACCCGTCAGGTGGTGGAAGCAACGGCTCGTCGTATTCCCGGGCGGCCGCCCGGCGCGCGTCCTCCAGGGGCAGGCCGGTATGCTCTCCGACCTCCTCGACCGTGAGGTCGGCAAAGCCGCGCACGGAGACCCCGACCTCGGCCGCGATCTCCGCCAGCGCTTCCACGAGCCGTACGCGCGGCGCTCCCAGGGGGACCACCAGCGGACCCCCGCCCCGCGGCACCAGCGGCCCCTTCCAGGCGTGCGCCGAGGCCGGGATCGCGATCGCACCCCCGTTCTCGACGACGTAGGGGCTCTCGAGCCCGAGCCGCCGGTGCAACGGCTCCACCTCCGCCCGGGTCTTGCCGGTGCAGAGGACGAGCGGCACCTCGGCCCGGCGCAGCGCCTGGAGCGCCGGGTCGGCGGCCTCGTAGGTGCCGGTCTCCTCGTCGAGCAGACAGCCGTCGAGATCGGTGAAGACGATGAGGGCCGTCATCCCTTTCGTGCCGGCGCCGCGGCCGCCGCGGGCTCGACCGCTTGCGCCCCCCGCTGGACCGCGGTCAGGAGACGGGGCCCCGCGTCGGGGAGGCCCGCCCACACCCGGGCCCAGTTCGGAACCAGGGGCGCGCCGAGGGGATCGGCCAGGAACTCCTCGATCGAGGTGCGCAGGGCCGAGATGAAGGTCTGGACGTTCATCTCCTCCTCGTGCCGGTCGAAGCGGAGGCCGTTCAGGACCGCCACCGCGTAGCTGTCGGCCACCGCATCCTCCGCCTCGCGCTGGTAGGCGGCGAGCAGGCTGCGCAGGAGACCGTCCGGGAGGTTGACTCCCGCGGCGGCCAGGGTCCGCAGCAGGTGCTTGACCACGTCCTTGGCCATGCGGTGCAGGCCCACGGTCGGATCGTCCGAGGAGAGGTCCTGGTGCTTGTGGTCGTAGCGCTCCGCCAGCTCCACCTGGCAGATGCGCACGGGGGCCCGGGCCCGCAGGGCTTCGAACAGGGTCACGATCTCGAGCCCCCAGTCGCAGGGAAGCCGCATGCGCTCCGCGAGGTCGGTCTTCAGGCAGAACTCGCCGGAGAGCGCGTAGCGGAAGGACGAGAGGTAGCGGATGTACGGGTCGTCGCCGATCAGGCGGGTGAAGGCGGCGAGGAGGGGCGAGAGCAGCAGGCGGGTGACCCGTCCGTGCAGGCGGTCCGAGACCCGTGCGTAGTAGGCCTTGGCGAAGTCGAAGTCGATCGTGGGGTCGAGGGCGGGCAGGACCAGGCGGGCCAGCATCTCGCGGCGGAAGTTCACGACGTCCGCGTCCTGGAACGCGATGTACTCGACGCGCTCCTCGGCCAGGATGTAGCCCATGGCCAGCCAGCAGGCCCGGCCCTTGCCCGGCTCGCCCACGTAGAGCCCGGCCGCGTCCATCTCGGCCAGGAACTCCTGCACCGCGGGGGCCTCGCTCCAGACGATCACCTTGCGCCCGGGGTAGGGGGCGAAATAGTCGTGGGCGCGCTCGTAGTCCGCGTGGTTCGCGCGGTTCAGGGAGATCAGGAGGGTGTCGAGGAAGTGGGCTTCCCGGAGCTCGTCGAGGATGCGCGCGAGCGCGGGGCGGTCCATCTCGGCGGGGATCATGGGGAGGACGAGCGCGATCGGGAATCGCTTCGAGAGGGCCAGGATGCGGGACTCCAGCTCCTCGACCGGGCGGTCCACGAGCCGCGGAAGGGCGGTGACGGGGCCTTGCTGATGGAAATCGCTCATGAGGGCCTCCTTCTTCCAGGTGGCGCAACGCGTCGCGCGCGGGCGGCGAGGGAGCGGGGCCGAGGCCACGAGGGGCCTCCCCCAGGAAGAGAGAACCAGCGAGTACGCCCCGGCCTCTAGCCGATGGGGGCCAGAGCGGCGCGGCGGGGGCGGACGGGCCGCAGGACCGCGGATGATTCCAGGTCCGCCCTCTCACCATGGTAGCCGGCGGTCGTCGGCGAGGGCAAGCCGGAAAAGGAGATGGCCGACCGGGCGGTCAGTCGCCGACCCGGGTCTTCCGGGCGGGGGCTCCGGACGACCAGAGGGCGAGGGTCGCCACCACGAGGTTGGCTCCGATCACCGGGGCCGCCTTGAGCGCCACCCCGTAGGCGATCCAGACGAGGGCGGCCAGGGCCTGGGTGCGGCGCAGGGCCGCCGGCTCCTTGCAGAAGTAGGAGGCGGCGAAGAGGGCGGTCGCCACCCAGCCGATGGCGTCGACGACGCTCACGCGGGGAGCGCGTCCGGCGGGCTCTCCCTGATGGTCAGGAAGTCCGTGTGCACCTTGCCCCACTCCTGGATCTGCAGGCCGTGCTTCTGGAAGAAGGCGCGGACGCGGAGCGCGTCCCAGCCCACGATGTCCTCCAGGATCGGCACCAGCACGCTGAGGGCGTCCTCCGAGAGGATCGTGCGGCGCGCGATGGGAGCGAGGTAGGGGTTCTCGGAGACCGCGATCGTGTAGCCGTCCAGCCGGTTCACGTGGAGCATCACGTGGATGTCCGAGCTGCCGTCCCCCACGTACACCACGTGGTCGGGGCTCACCTGGAGCCGCGCCTGCAGCTCCGACAGCACCGCCACCTTCCCGTAGCCCGCGGAGACGTGTCGGATCGCCTGGATCTCGCCGGTCTCGGGGTCGTAGTGGAGGCGGGTGCCGTAGATGTGATCGGGGGCCACGATCCCCTCGAGGGCCGACTGCACGACCTCCTCCGGGGCCGCCGAGACCACGTAGAAGGAGAAGCGATGGTCCTCGATGCCCGCTTCGAGGATGTCGACCAGGCGGCGGATGTTGTGCTTCAGGCGAATGCGCTTGCCCACCTCCAGGAGGTGCTCACGCCGGACCTGCCGGTACTCGGGGTCGTGGAGGAGCAGGTAGGCGAGCTCGCCTCCCTGCTGCACCAGGTTGATGCGCGCGAGGCCTCTCACCTTCTCCTCGAACCCCGAGGTGCCGAGCAGCTCGGACAGCACGATCCCGGAGTCCTTGAAGCTCAGGGTCTGGTCGAAGTCGCTGGCCAGCAGATAAAGCCTGGTCACCGGATTCTGCGTCATGCTCCCGATACCCCCTACAGGGCAATATACGCCCCCAGGTGCGACAAGTTCATCTAATTATTGTGATTGAAGCGATCGATTTTATGCATGTCTAGCCGTTCAGCGCCCGGGGGCGAATTGGCCGAGGAAGGAGAGGAGGGCGGCGTCGTAGGCGGCGGGGTTCTCGAGGTTGGCGAGGTGGCCCGCCCTGGGGATTACCTCGAGCCGGCTTCCCGCCACTCCCTTGTGGATCGCCTCCGACTCCGCCACCGGGGTCAGCACGTCTTCCGCCCCGCACACGACCAGGGTCGGCACGCGGACCTCCCGCAGGGTGGCAAGCGAATCGGCGCGGGCGGCGAGGCCGGCCAGGGCGTCGGCGATCCCCTGGGGGGAGGTGGCGAGGATCCGCTGGCGGATCCGGGCCACGACCTCGGGGCGCTCCGTGTGCGTGGTCTCGCCCAGGAGGCGGGGCAGGAACGACTCGGCGGCCGCGACCGCGCCTTCGCGACGCACCTTCTCCGCGAGGGTGGCGCGCCCCTTCCGCGTCTCCTCGCTGTCCGCCCCCGCGCGTGTGTCCTGCAGGACGAGGCCCTTCAGCCGGTCGCGGTGGCGGCGCACGAAAGCGAAGGCCGCATACCCGCCCATCGAGCAGCCCCCCACCACCGCCTGGCCCACTCCGAGGTGGTCGAGCAGGGCGGCGCCGTCGTCGGCGATGCGCTCCATGGTCAGCAGCGAGCTGCCGGGCGGCGAGCCGCCGAATCCGCGGGCGTCGAAGCGGATCACCTGGTGGGTCGGGGCGAGCGCCTCCGCCTGCGCGTCCCACATGAAGAGGCCCAGGGGGAAGGCGTGGAAGAAGAGGACCGCCGGCCCCTTGCCCCGGACGTCGTATTCGATCTCCCCGCCGGCGATCCTGGCTTTAGTCATTCATCGACCCCCCCTCCTAACCTCCCCCACGTAGGGGGGAGGGAACGCTGTTGCACGTTCAGCTCCGCGCCTTCGTCGGCCCCGGCTATCACAGATAATAGAGGCGAGCGATTCCGGAGGCCGACCATGGAGAAGAGGTTCCAGTCGTACGAAGAGTTCTGGCCCTACTACGTGGCCCAGCACCGGCATCCGGTCAACCGCGCGCTCCACGTTCTCGGGTCGACGCTGTTCCTCGCCTGCGGCGTCCTGGGCGTCCTGGTCTCCCCGGGCTGGCTCCTCGCCATGCCCGTGGCCGGCTACGGCTTCGCCTGGATCGGTCATTTCTTCTTCGAGCGGAACAAGCCGGCCACCTTCACGCATCCGCTCTGGTCCCTCCGGGGGGACGCCCGGATGTACCGGCTGACGTGGCTCGGGCGGATGAAGCCGGAGATCCGACGCTCCTCGGAGCTGTTCCCCACCGGGGCCTAGGAGGAGCCGCTACTCCACCGTCCGCTTCATGAAGGCGGACGTGGAGGGGCAGCCCGCGCGGAATTCCCACGCCTCGCGGATTCCCGCGGGGGCCTCGTCCCGGGGACAATCCGTGAAGCCTCGCCGGCGGAAATACTCGGGCGCGGTGGTCGTGAGGAGGTACACCGCGCGCAGGCCGATCTTGCGCGCGAGGCCCAGGCACGCGTCGACCAGCGCGGCCGCGAGCCCCTGCCCACGGTAGGCTGGCTCCACCGCCACGCTGCGCAGCAGGCCGTCGGGCCCGTACACCTCGAGGCCGGCCAGTCCCACCACCCTCCCGTCGTCGCGGACCACGAGGAACCGTCCGAACTGCTCCAGGACTCCCTTCTCCGGCAGGTCCAGCCGGCGCAGCAGCTCCAGCGCGGGCTCGAGGTCCTGCGCGCGCGCGGGCTCCGCGGCAAACGCGCCGGGCGAGAACGACATGGGCCGATTGTAAACCGAGCCGCCGTTTTCCTATGCCCGCACCCATTGGCCGTCGTCGCCCCGCACCTCGTGCGGGCGGTAGCCGGCCTTGTAGGCCATGGTCGGGCTCCCCGCCACGTAGTAGCCGAGGTAGAGGTACGGGATCTCCTGGCGCCCGCACTCGTCGATCAGGGACAGGACGTTGAGGACGCCGGGCGAGCGGGCCGCCTCGGAGGGATCGAAGTAGAAGTACACGGCGGAGAGGGCCTGCGGCTCGAGGTCGGCGATGCCCACTCCGAGGAGCCGTCCCCCGGCGCGGTACACGAGCTCACGCGCCATGGAGGGCGCCTCGTAGAGGAACGACTCGAACTCCTCGCGCGACCCCGTCATCTGGCCGTCGTGGCGGCTCTCCAGGTAGCGTCGGTAGAGGGCGTGCTTCTCGTCCGTCGGCCGGGGAAGGCCCATCTCCAACGTCACGTCCGCGTTTCGCGCCCGGCAGCGCCTCTGGGCCCGGCTGGGCCGGAACTCACGCACCAGCACGCGCAGCGAGCGGCACTCGCGGCAGCCGTCGCAGGCCGGGCGGTAGACGAGCCGGCCCAGGCGGCGGTAGTTCAGGTCGAGGAAGGCGTGGTAGAGCCCGGGAGCAAAGGCGGGCGGCCGCAGGAGGATCTGCCGAGCCGCCCTCCCGGGAAGATAGGGACAGGGGAACGGCTCGTCCGGCCGGAGGTCGCTGCCCGCGAGCAGCGCGCGCAGGGTCTCCGTCCGCCGCGCGTGCAGGGCGGGGTCCTTCACGAGGCCTGCGTCTCAGCCGCGGCGCAGGAAGAGCGCGGCGAAGAAGGCCGCGGCCAGGGTCACGATGATCGTGGCCCCGCTCGCCGCGTTGAGATGGAACGAGAGGAAGAGCCCCACCACGCTCCCCAGCACGCCGAGGACCACCGCGAGGGCGCCGATCCCCGCCAGGCTGCGCGCGAGCAGGGTGGCGGCGGCGGCGGGGATCACGATGAACGCGCTCACCAGGATCACCCCCACGGTCTTGACCCCGACCACCACCACCAGCGCCGTGAGCACGAGCAGCAGGTGCTCGAGGGCGGCCACCGGCACTCCCGAGAGCGCGGCCAGCTCGGGGTCGAAGGTCGCGTAGGCCAGGCGCGACCAGGTGAGGGCGAGGGCGGCGGTGGTGAGCCCGGCCACCACCAGCATCGCGACCAGGACGTCCGGGGAGATCGCGAGGATGCTTCCGAAGAGCAGCGCCTCCACGTTCAGGTTGTCCTTGGCCGGCCGCAGGCCCAGGAAGAGCACGCCCAGCGCGAAGGCGAGGGCGAAGAAGACTCCGGTGGCCACGTCGCTCCCCAGGCGGGAGCCGCGCCGGACGGCGCCGATCGCGACCGCCACCAGGGCCGTGAAGGGGAGGGCCACCCAGAGCGCCTGGTCCGCCGAAGCCCCCACGAGCAGGCCCAGCGCCATCCCTCCGAAGGTGGCGTGGGCCAGGCCGTCCGAGAGGAAGGCGAGGCCTCGCTGCACGATGAACACGCCGAGCAGCGCGCCCACCCCGCCCATCACCGCCCCCGCCAGGAGGGCCCGCCTCATGAAACCCTGGGCGAGCGGGTCGGCCAGGAAATCCATCATTCGTCGACCCCCCCTCCTAACCTCCCCCACGTAGGGGGGAGGGAACGCTTTGCATGCACGGCCCCGCGTCATCGTCGACCCCCCACCCTATCCCTCCCCACGTAGGGGGAGGGGAACGCTGATGCTTGTCCAGCTCCGCATTTGTTACTCGTCCTCGCACAGCATCGGCCGCTCGTGGTCGCGGGTTTGGAAAGCGCCTCGGGTCTCGAGCCCGCCCAGGGCCTCCTGGGGCGGGCCCCAGGCCAGGAGGCGCCCGTCCAGGTAGGCGACGCGGTCGGCGAGCTGCTGGACCGCGGCCAGGTGATGGGTGACGAGAACGGCGGTCAGGTCCTCGCGGGCCGCGACCCCGGCCAGGAGCTCCAGAAACTCCTCCCGTCCCTTCGCATCCACCCCCGCCGTGGGCTCGTCGAGCAGGAGCAGCTCCGGCTCGATGACGAGGGCCCGGGCCAGGAAGACGCGCTGGGTCTCGCCGCCGGAGAGGCTGGACAGCGGACGGTCGAGCAGGTGCTCGCCGCCCACCCTGGCTAGCGCGGCCCGCGCCGCCTCTCGCTCCTCCCGCCCCATCCGGAGCGGCCAGGCGCCGCTCCGGTTGGCGTGGACCAGCTCGCCCGAAGTGGCCGGGAAATCCCGAACGAAGGCCTTCCGCTGCGGAAGGTAGCCGATCCGCCGCCGAGCCCTTTCCGGGGACCCACCGAGGACCTCCACCGAACCCGCGTCCGGCGGGAGCAACCCCAGGGCCACCTTCAGGAACGTGGTCTTGCCGCCTCCGTTCGGCCCCACCAGGCAGACGAACTCCCCGGTTCGGATGGAGAGCGACACCCCGTCGAGGACGCGCCGGGCGCCGAGGGTGACCGAGAGGTCGCACGCCACCAGGGCGTTCCCGGCTTCGTGGCTCATCGCAGGGCCTTGTCGAGGACCTGGGTGATCTGCCCCAGCAGCTTCTCGTAGCTGTCGACACCCGTGACGCCCCCCACGGGATCGATCTCGTAGAGGGGCAGGCCGGTCTCCGCGGCGATCGTACGCGCCGCGCACGGGTCGAGCTGGGGCTCGGAGAGGAGCGCCACCACCCCCGCGCTGCGGATCGTCTCCAGCACCCGCGCCAGGTAGCGCGCGTTGGGCTCGCGGCCGGGCACGGGCTCCACCACCGCCGTCACCTCGAGGCCATAGCGGTCCGCGTAGTAGTACATCGATCCGTGGAAGGTGACGATCTTCCGTTGCGGCCAGGCGGCCGCGTGCCGAACGATCTCCTGGTGCAGCTCGAGGAGCGAGCGCTTCACCTCGTCGCCCCGGGTCTTGTACAAGGGGGCCTCCTCGGGGTCGAGCTTCGAGAGCGCCCCCACGATCACGTCGGTCGCGCGCTCCATGCGGACGGGGTCGAGCCAGAAGTGGGGGTCGATCGGCCCCGGACCGGACGCCTCGCGTCCGCGCGCGTCCGCCTCGACCAGACGCACGACGTTCTCCGGCACCAGGATAGGCTCCACGAGCGGCCCCACCTCGAAGACGCGGGCCGGTCCGGCCCCCGCGCTCTTCGCCATCTCGGCCACCCAGCCGTCGAGGCCGAGGCCCACCGCGAAGACGATCTCGGCATCGGCCAGCTTCGCCACGTCCTGAGGCTTCGGGTCGTAGTAGTGCGTCGTGTGGCCGGGAGGCAGGACGAGGTCGACCTTCAGCCGGTCGCCCGCCACCCGCCGCGCGATGTCGTAGAGCGGGAAGATCGAGGCGGCGACCCGCGGGACGGCCCCTTCTCGGCGAACACAGCTCCCCGCGACGAGGGCAGCCAGGAGCGCCAGGGCGCGGGCGGTACGGCGGCGGGGGGCGGGTATCGAGCGCAGCACGGCGTCTTCCGGGCCGGGATCGGCCGACGCAGATGATAACATCCTATCAATAATGACGCTGCCCGACTTGCAACCGCGTTCCCTTTCCCCTACGTGGGGCGATACATCGGAGTGCAGTGCTGCCGGTCGAGGCGATGCCAACTCCGACGCATTCCGATGTATCGGAGGGATAGGGTGGGGGGTCGATGAACGATCGCCCCTAGGCCGCCCCGGCGCAGGAGGCGCAGCGCCCGTACAACAACAGCTCGTGAGACTCGACCACGAAGCCCTTGGGAGCCCGCGGCACGGGCTTTCGGCATCCTCCGAGCTCGAACAGCCGGTCGCAGCGCCGGCAGCGGAAATGGTGGTGGTGGCGCTTGCCCGCGGGCTCGTAGCGCGCGGGCTCGCCGGGAACATCCACCGCGACCAGCAGGCCGTCGTCGACCAGGGCCTTCAGGTTGCGGTAGACGGTGGCCAGGCCCAGGGTGGGGGCCTGGCGATGGGCGGCCGCCAGCACCTCCCGCGTGCTCAAGGGCCGGCCGCTCGTCTCGAATACGCGGCGGATCGCGCGCCGCTGGCGGGTGTCGCGTTCCATCTCGGCTGGCCGTCCATTATGGCCCAGGCCCGGACGGGGGCGCTCCTGTGCCTTGACCCTCCCGCGGGGCCGCGGCTACCATAGCCGCCCCCGGCCCCCGCGGTTTCGTCGTCCGCAGAACAATGAAGAGCAACGGCTCCAAGCCGCGCCGCAGCAGGAAGGCCGCCCCCGCGGTCGCGGTGCGCGACCGCGGGCAGGCGACCCGTCGGAAGATCATCGCGGAGAGCCGCCGCTGGCTCGCCATCATCAACGCCCACAAGCTGAACGAGTACAAGCGGCGCAAGATCGTGGCCGACACCGTGGACAACTTCCGCCTCTACTACAACAAGGGCTACCTGGAGTACCGCAAGTCCGTCACCGAGGGGGGAGAGTTCGCGGCCATCGAGTGGAGCGGCAAGGGGACGTACTTCGAGGACATCACGGGCCGGCGCTTCATCGACTGCCTGGGCGGCTACGGGATCTACTCGGCGGGGATCAACCACCCCAAGATCGTGCGCGCCGTGAAGTCGCAGCTCGACCGCATGCCCCTCTCCTCCCAGGAGCTGCTCGATCCCCTGCGGGGGGCCCTGGCCGAGCTGCTCGGCGAGCTCGCCCCCGGCGACCTCCAGGACTGCTTCTTCATCTCGAACGGGACCGACGCCGTCGAGGGGGCCATGAAGCTGGCCCGGCTCTACACGGGCAAGCCCGGCTTCATCTCCTGCGTGCGCGGCTTCCACGGCAAGTCCTACGGCTCGCTCTCCCTCATGGGCAAGGGCGAGTACCGCCTGCCCTTCGAGCCCCTGCTGCAGGACGTATACTTCGTCCCCTTCGGCGACGCGGACGCGGTGGAGTCCGAGCTGGAGAAAGCCGAGGCGGTGGGAATGTCCATCGCGGCGGTGGTCGCGGAGCCGGTGCAGGGCGAGGCGGGAGCGATCGTTCCCCCCGACGATTTCTGGCCGCGCCTGCGCAAGGTCTGCACGCGCCACGGCGTGCTCCTCATCGCGGACGAGGTGCAGACCGGAATGGGCCGCACGGGAAAGATGTTCGGGGTGGAGCACTGGGACGTGGTCCCCGACATCATGTGCCTGGGCAAGGCCCTCGGAGGCGGGGTGATGCCGCTCTCCGCCTTCATGTCCACCCCGGAGATCTGGAAGGTCCTGGAGCCGAACCCCTTCATCCACTCCTCGACCTTCGGGGGCAACCCCCTGGCCTGCGCGGCGGGGATCGCGGCCGTCAACGTCACCCTCGAGGAGGACCTGCCGGGGCAGGCGGCCGCCACCGGCGAGTACTTGCTCTCCGAGCTGCGCCGGATCCAGCGGCGCTTCCCGGACCACCTGGTCGAGGTGCGGGGCCTGGGCCTCCTCCTCGGCCTGGAGTTCGTGGACGCCGAGTTCGGCTACGCGGTGGCGGCGGGGCTCTTCAAGCGGGGCGTGCTCGTGGCGGGGACGCTGCTGAACGCCAAGACCATCCGCATCGAGCCCGCCCTCGCCATCCCCCGTCCGGTGGTGGACGAGGTGCTCGAGAAGCTCGAGGACACCCTGGAGGAGCTGAAGGAGTAGGGACTCTGCGCGGCGCGGTCTCGGTCCAGGGGCTCTCGAAGTCGTACGGCGGCGTCCAGGCCCTGCGCGACGTCTCGCTGGAGGTCCGCTCCGGCGAGTTCCTGACCCTGCTCGGCCCCTCGGGCTGTGGCAAGACGACCCTGCTGCGGGTGCTGGCCGGATTCGAGCAGCCCGACGCGGGTGCTATCCTCATCTCCGGCCGCGACGTGGCCGGCCTCCCGCCCTACCGCCGTCCCGTCAACACGGTCTTCCAGCACTACGCGCTCTTCCCCCACCGCACGGTGGCCGGGAACGTGGCCTTCGGCCTGGAGACGAAGGGCCTGCCCCGGGCCGCGATCCCGCCCCGGGTGGAGAAGGCCCTCGAGATGGTCCGCCTGCCCGGCCTCGGAGAGCGCCGCATCGACCAGCTCTCGGGCGGACAGAAGCAGCGAGTGGCCTTCGCGCGGGCGGTGGTGCTGGAGCCCGAGGTCCTGCTCCTGGACGAGCCCCTGGCCGCCCTCGACCTGAAGCTCCGCAAGGAGATGCAGGTCGAGCTGAAGAACCTGCAGGAGCGCCTCGGGATCACGTTCGTGTTCGTGACCCACGACCAGGACGAGGCGCTTCTCATGAGCGACCGCATCGCGGTCATGAACCAGGGCCGGATCGAGCAGCTCGGGACCCCCGACGGGCTCTACGAGCGGCCGCGCACCCGCTTCGTGGCCGACTTCCTCGGGGTCAGGAACCTCCTGGAGGCGTCGGTGGCGGCGGTGGCGGACGGTCTGGCCCGGCTTCAGACCCCGGGCGGCCTGACCCTGCTCGCGGCGGACGACGGCGGATACCGCGCGGGGGCGGAGGTGACGATCGGCATCCGTTCGGAGCGGATGAGCCTCCAGGAGGCCGGGGGCGCGGGCCCGGGCTCCGCGGCCGACTCGGGGATCAACCGTCTTGCGGGCACCCTCGACGACGAGCTGTATCTGGGCGACCGCACCGATTGGCGCGTCGCCCTCGGCCGTGAGACGGTCACCGTGGCCGAGGGCGCCGCCGACGTCCGCGGGCGCCAGCGCGGCCAGCCGGTCACGGTCGCGTTCCCGGCGGCGGCGGTGCTGCGCCTGGAGGACGCGTGAGGAGCCGGCGCCAGGCCATCCTGCTGCTGGTCCCCTGCCTCCTGGTCCTCCTCGGCCTCTTCGTCGTCCCCCAGATCCTCATGCTGGTGGCCTCGCTGGGCCGCCGCTCCGCATACGGCGGCGTGATCCGCGACCTGAGCCTAGCCAACTATGTCCGCGCCCTGGACCCGCTCTACCTGCGCATCCTGGCCAAGAGCATCGGCCTGGCCGCGGCCACCACCCTCCTGTGCCTGGCCGCCGCCTATCCGGTCGCGTTCTGGCTCGGCCTCCGGGTCGCTCCGCGCTGGCGGAGCGCGCTGCTCGTGCTCGTGATCCTGCCCTTCTGGACGAGCTTCCTCGTGCGGATGTACGCCTGGATCTTCATCCTCCGGACCGAAGGCCTCCTGAACCTGCTCCTCGGCCGCTTCGGCCTCGCCCCCCTGCCCCTGCTCTACAACGATTTCGCGGTCCTGCTCGGCCAGGTCTACGGCGAGCTGCCCTTCATGATCCTTCCCCTCTACGCCTCCCTGGAGAAGCTGGACCGAGCGCTGCTGGAAGCCGCCGCCGACCTCGGGGCGAGCCCCCTTCGCGCCCTCTGGCGCGTCACCCTCCCCCTCACGTCGCCCGGGATCGCGGCCGGCTGCCTGCTCGTCTTCATCCCCTCCCTGGGGTCCTACCTCGCCCCCGACCTGCTGGGCGGCGGGCAGACCATCTACGTGGGCAACCTGATCCAGAGCCAGTTCGCGGTGGCCCGGGACATGCCGTTCGGCTCGGCCCTCTCGTTCCTCCTCTCCCTCACCGTACTTCTCTTGCTCGTCCTGTTCCGCCGGCCGCTGCGGGCGTCGCGGGAGCCCTGAGTGGCGGCGCTCGCCCCCCGCCCGTCGCGTGCCCTCGCCCTCTGGGGCGCCGCCGTCTACCTTTTCCTCTACGCACCCCTCCTGGTGCTGGCCGTCTTCTCCTTCAACCGCGGCCGGCTCACCGCCTCCTGGGAGGGCTTCACCCTCGAGTGGTACCGCAAGCTCCTCGACGACCGCCAGGTGCTCCAGGCGCTGCGCAACAGCCTGACCGTGGGTTTCGCCGCGACCGCCCTCTCGACCGTGATCGGAACCGCGGCCGCCCTGGCCTTCCACCGCTGGCGCTTCCGCCGCCAGGGAGCCATCGATGCCCTGGTCACCGTGCCCATCGTGGTGCCCGAGATGGTGCTCGCCTCGTCGCTGCTCCTGCTCTTCGCGGGCCTCGGCCTCCGGCTGGGCTTCCTCACCGTGATCCTGGCCCACGTGGCCTTCTGCGTCTCCTACGCGGTGGTCGTGGTGGGGGCCCGCCTGGCGGGCTTCGACCGCAGCCTGGAAGAGGCGGCCATGGACCTGGGCGCGGGCCCCTCCGCCACCTTCTTCAAGGTGACCCTGCCCGGCATCGCCCCCGGCGTGCTCGCGGCCGCCCTGCTCTGCTTCGCCCTCTCGATCGACGACTACGTGATCACGTCGTTCGTGGCCGGGGTGGGCTCCACCACCCTGCCCGTGCAGATCTACTCGATGGTGCGGAGCGGGGTATCGCCCGAGATCAACGCGGTCTCCACCCTGCTGCTCGTGGCCACGAGCCTGCTCCTCCTGGGGGCGCACCTGCTCGAGCAGGGGCGGGGTCTCCGCACGGCCAGCCCGCCCGTCGTCCTCGGCCTCCTCCTCCTGGGCGCGCCGTTCCTGCTCGCCCGGCCCGCGGGACAGGCGCCGCGTGAGCTGAACCTCTACACCTGGTCGAACTACATCTACCCCGAGACGCTCCGGAAGTTCGAGGTCCGGCACGGGGCCCGGGTGAACGTCGACCTCTTCGACAGCGTCGAGGGAATGTTGGCCAAGGTCCAGGCGGGCAACGCGGGCTACGACGTGATCGTGCCCACGAACTACGCGGTGGAGAGCCTGCGCCGGCAGGGCCTGCTCCGACCGCTCGACCGCTCCGCCCTCCCCCATCTCGTGAACATCGACCCGCGGTTCCTGGACATGGATTTCGACCCCGGCAACACCCACTCGATCCCGTACCTCTGGGGCACGTGCGGGATCGCCTACCGAAAGAGCCGGGTGGGCACCGTGGACTCCTGGTCCGCGCTGTGGGATCCCCGCTACAAGGGACGGATCCTCATGGTCGACGACGCGCGGGAGACCCTGGGGGCGGCCCTCAAGTGGAAGGGCGACAGCCTCAACACCAGCGACCCCACGGCCCTCCGGGCGGCCGCCCGGCTCCTGATCGAGCAGCGGCCCCTGGTGCGCGCCTACGACTCCGCCAACTACGACGACAAGCTCCTCGCGGGAGACGTGTGGCTCGCCCAGGGCTGGAGCGGACAGTTCGCGAAGGCCATGGCCCGGGACGCCGACATCGAATACGTGCTCCCGAGGGAGGGCGCGAGCTTCTCGGTGGACAACCTGGCCATCCCGGCCACGGCTCCGCACCCGGAGCTGGCCCACGCCTTCCTCGACTTCACGATGGAGGCGGAGATCGCGGCCGAGATCTGCCGCACCACGTACTACTCCTCCCCCAACCGGGCGGGCATCGCGCTCCTGCCCGAGGAGATGCGGAGGAACCCCGCCATCTTCCCCCCCGAGGAGATGCTCGCCCGGGCCGAGCTGATCCGCGAGCTAGGAGAAGTGACCGTGCTCTACGACCGGCTGTGGACCGAGGTGAAGACGAGCCGCTAGGGGTCCGGGTCAGTCCTTGTGCTCGCGCTTCCGGCGGAGGATGCGGGCCAGGGCCTCGGCCGCGATGCGCCGCACGACCGGGTCTTTGTCGCGCAACGCGCCCATGAGCGCGGTCTGGGCGGCGGGACCCATGCGCACGAGCGCGCGCGCGGCCTCCGTCCGGACCTTGACCGCGCG
>WNFT01000278.1_pt1 | contig 40139 bp, 34 predicted proteins | sample 5400191 | NCBI WGS metagenome assembly WNFT01 (sample SAMN13153359, study PRJNA577476) | soil metagenome | isolation source: 80 cm saprolite under Madrone tree | place: USA:California | collected 2016-06-14 | reverse complement strand
CCCGGCGCGCATCATCGGCACGCCCGCTGCGGCTCGCCGCTCGCTGGTTAAGTTCCATACGTTCCGCGTCCGTCAGCACGATGGTGTTCTCCATGAACACCATCATACTACCGTTTCAGCTGTTACAGTCCACTAGCTGACCAGGAAGGGCGAAGATGACGGCACGGGCGCGAAGAGTTTGCGGCTTCTTCTTTACTTCGGCTTCGACCTGAACTCCTGAATCTCTTTGCTCCACGTGCAACGCGCGGGCTTCGGTTAGAACTTTTACTTCGGAAGCCACGGCTTCTGGAATGCGATCGACACCATCGGTGAGATTCCACTGGCCTCGGACCAGCAAGTTCCACAGCACTTGCATGAGAATCACGCGCGAAGAGGTATCGACAGCTCCGCCGACGGGACCATTCAGACCGGGGAGAGAGACATGGTCGAATACTTCTTCCCCGCCAATTCTCCGGAAATACGCGCGCGCGTCTTCACCATCGAGGGAACCGCTGCGAGTACTGCAGCCGTGGATGAGAGCTCGATGATGGCGCAGCAAGTCCAATCCAAAACGGACGCTGGCAAGGCGGCCGCGCCAGGAAATGCCTGGATCGAAGAGCAGGTCTTCGAAGCGTCCGCCGCGGTAACCGCGGCATCCGGCAGCGTCTTGAATCCCGACGCTGAACTTGCCCTTGCACACCAGCGGCGAAGGGCCCAACCGCTTCACGAGAGCGCACATGGAACCGAAGCCATTTCCGAAAAGCGTAACGCCGCGGTCGATCACGAAGCCGTTGACGCGGTCCGTGGTCATGCGGCCGCCGACGCGGGACTCGGCTTCCAGCACCAGTGGCTCAAGTCCGCGATTCTGCAAGCGCATCGCGGCACCGAGCCCCGCGATGCCTCCGCCGATGACAATGACAATGACATCCGCGTCTCGGCTTTGGCCGCTCATCAAGCTGCTCCTTAACGGCGGGTTCCGGCGAAGAGATCGACAGCCTGCGAGCTGCGCGCGTACTTCACATCGTTGAAGCGTTCGCGCAGAAACTTTTCCCAATCCTGGCGCTTGGTAACGTGATGGATGACTGGGCCGAAGATGATGTAGTTATGCGCGTCCCATCCGTGTTCGAACAGGAGGGCTTTTCCGCCGGGCTTCAAGATGCGGATCGCTTCGCTGAAGAGTTTTTCGCGCGGGCCGCCCGTGGGGATTTCGTGCGTGCCGAATCCGAAGCAAACTGCCTCGCAGGAAGAGTCCGCCAAGGGCACCATGAAATGATCTGCCTTGGAAGGAACAATTCGCGGATTGCCAGTGGGAGGAAACTCCAGATCGCGGACGTCCTGTACGGCTTCTTCTGGAGATTCGCCTTCCACGTTCCAGCAATCGACGGAGTGAATGGTGGCTTCCGGCAGAACGTCCGAAAGCAGAAAAGCGTGACGATAGGTTCCGATGTGCAAGTCGGCGACGGTTACTCGGCCTTGCACTCCGCCGAGTTCAACGAGCCGGCGGATGTAGACCACGCCCGGATGGCCGTACATCCGATACAATCCAAACAGCGAATACGCGAGAAGGAGCAGGCCGATTTCAGCGAGCGCCATAGCGGCCCAAAACGCCGGGTCGTAGTGAAGCAAGACTCCGATGACCCCGAGCGGAATTCCAATAGCGAGAAATTTTTTCGTGATTCGCCAGTAGTCGCGGCGGCTGACGTAGACGGCGCGTCCCCAGTACCACAGCGCGGAAGGCCGCTCTGCCGCTACGGTTGCCGGGTACCAGTGTGAGAGTGGATCGTGTGTCTTTGTCATCGCTCCTCCTCGAATTCGAAATTCCGACTGCGCCGTATTTCTTCGAATAAAACTTCTAAAACTCTCCGGTCCAGCCGGCATCCTGCAAGATTTGCAGCGCCTTCGTTTGGAAGGGCTGAACAAAAGGACGAACAAGGGCCGAGTTGGTCAACTCAATGGCCTGTGTCAGAAGATCCAGAACGCCGTCCACAAGCTTGTGCGTCCTCTGCTGCCCTTTCGTTTCGTCATAGATCAAGAAGAGAATCATCCCAAGATGCACGAGCCAAAGGGCGGCGGGAAGAAGCCTCTGCATTTCCTCGCTGACGTTTGATCCTGCGATTGCTTCGCGGAAGATGGTCATGCTTTGCGCGCGCTGAATCTGCGTGCCTTTGCCGAAGACAGAGAGCGGGTGGTGTGGATCACCAGAGTACCGAAAGAGCGCTCCAAGGAAGCGGCGGTCGTCTTTCAGAATTTCCAGCTTGGAATGAAACGCAACGCCGAGGCGTTCGCGAAGGCCAGACTTCCCTTTCCACTCTTCACGCACCTTTTCGGAGTGGATGCGCTGCACCTGGTCGTAATAGGCGGAGACCATGGCTTCCTTGCTGGGGAAATAATAGTAGGCGGCACCGGTAGCGACGTCAGCAGCGCGGGCGATGTCCCGCATGGTTGCGGGTTCGAAGCCGGATCTGCGAAACAAGTCGAGGGCAGTCGCCAGGATTAGCTCTTTGGTTTTTTCGCCTGCTGCTTTTGTGGCGAGATTCATGAAGTCGCCGGCTATTTGAACACGTTCAAATACTACAGCAGAGCTCTCACTCTTGTCTATAGAAAAATGAACGCGTTCAAGTTGTTTCTATAAAGGCTATGTTTTCAGCGTGTTATGATCCCAAGTGGGAACTTCGTTGAGCAACTGCGTTCTCAAGCGGTTGATCGTGAATCACTCCCGATCGCAATCGCAGCGCCCGCGGCACCGCTATTTGATTGATTTTCTTGTGTCTTAGGGGAGCGGTGAGTAAGATGCCCAGCAGAACGGTTGGCAATTCAGGTCTGATCCTGAGGGGAACATTTCGAGAGCATTTTACGTTCCATAGTTGGCAGGCCGAGATGGACTGCCAGACGGTTTTTTGAGAGAGAAGCCGGCTCGCAGGCACGCCTTGCACCGTAGCAGGTCATGAGGCTGAAGATACGTTGGAGCAGGATGCCCAACTGGTCCAGCAATGCCTCCAGGGCGACGGGTCGGCCTGGGAGGAACTTGTGCGTCGCCACAGCAGGCGCATCTTTAACATCTGCTACCGGTTCACGGGAAACCGAACGGAATCGCAGGACCTGTCGCAAGATGTTTTCCTCCGGGTATACCGAACTTTAGGCAGCTATCGTTCGGCCCATGGCGGATTCGCAACCTGGATGACGAGCGTGACGCGCAATCTGCTGATTGACCATTACCGTAGAACGAAGCGGGATCGCGTAACGGATTCACTGGACGACAAGATGCCGGTGGTGGAAAACAAGGAATCCGCAGGACGGCGGCCGGATGAGCAGGCATTGCTCGGAGAATTGAGCGGCCAGGTGCAATCGGCGCTAACTCGGCTTTCACCGGAATTGCGGGAAGCAGTGATCTTGCGCGACCTGCAGCAATTGGAGTATAGCGAGATTCAACAAGTATTAGCGGTACCGGAAGGAACGGTAAAATCGAGAATCAATCGCGGACGCATAGAACTGGCCCGCATTTTGCAGCAGATGGGAGTACGGCCATCATAGTGGAGATGAGGATTTCGAAGTCGGCGCAGAGCACTTTATGAACTGGACTTGCGAACAAACCGAAGCGCGCTTGAGCGATTACCTCGACGGGCTTTTTCAGCCTGCAGAGCAATCGGCTTTCAATCACCACGTGAATACGTGCGAGCGATGCGCGCCGCTGGTCGCAGCAGTCGCGCGGACACTGGGCAGCTTGTACGCCCTGGAGCCCGTGGAAGCACCGAAGGAACTCCAGAGCGCGATCCTGACGGCGACGCTGGGCGCGCCGAACTGGCGCAATCTAAGACGCTGGATCAAGAGCTTGCAATCGCCGAGGTTTGTTTACAGCCTGGCCTCGGTGGCCGCGACGATCGTCGTCATTCTTGCGGCTTCCGGTTTCTCGTTTCGCAAGCCCAAGCTGGCGGATCTTGCTCCCGCCACGATTTATCACAAGACGAACAGCGCGGCGCATCTCGCTTATGGGCACGCCGTGAAGGTCGTGACCGATTTGCGTGTCGTTTACGAGATTCAAACGCGCTTGAACGAAAACGGCCAGAATCCCGCTACCAGGGAACAAGCAGTCCCGAAGAATTCTCCCGACAAGCAGCCGGGCCGCACCGACAACACGAATCCGTCCGCGCCGAAGCAGCAGAACCGTGCCGACGAACTCGGCCGGAACCTGCGGGTACTCGCTTCGGAGTGTCCCTTTCTGAGCGGCTCGATTGGTGAGAGGAGAACGCGATGAACTGTGCCGTCCATTCCGATGTGGACGCAGTGGGTTACTGCCGGAATTGCGGCAAGGCCATGTGCTCGACCTGCGTACGGCCGGTGCGCGACGTTCTCTATTGCGAAGACTGCCTGGCGGGCATCGTAGGTATTCCCGCTCCGACGCCCGCCGTCGCGACTCCGCCTCCGGGATCGCCATATCAAATGCCTGCCTCGAGCTTGCCTCCTGGATCGCCGAGCCAGGCAAGATCAAGCCCCGTGCTGGCTTTCTTCCTGGGATTTCTGCCGGGGATGGGAGCCTTCTATAACGAGCAATATGGCAAAGGCATGATCCATCTCGCCATTTTTCTGGTGCTCTTCATTACAGGAATTGACGGGTCGATGAGCGGCGGAGCGGAAGCCGCCCTGTGGATTTGCGTCGCTGGATTGTGGGTCTACATGCCGATTGAGGCCTACCGAACGGCAAAAGCGCGGCAGATGGGCGAGACTATTTCCGATGCGCTGGATTCTTTTACGAAAGAGCGCCCCATTGGTCCGATGCTGCTGATTGGCGCGGGCATCCTGCTTCTGCTGCACAATTTTGATTGGTTTCCCTGGTACCGGATTTCGCAGTTTTTTTGGCCGGCAGTCTTGATCGGTGCGGGCGTTTTGATGATGCGCAACCGTCTGGACCGGCGTTCGTAGGAGGATTTCTCGATGAGTGATCGGATTCGATGCACGTGCAAGCGATGTACGATTCGCGGGCTGATGGGGCCCGCGGTCATCATTACCGTTGGCGTGCTTTTTCTGCTCGACCAGATGCGGGGAGGCTATCTTTCGTTTGGCAACACGTATCCGGTGATTCTCATCGTAATCGGCGCGATTAGTCTTGCCGCGGCCGCTGCGCCGGCCGATGGCCACATTTCCGGGCCGGTTCCTCCAGCGGGCGCAGCCGCGCCGGGCACTGTGCCTCCTGCTCCGCAGAGTCAATTCCCCAGTCAGGGACAGGGGCAATAAGGCTCCATGGCCAATCTCCGCACGCGCGGCAGCTCATTTTTTCCCGGCCTGCTCCTGCTCTTCGTTGGATTGCTGCTGCTCCTTCACAACTACCGCGGCGTCAGTATTGGTGAAGCGATTGGGCACTGGTGGCCGCTCATTCTGATTTTTTGGGGCGGGATCAAATTGTATGAACGGATGGCGGCGAGCCGCGCCGGCGATCCGGGAGCGGCGAAGATTACGGGAAGTGAAGTTGTCCTTGTACTGGGACTTCTCAGTCTACTGGGGATAGTAGTCGCAGTTGATTACGGTAGAGAAAATCTGCCCGGCCACATTCGCGAGTGGGGAAATAGTTTTGAGTTCGACTTGAACGTCGAACCGAAGTCCGTTCCCGCGGATGCACGCATTACCATACGCAACGGCCATGGCAACATCAGCGTGCGTCCTTCGGAGGATTCGCAGATTCGTGTCTCCGGGAAAAAGAAAGCCAATGCTTGGAATGAGAGCGACGCTCAACAATTTGCGGAGCGCGCCAGTGTCGAGATCGCGCAGAATGGCGACGGCTATGAGATCCGTCCAATGGGAGTGAGCGCAGGCGATTCGCGGATCAGCATCGATCTCGAAGTGGCCGTTCCGAAAAAGGCTTCGCTGACGATCCGGAACGAGAAGGGCGACATCACCGTGGCGGACATGGCAAGGCCTGTCAATGTGACGAATGGCGTTGGCGACATCGAGGTTCGTGGCACGGGCGGGGATGTCAATATCGATACGCGGAAGAGCGACATCAAAGTTTCCGACACGAAGGGCAACATCAAAATTTCCGGCCACGGTGGAGAAATCAATGTGTCGTCCGCAACAGGCGGGCTGACCGTGGACGGGGAGTTTTACGGAGCGATACGGGCCGACAAAATAGCCAAGGGCGTGCGCTTCCTTTCGCGGCGCACGGATCTGACTCTGTCGCAACTCGCCGGCCACATGGAGGCCAACCGGGGCAATTTGGAAATATTCGACGCTCCCGGGAACCTCACCGTGCGCACGCAGGATGACATCACGCTGGAGAATGCGGGCGGCAAAGTCAAGGTGGACAATCGCCGCGGGAACGTGAATGTGCGGTTTTCGGTTGCGCCGAAGGAAGACATCGAGATTGATAACGCTTCAGCGGGGATTACGGTGAGCCTGCCGGAGTCATCGAGCTTCGAGATTGTCGCGGATTGCCATTCGGGAGACATTGATAGCGAGTTTCAATCGGATTCGCTGAAGCTGACATCGGGAACGAAGTCCGGCGATTCGCACCTGGAAGGGAAATACGGAAGCGGGCGCGGACCGAAAATTATTTTGAAGACAAGCTACGGATCGATTTCCATTCACAAGACCAGTTAGCGGCTTCCGGTGGAATAATTGAAATAGGTCGGGAATTTTTTTGCGGGCGGAGACACTCGGTAAGGAGAGCCTCCGCCTGGACGATGAGCTTTGAGCGTCCGCTGAGTTCAAAGTTGCGCGCTTGCCTAGAGCAGGTGGTTCACGTAGAAACCATGCGCTGCCGCATGCTTGCCCAGTTCTTGCCAAACGCCCGTCGGCGTCGCAGTCCCCGCGTTGCTCAGGATTCCGCCGAACAGGTTCTGCAGACATGGAACGGCCACGAGAGGTGCTTGCGGCTTCGGCAGGCTCGGCACCACCGCGTCCGGCTGGCTGAAGTCCAGTGCGTAAGCGAGGTTCAGCACATCATCGCTTGCGTCGCGCGGAGTTAATGGCGCAAGACCCCAGCGCCACTCGATCAACTTCAAAACGGAAGTGTGGTCGAAGACCAGCGCGCTGACTCTAGGATCAGCCAGATTCCCTCGGCTGAAAGGTGACGCGACGACGGTGGGAACGCGCAAGCCGAGCAGCGCTTTGCCGTTCACAAGATCGGTGTCCACGTTGTTGGCGGCGGTGGCTCGCGGCGGCGCAACATGTTCGAAAAAACCACCCCACTCGTCAAAGTTCACGATGAAAACGGTGTTGGCCCACTTCGGGCCATTAGCAACGGCTTCAAAAGTCTCATAGAGGAACAAATCGCCTTGGCGGATGTCGGCGTGCGGATGATCGTCGTTGCCGGTGCCGTCGTCGAGAATCGTATACCTCGGATCGACGAAGGAAACGGCCGGAAGCGTTCCGGTGCTTGCTCTCAGAAGAAATTCTTCGTAGAGGCGCGAGATGCCAAGATACTTCGCGCCCCACAGGGCAGTGAACGGAACATTCGAATAGAAATAGTTTGCGCTTACTCCGGCAGAGGCGAGACGGTCCCAGATTGTCGGAAGTGAACTGAAGTTCGTGCTATTGGACAGCCGGTCGGTTTGCGCGGCGTGAAGAAACAGCCGATTCGGAAATGTCGGCCCGAGGATGGAAGCGAAATAGCGGTCGCAGGCCGTGTAGTTGCGGGCCAACTCGGCGTAAAACGGGATGTCTTGATCGCCGTAGTAACCGATGGAGTAGACGTCGTTGCTGCCGGCACGAAGAAACCCGTCCATCAATCCATGGTCATATTCGACGCCGCCACCGCTGTAGGAGTGGTCCGGACTGGGATGGGGGCAACCAGTGTAGTCGCCGGAAAGCGAATGAGTCGAGTGGCTCACACCGGCGCTGTCCACGTAGGTCAAGCCGGCTTGCTTGCCGTCGGCGTTCGGAAGCCAGCCGAGAAAATGGTCGAAGCTTCGGTTCTCCATCATCACTACCACGATGTGTTCGATGCCCACATTTTCAGGACGGGGCAAAGTTGGAAGCGTCGCCTGCGCGAACAGATTCTTTCCGGAATAAAAAGGCGCACTGACCAGCGTTGCGCCCGAAACGAGCGCGGCATTCTTCAATAATTCTCGGCGATTGATTTTCATGAGGTCACTCCCTGATTGAGATGAGCTGCACTTCGGACGCAGCGGGACGGCCGGAGTTCGCGAGGAGGGCGGGAACCACAGGATGCATCGTCAGGCAAACCTGAAGATGTCCGTGTAAACGCTAAATCAAAATGGTGAGAAAATAAACCTCAAATCGATATCAGGTATTTCCCCTAACGCTCGGCAAGGCGGTTCAATTCCTGAAAAAATGTGGGGAAGGAAACGGCGGCACAATCGGCGTCGCGGATGACGGTGTTTCCCTCGGCGGCTAAGCCTGCGACCGCGAAGGCCATGGCGATGCGGTGGTCGCCGCGAGGATCGATTTCGGCAGCGCGCAATTTTCCGGCGCTGCGGCCAAAAACCTTGAGGCCATCAGGACGTTCTTCGACCTTGGCGTTCATGCGGCGAAGATTTTCAGCGAGCGCGGCGATGCGGTCGCTCTCTTTGACGCGGAGTTCGGCGGCATCGCGAATCTCGATGCCCTCTTCGGTGTAAGGGCCGAGCGCAGCCAGCATGGGGAGTTCATCGATCACCAGCGGGATTTGTTCGCCGGCGATTACGCCGCCCTTGAGCGAGGAGCCTTTCACGGATAAGTCTCCAACGACTTCGCCGTGAGCGATCCTGGGTCCGAGAATTTGAATCGAGGCGCCCATCGCGGCAAACACGTCAAGAATCGCAGTCCTCGTGGGATTCAGTCCCACGTTGTGAATCAGGATACTGGAATCGGGAAACAAGGAAGCGGCGGCGATAAAAAAGACGGCGGAAGATAAATCGCCGGGAACGTCGAGCAACTTGGCGACCAGCTTGCCTCCGTTTGCGCTGGCGAGACCGTGGATTCGAATGGTGCGGCCGTCTTTCTCGATGGTCGCGCCGAATTCTTCGAGGGCAAGTTCGGTATGGTCTCGCGTACGCGCGGGTTCCGTGACACTGGTCACGCCGTCCGCGAACAATCCGGCGAGAAGAACCGCTGATTTCACCTGGGCGCTAGCCATGGGCGTGTTGTAGTCGATGGTCTTGAGCTTGGCGGGGCGAATTTCCAGCGGGGCATAGTTGTCGTCGCGTGCGCGAATGTCCGCGCCCATTTCGCGAAGCGGCCCGATCACGCGTTTCATGGGCCGCTTCTGCAGAGAGTCGTCGCCAGTAAGTTTGGAGGAAAATTGCTGCCCGGCCAGGATTCCCGACAGCAGACGCATGGTCGTGCCGGAATTCTCGGCGTCCAGCGCACGCCAACTGCTCTTCAGGCCGCGCAGCCCGCGGCCGGCCACTCGAACCGTATCCTTTTCGATTTTCACTTCCGCGCCCAGCGCGCTCATGCAGGCCAGCGAGCTGTGACAATCGGCTGCCGCGGAAAAATGACGCAGTTCGCTGGTTCCTTCGGCCAGCGCCGCCAGCATTGCATAGCGATGAGAGATGGACTTGTCCCCGGGAAGGTCCAGTCCGCCGGTCAAGTATTTGGCTGGTTGAACGGTCTCTTTCTTCACGCAGAAATTCTAGCACGCGGAGTTACGCGGTCTCGAATTCCGCAAAGGCGCCCCAGTTTCCATCGCTGGAATTCTGCTTTCCAGCAGGCCGCCCTGTCCAAGCGGCCAGTTTTTTGTGAGGCACGTCCTGGCCCGCACACTGAAATCCCTTGGCGCCGCAATACGTATTATTAGGTCAGGAGAATTGTCATGCCAGCCCGCAGCACATTCATCCATCTCGCCGCAAAAGCCGGCATTTTATTCGGCGCACTATTCCTGGTAAGCGTTCTACTTGGGGCCATTCCCAGCCATCATGCGCCGGCGGCGCCTGGGCAGGAGTCCCAGCAATCGTCCGGTTCGCAGCCCCAGGAATCGCAGCCAATGGACAACAGCAAAATGTCCGGCATGGACTTGGACGACGCGAAGGCCAGCGAAGCTCACGCTGTTCACGACATGAGGCGCGGGCACATGGACGCGCACAACCTCCATATGCGCATGACGGCGATGCGCCCGCAAACGCCGGAAGATACGGCGCGGGCTAACGAGATCGTCGCGCAACTCCGCTCCGGCATCGAGAAATACAAGGACTATCACGTCGCGCTGAACGAAGGTTACAAGATCTTTCTGCCGAAGCTGCCGCAGCCCGAATATCACTTTACGAATTACGGGAACGGGTTCCTCGCAGGCTTCTCTTTTGATCCAGCGCGGGCGACTTCCCTGCTCTACAGGAAAACTTCAGACGGATACGAGCTGGTGGGCGCCATGTACACCATGCCCAAACGCGCGACAGAAGAACAGCTCAACGCGCGCGTTCCTCTCAGCGTGGCCATGTGGCATTTGCACACCAACCTATGCATGCCGCAGAAGGGGCAGTTCGGCAACGCGGATTGGACAAAGTTCGGATTGAAGGGGTCCATCGCCACGCAAGATGCCTGCGACGCTGCGAATGGCCGCTTCCAGCCGGTCATCTTTGGCTGGATGGTCCACGTCTACCCGTTCGAAGATTCTCTCGACAAAGTCTTCGCCATGCATCATCACGTGGACTGAGCAGGCGTAGGTCAGCGGTTTGCTTCCCGCGGAATTCATAGAACGCGCTGCAGCCGTATACGTTGACTTGTCTGTGGTCGCACCCTAATATGACGTTCCAATGACGGTTTCTTCGTTATGATTGGGATGACTGTCTCCCATTACCGCATCCTGGAGAAGTTAGGCGGCGGCGGGATGGGTGTGGTGTATAAAGCCGAGGATCTGAGACTCGGCCGCCATGTGTCGCTGAAGTTCCTGCCTGAGGATCTCTCCCGGGACTCGCTGGCGATTGAACGATTTCAAAGGGAAGCACGGGCCGCCTCTTCTCTGAACCACCCTCACATCTGCACGATTTATGACGTGGACCAGTATGAGGGCCAGCATTTCATCGTCATGGAATTCCTGGAAGGGCACACGCTGAAACACCGGATCAATGGAAGGCCACTGGATCTGGAACGCGCGCCGGAGTATGGCTTCCAGATGGCGGATGCACTGGAAGCGGCGCACGCCAAAGCCATCATTCACCGCGATATCAAGCCGGCCAACATTTTTGTCACGGATCGAGGCCAAGTGAAACTCCTCGATTTCGGCCTCGCCAAGCTGCTTCCGGAACGCCAAGGCGCGCGGGCCAAACAGGCCGCGGGCAACTTTGGAGTCACCACGCAGGACGCTCATCTCACCAGCGACGGCGTGGCGTTGGGCACGGTCGCTTACATGTCCCCCGAGCAGGTCCGCGGTCAAGAACTCGACGAACGCACCGATCTTTTTTCCATGGGCCTGGTCCTTTATGAGATGTGCACTGGCCAGCGCGCGTTTGTCGGAAACACTTCCGGCGTAATCTTTGACGCGATCCTGAACCGCGCCCCGACACCACCGGCGCGGCTGAACCCCGCGATTCCCATCCAATTGGAACAGATTATTGCCAAGTCGCTGGAGAAAGATCGCGAGCTGCGCTACCGGTCGGCTTCGGACCTGCGGGCAGACTTGCAGCGGCTGAAGCGCGACACGGATTCGTCGCGCGCGATGCCGTACACCTCCGGCCAGGCCTCGCGCCAAAAACTGCGGCGGCTCTGGCCTCATTTTGTGTGGGGCGGAGTGCTCGCCATTTTGTTGCTCCTGTTCGCACTGAACGTGGGGAATGTGCGAGACAGCTTGCTTGGCGGAGCAAGCCAGGCACGCATCGAATCGATCGCCGTCTTGCCGTTCGCTAATTTGAGCAATGACCCGAAAACGGAATACCTGAGCGACGGTCTGACCGAGAGCCTGATCAACAGCCTTTCCCAGCTTCCTAACCTGGCAGTCATGTCGCGCAACACGGTTTTTCGCTACAAAGGGCAAGCGTCAGACCCGCAGAAAGTAGGCCGCGACCTGCACGTGAGGACCATTCTCACCGGCAGGCTCATCCAAACCGGCGACGACTTGAGGATCAGCGTGAACCTGGAAGACGTGACGAATAACCGGCAGATCTGGGGCGAGCAGTACAATCGCAAGCTTTCCAATCTGGTGGCCGTGCAACAAGAGATTGCCGGTGACATTTACGGGCGGTTGCGCCCGCGATTGGCAGGCGAAGAGAAGAAGCTGCTGGCCAAGCGTCCGACCGAGGATGCCGAGGCCTATCAATTTTACTTGCAGGGTCTCTACTATTGGAATAAATGGACGCAGGCGGATTTCAAGAAAGCCGCGGATTTTTTCACGCAGGCGGTGCAGAAGGACCAACATTACGCGTTGTCTTACGCGGGCCTTGCCGACACCTACAGCCTTCTGGGGGACGCGGGATATCTGCCGCCATCGGAGGCCTGGCCTAAGGCAAAAGCCGCCGCCATGCAGGCGCTGAACATAGACGATAGCCTCGCGGAAGCGCACACCTCCTTGGGACTCGTGAAAGAACACTTTGAATGGGATTGGACGGGGGCCGAGCAGGAGTTCAAGCGGGCCCTCGAACTGAATCCAAATCTGGCGACTGCGCATCAGTGGTACGGCGATTATTTGACCAACATGGGCCGCTTCGACGAAGGAATGGCGCAGACGAAGAAGGCCCAGGAATTGGATCCCCTCTCGCTCATCATCAATACGACGCTGGGATGGCAGTTCTACGTAGCAGGCCAGAACGAGAACGCCGTCGAGCAACTGCGGAAAGTTCTGGACATCGACGCAAAGTTTTCGCCTGCGCGGAGGACGCTCGAGGAAGTGTACGCGCACATGGGCAAGCAAAAGGAGGCGGTGGCGGAAAGAGAAAAAGCCTTGTCTCTCTCCGGAGGCGCCGAGTTAGCGGCGTCCATCGAGGAAGACTTCAAGAAGTCCGGCTACAAAGGTGTCCTGCAAAGCTGGCTCGAAGGGTTGACGGAACTGTCGAAGCACAGTTACGTCTCGTCCTACAGCATCGCGGAGTCTTACATGCGGATGGGCGAAAAACAAAAAGCCTTCGAATGGCTGGAAAAAGCTTACGAGGAGCACGACAGTGGCTTAGTGTCACTGGCGGTCGAGCCGATGTTTGAGAGCCTCCGGAGCGATCCGCGATTCAAGGAAATCGTCCGGCGCATGAAGCTGTCACATTAGAATCACCGCGAGGAGCGCCGCTTCCGCGGTGCAATTGCCTACATGCCGCGAAGGCGCTCTATCGCAGAGGATAGTCCTTCTCACCGGGCATGTGCCCGTCCACGCGCAGGACCTTCACTCCTGCACGTATGTTCCTGGAATCCACAAACGCAATTGAGCCAGGCAAGGCCGTCAAAAGTTCATATTGCATGTCATTCGAATACACAATCCTGGGCGGCGTGGCGGCTTCTGCCCGAAAAATCTTGGCCACCCAATATTGTTTGAACTGCGCTTCCGACATTTGATAGATCACGCGCAGCACCACATCGCGTTCCCGAGCCGCAGGAGCGCGAATCAACAAAACGACGGGTAGCTTTGAATTCCAATACTGCCGCTCGCCGAGCATGACCTTGCGTACCTCGGAGAGACTAAGATCGGCGACGGGGGTATCGGAATTCACCACGACAGCCACATCGGCTCCGCGGGAAGTCTGCGCCGTGGATGGAGTGTGGAGAGCCACGGAGGCCCCAAGGATCGTCCAAAGAAATGTCACAATACGTTTGTAGGTGGCATTCATATTCGGGCTCATCAAAACGTGAAGTCCGTCTGGAAGAATGCGCCGTTCACGCGCGGATCCGTCGGCAATCGCTTGAAATTGCGGTACTCGCCCTTGAAACTCGCATAGTTCGTGATGTCATACCGCATGCCAACGATGGATTGGACCAGATCCTGATTGGTGAAAAGTTGTTCGCTGAGCGGCGTGTGCGTATGCTCGAAGCGATAGTATGGCTTCAGCGTTCTTTCTAACCACGGCAGCCGGTACGCGATCTGCGCGTAGTAGGCCTGATTGTTGGTGATGGCATTGGTCAAAATATTCCTGTGATTGACATTTGCGAATTCCGCCAGGAATTCCGGAGTCTCCTTGGTCCAGACAATGTGCGCGGCGGAAATCCATTCGCGAAATTCATTCCCTGCCGGGTTGACGACCGGCAGCGTGATTTTGTCGCGATACACGGAGACTCCCATCTGCAGCCCATAGAGCTTCGTGGGCCGCGAGTAAAGGTTGGCGACCCACGCGCGATTGTTATTGTTGTCGCCCGCGTCCCCAGGACGGCTGATGATGGACCCGCGACCGTTGCCGACGCCAGCGTTGTAGCTGAGCCCTGCTCCTCCCGACGGGATATTGCCTTCTGCCAGCAGGCCGACGAAGTGCACTGGGATAAACGTGCCGCCAATCCGCACCATGTCCGGACGGCTGATAGTGGTTTGCAGCCAAGCGCCGTGATGGAACGCGGTGTTCCAATAGCCGATGGGCGTGTGGTACCGGCCGAAGGATATTTTGAAAAAGTCGTTGTAGTCGTATCGAATGATGGAGCGTTCCACTTCCACGGTGTAGCCAGTCGGCTGGGCATTAAAGGTAAGTTCACCGAAGTAGGTGACTTTGTGGGAGAGCGCGGAAGCCAGGTGAAGATCGAGCTGGCCGAGGTTGAAGCCGCTGATGGTGCCTCTCTGGTTCGTCGTGGAAAAATTCACGTCACCAAACCCGCGAATCTGGAGGGATGGGTAGCGGGCCTCCAACTGCCGCGTGGTCGCTTGCGATTCGGTCGGCTCGTGCTGATGCACGGGCCCGGGAGCAGGCGCCGCCTCAGCCATTTCCGGCTTGGCAGCAGCAGGAACGTGCGCTGGGGCCTCCGCGGCAGGACCGGCCGTCGCGGAGGTCTTGGTCTCGAGCTCCGCAACGCGCTTCTCCAACTGTTGGACGCGCTCGAGCAAAATCCTGATCTGCTCAGTCTGATCGGGCGGTGCGGTCTGTGCCCTCGCAGCACCTGCTGCAAGAATCATCCATACTACAAGGACCGGCAATCGTCGGCGCACGGCTCCCTCCTCTATCACTTTCTCGGTTCAGTCTTCGAAGCGAAGAAATCTTCTCATTTGAAATATGGAGTAAGACTCCCAGCCTGCTGCGGCAAATCACGGCTTCCGATTCGAGAGCCCTTCTTCACCTTGGAGTGTGCCGGATAGTGGAGCGTATTTTATGCTTCACGACTCGATTGTCAAAAGAAACTTTTCTCGCGCCGGCAGAACTAATTCTGGCTATGATTCTAGTTCTTAAGCAGAGAGCGGACGCGCGGGACATCCGACATGGGAAGCGAATCACCATGTCCCAGGCAAGTGTATACGGTCACCTGGCGGCCTCCCACCATCGCGGTGGGCATGCCGGTAGCCTGATCCTTATTCAAGCAGAAGATGCCCTGCTGATTCTTCGTGAACTTGGGTGAGTGCACCCAGGCCACGTCGTTGCGTCCGGGAAACCGGACGACAACCTTGTTCCCCTTGACTTGCCCGCCCTTGAGGACCGACTGGACCTCGACGACGGCTTCGTGCCAGTCCGGATCGTGCTCGGAGACGTGCGTAGTGGCCGACTTGGGTGCATTCCAGCGATGCACGTCTGTGACCCGCCCGATGAGGACGAAATCCGCCGAGTTCATCCGGTCTCGGAGCTCTTGATCGCTGATTTGCTCTTGAGCCTGTTGGTATGCTTTTTCATCGGCGCCGGCTGGCTTAGAAGTCTCGCCACTGCTGGGCTTGAATTCGTGGCCTAATTCCTTCACGGCCACACCGGAACCAAAGATCCAGCCTTCCGGGTAAAACGTTGCTTGCGTGCCTTGCTGGAAAGCGGATGGGTCCTTCAGCTCGACGGTGACGTTATCGCCCTTCTTTAGTGAGACTGCCGAAGGCTTTTTCAGCACAGTGTCGACGCGAACCACAGCCGTTTGAGATGATTTCGGAACGCCGCTAAAGGAAGTGGCCCCCACCTGGCTAACCGTACCTGCAAAAACGATGCTCGATTGTTTGGCCAGCGCCGCTTGATTGCCCGCCGCCTGCGGCAGCGCCGCAATGCCGAACAAAATTACGCCCAGAATCCCCGCAAGGAAAAATCTCGAAGTATTCATGCGCATCTCCTTCTTCGCGCCATGGTGCGAACACGCTTCACGGCTTCACCGGAACGCTGAAGTAAAATGGATCGATGGAAATCGCCACGGGATTGCCGGAGCCGTCCGTGAGTGTTTTCGTGCTGAAATCCGCGGCTCGCTGGTATGTCACTCCCTGGGGAAAATTGGCGAGGTCCGGTGTGTTGTTGGCGCAAAAAACGCCGCGAAACTCATTTCCAATTGCCAGCAAGTAATCGTAGTCACCCAGATAGGGCAAGAATTGCTGCACAGGCGTGTTCGCTGGAACGTTCGCTAGCACCACGTCCTGAACAGTCGCGAAAGCGTCCCGCGATTGCACCACATGTGTAACCCAACGATCGCCGGAAAGTTGCTGGTAAAGAACGCCAACCGTCCCATTGTTGGCCACGGCGAGCGCGATGTTCGTGGCATTCCTGATCGTCGTGTGCGGCAAGTCAGCCTTGGACCAGGTCACGCCTCGGTCGGTGGAACGCCTTACATGGAGAGTATAAATGTCGCCCTTGCTCCCGTGATCCGCCCAGCCGACATACACCGTGGAACTGTTGTTCGGATCGACGGCTATGGAAAGCGTCGAACCGATGCGCTCCTGCCCCAGGGTCGGCGCATTCGACCACGGAATGGAGACGCCCTTGACCACGATCCGCCCCGACAATTTGTCCGAGGGGTCCTTCAAAGCTTGGAAGGGATTGCGACCCGTTCCTCCAGTATCGTCCCGCACCACGACAACGTCACTAGTCGCAACCGTGCCGTTGAATTTTCGCCAGCCAAAGAAGGCTGCGTAAACGGTGTTGTCGGCCGCAATCGCCGGACGAACGGATGGACCATCTTGTCCCGCGGTCTTTCGCGTTTCGATCGCCACGGATTTATAAGTCGCGCCGCCATCCAAGGACACATCTACAGTTGCCGTACGTCCATTGGGTTGATTGAAATCGTTAAGACCCACGTAGATATGGTCGGTGTTGGAAATACCCAGGGCTCGCACGAAAGGCTGGTCCACGTTGCCACGGGTGGACTGCACGTTCATGACGGCACTGGAGGAAACATCGTTCGATTCTGACTCGTCGAGCGTGATGGATGCTGCGCAAGCCAGCGTGCCGGCATGCAGGTCGCCGCGAGGATGGTTCTCACCCGTAGGCATGGCGTGGGTGATGTCGCAAGTCATGCGCTGTACGGGAGTGATGGCGCTTAGCACCCACGTAGCACCGGCGTCCTCGGAAATGTAAACGGGGGCATTTCCGCTTGCAGAAAACGGATTGGGGGTAAACGCCGACGCCACCATGACCTGGGGATTGACGGTCTGAACCGCCAGGAAAGGTTCGCTGTCCTGATTCGTCTCCCCGCTCAGGCTCGCAGGAATCAAATCTACAACTTTAATGTTGGCGGACTGCCCGCGCACGAATACGAATCCGGCAATCATCGCGAACGCAGCAAGCGTCAGAAAGCGCAGCCCGAAGGCAGCGAGGGCTCTCATAGGAAGGCTCTCCCCTGTGGTGGTTTCCCTACTCGGGCGACGTGCCGCCCAGCGTAGGGTACGCCTGCAGGTGAGCCGGGTTGCGCGTGCAAGGCATACTATCCGCAAAAAACTTCAGCTAACTTGTAACATACACCGGACCGATTTTGCGCACAATGGCCCCAGTACGCCTAGCCGAGTCTTCCTATTCCTCACGCGTCGGGGGTTCGATTGCTTCCCGGTACTCTGCCGCGTATCATTACCGATTCATGCACACGGCCCGGTCGCATCTGTCCAAGTCTCATTGCCTGCTGTTCCTCGCACTCCTGGCGTTCCCGGTGGCACTATGCCTGGGACCAATCGCTGCCATCGCTCAGGAATCGAACGAAATCCTTCCTCTCAGCCAGGTACGCGCGGGCATGCAGGGATATGCCTACACGATTTTTGCCGGCGATCAGGTGGAAAAGTTCAATCTCGAAGTCATCGGCGTTTTGGAGAATTTTCTCGGCCCCAAACAGTCCATCATCCTCGTGCAGTTGAAAGGGCCGAAAGTCGAGCACACTGGTGTAGTCGCGGGAATGAGCGGCAGCCCGGTCTATCTGGACGGCAAACTTGCGGGCGCGTTGTCGCTGAAGCTGGGCATCTTCACGAAAGAACCTATCGGCGGCGTCACGCCTATCCAGGACGTGCTGAATCCGCCTTCACAGCCCGCGCCAGCGCAGGCCGCCGTGCAACAACTCGGGCTTCCCAGCGAAGCGTCTACCCGGACCGGCCTGCCTTCCGGCTCCGCGCTCGAGCCTATTGAAACCCCGCTCATTTTTTCCGGCTTCCAACCAGCCGCGCTACAACAATTCGCAAATCAGCTGCAAGGCTACGGCATCGTCGCGGCGCAGGGCGGTACGGCGTCGCCCCGCCCCGATGATGGCCGCCTGGTGGCCGGAGACATGGCGGGCATGGTTCTGGTTCAGGGCGACGCCTCCATCAACTCCGCGTGCACGGTTACGGCGGTGCAAGCCGATCGCGTTTATCTTTGTGGCCATCCGTTCTTGAGTCTCGGTGACATTCAGATTCCCATGGCACGCAGCCGCGTCGTTACGACGCTCTCTTCCGATCTCGCCTCCACGAAAATCGTGAACGTCGGCGGCTCCATCGGCACGATCACCGGCGATCACCTCACGGCCGTCACCGGCAAGCTCGGCGCGCCGCCGGCCATGATTCCGTTGGATTTGACCCTGCTGGTCTCGGGCACCGAACCTGCGAAGCAAAAATCGCTCCATTTCGAACTCGTCAATCACCCGAAGCTTACTCCGCTTCTCGTGGCCCTCACCACGTTCAGCGGTCTCACGCAAAATTCCTTGTACGGCGAGGGCACTACGCTGCATCTTTCCGGCGAGATTCGCCTGCAAGGGCACGCGGCGGTTCAGATCGAAAACACTTTCGCGCCAGGCGATTCTCTTTCTCCCGATGGGTTGCCCATCGCCCTGACGATGCAAAATGTTTTTGCACGACTGTTCGCCAATACATTCGAAACCGCCAAGGTCGACCGCATCGCGCTCCGGGTGGAAAGCGTACCGGGCAGAAAATCATTCGCCATTGAAAGCGCGTGGCTTGAAAAAGGCGAAGCCGCTCCCGGCGAAACTCTTCGCGTTCGCGTTCTTTTGCGGCCGTACCGCGGCGCCGCCCGCGTGGAGGAAACTACCGTGCGCATCCCGGAGCAGGTTTCGCGCGGCACGACGCTACGCATCCTGGTCAGCGACGCCGATTTGCTGAATCGCGCCTCGCGCGGCTTCGCGTTTGCCGGCGCCGGCAGCGGTCCTGCTGGCCTCGATCAACTCATTGCCCTCTTGAATCGCGAGCGCCGGAACGACCGTCTTTATGTCGGCCTCTTCGTTCCGGCCCCCACGCTTCTCTGGGAGGACAAGGAGTTGCCGAATGTTCCACTCTCGCAAATCAACATCGTCGACGGCCGCCCCACTCCCGGCAGCGTCCAAGTGTTGCGCGAATCGTTGGCCAGCGAAGCTTCCGTCCCTCTCGGAGGCCCCGTCTCCGGCGTCATCTCTCTGAATCTGCAAGTCCGGTGAAAGGTTCAATGACTCATTCGCCCAAGCCCCCTTTCAGACTTATTTTGTTCGGCAGGCTGCCGCGCCGCGTTCCCGCTTTCCCCTTGCTTCTTTGCTTCCTTACTTCGTTGCCTCTTCTAGCCGAGCACACTCGCCGCTGGCGCCAGTCGGCTTACGATGAATTCCTTAAGGGCACCGCGCATGGAGTAGCGGTGCGCAGCGATGGCCGCCTCGAACTCGCGCCCAAATTCAGTCTGGTCGCTGACGCGGATGCTTCCTATCTTTGGTCCATTCGGCTCGATCCCAAAGGCACACTGTACGCCGCGGGCGGCTCGCCTGCTAAAGTATTTCGTTTCGATTCATCCGGCAAAGCCGCCGTCGTTTTCGATTCCACGGACCTTTCCGCGCAAGCCATCGCCTCCGACTCCAAGGGCGTTCTCTATGTCGGCACGTCGCCCGACGGCAAGGTTTACAAAGTCTCTGCTTCCGGTGAGAAATCCGTTTTCTTCGATCCCAAAACAAAATATATCTGGGACCTCGCTTTCTCGCCCGATGGGACTCTGTACGTTGCCACCGGTGACAAAGGTCAGGTCTTTGCTGTCGCGCCCGACGGCAAAGGCGAACTCTTCTACTCCAGCGACGAAGCCCACATTCGCGTTCTGGCATTCGATTCGAACGGAAGCCTCATCGCCGGCACGGAACCCAGCGGCCGCATCCTGCGCATCTCGCGGAGTTCCTCAAAATCTTCCGCCAAGGATTCTGCCGGAGCGAAAGCCGAAGGCTTCGTTCTGTATGAAACCTCCAAGCGCGAAATCACTTCCCTAGCTGTCGCCACCGACGGCTCCATCTACGTTGCGGCGATTGGTGAGAAGCAGCGTACCGGCCAGGCTCCCTCCACGATCATTTCCACGCCGCAAGGCACGACTACCTTCATCACTGGCCCCGTCGTGAATCCCGGCCAAGTGCAACCCCAGCAACCGTTCGTTCCATTTCCTCCTCTTCTCTCCAGCAGCATCTACCGCATCAGCGCCGACGGCGCACCCGAAGAGCTTTGGTCTTCGCGCGAAGATGTCGTTTACTCCCTCGGGCTCGCATCCGATGGCCGGTTGCTTGCGGGGACAGGCAACAGCGGCGCACTCCTCGCCATCGATGGGCACGGTGTCTTCGCGCATCTCGCCAAGTCCGGCTCCGCGCAAATCACGGGTATAGCCCGCAATTCCGCCGGCAAAGTTTTCCTGTGTACCGCGAACCCTGGAAAGGTTTATTCGGTTGGCCCGGAGTACGAAGCCGAAGGCACGTTTGAATCGCGCTCCTTCGACGCACAGCTTTTCTCGCACTGGGGACGCATCGAATGGTGGAGCCCCCCGCTAGCTGGCGCGGCAAAATCTTCCACTGCATCCAATGATCCCCGCCTGGAATTTTTTGCGCGTTCAGGAAACACGGAAGATCCCGGCCGCGAGTGGTCCCGCTGGTTCGGCCCGTACACGAAATCAGGCGCGGCAATGGAAGCACCACCGGCGCGGTTCGTGCAATGGAAGGCAATCATTCACGACGGTCGCCCCGGCGACGGCATTGATTGGGTAAGTCTCGCGTATTTGCCACGCAACGTCGCGCCGGTGATTGATGGAATCGCGCTGCAGGAACCCGGAGTGCGGGCGCAAAGCCAGGCCAGTATCTCATCGGGCCAGCCTGCACCGGTGACACTGAAGATGCCGCCGTCCCCCAATGTTTCCGGTGTGGTGATTACACAAAGCAGCGCGCCGCCGCGATTTGAACAGCCGCCGCAAGGCACGGGGCAGAAGGGCTATCAAACCGTTCTCTGGACGGCGCATGACGACAACGACGACGAACTGCGTTATGCCGTTTACTTTCGCGGCGAAAACGAACACCAATGGAAACTATTGAAGGACAACCTCGAACAAAAATTCTATTCGTGGGATACGACGACGCTACCGGATGGAGCGTACTATTTGAAGATAGTGGCGAGCGACGCGCCTGCGAATCCCCCAGCCCTGGCTCTCAAGGCCGAACGCGAAAGCGAGCGCTTCGAAGTGGACAATACGCCGCCGGTGGTCGAGGACCTCCGGGTGGGTCCGGCCTCCGGAAAAATGAGTGGAGGGCATCCGGTGTCCTTCACGGCGCGCGACGCTTTTTCTTCGATCGAGCGAGCGCAGTACAGCTTGGACGGCGGCGATTGGGTTCTCGTGACTCCAAGCTCTGGAATCAGCGACGCGCCCGTCGAGCAATACAGCTTTGGCTTGACGGCCTTGCCCCCCGGGGAGCACGCAATTGCAGTGCGTGCCTACGACCGATTCGAGAATGTTGGGAGCGCGAAAATCGCCTTCATTGTTCCGGCCACCAAGCCATAGCGGCCTCAATAGCTGATGCCCCCTACAAGAAAGTCACAATTTTTTTCTATTTGTTAGCTGATAACGGAAAACTAGGGACTGACACCTCAGACGGCCCAGCGGTCCTTAGGCGGAACGGCTTGGAATTTTTCGATTTCGGCTCCGAAGCCAATACGCCCGTCGCCGTAAGGCTCATTGCGCACGTGGACAACTCGCGCGGTGCAGCGCATCTCCTGGGCAGAATTCCCCGTCACTTCAGCGGGCATACGCAGAGTCGCCTCGATAGGCATTCCTACTTGTAAGGGAGCCGAAGAGGCGAAGAAGAACCCCCCACGAGAGACGTTGAGGGCTTCCGTAAAATGTTCGGTCTTGTCCGAAGCTACGCCGAGGGCGCGGAAACGCAGGGGCGTCCGAAGGTTCTGGCGGGCCAATTGCCGACGTTCGGTTACTTTCATTTCGTCCCTCCCCGCGCGAGGAAGGTAAAGCGCGGGCTCTCTCGCGAACTTCGTGGAGGGTGCCTTCAGCGTAACAGAGCCAGCCGGGCGGTCAAGCATCAAACTTTCCATGGCCAATGCGTACCAGTACCAGCCCCAAGGGAGCGCAGCCTCAATCGCACGCGCGGACGTAACCGGTATCAGCATGCCATAATGCCTCTTTATCCGGGCTGAAGAACGCGTTAAACGTTAAAAACCGACAAGCCTTTCCGAGCCCAAAGTGAGCCTTATGAGCACAGTTCCATCTGTCGAAACCGCGAACTACCAGCCACCCAGTTGGGAGACCATCCTTGCAGCACACACGCGCATCGCGCCCCGGATCCACCGCACGCCAGTTCTGACGTCCACTTCTCTGAACGCCATGACCGGAGCGCAACTCTTCTTCAAATGCGAAAACCTGCAGAAAACCGGTTCTTTCAAGATCCGCGGTGCGTCGAATGCAGTCCTTTCTCTGACGGAACAAGAAGCGGCACGAGGAATCGTCACGCAATCGAGCGGCAATCATGGCGCTGCCGTAGCTTGCGCGGCTGCGTGGCGTGGAGTTCCGTCGTGGATTGTCATGCCCAGGAACGCCCCCGCGGTGAAAGCCAAAGCCATCGAGGGGTACGGTGGAAAAGTTGTTTTCTGTGAGCCGACAGTGACGGCGCGAAAAGCCACTTGCGACCGCGTCCAGGCAGAAACAGGTGCGCACCTGGTGCATCCCTACGACGACGACCGCATCATCGCCGGGCAAGCTACAGCGGCGAAGGAGCTGCTGGAAGAGGTCGGCGATCTGGATGCCGTATTCGCGCCCGTCAGCGGCGGTGGATTGCTCAGCGGCACGTGCCTCGGCGCCATGGGGATTCGCGCCGATGTGCGCGTATTCGGCTGTGAGCCGGAACGCGCGGATGACGCTTACCGCTCGCTCACGACTGGCACTTTGCAATCGCAGGACTCAAGCGACACCATCGCCGACGGCTTGCGTGCCTCGCTGGCACCACGCACCTTCGCGATCCTGCGCCACCATGTGGAACGCATCCTCCTTGTCAGTGAAGAGGAGATCATTTCGGCGGCTCGCCTGATCTGGGAACGCATGAAAATCATCATTGAGCCATCGAGCGCCGTGGCTATTGCGCCGCTTCTACGGCCAGGAGTCGTCGCGTCCTTGAATCTGCCGAAACGGACTGACAGCGCCGCCCCGAAGCTCGGCGTCATCTTCTCCGGTGGAAACGTGGACCTCTCTTCCCTTCCCTGGAAGTAATCGCAGTCCACAGCTAAAAATTCAGCGGTTTTAGGTGGGGATTGCCCACTCGTGTCCGGCTCAAAGTTTCTTGGCGACAATAAGTCCGTAGACGAAATTCCCCGATGCGAAGCCCGCTCGTATTGCGCTAAAAGCCTGCAGAAAATCGACAAACATTGAACCGTTTTCCGCCGCCTGCCAGAGCTCCTTCTTCTTGACAATGTCCAGGCACAAGTCCCAGGTCTTGGCGCAGTTCTTGTTCAGAGTCTCGCTGTAAATGACTCTCATACAATTCGACTTCACGAAGGTCGCGTAATCCTGCATGGTATCCAGTCCGACGAGCATGCCCTTCTCGATCGGCTCTATGAATTTCTTGTGCTGGCGTTCGCTGAGCTGCTCCTTTTTGAACCAATCTGTAAGGGCCAGTGTCCCGCCAGGTTCCAGGCACTGCGCCACCGAAGCAAAGAACTTTTGTTTTTGCGGATAGTGTGAAATGGATTCAATCGACCAAACAACATCAAAAGTTTGGTCAAATTTCATGTCCTCGGCATCCATCACGACAAACTCTGCGTTCACGTCGGCGCTAGCCGCCGCCTTCCTCGCCATTTCCACTTGAACGGGAGAAATCGTGATCCCGGTTGCCTTTGCGCCATACTTTTTGGCCAGATAGATACTGCTGCCGCCAAACCCACATCCCACATCAAGGATCTTGCGACCCGGCACTAGCGCGGCTAGATGCGCGAGATGTTCAACAAGCTGAACCTGCGCCTGCTCTTTGCTTTCTTCGCCACTAACCCAATAGCCGTGATGCAGGTGTTCGCCCCATAGCTCCCGGTAATACGGGCTTGTACGGTCGTAATGGTCCCGCACCTTTTCCTTGTCGTTATAGCGAGTCGCCGCCAAAACCGTGCTCCCCAAGTCTAACGGAGTCCAACAGATAAGTTCGCAAGTCACCCAGCCGATTGCCTATCTTACCCCTCTATGCAAATTACTTGGAGACACGGCTACAAATTGGTAAAGCCACACAGCAGCGTCCAGATTGGTGCACTATTTGTGCAAGGAACTGCACAAGTGTGCAAGCCGCGAGAATAGACCAACTCTTTATTACAGATAACAAAGCACTTATCCGGATGTGAATTTGGATTGCAACATGCACTACCAATCGGCGGACGGTTGGCCGAGCGAATGAGCATGAATGTCCATGGACGAGTCGGGGAACAGCGTGCCGCAATCCTGCTGGGACTCCCCACAACCGAAATCAGGCGTTTTTCGCGCATCTCTGGCCTGGGCCACCTGGAGACCGGTGACCGAGGCGAGCAAGTGGTGTTCACATACGGGGAGCTATGGAGACTCTGCTTGCTAGCTGCACAATCTTCGAAGTAGCCGCCAAGAATTCGCCCAGGCTCCTCCTCACTCCCCCCGCCCCGGGTGCTTCCCCACAAGCACTCGGGGCCTTCCTTTAGTCCCGATTCTTAAGTTGGGACTGGCGAGTCGAAGCCTTGCCGCCTAATACTACCTCTGTTCAGCCCAGGCTCTCACTTCATCTTCCACCGAGAAGCCGACTGACGGCGACATGGCGAATCGCGTGTCCAACTGATAGGCCTGAGCCTCAAGAGGTATGGCGATCCAGGAACGAAACTTTACGAAGCCCCTAACGTAGAGGTCCGTGTAGCGGTCGAGTCCGAAAAAGGCCATTTGTGCGGCGTGGACCAGACCGTGGAAAAGCGTTCGCACGGTAATCTCGTCGTGAAAAACGAGCACGTCCACGTAAGTAACCGAAGCCAGATGCACGAAGTCGGGAAAGTTACCGGAGCTAAAAGCCATGGCCTCGGCATAAAAAGGCGGCGGTGGGATGCGGGCGCCCTTGAGAATGATTGTCTTAATGCTGCCAAGCAGAGCATCCGAAAAATAATCTTGGACGGCGGCTCTCCATCCCGGGGCCAGCGGCTCACTCGCGCGAAAATAAAGCTCTCTCTCCCGGCGCAAATATGCCGCTACGCCGGAAATGATCTCGATTACACGGGCCTCCGGAAGTTCCACAGGATCCATCGCAATTCGACTTTCCCAACGTGAGCCGGACTGTACTCCTGGAAATTGCAATGCTCAATAAAATGAGCGTTGGTGCCGCCGGGATTCAGCGGGATGAAAAACTCAATAGCAAAAGCTCCCGGCCGTCTCGGTCAAATCGAGTTTCCGCCTTGTGCCCGAGCCAAACAAATGGAGACTATTTTTCCTTGAGCTTCAGCTTGCCTTCGGCCTTGTTCTCTTCAAGGAAGGTGCGAAGTTGCGGCACGGCCTCTAGCAGCCGGATCCATTGTTCGTAGTACAGGGTGACGGGAAATCGCCCGAGCCCGTATACGCTCACGCCCCCTTTTTCGCCGACGCGGAACTCCAGCGAGCCGCTGCGGCGCCCGCCTCCCTGCTTTTCCATTTCCGCGAGTTTTGCTTTGAGTTCTTCGTATGTTGGCTCTGCCATGGCGTCTCCTGTCGTCGATCGAGTCGGAGCAGAATTATACAATGCGTTTCGCCTCGATAGCCTACGGACTATGTTCGCACCTCGGCAGGGCCACGATAGCGAACTCGACAACCCCCGGGTCATCCGGGCATCCCAGACGGAAGGAATGCCATCCAATTCCCCAAGTGTGGATAGGTCCAGGTATTCGCAAGGCTCCCAGGTCGAGGGAGACAAAACTCATGGTGCACTGCCCAGCAAAATGGAAGAGCATAGCTGCAATTTCGCGCGTCGCAGGCGTTGTGGCTCTCGCCGCTTGCCTCAGTGCGAGTGCCTACGCGCAAGAGCAGGGCCAGCAAGGCCAGCAGGGCGAACGACCGCAGCAATCGCAAGATGCGCCGCCGGCTCCGCCTAAGCCAACCTACGCCTCGCAAGATGCGGACAAGCCGCCGTATTCCTACGACAGGCCAGCGCAGAACGTTCCCGACGCACCCCCCGCCGCTCCGCAAACTCAATCCATTCCCGGCACTCTAACCGTCCCTGCCGGAACAATCCTTCTCATTCGCATCAATGACTACCTTTCGAGCGATCGCAATCGCATCGGCGATCAATTCACTGCCGTACTGGAAAATCCGCTGGTGGTAAATGGTTGGGTCGTGGCACGTCGCGGGCAGGTGCTAGTTGGCCAGGTTAAGGAAGCGCGCAAAGCCGGCCGCATCAAAGGAACGTCCGAGTTGGGAGTCGAGCTGACCGATCTCACCGTCGTCGACGGTCGCCAAATTCCCATTCTTACTGAACTTTGGAAGGGCTCGGGCGGAACTTCGCACGGCCAGGATGCCGCGACCATTGGCACCACCACGGGACTCGGTGCGCTCATCGGTGCTGCGGCAGACTGGGGCACTGGCGCAGCCATCGGCGCGGGAGCCGGCGCAGCCGCAGGCATCGGCGCGGTGCTGCTCACGCGCGGTCGCCCCACGATTCTCGAGCCGGAAGAGCAATTGAGCTTTCGCCTGGTCGACCCCGTCCGCGTTGACACCACGCAAAGCCAGCAAGCGTTTCAGCCCGTCACGCAGCAGGATTTTGACGGCGGCAAATTGGAGCGCCGCGGCCCACGCCGCGTAGCCGGCGGATATGCCTATCCCGGCCCGTACGGCTATCCCTGCGGTTACTACGGTCCGTGCTACGCCTATCCTGGCTTTGTCGGGTTTTACAGTGGTTGGGGCTGGGGCCCGGGCTTCTACGGCCGCCGCGGTTTTCGTCGCTAAGGTTGCTGACGTCGCTTGAACCAAGGGCGAAAAAACTGCAAGCGCTCTCAACGTCTTGCGGAAATCCGGCCGGCCGTCGCGATTCTGCCTGAAATAATTGGAATAAAAGAATCACTTGATCAGTACAAATCTAAGAACAGGGCCAATTTCTGCAAGGGTGGGGCGCCGCGAACATTGCAGCCGAGGCGCGGCTTTACAACGAAGCGCGAGAGCATCCTGAGGAATTATCTACGCATCAGAATGGCCATGGACTCGGTGAGTGGGTGCTGTTCTAGTTCATGAATAGAGCTAACGAGTAAATGTCCCGGGCGGGTGCAGGCGTTGTTGACGGTCCTACAGTCGCCAGAAGTTTGCCTGTCTTATAGTCACCAGGAATCGTCGGCGGTTTTGCAGCCGCCAGGATTAAGGTACTAGAGAGTATTTGAAAAGCTTGTGATACTCTTTACGCGTTCAACGGTGTATCGCTTCGGTCCAGGCCCCGTCCGCGAGAAACCCTTTAAAGTTCTTCCTCGGTGTGAATGACGACTCTTTCTGTTCGGGTGCTTTGAGTAGGAACCGAATTCAAATCTGCGGTGTGGGCGGGATATGAAACTCCAATCTTCGATCTTTCGCAACTCCCTTTTCATTCTCGTTTCGACTTTGGCGTTGGGAACAGTCCGTGTGACTGCGCAAGACAAAGCTGATGCAATCGCCGCCGAAAGGAAACAGCCTAAGGCACAGTCGGGGTTTAGGCCGATGCCTCGCGACAATGAGGGTTTAGAGAAGGTCCAGGAAGGGCCCGAATTCCTCCGTCGCAGGCAGGATTGGTTTTTCAAGCCGCGCGCCTTTCCGCTAGGGTTCATTCCGCAAGGAGCTCGCGAACGCGCCCTGCAGCAAAAGATTCAGATGTACCAGCGTGAAGGTCGTCTGGGTCAATTTGGTATTTCCAAGGAGACGGGCTTCCTGGCACCCCCTCTCGGGCCTACTTCCGCCTGGTTCCCCATTGGCCCGCAGCCTACCGCCACGACGCTCTTTGACTCTTCCCTGAACGGCGGCGCTACCTCCGGCCGTGTTACGGCTCTAGTTGCTAATCCCAATAATGCGAATAACGTCTACCTCGGCGGGGCGGACGGCGGCCTCTGGGTAACCACCGACGGCGGTACCACGTGGACGCCCCTTACTGACAATCCCGTAAACAGCGGAATCCCGACAACCGCTGTGGGCTCGCTTGCGGTTGACCCCACGACATGCGGGGCGAGTGTCTGCACTACGGTCTACGTCGGCACCGGTGAAGGCAACTTCGGCGCCGAAAATATCTATGGGGAAGGCGTCCTGAAGTGCACGATTACTGCCGGCACGCCGCCCTCGGCAGCCTGTACGCAGGACAGCACGTTTCACCTTACAGGCGGCGCACCCTTGTCGAACATACGCGGCGGCCCGGCCATTGGAGCCCTGGCCGTGAATCGCGCGACCGGCAGTAACAATATTCTCTTGGCCGGCGTGCGCGGCCTTTCCGGAAGTGCCATTCCATCGGGAATTTGGTGTTCCGCCGATAGCGGCGTCACCTGGTCGCGCGTATTGCCGACAAGCGCATCCGCCAGCGATCCAGGTACGGACGTGGCCTTCGCCACCGACGGTACCGCTTGGGTCGCTTTGGGAAATCCCTTCGGAGACGCCACGAACAACGGCATATATAAATCCTCCGCACCGGTCTCCTCTTGTACGATCACTTTCACAAAGCAAACACTCCCAGCAGCGTTGAGCACAAACGTTGGGCGTATCACCCTGGCGCTTGCTCCCACGAGTGACGCAACTCTCTACGCAGCCATCGCGGACAGCAATACGACTTCGTCGAATCTCTTAGGCGTCGCCAAGACCACCAATGCTACGGCGGGCGCTCCGACGTGGACCCAGTTGGCCGGGGACACTCGTCTCACAACGAGCGGCGTCTGCAACAGCCAGTGCTTTTATGACATCCCGCTTGCCGTAAGTCCGGCAAGCCCGAACGAGGTCTTTTTCGGTGGCGCCGCAAAAAATGGCACGCTGATCCGGTCTATTGACGGCGGCACAACTTGGGCGGAAGTCTCTCGTAACGACGTTCAGAACGCGACTGACGCCATTCACGTGGACATGCATGCGATCGCCTTCAGCGCTAATGGAGCCACCATGTTTGTCGGCAACGATGGCGGAGTCTGGAAATCGACGGCCCCGACGGGGGCTCCCGCTGCCGGCTTTTGGACCAACCTGAACCAGAATCTCCAAATCACCCAGTTTTATCCGGGACTCTCCATTCATCCCTCGAACACGGGCTTCGCTATGGCTGGCGCCCAAGACAACGGTATTCAGGACTATCAGGGATTCAACGGCACACCGCTTCTCTGGCAGGACGCCGGGCTTGGCTGCGACGGCGGGTCTACCGTTATCGACTTCAGCGTTCCTAGCACCACTTATGGAGAATGCGAGTACTTTCCCAACGCGATTCTTCTCATCGCAATCTCGTTTAATAACGGAGACCTCATCAACGGATTCCTGGCCACAGCTGGCATCAATGGTGGTGACCGCGGTGGGTTTATTCCGCCTCTGGTAATCGACCCGAACAATTCAAACGCGCTTTACTTCGGCACTTGCTCGGTCTACAAAACGACGGACACCGCCCAGACTTGGAATGCCATTTCTCCAGATGTGACGAGTGCCGCGCACGCAGCGAACTGCTCCAATCAAACCGGCGGCGTGTTGAGCACCATCGCTATTGCCAAGGGAACATCGAATACGGTTTATGCCGGGAGTGACGATGGCGACGTCGAGGTTACGGCCAATGGTGGAACGAGTTGGACCAGCATCGCCGCAAACGGCGGTATGTTGCCCACCCGCGCTGTCACACAGATCGTCGTCGATCCATCAAGTGCCACCGGCGACGTCGCTTATGTGACGTTTTCCGGGTTTGGCAGTTGCACGGGTTGCGATGGCAAAGGCCACGTGTTTAAGACTTTGAATGGTACTGCTGGCGCAGCGACCGTCTGGGCGGATGTCAGCGGCACGGCGACCAAGCTGCCCGATATTCCCGTCAACGCACTCGTCGTAGACCCCGACGATCAAACCCACAATACCCTCTACGTCGGCACTGACATAGGCGCCTTTTTCACGACCGACGGGGGGCTCAACTGGTCACCGTTGGGCGCGTCGAATTCCCTTCCCAATTCTCAGATCCTTTCCCTGACGCTTCATAACCCGTCCCGCACGCTCCGAGCGGCAATGCATGGCCGCGGCGTATGGGACATTAACCTGGGCCCTGGACCGAATACCCCGGCTTTTCTGATCAGCAAGATCTCACCGTTTACGGCCAACGCGCCGGGATCAGCCACGACGCTGACGGTGAACGGCACGGGCTTTACATCTACTTCTACGGTTATGTGGGGAAGCAGCGCAAGGGCGACGACGTTCGTAAGCGCTACGCAACTTACTGCGTCCCTTGCAGCCGGTGACCTCGCCGGCGGAGCCGTTGTACAAGTGAGCGTCAAGGACGGAGCGAATACTACAAATTCCCTCCCCTTCACCGTGATTGGCCAGCCGCCGACGATCGCCAGCGTGTCTCCGGTAAGCGCTCAAGTGAATTCGCCAGACACGCCCATCACCGTCACGGGAACGAATTTCCAGTCCAACTCGAATGTGATCCTCAATCCGGACACCTTCTTCACTAGGATCGCCACTACGTTTGTAAGTTCGACGCAACTTACTGCCGCTGTGCCTGCCGCCTTTATGGCGAATTTCGGCAGCACCAATTCGGTAGGCGTCGAGAATCCTCCTCCTGGAGGCGGGGCGACCTTCACTACGCAAACGGTGACCTTGCCCACCTTCACCGTGGTCGCTCCTCCGCCTGCCAACGATAACTTCGCGAGCGCGATCAACATCACCTCAACTTCGTTCACCGATACCCAAGACAGTTCGGGTGCGACGACGCAGACAGGTGACCCCACGCCGCAATGCGCTCAGAGCACGCAGATTCCTTTCGTAACCGGGCGCTCGAACACGATCTGGTACAAGGTCGTTCCAACCGGTACCGGGACTGCCAATATCGATACCATAGGCAGCAGCTATGATTCCGTTCTGTCTGTCTGGTCCGGGACGGCGCAAACAGCGCTCACCCCGGTGGTCCCCAACGGCTGCAACGACGATATTAACCCTGGCATTGATATTGTTTCCCAGTTGACGAACGTAACCCTCAATGCGGGAACCACTTACTACATCATGGTGAGTTCGTTTGGCCCGGCAGACCCGAACCCAATCGCCTTGGGTGGTAAGAGTGTCTTGAACTTCAGCTTCACGGGAACACTTGGGGGCGGAAGCACAGGAACATTCCAAATTTCAGGTCCCACTACCGCAGTGCAGGTAACTGCCGGGAACAGTGGGAGTGCGGCGATCACAGTGACACCGAGCGGCACCTTCTCAAGCCCGTTGCCAGTGGTCGTTACGTGCCCGGCTGTGGGAGCGCCTGCCGGCACGACCTGTTCGCCTCTAACGATCACGATTCCCGCTGGAAGCAGCGGCACGCCCGTCAACGGGACGTTGACCGTGAACGTGACAGCCCCGTCAACAACTCTGACGGCCTCGGCAGCACCCGCCGACCGCATCCTCTACACGGCGGGAACGATTCCCTCGGGTGGAGGCAATGGCTGGTGGACTCTTAGCGCCTGTACAGGCCTTGCAGCGCTCTTCCTGATCTTCCTGCCGGGACGAAAACGTTATCGCATGGCCCTAGGCCTGGGCCTTGCCTGCGTATTTAGCTTCGCTCTGGGCTGCGGCGGCTACGGCGGAGGTGGTGGCGGAGGCGGGCCGGTGGCCACGACCACGAAGATAACAGCCTCCAGCGGGAAGGTGTCTTCGGGGCAGACCGATACGTTTACAATTACTGTCACTTCATCGGGAACTGCTGCAAACGGGCAAGTGCAGCTCTTTGATGGGAGCACCGCGCTGGGTTCGCCCACCAGTGTGGTCAACGGCGCAGCTTCGATTAATGAGTCCGGGTTGGCGGCTGGGACCCATTCGATTAGCGCCCATTACATGGGTGATACCTACACGCTAGCCTCGCAAAGCGGAGCGTTAAATATCACCTTTGTGGGCACAACGACGTTTGTGATTCAGGCATCGCCAGCCGCGTCCAATGGCGCGCCGACGGTCAACATCACCATCAACTAGGGTTAGTCGACCCTAAAGACCGAAGTGCAAGCGGCCCCGATGTCTGGGGGCCGCTTCACACGAAGCCTAGCCGGGTGCTACCAAACAATTCCCTTTCTGGGTCTCACCCCAGCATGTCCGTGAAGAAAGCAACCTCTTTTTTTCCATGTACTTAAGGGGAGCCCATCTTGTAACCCTTTTGTTCTTATGATCTTCCGTCGAATGGGGGATGTATGGGGGTGTCAATGCTTGTTAACTACGAGTGACAAGCCGGATTGTCAGTTGGGGTTGGGAGGAAAGACGATATTCCAGAACAGCGGCGCGGGAGAAAGAAACTCGACAGGAACGAGTGATCCTTCCTGATTCATTTGCGGCGGACGAACCACGTTCACTTCGACCTTCTGCTGCGTTTTGGGATTCTCCACAACGAACTTGGTGCCTTGGGGAATACCCTCGCGAAGGATGATCATCGCCCCGGTAGCGCTCACGGTGTGGGTGAATCCCTCGATGGCCTTGGGATTATTGGCGATGTGCACCAGCACGGGCATGCGCAGCAGCACACGCTGCGCGCGGCGGCGCTCCTCGGCGGTAGGCTGCCGCGTCAGTGCGGGGCGCACGCCCGTGGGCCGCGCTCCGGCTATCGCTCCGGGTTTCGCGTATGGCGAAGGCTTCACAGTTCGAGTCCCCAGAAGTCCATTTCCGGCGCCACGAGTTCGACGCCGTATTCCCAGCCGTCGGGCCGCTGGTTGCCCTTCCACACGATGATCGCAGCGTTGCTGGTATTGGAGATCTGATTGATGAGGGCCAGTCGGTGCTCTAAGTTGAGCTCGTACTTCAGAACAACCATGCAGCCGTAAGGATTCACGACGCGCGTATGCGCTTCCGCGCTGATGCGCTTGCCGGTTTCGTCGTCCCACTCGAGACGCACCGGAACGCGGGAATTCATTCGGCGGCCACGGCGCTTCTCGTGATGCCGGGAGCCAAGACGCTTGGTTTCACGCACCTTTAGCTGCATTTTCGCCTCTATCTCGTCATGCTAGAGTTGAGGGCGAAAAGGGTCAATGGTACGAATTCCCGCATTCGCGCAAACAAGTAGCTGTCCTACTGGACAGGTGAAAACAACGGAGCGGTACAGGCGGTGAAAAATCTGATCGTCAACGCGGATGACCTGGGGTGGACGGACGGTGTAAACCACGGCATCGTCGAGGCCTTCCACCGCGGGATTGTTACCAGCGCTTCGCTGCTGGCCAACGGCGCAGCCTTTGCCGAGGGCGTGGATGTCGCGCGCTCCGCTCCGGGCCTGGGGGTGGGCGTGCATTTGAATCTGAGCGACGGGCCTCCGGTGGCTGATCCGGAAAGCGTTGCCAGTCTTCTGAATGGCGACGGCGAATTCGCGGGCGGCCCTGAGAGTTTGCTTCTGCGGCGCGCGCGCCGCGGGATCGTGCTCGCGGAGGTGGAAAATGAGTGGGACGCGCAGATTCAGAAAGTTCGCGATGCGGGCATTATGCCAACGCACCTCGACGGGCACAAACACGTGCACATGCTGCCGGGATTTTTTGAGATTGCGCTGCGGATTGCAAAACGGCATGGCGTTGGCGCGATTCGCGTTTCGCTGGAATCCTCGAGCCTGCGCGCGGCTCTTGGTTCAGGCGCAAAAAGAAACGCCGGCGTGATCCTGAAGCAAGGCGTGCAGGCGCGCGGATTGAAGCTGCTTGCGCGGGATGCGCGCAAGCAAGCCGAGCGCGCGGGGATTTCCACGGCCGATTATTTTTGCGGAATCGCGCAAACCGGCAAATTCACTCGCGAGGGCGTGGAGCAATTGGTGAAAAGTCTGCCAATTGGAACGACCGAGTTGATGTGTCATCCAGGTTATGCGGATGCGGAACTGCAGAAAACTCCCACGCGGCTGCAGGCTTCGCGTCAGACCGAACTGCAGATTCTTACAGACACAGGGATCAGAAATCTTGTCGCATCGTTGGGGATTCGCCTGATAGACTATGGCTTCGTGTCCCAGGAAGCTTAAAGAGGATTTCACGCACAAGAATGGCTAGCGATTCCTCCATCCAGTATTCCATTGTCGTTCCGTTCTTCAATGAACAGGAAAACATCCCACCTCTCTACATGAAGCTTACCGAAGTGATGGACGGGATCGGCGAGCCGTACGAATTGGTGTTTGTGGATGACGGCAGCAAGGACGATTCGTTCAAAGTGCTCACTGAAATCTTTGAGCACGACCGGCGCGTAAACCTGGTAAGGCTGCGGCGGAATTTCGGCCAAACGCCCGCGTTGAAAGCGGGCTTCGATTTTGCGCGCGGTGAAGTCATCATTTCGATGGACGGCGATCTGCAGCACGACCCGGAAGAGATTCCCCGCTTTCTGGAAAAAATCGAAGAAGGTTTCGACCTGGTGAGCGGGTGGCGCCACAACCGGCAGGATCACTGGCTGATGCGGCAACTCCCCAGCCGCGCCGCCAATTGGATGATGGCAAAACTTTCGGGGATCGACCTCCACGATTTTGGAACGACCTTCAAAGCCTACCGCCGGGAAATCATTCAGGAAATTCAGCTTTACGGCGAGCTGCACCGGTTCATCCCGGCGTTGGCAAGTTCGACGGGCGCGAGAATCGCGGAAGTGCCCATCGAGAATCTCCATCGGAAGAGTGGGAAATCCAATTACGGAATTGGGCGTACCATTAGGGTTTTCCTGGATTTGATTATCGTCAAATTTCTATTGGATTATTCGACGAGGCCGCTGCAATTTTTTGGGCTGCTGGGTGTAGCCGGGGCGGGGCTGGGTTCGCTGCTTGCCTGCTTCCTAGCCTACGAAAAATTTTACTGGCACAAAGCGATCATGGCGGAGCACGGCCCGCTAATGATGCTGTCTGTGGCGCTCTTTATCAGTGGCGTGCAGTTTTTTTCAATGGGGTTGCTCGGCGAAATTATTGCGCGCACTTACTACGAATCGCAGAACAAGCCGATCTATGCGCTACGCGAAGTGAAAAGCCATCGTAAAGAAATGGGCGATTCGACGGAATCGACGCGCCCCTCCGGCAACCCCGACCGCTAGACATTTTCCCTCGAGAGCATTTTGTGAATGTGCCGAAAGGATTTTCCGGCGCTCGCCGCGGAATTGACGGGCTCAAGAATGCCGCGCGATTTTGCGATATTCGCCGCGGAAATAAAGTAGCGGTTCGCCTTCTTGCATTTCCGCGTCCTCCACTTCGCCGATAAAAATCGTGTGGTCGCCGGCAATGTGCGACGAAATCACTTTGCAACTCATCTGGAGAAGCGTGCCGTCGACGACGGAAGCCCCATTGGGAGTCTGACGAAATTGAATCCCCAGGCGCTGCTCCGTCTCAGCGTTGTGTTCCTTTTTTGCGAAGTATTCGGAGATGGCCTGCTGATTTTGTTTCAGGACGCTGACACCGAACTGTTTTTTCTTTTCAAGCAGAGAATACATGATTGCGCGGTGGTCGACACAGACGAGAATCAGCATGGGATCGAGGGAAACGGAGGTAAAGGAATTGGCGGTCATACCGTGAGTTTTGCCGGGCTCGCGCTCGACGGTAACGACGGTGACGCCGGTGGTGAAATGGCCCAGGGCTTTACGGAATTCGGATGACGAGAGTGAAGAGGTTGGCATCTTGGAAGTTTTTGAAGATACCATACTGGATGCGCGAAAAGCTAAATGGCACGGTGAAACCGGAAACGAAGTGACAGCGGTTCGAAATGAGCGACGGATTTGAAACGGGGTGAATATTCATGGCGCGCAAAATCGCGATTGTGGGCGGAACTGGAGCGGAAGGCTCCGGGCTGGCGTATCGCCTGGCAAAAGCCGGGGAACACATCCTCATCGGCTCGCGCGACGCAGCGCGCGCGCAAGAGACGGCAAGACTCTTGCGCGAACGAATTGGCAGCGCCGCGAAGATCGAGGGGATGGACAATACTTCCGCGGCAGCCGCTTGCGAGGTCGCGATCTTGACAGTGCCCTTCTCCGGAGCGGCGGCGCTGGTGAAACAGCTAAAGAGCGCGTGGAAGCTGGGAACGATCGTGATTGATACGACGGTGCCGCTGGCGGCGACGATTGGCGGAGCAGCATCTCGCGTGCTGGGAGTGTGGCAAGGTTCGGCGGCGGAACAGACGCAGGAACTCTTGCCAGCCGGCGTCAGCTTAGCGGCTGCGTTTCAGAATCTTGGCGCGGAGGTACTTGCGAGCGATAGTCCTGTCGACTGTGACGTGCTGGTGTGCAGCGATGATGAGAAGGCAAAGCAAGCGGCATCCGAGTTGGTTGCCAAAATTCCGGGCGCGCGGGCGCTGAATGGCGGAAAACTGGAGAATGCGCGGATCGTGGAGTCGCTGACGGCGCTGCTGATCGGATTGAATATGCGTTACAAAGTTCACGGATCGGGAATTCGTTTTACCGGATTACCTATGAAACAGCCTGAGGCTGTTCCCTTACATGAATAAAGGGAGAGATAGAGATGTGAGAGCGCGGGCGAGTTTGCGTTTTTGGCCGAGGGTTTTCATGACGGTCGGAAGAATGGCAACGTGCATACCGAGGGCGGAGATGGCGGCGGATTGGGACTTGTCGGCAGGATCGATGACGAAGATTCCGGTGAAATCGGCGTAGAGTTTGGCCACGCCGAGCGCAGTGGGATCGTGGCCGAGCTGAGCGAGCATTTTGTCGGAGGGGCCTTTGAGAGATTTACCACCGACGATGGGGCAGACGGCGAAAACTTTTTTCTTGTGGGCGCGGAGTTGATCGCGCATCTGAGGAACGGCGAGAATCGGGCCGATGCTGATCAACGGATTACTGGGGCAGATGAAAATGCGGTCGGCATCGCGAATGGCTTCGAGAACGCCGGGAGCCGGAAGTGCGGACTCTGCGCCCGCAAAACGAATTCCCTTCACGACAGGTTCGGCGCGGCGCTTCACCAGGTATTCCTGGAAATGCAGCGGGCCTTCGTTGGAATCGATGATGGTGGGGACAGAATTGTCTGACATGGGCACGATGCGGGATTTGACGCCGAGGGCGATTCGAATGGAGTCGGCAGCTTGCGAGAGCGTTTTACCCTCGGCGAGCATGGCAGTGCGATGGATATGCGTGGCGAGGTCGCGGTCGCCAAGATTGAACCAATCGGGACGGCCATAGGCGGCGAGCCGTTTCAGCGCGTGAAATGTCTCCCCACGAAATCCCCAGCCTTTTGACGGGTCCACGATTCCAGCGAGCGTATAGGTGACGATGTCGAGGTCCGGCGAGATTTTCAGCCGGTGAAGAACGATGTCGTCGCCGGTGTTGACGATGATGGTCAGCAGGGCGGGGTCCATCACTTCGTAAAGACCCAAGAGCAGTTTTGAAGCGCCTACGCCGCCGGCAAGCGCGGTGATTCTCAGCTTTGGTTTTGAGGGCATGGAGAATTCAGATGCGAGCGGCGTGGGCAGGGTCACGCGCGAATCCATCAGGATCGGCGACTTCCACGACGCGATGGCGGACACGCGAGGAGAGAAATCCCTGGCGATGGAGGAATTCGGGATAAATGGCGAGGCGTTCGCGCAAGGTGAATCCGCGTGATTCGGTTTCGGCTTGCAGACGGGCGATCTGCGGCCAGGCGGCTTCCGGATTGATGAAATCCCTGGTAACGGGAGAAATGCCGCCCCAATCGTTGATGCCAGCTTCGAGCAATCGGGGGAAATCGTCGTAGCTCAGGTTCGGGGGAGCCTGGATGTTCATGTGCGGGCCGAGAATCAGGCGGGCGATGGCGATGGTGCGGAGCATGTCTGCCAGAGACGGCTCTGGATGCGCGGCCATGGGAATTTCCGGCTTGGCGCGAAAATTCTGGATGATCACTTCCTGGATGTGGCCATATTTTTCGTGGAGCGTTCGAATGGAGAAGAGAGATTCGATGCGCTCCTCCATGGTTTCGCCGATGCCGATCAGGATCCCGGTGGTAAACGCGATGGAGAGCTTGCCCGCTTCTTCGATGGTGCGGAGGCGCAGCGCGGGAACTTTGTCCGGAGCCTTGGCGTGGGGCAAGCCGTCACGCATCAGGCGGGGGCTGACGTTTTCGAGCATCAAGCCGACGCTGGCGTTGGAATCTTTCAGGCGAGCGAGGGCGGCAATGTCCATGACACCAGGATTGGCATGTGGGAGCAGGCCGGTTTTATCCAGGACGAGTTCGCACATGGCGGCGAGATAGTCGAGCGTGCGCGAGAAACCCTGAGTGCGGAGGAATTCGCGGGCTTCGGGGAAAATCTTTTCGGGCTGATCGCCGAGGCTGAAGAGGGCTTCCTTGCAGCCAGCCTGGCGGCCTCGCTCGGCAAGGGCAAGAACTTCATCCGGGGTCATGAAGTCAGCGCCGGGCTGGCCGGGATCCTTGCGGAAGGTGCAGTAGCTACAATAGTCGCGGCACAGAGTGGTGAGCGGGATGAAGACTTTTTTGGAGAAGGTGATGACGGATCCTTTTCCCTGGGCGCGGAGTTCGGTGGCGGCGGCGAGGAGGTCGGACAACGGAGACTGCGTAGCCAGCAGGACGGCGTCTTCGCGCGTTACGGGATGGATGGTCGTGGGCATTTGGGACGTAGCCACGGCTACAAGGGGAATTTAACACAGAGGCCACAGAGACGCAGAGGACACAGAGAAGAATAAAGATCAGCGGAACAAATCCTCTGAGGCGGGGCGGATGATGCGGGACGCGGGTTCGGCGGAGCGCTTGTAGCGATAGCCGCGAATGAGGATGACGGGAAAGCCTTCAGACTTGCCCATGAGCAGGCCGGCAGCGGCTGCGAGTTCGTCGGCGACGGCGAGCACCGTGGCGGCCAGGGGTTTGCCGTCGCGATCACGCGTGCCGCGCAAATCGTGAAGGACCGGGACACCGGACGCGCCGATGGCGACGTTCGTCAGGCCAAGACGCCAAGGGCGGCCAAACGTGTCGCTGATGATGACGGCGACGCGCTTGCCGGTACGTTTGCGAAGAGCGGCGGCGAGACTTCTCGCAGACTGGTCGGGATCCCGGGGGAGCAGAGTCACGATATCATCGCCAGGAACATTCGAATGATCGACGCCTGCATTGGCGCAGACGTAGCCGTGCCGCGTTTCGGCGATCAGCACGGGATCGGTTCGCACGAGGCGCTTCGACTCGTTCAGGATTACTTCCACAAGACGAGGGTCTTTCTTCTGCCGCTCTGCGATGGCTTGTGCCTGTGGCGAAGGAACGATGGATTTAAGGTGGACGACTGCACCTTCGGCCTTTGAAACAATCTTTTGCGCGACGACGAGGACGTCCCCGTCTTCGAAATGCGGGCGCGCTTTGCGGGCGGCAATGGTTATTTGCTCAGAAAGATCGTCGCCGCCGTGAATCTCAGGCAAACCGGGAAAGCGAAACAGGCGTACATCAGGATTACCAGCGGGAGCCTTCTCTGTGGAAGAGCGGGAGTGAGGACGCTTGGCCATGATCACGGAAGAGGAATCTTACGCGAGCCGCGAAGACCTTTCACCTGCGAAAAACGAACCGCGTGAATCGGCATAGGGGGAGTGGTCGCCCACTCGCCCCTGCCACACGACCGGACATGCGGGTCCGCATCCGGCGGTTCGGCGGGTTGAACTAACCATGAGCCGTGAGCTCGGGAAGCCCGAACGAGGCGAAGTAAGCGTTGG
>WNFT01000276.1_pt1 | contig 40355 bp, 29 predicted proteins | sample 5400191 | NCBI WGS metagenome assembly WNFT01 (sample SAMN13153359, study PRJNA577476) | soil metagenome | isolation source: 80 cm saprolite under Madrone tree | place: USA:California | collected 2016-06-14 | reverse complement strand
CCAGGGCCGGCCAGATGGCCGGCGCCAGAAGATGCTCCATCGCGAGGCCAACGGTTGAATCCCAATCGATCCGGCCTTCACCCATCGCCTGGGCAAGGGCGGCCTCGTCCGCCGGGCCCGCGTTCAGGCGCAGGACCGAGATCAGACTGTTCAAGGGATGCAGGCTGCGCCGGACGCCGCGCGACCGCCCAGAGGGCTGGCTTTTTTCCTCCGCAGACATGACCGTCGACCCCGCTCGCCTGCCGGCCAGCATAGGACCTCAGGTGAGCGCAGAACAAGCCACGGCTTGGCGCTCTTAGTCGTGCAACGGTGTCCCCCCACCCCTGCCCGTCGGGCGCCCGCATCGCCGACCCAATTGACTTGCCGAAGAAATAAACCGAGCTTAGGGAAGGGCGCGGTTCGACGAACAGCAACGGGGTGATCGTGGGAGAACTACAAGCCAAGCGCAGCGGCGGGCCAGCCGCCGGGGTCCGTGCGACGGATTTCAGAAAATTGGACGCGGCGCTGGCCGAGACCTCGCTGGCGATGGATCGCGTCCTGGAAGAACTTCTGCCGCTGCCCGGCGGGCGCCACGGCCGGGTGCAGGAGGCCATGCGCTATGCGGTCTTTGCCGGCGGCAAGCGGTTACGGCCCTTCCTGGTCACCACTTCGGCCAAGCTGTTCGGCGTGCCGGCGCGCCAAGCGCAGCGCGTCGCCGCGGCGCTCGAGGCGATGCACACATATTCCCTGGTTCACGACGATCTGCCTTGCATGGACGACGACAAGCTGCGCCGGGGAAAGCCCACGACCCATGTCCAGTTCGACGAGGCGACCGCGGTCTTGGCAGGCGACGCCCTGCTGACGCTGGCCTTCGAAATCCTGGCCGGTCGCGAAACCCACCCCTCGGCCGAGGTCCGCTGCCAACTCGTCGCCGGTCTGGCGCGCGCAGCGGGCAGCGAGGGCATGGTCGGCGGCCAGATGATGGATATGCGGGCACCCGACGAAACCCATGATGCGGACGACGTCGTCACCCTGCAGCGGCTCAAAACCGGCGCCCTGTTCGAATTCGCCTGCGAGGCCGGGGCCATTCTGGGAGAGGCCGGTGCGGTCAAGCGCGAAGTCCTGCGCGCCTATGCGCGCGATTTCGGCCTCGCCTTCCAGATCACCGACGATCTGATCGACAGCCAAGGCAATGCCAGCGTTGCTGGAAAATCCGTCGGCAAGGACCAGAATCAGGGCAAGGCGACCCTGATCTCACTCTATGGCATCGAGGGCGCCCGGGCCGAGGCGGAGAAGCTGGCGGGTCGGGCCGCGGCTTACCTCGCCGAATTCGGCCCCGAGGCCGATCTATTGCGGGCTCTGCCATATCGTCTGATCGATCGCGATCGCTGAGTTAGGGCAGCCGTGGGGCTGGCGGCAAGCCCGCAGCCTGGATTAATCTTCGCCGCAGCCTAGTTACTCACTGGCAAGTTTCTCACCCAAAGGATGTTCAGCGCATGCAATCCGATTCGACTCGGCGCAGGTTTCTCCTGATTTCCGCAGCAGCTGCGGCATGCTTCGCCGCCTCTGCCGCCAGTTACGCCGCCGACGACCCGACCGCGGGGCGCATACAGGCTTTCTACGATGTGCTGCTGGATACGATGAAGCAGGGGCCGCAACTGGGCGTACAGGGCCGCTTCGACAAGATGCTGCCGGCAGTGCACGCCGCTTACGACATGCCCACCATGATGCAGATCGCCTGCGGCTCGGAATGGGCCAAGATTCCGTCCGACAAGCAGCAGGCGCTGATCCAGGCCTTCGAACGCATGTCGGCGGCGATTTATGCCGACCGTTTCACCAAATATTCCGGCCAGAAATTCGTCGTCAATCCCGCGCCCGTGCCTCACAACGCCGACATGATCGTCAGGACCCAGTTGATTCCGGCCGATGGCGATCCGGTGCAGTTGAACTATCTGATGCGCGGCCCGGCCGGCAATATGAAGATCGTCGATGTCTTCCTGGAAGGCGTGATCAGCGAATTGGCGACGCGCCGCTCCGAGTTTTTCGGTGTGTTGCGCTCCGACGGACCCGACGTCCTGCTCGCCAAGCTGAAGGAACGGGCCGACACGATTCTGAAGGGAAAGTAAGTGACGATCGGGCGTTAGTCGCGATTCGTCAGCGGCGGCCGGCCCAGCAGGGCCGGCAGAAACAGCAGGGCGGAGATCAGGTTGCAGCCGAGCGAAAGCGCCAGGAGGCGACCCATGCTGGCGGTCCCCGGATGGCTCGACAGGCAAAGACTGCCGAAGGCAGCCGTGGTCGTGAGCGCGCTGAACAGGATGGCGCGGGTCAGGCTGGATTGCAGCGGATCGGATTCGCCCCTGCGCCAGGCCATGACGAAATAGATGTTGAAGGCGACACCGATGCCGAAGAGCAGCGGCAGCGCGATGATATTGGCGAAATTGAGCGGCCAGCCCAGCAGATCGGAAAGACCCAAGGTCAGCAATCCGGCCAGGAACAGCGGCGCCAAGGTAAGCAAAACGTCGGTGAAGCGGCGCAATACGACGGTCAAAATCAGGACGATCGCCATCAAGCCGCCCATGCCGGCCCGGACAAACGCGTCAACGACGGTGCGGCTCGAGTCCTGAATCGAGGCGGCGGAACCGGCGACGTCGGGATAGACGGATCGCACGGCGGCAACGAAGCGGCGCAAGACCTCGTTATCGTTGGCGTCGCCCTTGGGATCGACCTCGACCCGGGCATGGCCGTCCGCGGCCAGCCAATTCTGCTTGATCTCCGGCGGAAGGGATTCGAGTGTCACCGGTTGGGCCTGAAGAGATGCCCGAAGCTGATCCAGCATCGTGCGCAAGCCGGGAATGAGCGCGGCCTCGGCAGCGGCACGACGGCCGGGGTCGGCCGCCGCAAGCGCGCTCAGTGCATCGGCCAAGCGGCGGGCCGCATCGGCGGGAACACCCGCGGTATTGCCGGCGGCTGAGCGCAGCGACACCGCCGCGGCCGTCATGGCCGCGATGTTCTGCGCATCCGTGGGCGGCGCCTTTACCTCGAGTGGATTGATGGTCAGATCGAGCAGTTGGGCGGCATCGGCGATCAGCGCCAACTTGGCTTCCTGATCACCCGGGATGAAACTCGCCAAGGTGAGCGTACTGTCCACTTCCGGCAGTCGGTCGAGACGTTGTGCCAATCGCTTCGCCTCATCCAGCGAAGGCGCCAGCAGATTGGCCGTGTAGGGTGTCGCCGCCGGGTCCTTCATCAGATCGAGAAGGGTTGCGACCGATTCGGCCTTGGAACTGCGGAGGTTCAGCGGGTTGAAATCGAAGCGCAGCTGGGTTGAGAGACCGATGCAGATGAGGGCCACGACACCCGCGCCGACCAGCACGCCGCGCCGATGGCGAATCAGGAAATGATCGACCGGCGCCAGGGCGCGATAGCCCACTGCCGTCGGTTCTCCCGGCGGGTTGAGAAGCCTGATCAGAGCGGGCAGCAAGGTGACGCTGAGCAGAAGCGCGATCAGCATGCCGGTGCCGGCAATCATGCCCAGTTCGGAAATGCCGCGATAATCGGTGGGAATAAAGGCGTAGAAACCGGCGGCAATCGCCGCGGCGGCCAGCGCCAGCGATCCGCCCACCCCGGCGCCGGCCGCACCCAGGGCTGCCTGCAAATCGTCCCGCGCGTGGCGTTCAGCGCGATAGCGCACACCAAATTGAATACCCAGGTCGACGCCCAAGCCCACAAACAGGACGGCAAAGGCGATGGAAATCAGATTGAAGCGGCCCACCGCCAGTAGGCCGAAAGCGGCCGTCAGGACAAGGCCAACCCCCAGCGTCGCCAGGATGGCGAAGATGATCCGCCCCGAACGCAGCCCCAGCCACAGCAGCAGAGCCACGGCAAGCACGGTCAGTAAGGCATTGCGCAGCGCGCCGTCGGCCAGTGTGCCGAATTCCTCGTCGGCCAATGGGACGGAGCCGGTAAGACGCACGCGCACACCCTTCTCCGGCGTCAGGCCCAGATCGCGCGCCGCCTGCCGAATCGCCTCGCTTGCGCGCGCGCCGGGCTGAAGGGCGCTGAATTCCAGCTTGGGCTGGACCAGGATCGTATGCCTCAGCTCGCGCAACCTGGGCGGCCGGCCGACAATCAATGTGCGCCAGGATAGAGGCGCGTTTTTCCCTGAGAGGACGGACTGTAGCGTATCGGCCAGCGCGCGGAAGGGCGTGGCGACGTCGCTCAATTTGGCGTCGCCATGAACCACGCCCTCGGCCAGATGCGACAGCGTCTCCATCACGCCGCGCAGGCTGGGATCGGCCGCCAGCGAGCCCAGGAGAGGCTGAGCGGCGATCAAGTGCCGGGTCGTCTTCTCGACCGCCGCCTGCGACAGAAACAACATGCCGTTGCGCGCGAGGAAGGGGCCGCCGTCGGGTCGGGAAATCCGCGGAAAAAGTTCGGGATCTCCGCCCAGACGTTTCGCCAGACTCGCGGTTGCGCTCTCGGCCAACTCCGGCGTGGCGCCATCGACGACGACCGCGATCAATCTCGTCTGCTGGGGAAACGCCGCGTCATAGGCGACCTCAAGCTTCCGCCAGCGCAAATTGGGCGAGAACAGTTTCGAACTGTCGGTGTCAATCGCGATATGGCCGGCCGCATAGATCCCTGCCCCGATGCCCAGCAGCACGGCCACCAACAGGACCGTCCAGGCATGGCGGCAGCTTGCGAGCACGAGACGCGCGATCAGCGATCCCATGCAGACCCTGCCGTTTTACGCGCGCGCATCGTTCTCACGATTGGTGACGTCCTGCGATGGCATGGGCTGCGCTGCAATGGGTAATGAAAGTGGCGGTGTTGCTGCCGGCGGCGTTCTTATGGCCGATTTCGCAGCTCATCCCAATGAAAAACAGACCGGAAGGGCCGGGCGGAAAGAGATGGGCTGGAATAAAACAAGAACGCGCAAACTTGACCCCACCGGGCCTCTTGGCCTAAACACCGCGTCCCGCCATCGATATCCGGGGTTCGACCCTGGGCTCGGGTGTCGATGAGTGCCCCGGGCGGTTCGAAATTTGGCTCAGAGGACAAGCAGCATCGCGATGATGTAACATTTCGAGTCGGGGGTAAAGCCATCTGGGTGGCACTGGCGGGTCTATTCGACCCGCTTGCCCGGCTTGCGATGGAACGGCCCGGCAAGGATGCTGTAGCCCCTGTTGCGGATGGAAATGTCCGCCGGATATCGAAGTGGGGTTGGCGAGGTCGCCGGGGGGTGACGCCGCCATCGGTTCGTTACTGAAGTGTGGATGAAACGAGGTCGCTGATATGCAGGTTATCTTGGCCCAACCCCGCGGTTTCTGTGCCGGCGTCGTCCGCGCCATCGAAATCGTCGAACGCGCCTTGGCCAAATACGGTGCCCCGGTCTATGTGCGCCACGAAATCGTGCACAACCGCTATGTGGTGGAGCGGCTGAAAAAGATGGGCGCGCAATTCGTCGAAGACCTCTCCGAAGTGCCGCCGGGCGCGCGCACCATCTTCAGCGCCCATGGCGTTTCCAACGCCGTGGAACGCGAGGCGGTCGAGCGCGATCTGTCGGTTCTCGATGCCACATGCCCGCTGGTCGCCAAGGTCCATAGCGAAGGCAAGCGCTATGTCGCCCAAGGGCGCAGCCTGATCCTCATCGGCCATGATGGGCATCCGGAGGTGGAGGGAACGAGGGGCCAGATCGCGGGGCCGGTCTATCTGGTCCAGCGCGAGGAGGACGTGGGGAACCTGGATATCCCCGTCGATGCGCCGCTGGCCTATGTGACCCAGACGACCCTCAGCGTCGATGATACCCGCGCGGTGATCGCCGCCCTCAAGCGCCGCTTCACCAACATCATCGGGCCGGATACGAAGGACATCTGCTATGCCACGCAGAATCGCCAATCGGCGGTGCGCGAGCTGGGCAAGATGGTCGATGTCATCCTGGTGGTGGGCGCGCGCAACAGCTCGAATTCCAACCGTCTCTGCGAAATCGGTGCGGAAGCGGGCGTGCCCAGCTATCTAATCGATAGCGGGGCCGAGCTCGATCCCGCCTGGGTCCGCGACGCCCGCGTGGTGGGAATCACCGCCGGCGCATCGGCTCCGGAGGAGCTGGTCGACGACGTGGTGGCGGCATTGCGCCGGGTTGGCCCGGTCGAACTCGAGGTCTTGCCAGGCATCGTCGAAGATATAAAATTTCGTCTACCGAGCGAACTTGCAGACGCGTAGGCCCGTTATTATTTGCTGTCGACGACAATCCTTGCGTAACCCTGATCGAGACGAGGCTAGCCGTGGCGATACCAGCATTGCAGAAGTTACGTGTCGGGACCTATCTTGCCCGCCAGCATCTGGCCGGGCGCAAGCGCTATCCCCTGGTATTGATGTTGGAGCCCTTGTTCCGCTGCAATCTGGCTTGCGCGGGCTGCGGAAAGATCGACTATCCCGATGAGATCCTAAATCAGCGCATCAGCGTTGCCGACGCCCTGCAGGCGGTGGACGAATGCGGCGCGCCGGTTGTCTCCATCGCCGGCGGCGAGCCCCTGCTCCATCGCGAGATTCACAAGATCACCGAAGGCATCATTGCGCGCCGCAAATTCGTCTATCTCTGCACGAACGCCCTGCTGATGGAAAAGAAGCTCGATCTCTTCAAGCCCAGCCCCTATTTCGTCTGGTCCGTCCATCTCGATGGAGACCGGCAGATGCATGACAAATCGGTCTGCCAGGACGGCGTCTACGATCGCGCCGTGGCGGCGATTGCGGCGGCGAAGGCGAAGGGATTCCGCGTCAACATCAATTGCACCCTCTTCAACGATGCCCAGCCGGAGAAGGTGGCGAATTTCTTCGACAGCGTCATGGCGGCGGGCGTCGACGGGATCACGGTCTCGCCGGGCTATGCCTATGAGCGCGCGCCCGACCAGCAGCATTTCCTCAACCGCGGCAAGACCAAGCAAATCTTCCGCGACATCTTCGCCCGCGGGCGCGGAGGCAAGGCTTGGTCGTTCAGCCAGTCGAGCATGTTCCTCGATTTCCTGGCCGGCAATCAGACCTATCACTGCACGCCCTGGGGCAACCCGACGCGCACCGTCTTCGGCTGGCAGCGACCCTGCTATCTGCTCGGCGAAGGCTATGCCAAGACCTTCAAGGAACTGATGGAAGGCACCGACTGGGATTCCTACGGCACCGGCAACTACGAGAAATGTGCCGACTGCATGGTCCATAGCGGCTTTGAGGCCACCGCCGTGGCCGATGTCATGCGCCATCCCCTGAGGGCGCTCGGCGTCAGCCTGCGCGGCATCAATACCAGCAAGCCCATGGCCCCCGAAATCCCCCTCGATAAGCAGCGCCCTGCGGAATACGTCTTCTCGCGCCACGTCGAACACAAGCTGGTCGAGATCAAGGAAGAAAAAGAGCGCGCCAAGCACCGGGCGAGTGCGGCGGAGTAAACCGCCGGCACGCTGGTTTCCGTCGCCTCACAAATCCCCACACTTCATAGATTCGCGCCCCTATCAGGGGGGTGGGGGAAAGTATTCATCAGAGCGAAGGTTGGGCCGAGGCTGTCGCGTCGGCGTTTAAGATGCGCGAAGGCAACCCGCGCATCCAGCGCCAATCGGATCAGATCTGGAATCTGTCCCGGCGTGCCGATGAGCGCGCGAAGAACGGCCCCGACGTCGCTGGTGCCATCGCTGCGCATTCCGACGAGTGCCGCCGGCGGCAGGGCGCGATTGGCGGGATCGCAGACGATTCTCAATATCGCGAAGGGCAGGCCATGGGCCGCGGCGACCCGCGCCGCGCGATGGGATTCCATGTCGACGGCCGCGAGACCGCCCGCGGCGCGCAGCAGGCGCTTATGGGCGACGCTGGCAATGGGATGATCGACGCCGGCGACATCGGCGAGGATCGCCCCGGGCAATGCCGTCATCAATTTTTTCGTCCAACCCGCGTCGGTCGGCCAGCGCGCCACACCCACCGTCGCGGCCGAGCCAACGATGCAGGCGCCCGGTGCCAGCGAGGGATCGAGCCCGCCGGCGATTCCGAAGCTGATGATCGCCCGCGCGCCGTCAGCGACGACGCGTTCGAGCGCGCTCGTCAACCTTGCCCCGGCACCGCCGCCGATCACCGGACGAACCGCCGGGCCGGCCGCAATCCGCGCCTCGCGGGCCAAGCCGACGACAACCACGATGCGAGCGGGCCCGGAGGAGGATGGGCTCACAGGCCGTAAAGCACAGATCCGATATTGCCGCTGGTCAGATTGCGATAGCGGGCCAGGGCCCAGAGCGGAAAGAACTTCGAATAGCCGTGATAGCGCAGGTAGAAGACGCGGGGGAAACCCGTGGCGGTGTAATGCTGCTCGGCCCAGACTCCGTCCTGCCCTTGATGCTGCAGCAGATAACCGATGCCCCGCGCCACGGCCGGGTGTTTCACTTCGCCCGCCGCCATAAGGGCGAGAATCGCCCAGGCAGTCTGGGAGGCCGTGCTGAGCGCTGGCTCATAGCCCTTGTAGGCGAGCTTGTAGCTGTCGCCGTCCTCGCCCCAGCCGCCGTCGCTGTTCTGAATGGCCAGCAGCCAGGCAACCGCGCGCCGCATTTCGGGCCCGCCGTGATCGACGCCGGCCGCATTCAGCCCGGCCAGCACCGACCAAGTGCCGTAGATATAGTTGATGCCCCAGCGGCCATACCAGCTGCCGTCCTTCTCCTGGGACTTGCGCAGGTAGTCGAGAGCCGCAGAAAGCGCCGGGCCGGAGGCCTTGTAGCCGAGCTGGGCCAGCATGCCCACGCAGCGCCCCGTCACGTCGGCCGTCGGCGGGTCGAGCAGCGCGCCGTGATCGGCGAAGGGGATGTAGTTCAGATAGTCATAGGTGTTGTCGGCGTCGAAAGCGCCCCAGCCGCCGTTCTTGCTCTGCAGGCCCAGGATCCATTCATTGCCACGCGCGATGGCCTCGCGGAAATCCACATTGCCGGCGGCAGCAGGATGGGCCGCGCCGCGATCCATGGCCATGACCACCGCGGCTGTATCATCCAGATCGGGATAATGGGCGTTGGCGTATTGAAAGGCCCAGCCCCCGGGCCGCACATCTGGGCGCTTGTCGGCCCAGTCGCCCACCACATCGAGCACTTGCAGGGGCTTCAGCCATTTGAGTCCAGCCAGCGCGCGATCGACGGCCTTGGGCGTGCCCACCTCCATCAGCGCGTGGCAGACCAGCGCCGTGTCCCAGACCGGCGAGAAACAGGGCTGGCAATAGATCTCGTCTTCCTTCACGACCAGCAGCTTTTCGATCGACGCGCGCGCGATGGCCACCCGCGGATCGCTGGGGGAATAGCCCAGCACGTCGAACATCATCACCGTATTGGCCATGGCCGGGAAGATCGCACCCAACCCATCCTCACCGTTCAGGCGTTCGATGACGAAGGCGACCGCCTTGTCGATGGCCTTCTTGCGCGGGCCCCTGGGAAACCAGGGCTCCACGACATGCAGCACGGCATCCAGCACGCCGAAGATCCCGGACCAGGGCCAGACCTGACGCGGCCCCTTGGGCCAACGCCGCACCTGTTCGGGGGGCTGCACGAAAAGCTCGGCGATGGCGATGCCTCTGGGATTGCGCGCCCGGGGCTTCAGCGTCATCAGCACCAGCAAGGGCACCAGCACCGTTCGCGCCCAATAGGAGATCTTGGAGAGATGAAACGGAAACCATGAGGGCAGATTCATGATTTCGACCGGCATCACCGGCACGCCGCGCCAGGGAATGACGCCGAACAACGCCAGCAGGCAGCGGGTGAAGACGTTGGATTTGGCGGCCCCGCCATGGGCCAGGATCGCGTCCCGCGCACGGCGCATGTGATCGGCCTCGGGCGAATCGCCGATGGTCTTGAGGGCGAAATAGGCCTTGACGCTGGCGCTGATATTGAAGGCGCCGTCGTGGAACAGGGGCCAGCCCCCGTGCTGGCCCTGGATGCGGCGCAGGTAGACGGCGATCTTGGCTTCCACCTCCGGCGCGGCGGGCTCGCCCAGGAAATGCTTCAGTAAGACGTATTCGGCGGGGATGGTGGCATCGGCCTCCAGCTCGAAGACCCAATGTCCGTCCGGGCGCTGCTGGCCCAGCAAGGCCGTCGTCGCCAGATTGATGGCCCCGTCGATGGGCAAATCCCGATCGGCGGCGGCGCTGTCGCCCATTGCCATTTCCCGGCTCAAACCCGGCATCCGCCTATTTTCTGCATTCGGCTTATTCATGGCAGGAAGGGCATAGCCTCATAGACCCGTCCGATGCAACTGCTCTGCCGCCCGGTTGCCCGACCGGATGGCCCCCTCGATGGTGGCCGGCAGGCCCGTCTGGGTCCAATCCCCGGCCAGAACCAGGTTGGGCCAGGATGTTTCGGCCGGGGGGCGCTTGGCCTCTTCGGCCGGCAAGGCGGCGAAGGTGGCGCGGCGTTCCTTGACGATCTGCCAGGCGGGAAGAGTCGCGGGCAGGCTGGTGAGCCGCGCGACCTCGCCCCAGAGGTCGTGAGCGAGCACCTCGCGATCCGTGTCGATCAGGCGGTCGGCGCCGCTGATGGTGACCGACAGGCGCCCCTCGAAGGCAAAGAGCCATTCCACCGTCCCGTTGACCACGGCGAGGATCGCGGGAAAGCCAGGCGGTGCGGCGATACGGAAATGGGCGTTGACGATGGCGCGGAACTCGCTGGGCGCCGTCAGTTGGGGCACCAGGCTTGCGGCCACCGGCGCCGGCACCGCCAGGACGACCGCATCCGCAGCGCTGAGCGCCAGCTTGCGGGCGCCGAAATCCAGGCCAGCCACGCGAGACCCTTCGAATATGAGGGCGCGCAATCGATGCCCGAAGCGAACCTGCGCGCCACGCGATGTCAAATATTTCAAGGCGGGATCGATGAAGGCGGCGGAGAGACCGCCGTGGGCCACCAGCGGTCGGCAGGCCCAGCCGCCCAGCATCAGGCTCTCGCGCAGGATCGCCGCGGCAAGCGCGGCCGAGGCCGCCTCGGGCTCGGTATTGAGGGCGGCCAGCAGCAGGGGATGCCAGAGCCGGTCCCAGAGCCGGTCATGGAGCGGCCCCCGGCAATCGATGACCTCGCCGATGGTGGCGCCCGGTGCTGCGCGCAGTAGGCGGGCGATCGCCAGATAATCTCGCGCGCGGCTGCCCGGGACCCGCCGGCGCGGATTGAAAATCCACCAGGGCAGCCGGCCCTCGTTGGGCCGAAGCCGCCAGCGGGCCCCGCTCTTGAGATCGGCGAAATCGAATTCGGCGCGATCCGGACCCACCAGGCTCGCCTGCGATCCCACAGTGCCGAGGTAATCCAAGGCGGCATGATTGCCCGAAAGCAGAAGATGATTGCCGTTGTCGATGACCGCATCCAGCGCCGGTTCGTAATAAGAACGACAGCGCCCACCGGCGTGGTCAGTCGCTTCATGCAGGACCACATCGCTGCTGCCGTCATTAAGACGGAGCGATGCGGCGAGTCCGGCCAGGCCCGCTCCGACGACATGGATCGTGGGTCGCGGCATCAGAATAGGCTGTTGCGCAGCACGATCCACATAAGGCTCGCCCGGTTAACCCGGACAGGCGGGCGCGGCTGTGCCCAGCCGCGGGAAACCAGGCGGTCCAGGATGCGGCGATAGACGGCCTCCATCAGCCGCGGCGCGCGGGTGATGCCTCGCGGCGAACCGGCCATGATGCGATTGGCCTCGGCGAAATGTTCGCGCGCGCGCGCGGCCACCGGGGCGCAGGCGCGGCCGAGGTCCGGATGGGCCAGTACCGAAACCGGATCGTCGCCCTCGATGCCGGCCTCGCGCAAGGTCTCGCGCGGTAAATAGAGGCGACCCACGCCGGCATCCTCATCCAGGTCGCGCAGAATGTTGGTCAGTTGCAAGGCTCGGCCCAGATGATGGGCCAGGCGCTCGCCTGCGACAGGTTCCATGCCGAAGACGCGCACCGAGAGCCGGCCCACGGCGCTGGCCACCCGATCGCAATAGAGATCGAGGGTCGCCAGATCCGGCGCGCGGATATCCTGTTCCACATCCATCGCCATGCCGTCGATAACGGCCAGGAAATCCTCGCGCTGCAGATCGAAACGACCTACGCATTGGGCCAATCCAGCCAGGCGTGCCGGCGCGGCACCGCGATAGATGTCGTCAATGTCGCCGCGCCAAAGTTGCAGATCCGCGCGGCGCTGGGGACGCGGCGCGTCTCCGTCGGCGATGTCGTCCACGGCGCGGCAGAAGCCATAGATCTCGTACATCGCATCGCGCCGGGGCGCCGGCAGCAGTTTCATGGCGATGTAAAAGGAACTGCCAGAGGGCCGCACGGGTGCTGCGATGGGTTCGGCGGCCAGGGGGGTGGCGATCTCCTTGTTCATGGGATTTCGCTTTGCGCTCCTGTGGCGCGGAAGAGGCGCAGAAAGCGCAGGCCCAAGCCTTGGATCGTGCCCAGCGCCGTGACGCCGGCGACTCCGCCGGCCCCAAGATGCACGCGCTGGCTCAAGGGATCGCGTCGTTGCAGCTTGCCGGTCAGAGTCCAGGCGAGGCGAAGGATGACCGCGATCTCCAGCCCCAGGCGAGTGTCGCCGACCTGGCGCGACAGAGGGCCCGCCGAGCCCAGCAGCTCGACGGTGCGCCCGGCCAATCCGCGAATGCCGAGCAGCAGCGATTGCGGCGCGCGTGGCTCCAGCAATACCTCGGGCGTCAGACCGGCGGCGGTGAACGTATCGAGCGGGATATAGACCCGGTTCAAATTCCTGAAATCGGCGGCGCAATCCTGGAGATGGTTGATCACCTGGAGGGCCGAACAGAGCGCATCCGAAGCGGGCCACGTGGCCTCGGATTCCCCATGGGCATCGAGCACGAATCGGCCCACAGGCATTGCCGAGAAGCGGCAGTAGTTCATCAGATCGTCCCAATCGCGGTAGCGCAGCTTGGTGACGTCCATGCGAAACGCCGTCAACAAATCCTGGGCATGACGCGGCGCGAGATTTCGCTCGGCCAGGGCGGCGCGCAGGGGCAGCGCGTCGGGCTCGGCGTCGTCATGGCCCAACAGGGTCAGTTCCAGGCGGTCGAGCAGCGCCAGCTTGGCCTCGGGATTCAACGTCGCATGATCGGCCACGTCGTCGGCGGCCCGGGCAAAACGGTAGAAGGCCAGCACCACGCCGCGATGGCGGGGCTGAATCAAGCGCGAGGCGACGGGGAAATTTTCGTCGCGATGCATCTTGCCCGAGGCAACCTCGGTGGCGGTGGTCATGCGGCGCCAGATCCCGGCGCTTGGGCGCGCCCTTTCCACATGCCGCCCCGCCCGCGCCCATGCTGATAGGCGGAATCCAGGGTGAACAAAAGATAGATCGCCGCAATCGCCGGCAGCGCCAGACCCCAAAGCGGCGAGAGGCGATAGAAGCGCAGGGTCGGCTGGAAGGCGAGCGCCATGGCCAGCCAGCCGAGGATGCCAAGCCATCGGGCAGCATCCTGGGCGAAGAACGCCAAGGCCGGGGGCGCGACGTATATCAGCGCCATGCCTGCAATCGTGCCCAGCAACAGAAGCGGTGAGTAACGCAATTGGGCATAGGCCGAGCGGGCCACCATGCGCCGGATTTCAGCGAGGGAGGGATAAGGCCGCAGGCTGACGACGCGCTCCGTCAGTTCCAGACGGATCGGTCCCCGGGTCTTGAGTCGCGCGGCCAGCGCGCAATCGTCGATCAGCGCGCCACGGATCGATTCGATGCCGCCGGCCTGGCGCAGATCCTGTATCCGAACCAGCATGCAGCCGCCGGCCGCCGCGGCGATGCGCCGATCGGGGCGATTGACCCAAGCGAAGGGGAACAGCATCTGGAAAAAGAAGATGAAGGCGGGGATCAAGGCGCGCTCCGCCAGATTTTCGCAGCGCAGTTTTGCCATCCGCGAGACCAGGCTGTACCCGCCGCTGAGAGCCAGCGCCACCTGCCGGCTGAGGGAGTCCGCCGCATAGCCGATATCGGCATCGCTGAACAGCAGGAATTCCGGCGGCTTGCCGAGGTCTTGCGCATGTTCGACGCCCTGGCTCAGCGCCCAGAGCTTGCCGGTCCATCCCGGCGGAAGATCACCTCCTTGCAAAACAGTCAGGCGGTCCCGGCATCCGGCCGACTCTGCCGCCGTCTCGGCGACGCGCGCGGTGCCATCGCCGCTCTGATCGTCGACCAGGATCACCTGCAATGAGCCTTCGTAATTCTGGCGCAGCAGCGAGCCGATGGAGTACGCCACCACATCGGCTTCGTTGCGGGCCGGTAGGATGGCAACCACATCGGGCCAGCCGTCGGCGGGCGTCTGGGGTGGCGGCGCATCGGCCGGATCGCGCTCGCGCCCGCGCCAGAAATCGCCATGGGCGAACAGCAGATAAAGCCAGGCGGCCAGCGACAGCAGCGCGATCGGCAGGACCACGGTCATCCGAGATACCCCGCTTGCCGGAACCATGCGATGGCCTCGGCCAGGCCCTCGGTGAAGGGCCTGGCACGGTAGCCCAGTTCGCGCTCCGCCTTGGCCGAGTCGAAGACCATATGGTGCTTGGCCATGCGCAGGCCATCCAGGGTGACGAAGGGCTCGCGCTTGGTAAAACGCGCGACGGTCTCCGTCACCACGGCGAGGGGATAAATGGCCACGCGCGGAATGCGCAAGCGCGGGGGCCGGCGGCCCATCAGGCGGGCGATTTCCCCCAGCATGCGGGCAAGGGTCACGTTCTCGCCGCCCAGGATATAGAGTTCACCGACCCGGCCGCGCTCGAGCGCGGCCAAATGACCGGCGGCCACATCGTCCACATGCACCAGATTGAGGGAGGTATCCACATAACCCGGCATCCGCCCGCTCGCCGCCTCCACGATGATCCGCCCAGTGGGCGTCGGCTTGATGTCGCGCGGGCCGATGGGGGTGGAGGGATTGACAATCACCGCCGGCAATCCTCGCTCGGCCGTCATGGCCTGGACCAGCCGCTCGGCTGCGACCTTGCTTTGCTTATAGGCGCCGATCGCGCGGGATTCGTCCAACGGGCTGCCCTCGTCGGCGGGCGACCCATCGGGGCGCGGCGCCAGCGTCGCCACGCTGCTGGTGTATACGATCCGTTCGACCCCATGACGCAGCGCCGCTTCCATCACGATTCGCGTTCCGTTCAGATTGTTGTTTACGATCTCATTGTGATCGGGCGCCCAGAGCCGGTAATCGGCGGCCACATGGAACAACACACCCGTTTCCGCCATCGCACGATCGATGGACGCAGGATCCCGAAGATCACCCTCGGTCAACTCGACATCCAGGCCGGCAATATTGTCGCGCGGGCTGCCGGGGCGCACCAGGGCACGGATCCGGCGGCCCGACCCGATCAGCGCGCGGATGACGGCGGACCCCACGAAGCCGGTTCCCCCGGTGACCAGAACTCGTTGTGTCACGCTCATCCGATTATCGTTCCCGGCTTGGTCGTTCGATTGTCGCGATTCCCACCCTCCGATAGGGTAATGCATCGGTTTCAGCCGAGCGAGGATATAGGGGCCGGAAGGCGTTAAGCCACTGTAAAAACGCGATTGTTTGGTCTTCACGACAAGCCTGCCATTATGATATGGAGCCGCGCCGGCTGGCCATTGGGCCAAAATTGGCCCTTCTGAGGTATTATGGGTGGCTGATGCTTGGCAACCTCTGGGTGTTCAGGAAGCAAACATGGCGACGAAGGGCTATTGGCGCGAGATTTCGGCGGTCCTGGTGCTGAAAACCGTCGGAATCCTGCTGCTCTATTGCCTGTTCGTCGTCTCCCTCGGCCCCTCGGAGATGACGCCCGCGAGCGTGGCCGAGCATCTGGCGCCCGCGAACGCGATGCCGGCCAGGTAGGCGATGACCGATCTGGCGGCGGTCGACCTGTCACGGCTGCAGTTCGCGCTGACGGCCATGTACCATTTCCTGTCCGTGCCGCTGACCATCGGGCTTTCGCTCATCATCGCCATCATGGAAAGCGTCTTCGTCATGACGCGGCACGAGATCTGGCGCGACATGACGAAGTTCTGGGGACTGCTGTTCGGCATCAACTTCGCCATGGGGGTGGCCACCGGCATCACCATGGAATTCCAGTTCGGCACCAACTGGGCCTATTACGCCCACTATGTCGGCGACATCTTCGGCGCGCCGCTGGCCATCGAAGGGCTGATGGCCTTCTTCCTCGAGGCCAGTTTCGTCGGGCTATTCTTTTTCGGCTGGAAGAGACTCTCGCGCGTCGAGCATCTGGCGGTCACTTGGCTGGTGGCGCTGGGCAGCAATCTCTCCGCGCTCTGGATTCTCATCGCCAATGGCTGGATGCAGAATCCAGTGGGATCATCCTTCAATCCGCAATCCATGCGCATGGAGGTGACCTCGTTCTTCGAGGTTCTGTTCAATCCGGTGGCCCAGGCGAAATTCGTCCATACGGTCAGCGCCGGTTATGTGACGGGGTCGATCTTCGTCATGGCGGTCAGCGCCTGGTTTCTGCTGCGTGGCCGCAATCCGGATTTCGCCCGTCGCTCCATGACGGTCGCCGCCAGTTTCGGCCTCGCCTCTGCCCTCTCGGTGGTCGTCCTGGGCGACGAGAGCGGCTATACCGCCTCCCAGAACCAGAAGATGAAAATCGCCGCCATCGAGGCGATGTGGCAGACCGAGCCGGCCCCCGCCAGCTTCACCTTGTTCGGCATTCCCGATCTAGCCGAACGCAGGACGCATTATCGGATCGAAGTGCCTTGGGCCTTGGGCCTGATCGCCACGCGCTCGCTCGACACCGAAGTGCCGGGCATCAGGAATCTGGTGGCCGTGAGTGCCGATCGGATCAAAAGCGGGATGATCGCCTATGGCGCGCTGACCCAGCTTCGCGCCAATCCACAGGATCAATCGGCGCACGGCCTGTTCGACGCCCATGTCAAGGATTTGGGCTATGGCCTGCTGTTGAAGCGCTATACCGCCGCCGTGACCGATGCCACGCCCGAACAGATCGACAAGGCCGCCTGGGACACGGTGCCCAATGTGGCCACCCTGTTCTGGTCGTTCCGCTTCATGGTGGGTATCGGCTTTTTCTTCATCGCCTTCTTCGGCTTTGCCTTCTGGCTCTCGGCCAAGCGGCAATTCGAGCGATATCGCTGGTTCCTGCGGCTTGCCGTTCTGGCGACGCCGCTTCCCTGGATTTCCAGCGAGCTGGGATGGATCGTGGCAGAGAACGGGCGGCAGCCCTGGACCATCGACGGCGTGCTGCCCACGTTCCTGTCGGCTTCGAGCAATTCGGCGGGCAATGTCTGGTTCAGCCTTTCCGGATTTGTCCTGTTCTACAGCCTGCTGGCCGTGGTCGAGTTCTACCTGATGGTCAAATACATCCGCCTTGGCCCGGAAGAGGCGCTTGGGACGCCGGCAGCGGTGCCCGGAGGCAGCCCATGAGTTTCCTCGATTACGAAAGCTTGCGCGTGATCTGGTGGGTCTTGCTGGGGGTGCTCCTTATCGCCTTTGCGGTCACGGACGGGTTCGATCTCGGCGCCGGCATACTGCTCCCCTTCGTGGCGCGCGGCGACGGCCAGCGCCGCATGACCATCAACGCAATCGGCCCGGTCTGGGAGGGCAATCAGGTCTGGCTGATCCTGGGCGCCGGCGCGATCTTTGCCGCCTGGCCCCTGGTCTATGCCGCGGCATTTTCCGCCTTCTACCTCGCCATGTTCCTGGCACTGTCGGCGCTCATCCTACGGCCGGTTGCCATCGTCTATCGCAGCAAGATGCCCGGGGCCGGCTGGCGAGGCATCTGGGACTGGCTGCTGTTCCTGGCCAGCCTCGTTCCTCCCCTCGTCTTTGGCGTCGCCATGGGCAATGCGCTGGTAGGTGCGCCCTTCCGTCTCGACGATACCCTGCGCTTGACCTATAGCGGCAACCTCTTCGAACTGCTGAATCCCTTCGCTCTGCTCGCGGGTCTCGTCTCGGTCGCGATGATGACCATGCATGGCGGGGCTTACTTGGCGGCCAAGACGGACGAGCGCGTCGCGGATCGCGCGCGCATCGCCGGATTCGCTGCAGCGCTGGTCCTGATCCTGTTGTTCGCCGGCGCCGGGTTCTGGGTCGCCAAGGATTTGGCGGGATATCGAATCCTTGGCGATCTTGCCCATGATTCCGCTTCGAACCCATTGGCCAAGACGGTCACCCGCGAGATCGGCGCCTGGATTGGCAACTACAGCGCGATGTCCTGGACGATGGCCGCACCGGCACTGGGTTTCCTCGGCGCGGCGCTTGCGGCACTTTTCCTTGCCCTCGGCCGCGACAAGACGGCCGTCTTGGCAAGCGCGATGGGTGTCTTCGGCGTGGTGGCGACGGCCGGCGTCAGCATGTACCCTTTCATCCTGCCCTCGTCCCTTGATCCGGCCAGCAGCCTGACTGTCTGGGATGCGTCATCGAGCCGGGCGACCCTGTTCAACATGCTGGTCGCGACCGGTCTGCTGCTTCCGATCATTCTCGTCTACACCACCTTCATCTATCGGGTGCTGCGCGGCCGGGTAAGCCAGAAGGACGTCGAAGCCGATCACGCGAGCTATTGAGAAAGGAAGCGAACCGACATGTGGTATTTCAGCTGGATTCTCGGAGTTGGGCTGGCCTGCAGCTTCGCCATCCTGAACGCCATGTGGCTCGAAGTGCGCCAGGGCAACGAGGAACGCGACGGGGTGAGCCGGGATTAGTTCGCGCGGCCGCGCGCTAGCCATGTCATAAAGACAGGCTCAACAGGGCCCAAACGAGCATGACAGCGCTGACGATGGCGACGGGCCCGCGCCACCAGGCGATCCCGCTTTCCGCCGCGAGCGTCCGCGCCGGCAACTGCTTTCGCCCGTGGATCATGCTGGCAACGAGGTTCTCGTGCCCCAGGGCCGAGGTGATGGCGACACCGGCCAGATGGACCAGCAGTATGGCGAGAAGCAGATTGAGATTCAGCATATGGACGTCGGCCAGGGCCGCCGCCCAAGCGTCGGGTACGAGGCGGGCGAGCGGGCCGTCATAGTCGAAGGTGCTGGCGAAAAGTCCAGAAAAGACCTCGACGAGAATCAACAGAATAATCACCATCACCGCCCAACCGCCTATCGGATTGTGACCTGGCACCACCCGATGCCTGCCCCCCACCAGTTCCCGCAGATGAGCGATGACAGCCCGCGGCCCGCGCAGGAAATCGGCGAAGCGCGCCGGACGCGGGCCGAGGAATCCCCAGATCAGGCGAAAGATCACGAGGCCGAGGATAGTGACCCCGGATGCCAAGTGGATGCGATAATAGGCGGGACGGCTGCCGCTGACATAGGCGACGACGAAGAGCAGCACGAGGCCCCAATGGAAAATCCGCAGAAACGGATCCCAGACCGGCACGACGATCTCCGGCGGCGAGCCGGACGCGGAATTCTCGTTTGCGGTCATTGTGCCCGGTAATCGCGATGACAGGCCTTGCAGGTGGCGACCATGGCAGCCAGCTGCCGGTGGACATCCCTGCTTGGCGTCGTTTCGGTGATGGTCGCTAGCCCGCCGGCCTCGTCGGCCAGCTGATTGGCGAGGCGGTCGAACCCGGGCCGCTCGCTCCATATGGAATCGAGGGCCGCGGTGCGCAATCCGTCGCTGGCCGACGTCCCCTTGGGAAACAACTTTAGCAGATCCCTGGCGTCGCGCTGAATGACGCGGGCGCTTTGCGCCACCTCCCCGTAAGCGGTGGGATCCTGCCAACGATCGGCGGCGTGTTTGAGTGCGCCGGACATCTCGCCGAAGAGCCCGCGGCGGACCTGGACGAACTGGGCCCCGGTTGCCGCAAGCGCCACCCCCGCGAGAAGCGCGAGAGCCAGCACCGCGGCGATGGCGATGGGCCAGCGGAACTCGAATTTCAATATGATCTCCTCATGCGGTGTTCCCCGCGCCGGCGCCCGGCCAAGCGACATCGGGCGTCGTTGCGCGCTACTTGGGCGAGGTTGTATTGCATCAACCTGACATCAAGATTACGAATTCGTCAGAACATCGATGGGGCGGCGGGCGCTAACATGCCCGTCAAGTCGGTCGCCATCGGTCGACCTCATTTTGCCGTACGAAAGGAAACCGATGTCGCTGATTCAGGCCGTCCTGCTCGCCGCCGTCCAAGGCGTGAGCGAGCTCTTTCCCGTCAGCAGCCTGGCCCATGCGGTGATCCTGCCACGACTTCTCGGCTGGCCGATCGATCAGAAGGCTTCGGAATTCCTGCCTTTCCTAGTGGTGCTTCATCTGGGTACGGCCGCCGCCCTGCTGGTCTATTTCTGGCGCGACTGGATCGGCCTTGCGCAGGGCCTGCTGGGTGCCGGCGCGCCGTCCGAGAGATCCGCCAGCCGGCGGCTGCTGGCAATGATCGTCATCGGCACCATCCCCGCCGCGATCATCGGTAAGATTCTCGAAGCCCCGCTGCGCGGACTTTTCGGCAGCCCCATGGTGGCGGCCGCCTTCCTGGTGGCCAATGGCGTGGTGCTGTTGATCGCCGAGCGGCTGCGGCGCAATGCGGGGCGTCAGACGTTGGAAAAACTAAGCTGGGGCCAGGCCCTGTTCATCGGCCTTTGCCAATGCGGCGCGCTGATCCCCGGATTTTCGCGTTCGGGGTTGACCATGGGCGCGGGGCTAGCCAGCGGCCTTAGCCATGCCGATTCCGCCCGCTTCTCCTTCCTTCTCGCCACGCCGATAATCGCCGGGGCCGGGATGCTGGAACTGCCCAAGCTTCTCCATGCCGGGCCCGCGAGTTCCATCGGCCTTGGCACCGCGCTCATCGCCGGCGCGGTGGCCGCGGTCACCGCCTTGGCCAGCACCGCCTTCCTGATGCGATTTTTCCGGCACCACGATCTTCAGGCGCTCAATCCCTTTGCCTATTACTGTCTTGCCGCCGGCGCTGCGGCCGTGGTGTTGTTGGGCTTCGTCGTCTAGCCGCGGCGGCGCGACGAACCTTGGATCTGAAGCGCCTATGGGCGAAATGGCCGGCGATCCGCCAAGCCGCGCGCCGCGACGAGCTTTTCCTGATTTTCCTGGCGGTCGTTTCGGGCGTGGCCGCCTCGATGGGCGTGATCGCGCTTCGCGAGCTGGTCGTTCTGTTCCACCATTATCTCTATGGCGTGCCGGCCGTGGAGCACGCGCTTCAGTACGCCGTGCTGACATGGTGGCGGCCGGCCCTGGTTCTGGGGCTCGGCGGCGTCGGCTATGGCCTGGTGGGCTACCTGATCCGCCGCTGGCGGCCGAACGATCCGCTTGACGTCATCGAGGCCAATGCACTCCATGGTGGCAATCTGCCCTTGTGGGATGGTCTGATCATCGCCTTCATGACTGTCACGGCGGTGGGCCTGGGCGCCTCCGTCGGATTGGAAGCCGGCGTCACCCAGCTGGGCGCCGCCGCGGCAAGCTGGATGGGGCGGCGCTTCAGGCTCGACCGTGCCTCGATGCGCACGATGGTGGGCTGCGGGGCGGCGGCGGCCATCGCGGCAGCCTTCAACGCGCCGATTGCCGGAATCTTCTACGCGCTGGAGCTCGTGATCGGCGGCTATGCCGTCACGGCGTTGATGCCCGTTGCGGTGGCCGCGATCGCTGGCACATTGACCGCCCGTCTCATGTTCGATGTCGACCCGATTTATTTCGTCGTGACACCGCCCATGCTGAATTCGGTCGACTATGGGCTGTTTGCCATTTTGGGAGTCGCCGCGGCCGGTGTGGGCGTCGTCGTCATGCGCGCCGCCACCACCTTCGAAGCCTTGCTGAAGGCGGCATATATTCCCAACTGGCTGCGCCCGGGCATAGGCGGGTTGGTGCTGGCGGCTATCGGTTGTCTCTATCCCCAGGTGCTGGGATCGGGCCATGGTACGCTCGATGCAACATTGAACGGCAATGTCGCGATCCAAATTCTATTGGTGCTGCTGCTGGCGAAGGCGCTGGCTTCCGCCATCAGCATCGGCAGCGGATTTCGCGGCGGTCTGTTTAGTGCCTCACTCTTGCTCGGTAGCCTGCTGGGCAGCGCCTTCTGGAATGCCGGGTTCTATCTGTTTCCGGCAAGTATCGCGGTCCATTCGGCCTACGCCGTGGTGGGGATCGGCGCCGTGGCGGCCTCGGTCGTGGGCGCGCCCTTGACCATGATCCTGTTGGTCTTCGAGACCACCTCGGACTACACCATGACGGTCGGGGTCGCCGTGGGCGTCATGGTGGCGACCGTGGTGACGCGCCGATGGTTCGGCTATTCCTTCTCGACGTGGCGTTTCCATCTGCGCGGCGTTCCCCTGAGGGGCGCCTTCGACGTCGCCCGCATGTACGACCTCACGGTTCGTCGCGTCCTCGATCGCGAGATCTTGATGGTCAACGCCGGCACTAAACTCGAGGCACTGCGCATTGCCCTCTTCACGGCGCGTCAGTCCCTGGCCTTCGTTCAGCGCGACGACGGCGCCTTCGTGGGCATCGTCGATAGTGCGGAGGTTCAGGCCAAACTGGTCGAAGATCCTCTCCTGGACGTGACAGCCGAAACGCTCGCCCATCCTCAGACTCATCTGCTCACGTCCGACGATCGACTGAGCACCGCCCTCCATGTTCTTGAATCGAGTGAATTCGAAGCCGTGGCCGTGGTGATGTCGCGCATCGACCCCCGGCTGGTGGGCTGCGTCCACGAGGCGGAGCTTCTGCGCTGTTACGTCGGGGAGGCCGACCGCATGCGGCGCGAGGAGTTGGGCGCCGTGGGCCTTTTCACCGATCTCGCCGGCCGCGAATAGGCTTGAAGAACCTCAATGGCGCGATCGGGTAGTCCTGTTTGCACGGAGAGCCACGATTCAGCCAACATTGCGCCGGCATGATCAATGCCTTCAAAAAGCCTCAATCTCCGCCAAGCCCTGGCCGCAGGAAAGCCCCCGACGGCGCGTGTATCTGTTGTCGAGCGATGGGCTCGCGGTTTCATCAACCCGCGGGAACGTTTGGGTGGTTGGCTGGTTATGTAGGAAGGGAGTCCTGTCTTCTACGGCGTGACAATCGCACGCCTTACGCCACGGAGCAGGTCATGAGCTTAAGGCTTTTGCCATAGCAAGGTGCCAGCGAGCGCGAAGTTCGCGCCGTTCGAGTTCCATGATCGCGGCGGTCGGTACGTTTGGTTTCGACATTTCCTCAAAACAACAGGCCCAACATGAATAACTGTCGGTTTCTCGCCACCAGCCTGATCGGCATCGTCCTCGGGCTCGCCCCGCTGGCCGCGGCATTGGCCCAATCGCAGCCCGGCGATCCGCCGGGCCGCGTCGGGCGCGTGGCGGAGATGTCGGGAACCGTCTCCTTCCACACCGCCGACGTCACTCAGTGGGGCCCGGCGTCGCTCAATTATCCGGTGACCGGTGGCAATTCCTTCTGGACCGAGCCGCGTTCGCATGCGGCCATCGACGTGGGCGCCAGCCGTCTCTATCTCGACAGTTCCACCGAACTCGACGTGTCCAATGTGGACGATCAGTCCTTCGTGGCCTCGTTGGCGCAGGGCGCCGTCTATCTTCGCATCTCGTCCAGTGCCAATGGCGATCAATACGAGATCGATACGCCGCGCGGCGCCGTGCATATCGCGCAGCCTGGCAGTTATGAAGTCGTGGCGGGCGACGCCGATCACCCGACCACCGTCACGGCCTTCGAGGGCAGCGCCCAGATCGTGGGCCCGGAGCTCAACGCCACAGTCAACCCGCAGCAGGCGATCTATATCTCCGGCCAGAATCCCGCCTCGGTGAACCAGGGCCAGGCTCAGACCGACGATTTCATCCGCTTCGTTCAAGACGAGGAGCGGCCCTATCAGAATGCTGCACCCGCCCCTCAATACGTTTCGCCAGAGATGACCGGCTATCAGGATCTGGGTCGCTATGGCCAGTGGAACCAGGATCCCAGCTATGGCCAGGTCTGGTATCCTCAGGTCGACGCCGGATGGGCCCCCTATCGCGAGGGCCATTGGGCCTATGTGGCGCCCTGGGGCTGGACCTGGGTCGACGACGCGCCGTGGGGTTTCACCCCCTTCCACTACGGCCGTTGGGTCCAGGTTCGCAACCGCTGGGCCTGGTGGCCGGGCACGGTGGCCGCGCGTCCAGTCTATGCCCCGGCGCTGGTCAGCTTTTTCGGCGGATTCAATCTCGGCGGCTTGAGCCTCGGCATCGGCGTCGGCCAGGCCGTCGGCTGGATTCCCCTGGGCCCGGAAGAGGTCTATGTCCCGCCCTATCGCCACAGCGACCGCTATGTCCGTAACGTAAACATCACCTATGTCCATAACGAGACGACGATCATCAACGTCGTGAACAACAGGACCGTCATCAACAACTACAACAACTACCACAATCGCGATGGGGCGACGGTGGTGGACGGTTCGACCATGACCGGCTCCCGCCCCGTGGCGCCGGAGTTCCATAAATTAGCGCCCAATGGCCAGTTCGACAACAAGCGTTGGGCCGATGCCAAAGGCATGGGCGGCAATCCGCCGGTCAAACCGACGGCGCTGACCCGTGGTGCCAACGGCTATAAGCCACCGGTCTCCCCCGGTCCGGACAATACGAAAAGGATCATCACCAATGGTCAGGGCCAAAACGGCCAGTTTCAGAGCAAGAATGGTCAGAACACCCAGAACCTGAAGGTCCAGAACAACGGGCAGCCGCAAGGCAACGGCCCGGCTGTCGTGGGCGGTTCGAATTCCGAACTTCCCCCACTGCCTGCCGGGCAGAAGCCGGGCCAGACTAAATTTGGCCAGGGGCAAACCGGTCAGGGGCAAAATGGCCAAAATCAGAATGGACAGAATTTGAAGGTCCAGAACAACGGCCAGTCGCAAGGCAACGGCCCGGCCGTTGTGGGTGGCTCGAACACCAAGCTGCCGCCATTGCCTGCCGGGCAGAAGCCAGGCCAATCTCAATTTGGACAAGGTCAGACTGGCCAGGGCCAGAATGATCAAAGCCGGAACGGCCAGAACCTGAAGGTCCAGAACAACGGCCAGCTGCAGAATTTGAAGACCAACCAACCGAACAACGGCTCGGCCTTCGTCCCGCAGGGTCAGCAACAACAGAAATTGAAGACCAACAAGCCGAACGCAAATCCGAACTCGGCCTTCGTCCCACAGGGGGGTCAGCAGCAACAGAAGTTGAAGACCAACAAGCCGAACGGGAATTCGAACTCAGCCTTCGTCCCGCAGGGCCAGCAGCAACAGAAGCAGACGCACAACTTCACGGGTGGCGGCGGCCAATCGACCCAGAAAGTACAGAAGAAGCAGCCCGATGGAAAAGGCACGATTCCTCCGCTGAACAACAAGAACGGTCAACAGACCAATTAGCCGTGGGACGCCGGGCGGCCATCGGATCGAGGGCCCTCGCCGTCAGGCGGGGGCCTTTTCCGTTCAGGGATTGGGCGGAAGCTGGTTCACGTCCCAGCCGCCACCCAGCGCCGTAACAAGGGCGACGCTGGCCGTGATCCTGCTCTGAAGGATGCCCAGCGCCGTCTGGCGGTTGCTCAGCGCATTGGCTTGCGCGGTGATGACGCTGGTGTAGTCGACGGTTCCGGCTTCGTACTGATTGAGGGTCAGGCGCTCAGCCTCCGCCGCCGCGTTGACGGCGTCATCCTGGACTACGGCCTGTTGCGCCAGGATGCGCAAGGCGGCCAACTGATCTTCGACCTGCTGGAACGCCGTCAGCACTGTCTGGCGATAGAGGGCCACCGTCTGGTCGTAGGTTGCGCGCGCCGCCTCCACCTGGGCGGCGCGTAAGCCACCCTCGTAGAGCGTGGCGGCGAGTTGCGGGCCGACGGCCCAAACCACCGACTCCGGAGAGAACAGCGCCGACAACGCCGTCGAAGCCAAGCCGTAGGAGCCGCTCAGCGAGATGGTGGGATAATAAGCAGCGACGGCGACACCAATTTGGGCATTGGCGGCAGCCATCTGGCGCTCCGCCGCGGCGATATCGGGCCGGCGTTCCAGCAGTCCGGACGGTAGGCCCGGTGGCGTGACCGGCACGTCCGCCACGACAACGGGTGCCGGTGCCAGGGTGAAATCGGCAGGCGGCTTGCCGGTCAGGACCGCGATGGCATGCTCCAGCTGGCTGCGCAGGACGCCGACGTTGATGGCCTGGGCGCGCGTCGATTCGAGCTGCGTCCTGGCCGAGGCGACATCGGTCTCGGCCGCCACGCCGGCGTCGTATTTGTTTTGGGTAATCTGCAAAGAATGCGCGAACGCGACGACGGTGGCATCAAGCAGGCGCTTCAATTCGTCTTCCACGCGCAGATCGAAGTAGTCGGCCGCCAACGCTGCTTGGGCAGAGAGGCGCGCGGCGGCGAGATCCGCGGCGCTGGCTTGTGCGTTGGCCGAAGTGCTCTCCACCTCTCGGCGGATCCGGCCCCAGATATCGATCTCCCAACTTGCGCCCACCGAACCGGCGTACAGAGTCTGAACGTGGGATTGCTGCTGTGCGCGCTGAACCGAGGCACCGAGGGTGAGAGTGGGGAAGAAATTGGCCCGCGCCTCGCCGACCAGAGCCACTGCTTGGCGATAGGCTGCCTCCGAGGATTTCAGATTCTGGTTCGAGATATCGATTTGCTTCTCCAACTCGTCGAGGGGCGCGTCGTTGTAGATCGACCACCAGGCCTGGTCGCTTCCCGCCTGCTGCGGTTCGCCGATCTTCCACCCCTGGGATTCCTTATAGGCCGGCGGCACCTCGGCAGCCGGCCTCTTGTAGTCCGGCCCGACCTCGCAGGCCGCCAGGCTCGCAACCAAAGCCGCCGCGTTCACAAAGCGCGAGCGCCAGAGAGCCTTTGCCAGGAATTCCACCGCCATGCCTAATGCGCCTCAGGTCTCGTTGGCCGGCCCGAGGCCGCTCAAGGAATCGGGATGGCGCTCGCGCCAGACCCGCAGCGACCAGAGGCGGAACCGATCGAGATAGAGGTAGACCACCGGCGTGGTGTAGAGGGTCAGCATCTGGCTGACGAGCAAGCCGCCGACGATCGATACGCCAAGGGGCCGGCGCAATTCGGCGCCCACGCCAGTGCCCAGCGCCAGCGGAAGCGCGCCCAACATGGCGGCCATCGTCGTCATCATGATGGGGCGAAATCGCATCAGGGCTGCTTCATAGATCGCATCGCGCGAGGACAATCCGCGCTGGCGTTCCGCATCGAGCGCGAAATCGATCATCATGATGGCATTCTTCTTGACGATGCCGATCAGCAGGACCACACCGATGAGGGCAATGATGCTGAAATCCATCTTCATGGCCAGCAACGCCAAGAGAGCCCCGACGCCCGCCGAGGGCAGGGTCGACAGAATCGTGATCGGATGGATGTAGCTCTCGTAGAGGATACCCAGCACGATATAGACGGCGGCCAGCGCCGCCAGGACCAGCAAGGGCTCGCTGGCGAGCGAGGATTGAAAGACCTGGGCCGTCCCCTGGAAGCTGCCGTGGATTGAGGCGGGCATGCCAATGCGGTTGACGGCGGCGTCGATGGCTTTCACCGCATCGCTGAGCGATTTGCCGATCGCCAGATTGAAGGACAGCGTGCTCGCCGCAAACAAGCCCTGGTGGTTGACCGACAGCGGCGTGTTGCCCGGCCCATCATGGGTAATTGCCGCGAGCGGCACCATGGTCTCTGCCGCCGTACTGACGGCCGCGCCGGTCGAGCTGCCGCCATTTCCAACCGCCGTAAGTGAATTGTTGCTGAGATTGCGCGCCGAATCTGCGGCCACGGCTGCCGCGGAAACGGCGGCAGCTTTCCCGATGATGGTTGTGCCGGCGACCGCGTTGGTTCCCTCGACCCCGCTGACGGGGCCGCCCGACGTGCTGACGAAGATGTCGCGCAATGTTTCCGGGCTCTGCCAGAACTGCGGGGCCACCTCCATGACGACGTGATACTGGTTCAAGGGATTGTAGATGGTGGAAACCTGGCGCTGGCCGAAGGCATCGTAGAGCGTGTTGTCGATCTGGCTGGTGGTGAGGCCAAGGCGCATGGCCGTCGGCCGGTCGATGGTGAGTTCGGTTTCCAGGCCGCCCTGTTGCTGATCCGAGTTCACGTCGGTCAGTTCCGGCGCATGCATCAGCGCGTCCGTCAGCTTCGGCGCCCATTCGTAGAGATCCGCGAGGTTATCGGCCTGCAGGGTGTACTGGTATTGGGCATTGCCCTGCCGGCCGCCGACGCGGATATCCTGCACTGCCTGCAGGAAAAGACTGGCGCCCGGGACCTTGGCGAGATTGCCTCTGAGCCGCGCCATGACCGCGTCGGCGGTAAGTTTGCGCTGGCCCAGGGGTTTCAGCGCTACGAAGACGGAGCCGGCGTTGGTCTGACCGCCGCCGGTGAATCCGACCACGCTGGCCACGTCGGGATCCTTCTGTAGGATCGCGACGTATTGGATCATCTTCTGGCGCATCGCTTGGAAGGAGATGCTCTGATCGGCCACGACGCTGCCCGTGACCCGCCCTGTATCCTGCTGGGGAAAGAAGCCCTTGGGGACGATGACGTAGAGGTAGAGGTTGAGCCCGAGGGTCGCCAACAGAATGAGCATCACCGTGCCGGCTCGGGACAAGGCCCAGCTAAGCGTTCGCTCATAGCCGCGCAGCAAGGCATTGAATGCGCCTTCGGCCTGGCGGGCGATCCAGCCCGGCTCGCGCTCGCCTTTTCGCACGATCAACCGGGCACAGATCGTCGGTGTAGCGGTCAACGAAATCACGAGCGACACCAGTACGGCGACCGACAAAGTAATCGCGAATTCGCGGAAGAGGCGCCCGACGATGCCGCCCATCAGGATGATGGGCAGGAAGACGGCGATCAGGGACAGGCTCATGGAAACCACTGTGAAACCGACTTCGCGGGCGCCGAGCAAGGCCGCCTCGAAACGCGACATGCCGGCTTCGACATGGCGGGTGATGTTTTCCAGGACGACGATGGCGTCGTCGACGACAAACCCCGTCGCCACGGTCAGCGCCATCAGCGACAGATTGTCTAGGCTGTAGCCCAGGAGATACATGACTCCGAATGTGCCGATGAGCGAAACGGGAACGGCGACGCTTGGGATCAGGGTCGCCCGGATGTTGCGCAGGAAGGCGAAGACCACGAGGATTACGAGGCCGATGGAGATCAGCAGAGTGCGCTCGACGTCGTGGAGCGAGGCACGGATCGTCACCGAACGATCGTTGGCGACGGCGATGTTGATATCCTTGCCGACCGATGCCTCGAGCTGCGGCAGCGCAAGCATCACGCGGTCGATCGTGGCGATGATGTTGGCGCCGGGCTGGGAAAATAGAATTACCAGCACTGAGGGCTTGCCATTGGCAAGACCAGCATTGCGCAGGTTTTCGACCGAATCGACCACCTCTCCCACGTCCGATAATCGCACCGCAGCACCATTGCGATAGGCGATCACCAGAGAGCGATATTGGTCGGCCGCGCGGGCCTGGTCGTTGGCATAGATCTGGAAGCGCTGGTTTTCGTCCTCAATCGTACCCTTCGGGCTATGGGCATTGGCAGCCGCCAATGCCGCGCGAACATCTTCGAGGCCGATGCCGTATTTGAAGAGGGCCCGCGGATTGAGTTCGGCGCGGACGGCGGGCAGCGAGCTGCCGCCGACCGTGACCTGGCCGATGCCCTCGATCTGGGAAAGCCTTTGTGCGAGCACCGTGCTCGCCGCGTCATAGACCTTGCCCTGGCTCAAAGTGTCCGACGTCAGCGCCAGAATCATGATCGGCGCATCAGCCGGATTGACCTTGCGATAGGTGGGATTGCTCCGCAGGCTGGCTGGCAGATCGACGCGTGCTGCGTTGATCGCCGCCTGGACGTCGCGCGCCGCGCCGTCGATGTCGCGGTCAAGCCCGAATTGCAGGGTGACCCGCGCCGAGCTCACATTGCTTGCCGACGTCATCTCGGTCACATCGGCAATCTGGCCCAGATGACGCTCCAATGGCGTTGCCACGCTGCTCGCCATGATCTCCGGGCTGGCGCCAGGCAATTGCGCCTGTACCGATATGGTAGGGAAATCGACCTGGGGCAGAGGGGCGACCGGCAATAGGAAGTAGGACACACCTCCGGCAAGGGCGATGCCGAGGGTCAGGAGGGTCGTCGCCACCGGCCGGCGAATGAAAATCTCCGACGGGTTCATGACGCCGGGCTCTCGGTTGGGCTTTCCCCTGGGCCTTCATCGCTGCCGAACCGGCGCCGCAGGCGGGTGGCAATCCGGTCGAAGGCCAGATAGATCACCGGCGTGGTGAAAAGCGTCAAAACCTGACTGACGACGAGGCCGCCTACGATGGCGATGCCGAGCGGATGGCGCAGTTCCGAACCGGTGCCAGTGCCCAGCATCAGCGGCAGAGCGCCCAGAATGGCCGCCATGGTCGTCATCAGAATCGGGCGCAGGCGCAGCAGACAGGCCTGATGGATGGCCTCGCGCGGCGATTTGCCCTCGACGCGCTCGGCGTCGAGCGCAAAATCGATCATCATGATGGCGTTTTTCTTGACGATGCCGATCAGGAGCACGATCCCGATGATGGCGATAATGTCGAGATCGTGTCCCGAGACGATCAGTGCCAGGAGGGCGCCGATCCCTGCCGAGGGCAGCGTCGAGAGGATCGTCACCGGATGGACGAAACTCTCGTATAGGACGCCGAGCACGATGTAGACCGTGACCACGGCCGCCAGGATCAGGAACAGCTCGTTCTTCAGCGAGGACTGGAAACTGAGCGCCGCGCCCTGAAAGCTGGTGAGAATGCTCGCCGGCAAGGCGATGTCGTGCTCGACCTGCGTGACCGCGGCGACTGCGGCGCCCAACGAGGCGCCCGGCGCCAGATTGAAGGACACCGTCGTCGACGGAAATTGGCCGAGATGGCTGATTTGCAACGGGGCCGTCTGCTCGCTGACTTTGGCGACGGCCGAGAGCGGCACCTGGCCCCCGGCCGCTCTCGCCGCCGGCAGATAGATCGCATTCAGGGAATCGAGCGAGCGCTGCAGCGAGGGATCGACTTCGATGATGATGCGGTACTGGTTCGTCTGGGTGAAGATGGTCGAGATGATGCGCTGACCGAACGCATCGTAGAGCGCGTTGTCGATCGTCGCCGGGGTGATGCCAAATCGTCCGGCCGTATCCCGATCGATGGTGATATAGGCCGAGAGGCCGTTCTGCTGCAGATCGCTGGAGACGTCTTGAATCTGCGGTTGTTCGCCGAGGGCGGCCACCAGCTTGGGTGTCCAGCTTGCCAGTTCATCCGGGTTCGCATCCTCCAGTACGAACTGGTACTGGGTGCGGCTGACGCTGGTATCGATAGTCAGATCTTGAACAGGCTGAAGATAGAGGGTGACGCCCGACACGCCGGCCACTTCCTGCTGCAGCCGGCGGATGACGTCACCTACGGCGTCGGCGCGTTCGTTGTTCGGCTTCAGATTGATCAGGAAGCGGCCGCTGTTGAGCGTTGGGTTGGTCCCATCGACGCCGATGAACGAGGTCAGGCTGACGACGTCTTGATCCTTGAGAATGACCGCAGCCAAGGCCTCTTGCGTGCGCGCCATGGCGACATAGGAGACGGAGGGCCCGGCCTCGGATATGCCCTGGATGACGCCGGTATCCTGGACTGGGAAAAAGCCTTTCGGGATGGCGACATAAAGCAAGCCCGTCACGACCAGTGTCGCGAAAGCGACCAGCAAGGTAAACGCTTGCCGGTCGAGCACCCAGCCCAATGCGGAATCGTAGAGTCGGACGAGGGCATCGAACCATTCCCGGCTGCGCCGCGCAAAGCCGGTTTCCGTCGCCTCGTCGTGGCGGCGCAGAATCTTGGCGCAGAGCATGGGCACCAGGGTCAGCGAGACCGCCGCCGAGAACAGAATGGTGACGGCGAGCGTGATGGCAAATTCGCGAAAGAGCCGGCCCACTACGTCGCCCATGAACAACAGTGGAATGAGAACGGCGATGAGTGAAACTGTCAGCGACACGATGGTGAAGCCGACTTGTTCGGATCCCTTGAGCGCTGCCCGAAGCGGCGACAGGCCTTCCTCGAGATATCGGGAGATGTTTTCGATCATGACGATGGCGTCATCGACCACGAACCCGGTGGCGATGGTCAGGGCCATCAACGACAGATTGTCGATGCTGAAGCCCAGCAGGTACATGGCGCCCAGCGTGCCGATCAGCGAAAGCGGGACGGAAAGACTGGGAATTATGGTCGCCCTCAGGTTCCTGAGGAACACGAAGATCACCAGAACGACCAGAATGACCGCCAGCGCCAGTTCGAATTCGACATCGCGGACCGAGGCACGGATCGTCACGGTCCGATCGGTCATGATGGCGATATCGACCGAGGCAGGAATCGCGGTTTGCAGGGTGGGCAGCAGCGCCTTGATGCGGTCGACCACCTCGATGACATTGGCGCCGGGCTGGCGCTGTATGTTGAGGATGACCGCCGGCACGGTATTCATCCAGGCGCCGAGCTTGTTGTTTTCGGCGCTGTCGGCGACCTGAGCCACGTCGGAGAGGTGCACCGGCGCGCCGTTCCTGAAGGCGATGACCAGATCGCGGTACTGGTCGGCGCTCTGCAGCTGATCGTTGGCGTTGATGGTATAGGCGCGCGAGGGCCCGTCGAAGCCGCCCTTGGGCGTGTTGACGTTGGCGTTGGCGATGGTGCTGCGCAGATCGTCGAGGTTGAGGCCATAGGCGGCAAGCGCGCGCGGATTGGCCCGCACGCGCACGGCCGGGCGCTGTCCCCCGCTGATGCTGACCAGACCGACGCCGGCAACCTGCGAGATCTTCTGGGCCAGGCGGGTATTGGCGAAATTCTCGATCTGGGGCAAGGGCAACGTCTTGGAGGTCAGGGCCAATGTGAGGATTGGCGCGTCGGCGGGATTTACCTTGGCGTAGATGGGGGGTGCCGGCAGATCGGCGGGCAGCAGATTTCCCGCCGCGTTGATGGCTGCCTGCACCTCCTGCTCGGCGATATCCAGGCTGATGTCGAGGCTGAATTGCAGGGTGATGATCGAGGCGCCGGCGGAACTGGTGGACGCCATCTGCACCAGGCTCGGCATTTGGCCCAGCTGGACTTCCAGCGGCGCCGTGACCGAGGAGGTCATCACATCGGGGCTGGCGCCGGGAAAGAACGTCTGCACCTGGATTGTCGGATAATCGACCTCCGGCAATGCTGCCAGCGGCAGGAACTGATAGGCGACGATGCCGGTCAGCGTGATTGCCGCCATCAGCAAAGAGGTTGCCACGGGCCGAAGGATGAAGGGCCGCGAGGGATTCACCGCCGGCCGGCCCTACCTTGGCGAGCAGCAGGGCGCGATCATGGCGCGGTCGCCGCTGTCGTGCGGGACTTGTGCGTCCTGCCCCCCGCGGTCGGCTCCGTGGCGGCAGAAGCGGTCGAACCTGCCGTGTTCCCGGCCGATCCGACGACGACCGACGAGCCATCCTTCAGCTTGTCGGCGCCTTCGACGACCACACGGTCGCCGACGGCGAGGCCGGATTCAATGGCGACCCTCTCGCCGTCGGCGGGCCCGAGTTTGACCGTCCGCACGGCCACCTTGCCGTCGGCGCCCAGCAGAAAGACGAAATCGCCCGGCGCGCCGTGTTGAACCGCCGCCGCGGGAACGACGACCGCGTCATGCAGGGTATCGACCAGAAGCTGGGCATTGACGAACTGGTTGGGAAACAGGCTCTCGTCCTGATTGTCGAACGCCGCCTTGAGCTTCACTTGGCCGGTGGTGGTGTCGATCTGGTTGTCGAGCGTGGCAAGCGTTCCGCTGGCGAGCTTGGTCGTCTGGCTGCGATCGAAGGCGATGACGGGAAGCACCGCGCCGGTCTGGCGCCGTTTCATGATCGCGGGCAGATCGTCCTCCGGCAGGGTGAAGAGCACGGTGATCGGCTGCAATTGCGTGACGATGACGATACCGTTCGGTTCGGACGGCGTCACAAAGTTGCCCAGATCCACCTGGCGCAGCCCGACCCGTCCGTCGACGGGCGCGATGACATGGCAGTAAATGAGATTGAGCTTGGCCGTGTCGATCTGGGCCTGGTCCAACTGGACCGTCGCCTTGTCCTGCTGAACGAGGGAGACCTGGGTGTCGTAGACTTGGCGCGCAACCGAGTTCTGGGCGATCAGTTTCTCGAAGCGGGCGAGATCGAGTTCCGCATTCCGCAGCAATGCTTTATCGCGGGCGAATTGTGCCTGTGCCAGCTCCAGGGCAATGGCAAAGGGGCGGGTATCGATGACCACCAGAAGATCGCCTTTCTTGACGATCTGGCCCTCCTGGAAATCGATTTCGGTGAGAACGCCGCTGACCTGCGCCTGCACCGTGACCGTCGCCAGCGGCACCACCGTGCCCAGCCCGTTGAGCCTGATGGGGATATCGCCTTTCTGCGCCGTGGCTAGTACAACGGAGGCCGGGGTTCGGCCGGTTCCCGGTTTGCCGGCGCCCGGGGCTGCGCCGGGGCCGCCATGAAACCAGAGAGCCAGTTCGATGAGGGCGAGCACCCAGAGAATGATCCAGGCGATCCGCCACCAGATCGACCGGCGGCGGGTTTGTGAGTGCGATTGGGGGGTCAAATCATCCACTTCGGTCGGATCGAGAACGACATCGCTTGGCAGCAAAATATAAATCCTGCGGCCCGCGCCCCCCGGTGCGCGCCGCAGAAGGGTGGGCCGCCGGCCTATCGGGGGCCGGCGGTCCGGTCTTCCATGAAATCACCGAAGAGGTACACGGCGACGGCCGGCGAATCCTGCGCGAACTTTCGAAGCCGGTGCCAAGAATTCCGGCCCTGCCGGGTTATGGCCGACAGGCGTCTGACGACGATATAGTGGTTTCGGCCAAAAGGATTAGCCGAAGGCGCTCAAGAATCGGATGAATGGGATTTCAGGTCAGCCGACGAACCGCCCTTTGTCTTTGGCGACCGATCTGCCTGGATTCAGGGCAGGGGCAGCAGATAACCGATCATCCCGCCAATCGAAAGAACAACCACGGCTGCAACGAGAAAAGTGAAGCGGACCATGGCCTTGCTCCCATATTGGAGTACCGTCTTCAGCTTACGCGACCACCGTACGATATGAGTAAGAGCGGTATCTTGTGCCGTGATAAAAATGGGGCCGTCCCGGCCAAGATTGACGGCAAACCTTCGATTGCCTCGCGCTACCGGCGGATACAACTCTTTTTCCTCTCCGCGCTTCAGGGGAGAGAGTAGCGTGACCGCAGCGATGACCTTGCGGTCGTGATGACCAGACAAAAATCGCGGGCCGGCCGGCCTGCAAGAAAAATCACCATCGTGGCCAGCGATATAATTCGTATAGTGGCGCCAAGGCGAGGGCGTCGATCGATCCCGGTTAGCAGCGAGCATGTACCACAACGCCATCGCCGAGCGCCTGATGAATCTCTCGCCCGAGCAGCTGCGGCGGGATCTGTTCGCCTCAGCCGCCAGCCGCAGCAGCTATGCCGATGTGCGCGAGGGCATGCTGGCCTATGCCGCATGGCTGACCGAGGGGGAGGGAATCCGGCCCGGCGATCGCGTCGCGCTTTGCCTGCCCAAGAACCTCGAAACGGTCACGGCGATCTACGGCATCCTTTGCGCCGGGGCGACCTATGCGGCCTTGCAGTTCCAGGGCCCGCCGGCCCGGCTGCATCTGATTCTCGCTTCGCTGCGGCCGAGGCTGCTGATCACCACAAAAGACATGGCGGCCCGACTTCGGGATACGGGCGATCCATCGTCGGCGCCGGTTCGCACGGTCGAAATCGCCAATGACGATGGGGCTCTGGCCGCCCTTCGGCGGGGCATCGCGCCGCGGCGGACGATCGCCGAGGTAGCGCCGGAGGATCTCGCCACCATCTTCTTTACGTCCGGCTCGACGGGCGAACCCAAGGGAGTGATGTGGTCGCAGCGCGGCATGGCGGCCTCGGTTTCCGCATTGCCCCGTTGGCGACAGCAAACCGCAGACGATCGGTTGATCAGCGTCTCGGGGCTGCACTATTCGGCCTCCTGCGAGATCTTTTATCCGGTCGTCTCATCGGCCAGCGTCTACCTCTGCGGCGATCACGAGATGATGTTCGCCGACCGCCTGGCCGATGTGCTGGAGCACGAGGGAACCACGGTTTGGTCGTCCACGGCGACGGCGCTGCGGATGTTGGTGGAGGCCGGCAATCTGCCCGCGAGGGACCTGCGTGCCCTGCGGCGGATGGAAGTCTTCGGCGAGCGCATGCAGATTGCGGCGCTTCGCGCGGCGATGGCCGCGGTACCCCATGCCGAATTCCATAATCTTTATGCAGCCACCGAAGCCTTCGACATGATCGAATACCAGGTGCCGCGACCGCTTGGCGCCGATGTAACGGAACTCCCCCTCGGGCGCCCGAGTCCGATCTACGAGCTGAGCCTGCGCGATGACACCGGCCGCGAGGTGCGGTCCGAAGAAATCGGAGAGATCTGTGTCGTCGGACCCTCCGTTACGGCAGGCTACTGGAACGACCCCGCCCTCAGCGAGGCCAAGCGGATAGCCGGCCGGCCGGATAGCTATCGAACCGGCGATCTCGCTATCCGGGGCGAGGATGGGCTGCTGAAACTCATCGGCCGCAGGGACCATGTGGTCAAGCTGCGCGGCCATCGCTTCGACCTGGGCGAAATAGAGGCGGCGGCGAAGGCACAGCCTCGGGTGCGCGACGCTGTCGCCTCTACTATGGAGAGGCCGAGGAAAGAGGTTGAGATCGTCCTCGCCGTCCTCGCCGATGGGGCGAGCGATCACCACACCGACCTCGAGCGCGAGCTGCACCGGCTTTGCCTGGAGCGGCTGCCGAGTTTCGCGCGCCCCAGTCGAATCGTCATATTCAATGAATTTCCGCTGCTTTCGAGCGGCAAAATCGACCGTCGCGCGCTGGAGAAACGCCTCGCGGCGAGGTGACGCGAGCGGCCGCGATGCGGTGGCGGGCCCAAGAATATGGCTGCGGCCCCGCCCGGACTGATGTAAGAGCAGTTTACATGAGCTGGTCGAAGCACGGGCCCGAGGCGGGCCGCCGGGGATATCATCACGGCAATCTGCGCGAGGCCTTGATCCGCGCCGCCCTTTCCTTGATCGCGGAGAAGGGTCCCTCGGGCTTCACCTTCGCCGAGGCGGCGCGCTCCGCCGGCGTCAGTCCCGCCGCTCCCTATCGTCATTTCCGCGATCGCGACGAACTCATGGCCGATGTGGCTCGGCGCGGCTTCGAGCGTTTCGAGGCCGATCTCTCCGCGGCGTGGAACGGGGGGTTGCCCGATCCGCTGCGCGCCTTCGAGAATCTGGGTCGCGCATACCTCGCCTTCGCACGCAACGAGCCCGCCTATTATTCCGCCATGTTCGAGGCGGGGCTTCCCCTGGATACGGATCCGGGACTGTTGCAGGCGAGTGAACGCGCGTTTGCAGTCCTGCGTGCGGCCTCCGAGGTGCTTGCCGCCCGCCTGCCGAAGGAATCCCGCCCGCCCTCGCTGATGATGGCCTTGCATATCTGGGCGCTTTCCCACGGCGTCGCCTCGCTTTTCGGTCGGGGCGACGGTGCCAGGCGCAAGCTCCCCATGTTGCCGGAAGAACTGCTCGAGGCCGGCGTGCTGATATATCTGCAGGGTTTGGGACTGGGCACGACAGCGAAGAACCGCTGACATGCTTTCCCGTATGGGAAGGAAGTTCGCCGCAGAAACGCAGACGCGCAAGAGAGGCCGAACGGATGGCGCGGGCAGGACGAAAGAGAAACTCGGTTCGAAAAAAAATTCTTCTCTGTCCTCAGTGGTTTTCGCAAAATCTTTGGAGACCGTCTTGACAGATCCGCGGCGCACCCCAATTATGTGAATGTAAGTAACATTAACATGGGATCTACGATGAGCATCGCAGCCAAACTGGATGATTTGGGCAAGCCGGTGTGGATCGGCCTGATGATCCTCAGTTTCATGGCCTATTGGCCGGCCGGGCTTGCGGTCCTGGCCTATCTAATATGGAGCGGAAGAATGAGATCTTGGAAGCAGGGCGGCTTCGGCCGCTGGCAGCAGGCTGGCATGGATCGCATGCAGGGCGCCCGCGACAGGTGGTGCGGCGGCGCCCGGCATACGGATACCAGCGGCAACCATGCCTTCGACGAATATCGCAACGAGACGTTGCGCCGCCTCGAGGACGAGCAACGCGAGTTCCTCGCCTTCCTGGAACGCCTGCGGCAAGCGAAGGACAAGGCGGAGTTCGACCAGTTCATGTCCGAGCGCAATCGCCCCTCCCCGGGAGCCGAGGCGCCTTCACCAAGCTGAACCCGATCGCATCCGTTGAATACGTGGGCAAATGCCGGGCACCGATTCGCCCGGCGTTTTGCTGCGGGGCTTCGGATCGCCGATGCCTCGGCCTTGACCGGCATGGAAAAGGCTTTCAGCATGTCCAGGACCGTCGCTTGGGTTTGCTGGCCTGCCCCAACGGGGCTCTGCCGCCGATTTCCTTTATCCGGGGAGCAAGAATCAGATCATGGCCACCTGCGGCGAGTTGCTGGTCCAGCTGCTCGAGGCCTATGGCGTCGAACTGGTGTTCGGGATTCCGGGCGTCCACACGGTGGAGCTCTATCGCGGCCTGCCCAAGACCCGGATCCGCCATGTCACGCCGCGCCATGAGCAAGGCGCCGGTTTCATGGCCGACGGGTATGCCCGGGTCACGGGAAAGCCCGGCGTCTGTTTCATCATCACCGGACCCGGCATGACCAATATCCTGACCGCCATGGGCCAGGCCTATGGCGATTCGGTGCCTATGCTGGTGATTTCCAGCGTCAACCGCCGCGAGCAATTGGGTATGGGCGACGGCCGGCTGCATGAGCTGCCCAACCAGCGCAATTTGGTGGCTGGCGTCGCTGCCTTCAGCCATACCCTGTTGCAGGCCGATCAACTGCCCCAGGTTCTGGCCCGCGCCTTCGCCATTTTCGCCAGCGCCCGGCCGCGGCCCGTCCATATCGAAATTCCCATCGATGTGATCGCCGAGCCCGTCGATGCCGCGATCATCACCACGCGCCCCATGCCGAGCGCCCCGGCCGCGGCACCCGAGGCGGTGCGACAAGCCGCGGCCTGGCTAAGCGCGGCCAAGAAACCACTTGTCATATTGGGCGGCGGCGCGGTCGAAGGGGCGGCCGAAGCTCTTGCCCTCATCGAACATCTCGATGCGCCGGTCATCCATACCGTCAACGCCAAGGGCATTCTGCCGCCGGGCCACTCCTTGCGCGCCGGCGAGAACATGGCTTTCGCCCCGGTACGCGAGGCCATCGGCCAGGCCGACGTCGTGTTGGCGGTGGGCAATGAATTCGGTGAAACAGAAATGTATCCCGATCCCAAGCCCCTCGTCTTCCCCGACAAATTCATCCGCATCGACATCGATCCCGAGCAGCTGGTACGCGGCTTTCCTGCCAGCCTGCCGATCCTGGCCAATGCGCGGTTGGCGCTGAGCGAGATCAATCGCGAGCTCGGCGTCGCAAAGAAATCGCCCGTGGCGCCGAATAGCCCCGGCGCCAAGCGCGCGGCCGAGGCTCGCGCCGGCACGGCGAAATTCTGGGGGCCGGCTGTGGCCGTCCATCGCCGGATTGCCGAGGTCCTGCAAAAAAGCCTGCCCGACGCGATCGTCGTCGGCGATTCCGCCGAGCCGGTCTACGCGCTCAATCTCTGCTTCGAGCCCTCGCGCCCGCGTTCCTTCTTCAATTCCAGCACGGGCTACGGCACCTTGGGCTATGGCCTGCCGGCGGGCATCGGAGCCAAGCTCGCGGCACCGGACCGGCCGGTGATTGTTCTGGTGGGCGATGGCGGGTTTCAATTCACCATCGGCGAACTCGCCTCGGCGTTCGAAGCCAAGGTCGGGCTGATCGTGCTTCTGTGGAACAACGAGGGCTATGGCGAGATTAAGACCTACATGCTGGAGCGCCAGATCGCGCCCATCGGCGTCGATATCTTCACGCCCGACTTTCTCACCATCGCCAAGGGCTTCGGCTGCCAGGCGGTGCGTGTGGAGAGCTTCGAGCAGCTTGCCAAGGAACTGACCGCGGCCAATGCGCGCACCCTGCCCACCATCATCGAAATCCGCGCCGACGCCCCCTTCGTGAAACGCTGATCGAGGGATCCGACGTTTCACCCCCACCCCGACCCGCCCCCATCAAAGGGGGCGGGGGAATTTATATTCCGCGCGTGGGAACTCCAGCGTCGAATTTTCCTCAAAGGAAGTCGGCGGAGTAATCGCGCACGTTGCGGCGGGCGCCCAATAATCTCCCGCCCCCTTGATGGGGGCGGGCCGGGGTGGGGGTGAGCCTTTGCCCAGCCGCGCGAGAAACCCTCTCTCGATCGTGCCCTGCTTCTGCAGGAAATCTGCAGGGCAGCCAGGGCGTCATCGGAGCTTAAATTAAGTGTACCACAGGCCCCCTAACCCGCGCATACGAAAGGGTACGGGGACAGCAAGAGACGCCGCTATCTCTTCCCC
>WNFT01004157.1_pt1 | contig 40407 bp, 33 predicted proteins | sample 5400191 | NCBI WGS metagenome assembly WNFT01 (sample SAMN13153359, study PRJNA577476) | soil metagenome | isolation source: 80 cm saprolite under Madrone tree | place: USA:California | collected 2016-06-14 | reverse complement strand
TCCGACCGAGCCCGAGGTGACAGCAGACCGGGTCAAGGCCGGGCAACAGCTCTTCCAGCGACTTGAGTGCTGGAAGTGCCATGGCGTCGAAGGACGAGGGGATGGCCCTTCAGCGCCCACCCTCACCGATAGTAAAGACCGGGCCATCACACCTTATGACTTCAGCCAGGGCGGCAGGTTCAAGTGCGGCGCGACCGATCAGGATTTGTATCGCATTTTCATGACCGGACTGGATGGCACGCCAATGCCATCCTTCGCCGACAACGTCAAGCCCGAGGAAGCGTGGGACTTGGTTTTCTACCTGAGGACCCTGCAACCTATGAAAACGAAGGAGAGGGCGATTGCGAAACAACTCGGTTTGAAGCCGATTGATCCGAACGCGCCAGCGGCGCCAACACCTCAGCAATAGGCTGCACCAGAACTTACCAAGGAGATGTCAATGAAAGCCCGCTACAAGTTCGTTGCCGTGAGTTCTGTCCTGCTATTGCTCGGGTGCAGCCTTTTGTTTTCGACCCGGAACGTAAGCGCCGCCGCGGAAGGCAAGATTTCCGGCACCATCAAGCTCGACGGCACTGCGCCGCACCAGAAACCGATCGACATGTCGAAGGAGCCGAGTTGCCAGAAGATACACGAAGGACATCCGGTGACGACCGAGACGGTGGTGACCGGGTCCGGCGGAGGCTTGCAGAACGTAGTCGTGTACATCTCGGAAGGTCTGCCGGTCGCGGCCTCCAACGAAGTGCCGGCTGAGACACCGGCTTTTGACCAGAAGGGATGCCAATACATCCCCCACGTTTTGGCACTGGATGTGAATCAGCATTTCAGGGTCACCAACAGCGATCAGACCTCCCACAACATTCACCCCATGCCCAAGCCGGGGGGTGGTAACCAGGAGTGGAACAAATCGCAGCCGCCGGGCTCTCCGCCCTTTGACGTATCCTGGAAAGCGGAGGAAGTTGCGGTGCACGTGAAATGCAACATTCACCCCTGGATGAGTGGCTACATGGCGGTGGTCAAGGGACCATACGGCCGGAGCGACAATAGTGGCTCGTTCACCATTAACAACGTTCCTCCGGGGAGCTACACTCTGACTGCCTGGCAGGAAAGCTACGGGACCCAGACCCAGAAAGTGTCAGTCGGAGCAGGGAAGCCGGCCACCGCGGATTTTACATTTAAAGCCAAGTAACCCGTGCATCTCCGCCAGGTGGCTTCGTAGAAAGAAGCCGGTAAAAAAGCATGGGCAAATTCTTCGCCATCACGATTGTGATCATTGCGCTGGCTTCGGCGGTTCCCATTGTCAGGCACACCTGGGCGCCGCCCCAGAACATCTCCGTTCATGGATCAGCCATTGACGATCAAATGTCAGAAACCATGGTCGAGGCCGGCTTTTCCTTTCTGGCGGCGCAGTTCGTGCTCGCGGTTTTGGTGTGGAAATTTTCCAGCCGGCCCCGGGACGCAAAGGTCACAAAATTTCCCGGCGGCGCGAAGGGTCTGGTGATCGCAGCCCTCATCCTGGTGGGCTCGGAGATCCTTGCGCTTGGAATTCTGGGACAGAAAGCCTGGGCCAGCGTCTATTTCACTCCTCCCGCTGCCAATGCCATCCCAGTCCAGGTTCAGGCCGGGCAATTCGCTTTCTACTTCCGCTATCCCGGCCCGGACGGAAAGTTCGGTCCCCTTCACCCTGAAAAGATCGACGAAGCTAATCAGAATTTTTATGGTCTCGACGTCGATCACGATCCCGAGTCCAAGGATGACATTGTGACCGCGGAACTGGCCATTCCCGTGAACCGCGACGTCCATCTGCTCATGCACTCGAAGGACCTCGGGCACTCGTTTTACGTGCGCGAGTTACGCATCCAGCAGGACTTTGTGCCGGGCCTGGACCTCTCGCTTCATTTCACTGCGACGAAAACCGGCAAGTATGAAATCGTGTGTACCCAGCTTTGCGGTCTCGGGCACTACAATATGAAAGCGTACCTGGAAGTGATGCCCCAGGAAGATTTCGACAAGTGGCTGGCGCAGCAAGCGGCGCTGCAGTAGCGCCCTTCTCAAGGGAGACAAGGGCAGCAGACATTACCAGCAGACATTAAGAGACAAGGGACGACATGCACGATCACGCACAGGCGGCGCAGCACGCGGCTCCAACCGGATTTATCCGCAAGTACGTCTTCAGTCTCGACCATAAAGTGATCGGCAAGCAGTATTACGGATTGGGCCTGCTGGCAGTTCTGATCGGCATGGTGCTCTCCTGGCTGATGCGAATTCACCTAGTGTGGCCGAACACACCGATTCCGGGTTTGGGCCTGCTTTCGAAGACCGGCGCTCCCGGCGGCGTGATGACGCCAGAGTATTACCTGCAGTTGATGACCATGCATGGAACCCTCATGGTCTTTTTCGTACTCACCAATGTTCCATTCGCTGGCTTCGGCAACTACTTTTTACCCATCCAGATCGGCGCCGAAGACATGGCCTTCCCCCGTTTCAATATGATGTCGTTCTGGACCACGTTTGTGGCTTTCCTGGTTCTGATGGCCGCATTTTTCGTGGGCGATGGACCGCCGCTCGCCGGTTGGACCGCATATGCTCCACTGAGCGCGGTGGGCGCCGATTCTGGCCCGGGAGAAGCTGTTGGTCAAACGCTGTGGGCGATTTCCATCGCCATTTTTTGCATCGGCCAGTTGCTGGGATCGTTGAACTTTATCGCCACCACCCTCGACCTCCGCACCAAAGGCATGACCCTGGCGCGGATGCCGGTAAGCACCTGGGCCTGGTTCATTACTTCATGCATTGGGTTGCTGGCCTTTGCCGTGCTGCTGCCGGCTTGTTTGCTGCTAATTCTGGATCGCGTGGCCGGAACCAGCTTCTTCATCCCCGCCAACCTCGTGGTCAGCGACCACCTACAGCCCCACTCCGGTGGATCGCCGCTATTGTGGCAGCACCTGTTCTGGTTCTTCGGGCATCCCGAGGTCTACATTGCCATCCTGCCGGCCATGGGCATCATCTCCCACGTGTTGATTACCAGTATGCGTCGGCCTTTGCTCAGCCACCGAGTGGTGATCGCTTGCATGATGTCCATTGGCTTCCTCAGCTACATGGTTTGGGGACACCATATGTTCGTCAGTGGCATGAACCCCGCTTCTTCGCTGGCATTCTCCTTCCCCACGCTGATCATCACCATTCCAGCGACGATTCTGACCTTGATCTGGCTGGGCAGTCTGTATGGTTCCAGGTTGCAAATCACGGCGGCCTCGCTGTTCTCGCTGGGCTTTATCTCGATGTTTGTCAGCGGGGGTGTGAGCGGCTTCTTCCTGGCGCAGCCCTCGATTGATATTTACCTCCACGCCACCTATTTTGTGGTGGGTCACTTCCACATGGTGATGGGCGTCGCGGCGATTTTCGGCATGTTTGCCGGAACCTATTTCTGGTTTCCCAAAATGACCGGCCGGATGATGAGCGAGAAGCTGGGGAAACTACATTTCTGGCTTACTTTGGTTGGTACCTACTGCATCTTCATGCCGTTCCATTACCTCGGCCTGGCGGGGAACGTGCGGCGCTACTCGTCGTTCGTGGATGATTTCATGAAGCCGCTCATGCCGGTGCATAAGTTCATGACCATCGCCGCGCTGCTCACTGGCGCAGCCCAGCTTATTTTTCTCTACAACCTGATTCACAGCCGGTTCCGTGGAGCTCCCGCCTCCGCTAACCCCGGGGAAGCAACCTCTCTGGAGTGGACAACGGCTTCGCCGCCGCCGGTCGACAACTTTGGCGGCAAGCATCCAGTGGTTTACCACGACCCTTATCAATACAGCGTGGAGGGCGCGGCCAAGGATTACATCATGCAGGACTCGCCGGAACCTGCGGCTGATTGATGGTTTCAGCACGAAGAGGATTTCTGAACCATGGCAACCGTAACTCAAGCACCGCCAAATACCGGCAGCCCGGCCAAGCCACCGGGAGATAATGCCGGAGGCGGAGGCTGGCGGAGTCTGGTTCCGGCGGATGGGAATCCGCACACCACCCGGGACTATTCGCCTCCCCCAGCTCGAACCGGTATTTGGGTTGGGCTGGCCGCCATCACCATGTCCTTCGCCGCCTTCACCAGCGCACTGGTGGTAGGCAAGGGCGCTACCGTGGCCTGGCCGCACATTGAACTTCCGTCGGTCCTCTATTTCAACACTCTGGCGCTTATCAGCAGCAGCGGCACTCTCGAGATCGCCCGCCGCCGCTTCACTCGAAATGGCGAGACGGCGGCAGCGCGGCTTTGGTTTTACGCAACCCTTGGGCTGGGCTTGATCTTTGTGTCGGGGCAATATTCGGCCTGGCTGCAACTTCGATCCGAAGGACTTTATCTGGCCACAAGTCCCTCCAGTTCTTACTTTTACGTTTTGACCGCGGTGCACGCTTTGCATGTACTCGGCGGCCTCGGAGGCTTGAGCAGGCTGGTAGCGAAGCTCACGGGACCTGTTCCCTTGCTCCGCCGGAGCACGCTCTATGCAACCTCGTGTTACTGGCACTTCATGGGCCTGCTTTGGTTGTACCTGCTTTTAGTGCTGTGGATGAAGTTATAACGCATTCAACCGGGAGAGACCGTGAGTGAAGCGAACCTAGCCATGGGAGGACATGTGCCCGGCCTGATGGAGGAGTCTCCCTTTGCCGTCCCTTCCAAAAAGTTGGTGATGTGGCTGTTCATTATTTCGGATGCGGTAACCTTCGCCGCACTCTTGATGGGCTACGGCTACTTACGCAATGCGAACCCAAACTGGCCGGAACCGTTTAAGTTCTCCCCCAGCGTCCTTAATGTAATGCTCATGACGTTTGTCCTCATCAGCAGCAGCCTGACCATGCTGATTGGGCTGCGTGCGGCCAGGGCGGGGGACAAGTCAGGGGCGCTGCGCTGGACCTTGATTACGGTCGGCGGAGGCGTTCTTTTTGCCCTTCTTCACATTCGTGAATGGATGGGCCTGATCGGCGAAGGCGTTCGCTTGTTCCAGAATCCCTGGGGCGTCCCACTGTTTGGTGCCTCGTTCTTCAGCATTACCGGCTTGCATCTGTTGCACGTGATCGGCGGCGTAATCGCCCTCATGACCGTGGCCCTGGGTTACAGGCGCGGGCGTTACAACTCTGATGATCTGGAGATCTGGGCGCTGTACTGGCACTTTGTGGACCTGGTCTGGATGTTCGTTGTGCCGTTCGTCTATCTCATGAATATCGCGCGCTAGCGCAGTACGGGGGTCATGGCCATGGAAACAGCCGGACGAGACAGCGGTGGGTTGGGAACATATGTGGCCGTGTATCTCTGCCTGTTAGCCCTGGCCGGGCTTCAGATCGTTCTGGTCTACCACCATGCCGAAGGCACGCAATTGTTCTTGCGCATGTTTTCCGTGGCGTTGCTGCAAGCAGGGCTGGCGGTGATGTTCTTCATGCACCTGCGGTCGGAGCGGCGAAACCTTCGTCTCTCCCTTACCATTTCCACGATTTTCGTGCTGGCCATGATGAACATGATCTGGTCGGACAGTTTCCGGCTGCTGCATTTCCGGCTTCTAAAGTGATATGTTAGGAACCTCCGGAATCGCAAGAGCCACGCAGGTAAGACGCACGGACGAAAAGCACATGAGAATCGACAAGCGCCTTTTACTGGCGGTACTTGCATTGGCGGTGACAAACGTTTTCCTGCCGCCCGCCGCCTTGTCTCAGAACTGCGCCCTTTGTTATACCCAGGCGGCCTCGGCCGGGGGGCGGGTCATTCAGGCACTGCGCAGCGGAATCCTGGTGCTCGTAATTCCTCCCATGTTCATGTCCGTGGGCATCACGGTCCTGGCTTACCGCAAGCGCAATCAATTCCGCAGCGACGAAAATCCGGATGAATGATGTTATCGGACCGGTCCAACGTCCCGCGTCTCGTCTCCGTGGTGCTGAACTTCGCGGTCGTAAACATACCAATTCCGAGCTTCCCGATCGCAAGTTTCGCCGACAGGCATGTTATCGCCCGATTCCTCCGCATTGGATTGCTGATTTTAGCCAGCGCGCTCTCGCTGGATTCCGCTCATGCCCGCAAACATCAGCAGCGGGGGGCAGAGCTGTCGGTGGATATGGACGCGCCCTACGACCGGCTGGCCAAAATCGTTCAACAGGTTTCCGAAGACGGCGTCATTCGAGGAACCTGGCAATACAAAGGCACAACCGAACTGGACGGGGCCAAGGCCTCGAAAACCGCCGTGGGCTTTGCACCCTGGAAGGGACAAGGAGCCGTACTTTACAAAGTGCAGCCGGATACCTTGGCCCCGGAACATTTTTACGAAAGCGGCGACCAAGGGACGGTCGAGGTTCGTTACATCGTGGAACCGGCAGGGCCCAATCTTAGTCATCTCCGAATCCAGGCGGTTTTCGTGGAAAATAGCGGCCACCGGTTACATCCCTCCGAGGGCGCCGTGGAAGACGCCGAGTTCTCGGAAATCTCCCAGAAACTGCAAGAACAGGACGACCAGGACCGCAAGAAAAAAGAAGAAGCCGTTGCTCAACAGCAGGAGATCAAATCCGGGGAACTGCGGGCACAACTGGAGCAGGATCGCGCCATGTTGAACGCCACCATCGCCCGCCAGCAGCAACTTGAGAAGGAAGTAAAGGATCTCCAAAAGGGCCAACCGGCGCGCATCCGAACCGAGAGTGCAGATCTCAAGGCCGCGCCCTACAACCAGTCTAAAACCGCCCGGTTGCTTTCGCGCGACGAGGCAGTCACGGTCATCGAGCAGACGCGGCACTGGTATCGCGTACGAACCGGAAGCGGAGAACAGGGATGGGTCTACCACCTGATGGTGGAGGTTTCGCAGTGAAACCGAAGCAGCCTGCGCCATCGCTAGTGCCGCTGGCGATGCTTGTATTTGTACTCACCACTCTGATACAGGCTGGTTCGGCCCAGATTGGTTCGGCCCAGGCTGGTTCGGCACATGATGGTCCGACCCAGGCAGAGCTGTCACCACCGCAAACGGGCGAGCGCGAGTTCCCATTCTCGTTGGCCGCCGTCCAATCGGCCCTCCAGCAGATGGGCGCTTACCGCGGAGCGCGCTTGCCCTCATTGGGCGGGTTTGTCGAAGCCGAACCGGAGGGCGTGCCTAACTACCAGAATCCGTACTACGAGTTCAAGCTTGACCTGAAGTCGCTCGGGCCCACGCAGACGCAGGTGAGCGTGCAAGCCAATGTTACCGCCTGGTATGCTGATCCCCAGGGAAGCAATTCCGGCTATCGGAAGTTCAAGACAAACGGGCGATTGGAAGCCGATCTCCTGGATCGGCTGAGCAGCTTTCTAAGCAGCAATCAATCCATGTCCACGGTCGAAGTGGAGCGGCAGATCGAATCCGTTCATAAGCAACAGGCAGAATCAGAACGCCGCGCGACAGAATTGGAAAAGCAACTGCAAACCTCAAAGGCGTCCGGGAATACCAATTCAAAGAAAGAATACGTCGAGGCGGCCAAGGCTCATGTTCCGGTATTCAGCGTTCCTCAGAGTCGGGCTTCGATCCTTCTCCGGGCGCAGCCGGAAGATGAATTCGAAGTTCTGGAACACCGCGGAGCGTGGTTGCAGGTGGGGCTCGAAGGTGGCCGTAGCGGTTGGATACAAAATTCGCTGATCAAGTCCACCGCGTCGGCCGGAATCCGCGGACCGGCAGGCGAGGCCAGGCTCTCAGCCGCTCCAGCCTTTACCGTCATACGAGAGACCGTTTCGCCCTTCTCCGGTGATTGGCCGCGGTTGAAAGATAAACGGGCCCTCTATGTTTGGGCCCGTCCGGACGGATCAGCCCTGACTTTGGCGGCGGGCGAGAAGCTGCTCTTCGCGGAGCACATTTTCATGGAGCGCTACCGCCAGGCCACCCATGACTCGCGAAACTCCGTCGAGGGAATCGTGGTTATCTTTCTAGATAAACGGGGAGGAGTGGCCGCCGCGAATCTGGACGACATTCACTTCTGGGCCGAAGGCAGCCTTAGTTCGACGGCTTTCATTAAAAGGTGCTCACTAGATCCCACAGGTGCGTTCTCGAACCTGTCTGCGAGAGGCATCGCGAAGATCCCTGAGTAATGCGCCCGCGGCTGGGGAGTTCCCCCACTAGGTCGCATTCTGGGGTGCTATCGAAATCACTACAGGGTTCACTGTAGAACAGGTACATATTGTAGGGTATCGAACTGAGCACAAGCGTGAGTTAACATCCAAAGTTTGTCAGCGTCCGTTGCTCCGCCGTTACCCAAAAGATCGACAAATGCCCCCAGTTCAGATTCTCGTCGTGGATGACCATCCTGTGGTCAGAAGAGTGATCTGCTCGCTTCTTTCCAGCGACCCGATCCTGAACGTAGTCTGTGAGACCGCAGATGGCGAGCAAACGGTGCAGAAAGCCAAAGAACTTATGCCAGACCTGGTTCTCCTGGACATCAGCTTGCCCGGAATCAGCGGCATCGAGACCGCCCGGCGGATACGTCGGGTTTCGCCGAATTCACAAATCATCTTTCTAAGCCAGCACGATTCCCTGCAAATGGTGAAAGACGCGTTGAACACCGGCGGGCACGGATATGTTGCAAAAAGCGATGCTGGATCAGAACTGCTGAAGGCCATCCGAGCTGTACGCGAAGGGAAGCAGTTCGTGAGTCAACGAATCGCGTCGCAAGGTTGGAGGCCGCAGATGGTTGGCAGCGCGGTGACTAGCGGACCCCGAACTTCGCCGGTATCGAGCCCTCCTGAAGGTTGAATCGCCCACTTCTCAAACAAACCGAACGTGGGTGCTCGTTGTCATCATTCGTGTTACGCCCCAAGCCCGCCAGTAGCGGAGTCTGCCTGTTTATGGCTACGGGGTTTCCCTGCATCGCCGCCCCGCAGCGGCGTCACACGAAGACTACAGTTGTGCTACTCTGGCGGCCTGGCAGGTCAGGGTGTCGTTGAGGCGGGTGCTAACCCATGCACATTCCCGATGGCTATCTGAGTCCTTCGACCTGCGCCGTGCTCTACGCTGCCGCGGTACCCTTCTGGTATGCGGCGTTCGCACGGGTCAAACGGTTGCTGCACACGCGGCTAGTGCCGCGGCTGGCGGTCACCGCTGCGTTTTGCTTCGTCATCATGATGTTTAACGTTCCGCTCCCGGGTGGGACTACGGGCCACGCGGTGGGAGTGGGAGCCGCAGCCGTAGTGCTGGGACCATGGGCTTCCATGCTCTCGCTGTCCATCGCGCTGCTGATACAAGCTTTGTTTTTCGGCGACGGCGGAATTACCACCCTGGGCGCCAACTGCTTCAACATGGCCATTGTGGGCTCGCTGGTGGCTCATTTGGTCTACCGGGTGGTCGCGGGCAGAACCGCGCTCCCGTCCTCGCGCCAGGTGATGGCGGCTGGGTTGGCGGGTTATGCCGCGATCAACGCTTCAGCGTTGTTTGTCGCCTGTGAGTTGGGAATTCAACCGCTTTTTTTCAAAGATGCCGGCGGATCACCTTTATATGCCCCGTACTCGCTCGAGGTTGCGATTCCGGCGATGATGGTCGGGCACCTTACCTTCGCGGGCCTGGCTGAACTGATTGTCTCGAGCGGAGTCGTGGCCTATCTCCAGCGCACCGATCCCTCGCTACTCAGTCACAGCTCCTCAGGCGGGACTGATGGCGCCAGGCGGCAGTCTGCTTCAAGATCCGGCTGGGGATCGACCGGTCCGCTCTGGATTCGGTTGGCCCTGCTCATGCTTCTGACGCCGCTCGGCATTCTTGCGGCGGGCACTGCTTGGGGCGAATGGAGCGCGCGCGATTTCTCCGGTCCCGAGTCACGGCAGAAGATTGCGTCAGCCTCGGGCAACGTCGCGCTTCCGGTGAGACAGCCGGAGGGACTAGTACGGCTTTCGTCAGTATGGAGCGCGCCATTTCCCCAGTATGCGCCTACGTTCGTGCGTCGTCCCGTATTCGGTTACGTGCTGTCGGCTGTGTTCGGCAGCGGCCTGATTCTCGGGGTCTTCTGTCTGATAGGCCGGTTTTCCGCAACTGGGAACGGCGCGACGAGAGCTTCGCCATGAGTGGCGAGGCTCGCGGAGTCATCGAACGCAGCCTTTCGTCGTTTGTTGTGACGCTGCAGCGCAGTTTCGATGCCGAAGAACTCGCGAAGAAAAAAGGCTTGCTGCAAAGGCTCGACCCGCGGGTCAAGATTATAGCCATCATGCCGCTCATCGTAATTGCGGCTCTGGCGCGGCAGTTACAAGTTATCGGCGCACTTTTCGCCATTGCCGTCGCAACGGCTTTGCTGTCGAAGGTGCCTCTGGGCATGCTGGCAAAAAGAGTCTGGCTGGCAGTGCTCACATTCACAGGATTGATCTCACTTCCAGCTCTTTTCCTGACTCCTGGCCGGGCGATCTACAGCCTGCCTTTTCTCGGCTGGACCGTCACTGGGCCAGGATTGCGCGCCGCTGCGTATCTGACTATGCGCGCCGAGACGGCTGCGACTTTTTCCATCCTGGTAGCGCTCTGCACCCCGTGGAACAACGTGCTCAAGGCGCTTCGCGTGCTTCGACTGCCGACCGTGGTGGTGGTGATTTTGGGCATGACCTACCGCTACATTTTTCTTTTGCTCCGAACCGCGCACGATATGTTTGAATCGCGGAAAAGCAGGATGGTCGGGCAATTGGAGGGCCGGGAGCTTCGGCGAATGGCTACTGCCAGTGCCGGAGTGCTGATGTCGAAGACGCTTCAGCTCGGCGGAGACGTCTACCTGGCCATGCGCTCACGCGGTTTTGGGGGTGAAGTCTACGTCCTCGATGAGTTCCGGACTGGCTGGTTCGATTGGGTTGTGCTGGCGCTTTTTACCGGAATCGGGGTGCTCGCCTTCTGGTTTGGTCGATGAGCAATCGACCATGAGAAACCTGCAAAGACACTGCGAAGAGGCTAATTCGTGACCGTCCCCATCTTCCCCATCCCCATTTTTGAAGTGCGCGATGTTACCTACCGCTATCCTGAAGTGACAGCACTGGACGGACTGAACCTTACCGTCATGCCGGGCGAAAGAATCGCTCTCCTCGGAGCGAACGGTTCCGGAAAGTCAACCCTGCTCAGTATCCTGGACGGGCTTTATTTTCCCCAGAAAGGCACCGTCGCATTCCGTGGTGAGCCTCTGACTGAAAGCCGGCTGCAGACCCAGGAAATCGAGTTCGACTTAAGGCGCCGGGTGGCGTTGATCTTCCAGAATCCCGACGTTCAGCTGTTCAACCCGACCGTGTTTGACGAAATCGCTTTCGGGCCCCTGCAGCTACGCTGGCCTAGGGAACAAATTCTTCTTCGTGTCACCGAAATGCTTGAGCAAATGGAGATCACGCATTTGAAAGATCGCTCGCCTCATCACTTGTCGACGGGAGAAAAAAAGCGGGTCGCTCTGGCTTCGGTGCTGATCCTCGATCCCGAGGTCTTGCTGCTCGACGAGCCTACGGCGGCGCTTGACCCCAAGAGCGAGAGCCAGATGATCGATTTTCTGGTGAGTTGCAGCGGCGGCCGGAAGACGGTGGTCACCGCCACTCACGACCTTGATCTGGTCGAAGATATTGCCGATTGTTGCCAGGTCTTCCAGCGCGGCCGCATTGTCGCCGCTGGCACGCCGGCGGAGATTGTGAACGACCACGCGCTGCTTCTCAGCACCAATCTCCTACACGCCCATCGTCACGCACACGCTTCTGGTGAGCTTCACTCCCATCCGCACCGGCACGGACACGGACACTGAAAAGAACGCGGCCACCTGTCCTTTGGCGGCAAGCTATTCACGCAAACCTGTCATCCCCAGCATTGGACCCGCTTTGGGCGATTTAAAGGGAGTTGACACAAGTTCTTGTTCAGACTCAAGCGAATGTTCCGCAGTGTTCGCACCGAGAATCCTCGTCACCCTGAGCATGACGGTCGCATAAGGGGTCCTTCGACTTCGCAAACCAATTCACAGGCGAATCGGTCTGCGGCGCCCAGAATGACAGCGCGGCTAATCCGCGCCGCTGGGTCGCGGCGACAGTGGCGGTAACTGGTTCGGATCCGATGCGTGGTGTTTGGTCCCCAGCGCGAGGCGCAGCCTGTCGAGATATAAGTAGACGACAGGAGTAGTGAAAAGAGTGAGCGCCTGGCTCATGATTAATCCGCCCACAATCGTGATACCGAGCGGACGTCTTAGTTCTGACCCAGTACCGGTCCCCAGAGCCAGCGGCAATCCGCCCAGCAGGGCGGCCATGGTGGTCATCATGATGGGCCGGAAGCGGCGAATACACGCTTCGTAGATCGACTCGGCGGAGTTCTTGCCGCTCCGCTCCGTTTCCAGCGCAAAATCAATCATCATGATCGCGTTCTTTTTCACGATGCCAATCAGCAGGATAATGCCGATCAATCCCATTACGTTCAACTCACTGCCGGTCAACAACAGGGCCAGGATGGCGCCCACTCCGGCGGAGGGCAGGGTCGAAAGAATGGTGACGGGATGAATGTAACTCTCGTAGAGCACGCCCAGAACGATGTACACCGTGACCAGCGCGGCCAGAATCAGCCATGGTTCGCTGGCAAGGGAGGACTGGAAGGCCCTGATGACTCACCGCCAGAGGCGTGTTCGAAGGACCAAAATGAGCGAACGCAGCCAGGGGCACCGCAGTCCCATTGGAGGCGCGCACGTAAATGTTCTGCAGCGCTTCCGTGCTCTGGGAAAATTCCGGAGCTACTTCCATGACGACGTGATATTGATTCAGCGGCTTGTACATGATCGAGACCTGGCGTTGGCCAAAGGCATCGTACAGGGCGTTGTCGATGTCGGCGGCGGCGACCCCCAGCCGCGCGGCCGTATCCCGATCGATGATCACCGTCGCTTCCAGACCTTTGTCCTGCTGGTCGGTGTTGACGTCGCGAAGTTCGGGAAGCTTACGGAACTTATCCAACAGTAGCGGCGCCCAGTGATTCAAGTCATCCAGGTTTTCGCCTTGCAGAGTGTACTGAAATTGCGCCTGGCTCTGGCGGCCGCCGATGGTAAGGTCCTGGGCGGATTGCATAAACAGGGTCGCGCCCGGCACCACCGCCAGTTGGCGGCGCAGCCTGCCGATAACCTGGTCGGCGCTCACCTTGCGCTCCGAGAGCGGCTTTAGCGTGATAAACATGCGGCCTTGATTGGCCGACGTGTTGCCGCCCGCGAAGCCCACGATCGTTTCGACGGCCGGATCTTTCATGACCAGGCTCACGAACTGTGTCATCTTTTCCTTCATCGCAGCGAATGAAATATCCTGCGCGGCTTGCACCGCTCCGCTGATGCGGCCGGTATCCTGCTGCGGGAAGAAGCCCTTGGGGACGATGATGTAGAGATAAACGCTCAAGGCCGCCGTGGCGATGGTGATCAGCAGGGTCAGAGGCTGGTGACGAAGAACCAGTTTCAGGGCGCGGCGGTAGAGACCTAGGATGGTGTCGAAGAATTTTTCACTGAAGCGATAGATAGCGCCGTGCTTCTCGTTGTCCGCCGAGCGCAGAAATTTCGCACACATCATCGGAGTTACGGTAAGAGACACCAGCAGCGAAACCGCGATCGCCACGCTCAGGGTGACGGCAAATTCCCGGAACAGGCGGCCAACAATTCCTCCCATCAGCAGAAGCGGAATAAATACCGCCACCAGGGACGTGCTCATGGAAAGCACAGTGAAGCCGATTTCGCGGGCCCCCTGAAACGCCGCCGCGACCGGAGGGATTCCATCCTCAATATGGCGAGTGATGTTTTCCAGCACAACAATGGCGTCGTCCACCACAAACCCAGTTGAAATGGCGAGCGCCATCAGAGAAAGATTGTCCAGGCTATATCCCAGCAGATACATCACGCCGAAGGTTCCTATCAGCGATAGGGGAACAGCCACGCTGGGAATGAGGGTAGCCCGAAATGTCCGCAGAAACGCGAAAACCACCAGAATGACCAGGATGACCGAGATAAGCAGAGTGAACTCTATGTCCTGTACGGAAGCACGCACGGTGGTGGTCCGGTCAAGAACGACGCTGACGTCAATCGCCGGCGAAATGGAAGACTTGAGCCGGGGCAAAGCGGCGCGCACACGATCCACGGTAGCGATGATGTTCGCCCCCGGTTGCCGGAACACGATGATTAATACTGCAGGTTTGCCGCCAGAAAGTCCCACATTGCGGATATCCTCCACTGAGTCCTGCACCACACCCACATCACCCAGACGCACCGGGGCGCCATTGTGGTAGGAAACGATCAGCCTGCGGTACTGGTCAGCGAGAAAAATCTGATCGTTGGCATCCCAGGTCCAGGCGTTGACGGGGTCAGCCACCTCGCCTTTCGGACGGTTGGCATTGGCGGAAGTCAGCGCTGTGCGCACCGTGTCCAGTCCAACTCCCAGCATGTTCAGTAGCGTGGGATTCAGTTCGGCCCGCACCGCCGGCTTGGCGCCACCGCCCACGAAAACCTGACCCACGCCTTCTACTTGAGCCAGTTTCTGCGACAGGATCGAGTCGGCGGCATCGTACATCTGCGGCAATGTGAGAAGGTCGGAAGTAAGAGCCAGAATAAGGATGGGCGCGTCTGCCGGGTTCACTTTCCGATAGTTCGGGTTGCCGGGCAAGTTGGCCGGAAGCTGGCTGCGAGCAGCATTGATGGCGGCCTGCACGTCGCGCCCAGCGGCATCGATGTTGCGGTTGAGGTCGAACTGTAAAACGACGCTGGTCGACCCCAACTGGCTGGTCGAGGTCATCTGGTTGATGCCCGCGATACGGCCGAACTGGCGTTCCAGCGGAGTCGCCACCGCCGAAGCCATGGTCTCCGGACTTGCGCCCGGCAACCCGGCGCCGACCTGAATCACGGGAAACTCCACCTGCGGCAAAGGCGCGACCGGAAGAAAATTAAACGCCAGCGCTCCTGCCATGAGCAGTGCCGCCGCCAACAACGAGGTGCCGACAGGACGTCTGATGAATGGCGCCGAAATATTCATGGCTCAGTCCGCCGATGCCCCACCCGGCTCCTCGATCGGGTTGCCAATATTCAGATGGGAAAAGCGCTGCGCCAATCGGTCGAACCAGAGGTACACAACCGGCGTGGTGTACAAAGTCAGCAACTGGCTCACCAGCAGGCCCCCGACAATCGTAATGCCCAGCGGGTGGCGCAATTCCGAGCCAGTTCCCGTCCCGAGTGCCAGCGGCAGGCCGCCCAGCAGCGCCGCCATGGTGGTCATCATGATGGGACGGAAACGCAGCAGGCAAGCCTGAAAGATCGCTTCCTCCGGAGGTTTGTGCTCCACGCGCTCAGCCTCGAGTGCGAAGTCGATCATCATGATGGCGTTCTTCTTCACGATGCCAATTAGAAGAATGATGCCAATCAGCGCCACCACTCCCAAATCGTTGCCGGTCAACAGGAGGGCGAGGATGGCGCCCACGCCCGCCGAGGGCAACGTGGAAAGAATGGTCACGGGATGAATGTAGCTTTCATAGAGAACACCGAGCACGATGTACACAGTGACGATGGCGGCCAAAATTAGCCAGGGCTCGGAGGACAGTGAATTCTGGAACGCCGCCGCAGTTCCCTGAAAGCTGCTGTGAATGCTTGGGGGCAAGCGAATGTCCGCCTCCGCCGCCTGGATCGCCTTGGTTGCCTCTCCCAGCGAAACTCCCGGGGCAAGATTGAACGAAAGCGTGACCACCGGGAACTGTCCCTGGTGATTTACCGCCAAATAGGTATTGGCGGTCTGGAAGTGGCTGAAGGAGGCGAGTGGAACCTGGCTTCCGCTTGCGGAGTGCACGTAAATGTTCTTCAGCGAATCCGGATTCTGCGCAAATTGCGGATCAACTTCGAGCACCACATGGTACTGGTTTAGCTGAGTAAATATGGTGGACACTTGGCGCTGTCCGAAGGCATCGTACAGCGTGTCGTCAATGGCCTGGGGCAGAATTCCCAAACGCGAGGCGGTATCGCGATCGATCACCAGATCTGCCTTGAGGCCGCCATTTTGCTGGTCGGTGGCCACGTCGCGCATCGACGGCAGTTTGCGCAACTCGCCCACCAGCTTGAGCGCCCACACCGACAACTCCTGCGCGTCCGCGTCCTCCATCGAGTATTGATACTGCGTCCGGCTCACGCGATCTTCCACCGTAAGGTCCTGCACCGGCTGCATATACAGGGTGATGCCGTTCACTTGGGCTAGTTCCGGCTGCAACCGGCGGATAATCTCGGCGGCGGTGGATTTACGCTGGTCACGCGGCTTCAGGTTGATCTGAATGCGTCCGCTGTTCGGAGTGGCGTTGGTGCCGTCAATCCCGATGAAGGACGAAAGACTGGCTACGTCCGGATCTTTCAGAATCACACCCGCGAGTGCCTGCTGACTTTGCGCCAGTGCGGTGAAGGAAGTGTTCTGCGGTCCTTCCGAAATGCCAAGAATTACTCCCGTATCCTGCACCGGGAAGAAGCCCTTGGGCACCACCACATACAGAAACAGCGTCAGCGCCAGCGTGCCCACCGTTACCAGCAGGGTCGTGGTCTGGTGCCGCAGGACAAATTTCAGCGTGCGGCCATAGAACTCGATGACGCGGTTGTAGAAGTTTTCTGTGGATTTATAAAAACCGCTTTGGTGGTGGGGATCGTGCCGCTTCAGGAGCTTGGCGCACATCATCGGCGTCAGGGTCAGCGAAACTAACGCCGAAACCAGAATGGTGACCGCCAGGGTCACGGCGAATTCGCGAAACAGCCGTCCGACGATGTCGCCCATGAACAGTAGAGGAATCAGCACCGCGATCAGCGAAACCGTGAGCGACACAATGGTGAAGCCAATCTGGGCCGATCCTTTCAACGCAGCTTGCAGCGGCGATTCGCCCTCTTCCAGGAAGCGTTCGATGTTTTCGATCATCACGATGGCATCGTCCACCACGAATCCGGTCGAAATGGTTAACGCCATCAGGGTCAGGTTGTTCAGGCTATACCCCAGCAGGTACATCACTCCGAACGTGCCTACCAACGACAGCGGCACGGCAACGCTGGGAATCACGGTCGCGGAAAGATTCCGCAGAAAAAGAAAAATGACCAGCACCACCAGCCCGACGGTGAGCATGAGCTCGAACTGGACGTCCTTCACCGAAGCCCGGATGGTTTCGGTGCGATCGGTCAATATTTGCACTTTCACCGACGCCGGCAGCGAGGATTGCAGTTGCTTCAAAAGCACCTTCACTCGGTCGGCCACGCTGATGATGTTGCTGCCGGGCTGCCGCTGAATGTTCACCACCACCGCCGGGGTCGTGTTCATCCAGGCGGCTTGCTTCACGTTTTCGGCGCTATCCACAGCCGAGGCGATGTCGGAGAGCTTGACCGGCGCGCCATTCTTGTAAGCCACCACGATGCTGTTGTATTGCGCGCTCGAGTCGAGCTGGTCATTGGCCCCGATGGTGAAGGACTGGCGCGGCCCGTCCAGCACTCCCTTAGCCTGATTCACGTTGGCCGCGGCCAGTGCAGTGCGCAAATCTTCCAGGCTCATTCCGTAAGCAGCCAGCGCCGTGGGGTTCGCCCGAATCCGCACGGCAGGTTTCTGTCCACCGCTGATCGAAACCAGACCCACGCCGGGAAGCTGGGAGATTTTCTGGGCCAAAGCGGTGTCGGCGAGGTCTTCCACCTTCGAAAGCGGCAACGTGTCCGAAGTCAGGGCCAGCGTCAGAATGGGGGAGTCAGCAGGATTCACCTTGCTGTAGATGGGCGGGTTTGGCAGATCGCGGGGCAGGTATGTCGTACCCGCGTTGATGGCAGCCTGAACCTGCTGTTCTTCTACGTCAATATTCTCGTTGAGATTGAACTGCAGGGTAATAATGGAGCTGCCCAGGGAGCTGGTCGAGGTCATTTGGCTCAGTCCGGGAACCTGGCCGAACTGGCGCTCCAGCGGCGCAGTCACCGAAGAGGCCATGACATCCGGGTCGGCGCCCGGATAAAACGTCACCACCTGAATGGTGGGATAGTCAACTTCCGGAAGCGCGGACACCGGAAGTTGCGTGTACGCGACCAAGCCCACCAAAAGAAGCCCGACCATCAGCAGGGTGGTCGCAACCGGGCGAAGAATGAAAATTCGCGACGGGCTCATCGTGCTCCTGTGGTCGAAGAATGCGCTGGCGAAGCCTCTCCGGAGGAAGACTGTTCGGGCGAAGCCTGTCCTGCCTGTCCGAACGAAGACTGCGCCGGTGACGGCGTGTTCCTGCTTCCTCCCGCACCGCCCGCATGCACATCTACCTTGCTGCCGGCCTGGAGCTTGTCCTGTCCGTCCATCACCACGATGTCTCCCGGATTGATGCCACTGGCGATCGAAGCCACGTTATTCTGGGTAAAGGAAACCGTAACCGGGCGGACTTCGACCGTCTTGTCCGGTTTGACCACGAATACATAGCTTCCCTGCGGCCCATTCTGGATCGCGACGGAGGGAACCACGGTGCTGTCTTTGCGTGTTTCCAGTAGCAGGCGCACGTTCACGAACTGGTTGGGCCAAAGAACGTTGTCCTGGTTGTTGAACATCGCTTTCAAACGGCCCGTGCCCGTGGTCGGGTCAATCTGATTGTCGATTGTCAGCAAGTTGCCGGTGGCCAGTTTGGTCTGATCGTCGGAGTTGTAGGCCTCGACTGGAAGCGTGCCCTGGTGCATGTGCTTGGCTACGGTTGGCAAGTTGGCTTGGGGCAGGGTGAAAAGGACAGCGATGGGCTGTAGCTGAGTGATTACCAGCAGCGGGTTTGTGTCCGCGGCATGCACCATGTTGCCGGCGTCGACCAGGCGCAATCCAATCCGGCCGCTGATGGGCGCGGTAATGTGAGAGTAGACCAAGTTCAGCTTCGCGTTGTCGATCTGCGCCTCATCCGCTCGCACTGCTCCCTCCAGCTGATCCGCGGATGCCTTTTGAGTATCGACCTGCTGCCGGGAAATCGCTCCCGATTCGTCCAGCAAACTCTTGAAGCGCTCGTAATTCAGCTGCGCGTCCTTCAGTTGCGCCTGGTCGCGATACAGATTTGCTTGCGCCTGGCTAAGAGCCACCTGGAACGGGCGAGGATCGATGACCGCCAGCAAATCTCCCTTGCTGACATTCTGCCCTTCTTTGAAATTCACCTGCGACAGCTGTCCGTCCACCCGGCTTTTCACGCTGACCGTATTGGACGCCGTCACGTTGCCCAGACCCTTGAGATACACGGGCACGTCGTGGCGCTCGGCGGTTGCGACCCCCACAGGCACCACGGCCTGCGTGGACGCCCGTGCTGTGCCAGGTTTGGAACTCGCGCTGCACCCTAGCAGCGCTGCGGTCGCCAGGGAAGCCATGGAAAAGGCGAGCACCGCTAAGAATCGCTGGCCAGATAACCTGCTCGCTTTATGGGCGCCGCGCAACCCCGCGCCGGACTCCCGCCCGCGGTCTTCGATGCGTATATTCACTATGTCTTTTCCCCGCACACGCCGTTCTAGATCGGTTGCAGCCGATACAACTGCCACCATTTTGACGTGAGAAAGCATATCGCGGTTGCGGTTTATCTTTAGTCTTTACAAGACTTTACATTTCTCGGCGATCCAAGAAGCAGAATCAGATCGACCGCCGCGAACATAGGCGGGAAATTGGGATCTCGGCCTCGCCATCTAGGCGTGAAGGGCAGGGTGCCACGCAGACCAGGCGGAATGGGATAGGGGGAAAGGCGAGCCAGCCGAACCCTATTCGTGGAGAGATTTCACATAGGTGATGACCTGCCAAAGCTGCTGATCGGGCAACTTCGCCCACGAAGGCATCCCCTTCCTCATATTTCCGTTCACCAGCAGCCAATGCAGATCGCCTTCGGTGGCCTGTTCCTGCACCCGTTTGCTCTTTAGCCCTGGACGCTTCTTGGTTCCTTCGCCCGCTTCCCCATGACACTGCGAGCAGCGATCAACAAAAATCCTGCGCCCCGCGGCAATCGCGTCTGGCTGGCCCTGATAGGGGCTGATCTTTTCGTGATCGCGGCCGGGAACTTTCTTCAACCAGTTTCCATCGGCGGCGCCGGACACCAATGCAACCGGGAGCAAAACCATCAGCAGTACCAGCCCAAAATTACGGATCATCGTGCGCCTCGGTGAAATCGTCCCCATAGTTGACCGATTTCGTACGCGATTCCAAAGCGATACAATCGCGGAACGCTGTAGTCGTTCAATCCAAACTGGGGGGAGAACGAGAAAGTCAGGCCCTGGGGCGCCTCCCAGTTGAGGGTGGGCCCGGCATAATGTGAAGTCAGATGTGTCCCGAAGCTGTAGCCGTCTCCGAGACCCCCATACATCTCAACTCCGGCCTGAAACTTTTCGCCGCAGAATGTGCAGTCGTGAGCGCTTGCCGCCAGCTTCAAGGGACGGCTCACCGCCCAGGCGTATCCAAATTCCCAGGGTGCGTTGGCGAGATTCTTTTCCGCGATGATATTTTCGCTGATGTTCCAGCCGCGAAAGTTGCTGCCCAAGATAAGCTTCAACTCCATCTCGCGCTTTTTCTCAGTGCGAGCCTCCGGGTTGGGATCGACGAGATCGTTCTTGCCGTCGTGTCCGACCACTTCTCGTAAGGCCTTGTCGCCGCCGTTGATGTTTTCGAATTCCACGTAAAGAACTGGATTGATCCAGTGCTCGCCCAGCAGGGGACGAAAGCGGTTTTCCCAACGGTACCCAGTGAAGATGGTGCTGTCGTGCTGCGTTGTCTGGCCGTCAAGGTACAGCTCCGAAGTCCACCAGGCTGTGGCCCCATACTCGAATTCCAGCGTACTGCCGACAAAGCGGTTCCCGTCCGGCGGTTTTCCCACCGCGTTGAAGAATTCGATTTCGAGATTTCCCGGCTCCTCCATCTCATGAGAGTAGGTGACGAAGTAGGGCCGCTCTTGAGCCTTGCAACCGGCTGCGAGGAATACGACAAACAGGCCGAGCATAACCGCTGGTTTCATTAGGGGTGGTGGCCCCCCTTCTAGTTGCAACTCGGTTGCAAGTATGCAACCTGCATTGACTTTAACGGCTTTGACCGCGGAAATCAATCAGCGCTCGTATTTTCTGTTGCACCCCGGTTGCAACTAGATGCAACGCCACGTCGCCGGAAATCGTGATCGAGCTGGGCTCCGGGAAAGAGAAAAGAGAGGCGAATTATTGGTCGGGTTTTTCGGCTGTGCGGCAGTGGGCGCAGTAACCGCCGATTTCAAGGCGGGTGACGACGATGTGGAAACGGCAGTCCCGCTGAATCTGCCCCTTCAATCGGTCGAACAAGTCGCTTTCAAATTCAGTAATTTTGCCACACCGCAGGCATGCCATGTGAATGTGATCTCGCTGGGGGCGGCGCTCGTAGTAGTGTTTTTCACCCTGCATGTGCATCAAGTCCAGCTCATCAATCAGACCGTGACGCTTCAGCAGGCCGAGAGTGCGATACACCGTAACCCGGTCAATCTGCGGATCGAGGCGTCGTGCCCGGCGCAATAGCTGGCTGGCGTCAAGGTGCTGTTTGGCGGTTTCAACCACGCTGAGAATGGTGCGGCGCTGACGGGTCATGCGCAATCCACGCGACATCAGTTCCGCCTGCAGACGTCCTGGAGTCTCGGTTTGGGGTAGTGGCATAGCAAACCTTCTTGCAACTGAGGTTCAAATTATAACCCGGCCAGCACGAATCGTAAGAAAAACTCACAATCCCTGGTGGCACGTGGCGGAAGCGGTCCTCCGCAGCCTGCACGAAAACCTGCATCCGCCGTAGCAGTCATGCCTGATGACTCCTACCGCCCAAATGTCCCTTCGCAGGTGCTAACCCCCTCGGGGTACGGTATCCTGCATCGGTTCGCGGCTTATCGGCGATACTTAGAGGAGCAAACGTGATTGATCGAATCGCAGACGGGCGCACCGACCTGGTGTTCGATTACCTAGGCGAAGGGCATCCCGCAACATCCAAGGACGGCCATGGGGCGTCTCTGATCGAATTGTGTGCATACTATGGCGATGTGAGTGCCATAAAGTTCTTGCTCACCAAGGCGAATCACTGCAATCGCTGGGGGACAATCTCGGACTCAACCCCGGCGCCTTCCATGGACACTGGCGGCTCTGCGAGTTCCTCGTCGAGAACCGGGCGGACGTAAATCTTCCCCTCCCGGGATCCGGAGAAACGCCCCTGCCTGCCGCATTGTGTTCCGCGCGCCCCGCGCAGAATCTTGTTGTCAGAGTTCTACTGGCAAAGGTGGCCGATCCGAACCGAGCCACCAAACCATCCGTCGAAACCGGCGCTTTTATGCGTGACTGTCGTACTAGGGCCGAGACTCCGCTGCATCGCGCCGCCGCCTTCGCCAGTGAAGACACGATTCAGCTTCTTCTCGATGCCGGGGCGAAGGTCGATGCGAAGGACAGGAACGGCGATTCACCACTCACGTGGGCGAGTTGGTCCCTGCGCCCGGATTCAATTCTCAGAAAGCTTTGCTATGGTAGCTTCTCCGTCCATCCCGAAAGGTGCTCGATGGATGAATATTTATTGGGAAAACCACGCGTCTAGGTGATTCCACTTAGAACTCGGGATTGGTGCAGGCACTACTTTTTTGTAAGGGGAAGTTTTGCCGAGTGGGAGCTGCCATTTCTGAGATAGCTTATTTTGTGCCCAGCATAAGTGCTTCAAGCATTCTGTCAAGGAGCCGCCTACGCGGTGGGTTTTGGCTGACCGCAGCTCGGTATTTGTCGATCCACTGCGGTTCTGCATCAAGTATCGGGCTGGTCTGCTCCGGAATGGGCACTTCCAGTTTTGAGGAGCACCCAGTAATAGCCTGCAGTCTGCGTTGATCTGCGTAAGCGAGCGCCACGAAGCGGAATGGCTGTTGAGTCCATGAGAGAGGACTCAACATCTCTGCTGCGCCCAGCACCGGGCCCCTTTGAGTCAGGAACATTACCTTGATGCGGGTGCCCCGAATCAAAGGTTTCGACAAACAGAGCAGACCGCCAGTGGAGGAAATGACCTCCAGGCTGCCCGTCACGCAGTCACCGCTCTGGAACCGAAGCACCGCGGGAGTGTATTCGGTGGCTCGGACGCGCGGGGCTCGGCCAGTGAGCGGTGGGGGCGGGCTAGTCATTTGCCTGAGGGGCAGTATCGTACTTATCCCTGACTGCGTAGGAGATAACGAAAGGGTATACCAGGGCGCGGTTACCCAGTGGTCAAGGCCTCGCGGGGGAATTGCAAGAGGGGCCGTTCAACATTTACCTGTTACGGATGTCCGCCCGGAGCCTCGGTGAGTTAGAAATCAGCTCATCGATGCGCTGGCCCAGCGTTTGCTGGTGTATTTGCCTTATTACGCCAACGATTCTGCGGGGGGGTACTCAGCACCGAGCCGATCGGCCATGCTGGACGGGACAGCTCTGTGGATTCTACCTGCGATGTTTCGGAGAGAGCCGGATCTCGAAGACTCTTGGCCACAGTTTTCCAGTGACAAACAAGCGCTTTCGAACGGGATCGTAAGCGATGCCGTTTAGCACGGCATCCGATTCGAGACGATAGATTGGGCTCAGAAGGCCCGTAAGGTCAATCCACCCCACTACATCACCGGTCTGCGGAGAGATTCGAGCCACGCGATCACTTTGCCATACATTGGCGAAAACCTGTCCTTCGACGAACTCCAGCTCGTTTAGTCGATCGACCGTAGTCAACCCATCGTGGACCCTAAAGCGGCGTTTTTCTTGAAGCGTTTGGGCATCCAGAACACGAATCTCCGACGTTCCATCACTCATGAAGACTTCACGACCATTCGTCGCGAGGCCCCACCCTTCCCCTGAGTACGAAAACCGATGCAACAGACGGAAGTCGTTCAGATCGTATACAAAACCAAGCTCTGACTTCCAGGTGAGCTGGAGCACCTTGTCTTTGACGAGCGTGATTCCTTCACCGAAGAACTCCGACCCCAGGTCGGCGTGCTGGACGACCTCTCCCGTCTCGAGGCGAACTTTTCGCAGCGACGACCGACCGTTAAGGCCAGTACCCTCATACAGAAAGCCGTCACGGTATGCGAGACCTTGGGTAAAGGCGCGGGTGTCATGAGGGAACGCCCGAACGATCGCAAATGTGTACTCCTGCGGACGATTGGCTTGAACCTGACGGGAAGACTGTCCTACCAGAAACGGGCGGTAGGCGATCAACAGAAACGCGACGACAATCCACGAAAAGATGCCCCTCATTTCACTCAGGCCTTGGCTATTGTCGCATCGCGAGAGGAGTTCATGGAGGGTTCCTGATGCTAGGCGATCACACCAACTGTGGATTACTGGTGAAAGGGGTTTGTCGACGGCGATCGGCTCTGGTGTGTCATCGGGTAGCACGCGGGTTCAACCTGGTTGCGTAGCCGCGCCGTGCATACGGCGAAAACGTGGCGGCAAGTAGTCTTGGGAGTACGTCTGGCGCCGCTTTCTCCCAGGCCCCAGCGTCCTGTGCACGTGTCACAAGCTGGCTGGGGGCTATTCGCGCACCAGTAACGCCAAGCGCGGGAAACGGAATTGCCCGGCGGCATCGTCAATCACATTCACTTGGCAGGTATAAAAACCGGGTTTCAGCTGAGTGAGCGGTACGTCGAGCTGAAAAATCGCCGCCTTGCGGTCCGGCGCGTTCAACTGTTCGCTCTCCACCAGGGGCGTTTCATAAGCTTTCGTCTTTCCTTGAAAGAAAGCCACGTTGGTCAGCAGACGGATCGCAGGACTGGTGGGGCCATTCGCCTTACCGTCCGTATTGGCCGCGGCGTGAGCCGGTTCATAGACCTCATAGTAGAAGTACAGATGCTGGCCGGCAGAGAATACGTGCGTCACGTTGGGAATTACCTCGGATCCATCGCGCACGAGCGGATTCGCGCTCTTGCGTTTTGTATTGGCCTGCAGCTGGCTTGCCAGCACAATCGAACTCATCTTTACAGGAACCGTCTTAAGGTCGGGAACGGTGAGGTCGGTCTCGAACGAGCCCAGGCGACCACTCTGGTTCTCGCGCACCACAAACTTGAGGTGATACTGGCCCGGCGGCAAAACCAAGCCGCTGTTGTATTGCACGTTCTTGCGTTGCACCAGCTGGCTGGTGTTCACAGAAAACCGTACCGTATCCCGGATTTGCCCTACCGGCCGCTTCTCGGTGTCGGTCACAATTCCAAGAACGTCGAGCGTAGCCCGGTCCTGATCGTTGTTTCGGGTGAAAGGAATCTGCGAACCCGGTACGACCAGACAAATCGGTGGTGGAGAGGTCGGAAGCCAGTTCTTCGTCGAGCTGGCGCTCGCGGTCGTCACGCGTGGAATGCTGGAAATCCGCCGCAGCATAATAGCCGCGTCGGAAGTCGAGTTTGAGCCCGGGCCGGTTGATCCGCACCGTGATCCGACGGAAGCGCCCATCCCGCGCCCTATTTGTGCTGTGATAACCGAGCAGGTAGTAAAGCGAGCTGTCCTGCTGCACGCCGGTAAAGACCCTGCCAAAGTCGTTCGAATCGAGGAAAGCGCGTCCGCCGGTATCCCCCGCCAGCGTGACCAGCGTTTCCTGGGTAGTAGAGTTGGAGTCGAACTGGCTCGCCGTTGACTTGCCGGAGTAGGGCGAGGTCCCGCGCAGGCTGGCATTCTGCGCTTCGCCACCCGGCACCAGCGCCTGCAGACCGCGAATGTCCATGGTGTAAATCGCCATGTTCGCCTTCACCGCGGCGTTGGTTGCCGAACGGAGTTGCGACTGGTTCTCAATGCCGGTGCGATCCATGCCGCTGGAGAAATAAATCAGCGACTTTTTTTCTTCGATGTGAGAAAGCTTGTCGGCGATCGAGCGCAATGCCTGCAGCCTGCGATCGGTGTTAAAGATGTTGTACTCCGTATCGTCGACAGTGAACGACTGGCCAGTTTCAGCCGTGCCCTCGGTCGTTCCGGTGCTCCCGGTCTCGAACCCCCCGCCCGCGCCCAGATTGAAGGCCTGCAGAGATTTCTTCAGCAGCGCCCGGTCGGAGGTGAAGTCCTGATTGACGGACAGGGTGTCGCCCAGCGAGACCAAGGCGACCAGGTCCGCCGCAACCATCTGCTTGTCCACATAGTTCTGGGCTGCGGTGGTGGCGCGGTCGACTTCGTCCGGCTGCATGGAACTGAGGTCGAAAAACAGAATGATGAGCCGCCGGTCTTTGAGCGGACGGGTTTCGATCGCCGAGGCTGCGCCGGCGGTTTGGGGTTGAGTCTTGCCCAGCAGCGGCGCCTCGGTCGTGGCCGTGGACAATACCGCATCCGTATTTTCGAGATCGAAAGAAACCACCTGCTGGGCTTGGTTATCTTCCAGTACGGTGAAGTCTTCGCGCTTGAGATCGCGAACCGGGTTGCCGTTCTTGTCGCGCACGGTCACGTTCACCAGCACCAGTTCAGTCTTGGAACGGAATGTGTAATCACTCGAGGTTTCCTGGGCAACGACGCGGCCTGGCGCCAGCAGCAACGCCAGAACCATGGCCAGTGCCGCCTTGGTCCAGTTGACGCGATCTGGAGCCGAAGCCGTCATGTTCGTCAAAAGCGGAACCGGGCGCTCAGTTGTAGGGAGCGCATCGCTCCCACCGAAATCACCCGGCCGTACGTAGGCGAGTTCACGATTGTGTCAATCGTCGAAAATTGCGGGGTATTAAAAACATTAGAGAACTGTGCGCGAAGTTCCAGAAAACGCGACTCACTGATTGGAAAAATCTTGGTGAAGGCCATATCAAACAACCGCTGGCCGGGTCCCTCAATGCTGTTGCGGCGCGCATTTCCGAACGCGCCCGACGGCGCCACGAACGCGGCCGTGTTAAACCATTCCGCGACCGAGGCATCAGGCAAGCTGACCGGCTGACCGGGCACAATATCCGCCCGTATTGTGCCATTGGTACCGCGCCTCACATCGGCAAAGTTCCCAAGAATTCTGGGAGTGAACGGCAGTCCCGAAGCGATCGTCCAGTCACCACTCCAGTTCCAGTCTCCCAAGATGGATCGCAGCCGGCTGTTGCCCGTCAGCCATCGCCTCTCATGGCCGAACGGCAACTCCCACAGATAGTCGGCGGTGAACTGGTGCCGCTGGTCGAAACTGGACAAGCCACGCTCCGCCGCCAGGTCGAAGGCATTCTGGGCCACGTTGGTCGTGCCCGATATGCCGCTGCGTCCGCTTCCGCCTTGCGCCACGAGCGGTTCACCGTTTCCGATGGTCGAAGCGTTGTCCAGCGATTTGGAGAACGTGTAACGACCGCCGACGGACAGGCCACCCTGAAGACGCTTGCGGACGCGGACCGAGCCGGCGTTGGCGGTGGAATCTCCCCCCGAGCCTTCGAAATAAAACGGCTGTACCCCCGGGAAGAGCACTCCGGTTGCAGTGCGGTTGGGCGCTTCCAGAATGTCGAGACGTGTGCCTTTTGTGCCGGTGTAGTCAAGGTTCATAATCAGCGTAGGTAGAATTTGCTGTTGAACATCGACATTCCAGATCTGCACGTAGCCCAGCCGGTAGTTGGGATCGACGCCAAAGTTATTGCTGATGGAGCCAGCCGGCACCGGAGGGAATCCATTCCGCAGCGTGAGCTGCGTGGTCGACGACTCGGTGTTTGTGGCTGTGGTCGAAAAGGGCGGCTGGAACGCCATATTCTGCACGATGCTTTGATACGCGCTGGTGTTGTAATTGATGCCATATCCGGCGCGGACCACCGTGTTACGCAAAGGTTTCCAAGCCAGGCCGAGGCGCGGAGCAAAATTGTTCCGGTCGGGACGGACCAGCGTCGCAGGGAAGTGCCCGTTGTAGGGGCCCGACTGTCCCACCAGCACCGGCACCGGTGGGGAGGTGAAACCCGCCGGCAGATCGAGATTCACGATGCGATCATTAACCTCGGAGAACGGCGAGATATATTCGTAGCGCAGACCGAGATTCAACGTCAGATTGGCGCGCAGCCGCCATTCGTCCTGCGCGAACCCATCCCACGAATTGCCGCGAAAATGATAGTTGTTGTTGCCAAACTGCACCGAAGTCAGCTGCGGACGGGCCAGCAGGAAATCGGCAAAGTCGTAGCCGCTATTGACACCGGTAAAGGTAAACGTCCCACGGGCGTTGCTGTCAGCTTCGGTATTGATCTGAATCCGCCTGAAATCGCCACCCCAGCGCAAGGTGTGTTTTCCGTGGTTGTAGATCATGTTGTCAGAAAAAGTCCAAGTCTGGTTGCGCAGCAGTTGCGGATTGGTGTCAGTAAGGCTACCGAAGTTGGTGAATGAAAGGTTCGGCAAACCCCAGTCGAACGGGTTCGACGAAACTCCGGTAAGGCCAAGTGCGCCGGTGATGTCCTGGTTGAAAGCGTAAAGGTTCTGGGTACGAATGCGCGAGCGGTTGAAGTCGAAGCGGGCGTTGTTGATCAACTTGCCAAAGGTTCTCGTGTACCCGATTGGCACATCAAAGCTGCGGGTGTTGGTGTTGCCCCCTACGCTAGGGAATGGATTGGTCACGTTCGCGCTCGCCGAGTGGTAATGGAACCCGAGGTTCAAATTATTTCGTGGACCACGCCGGCCCCGCTGGGGCACGCTGCTGGCGCCGCCCAGAGCCCGCATCACATGAACATTCAAATCGTCGCTGTCGTTGAGGGTCGCGGTGACGAAACGAAAATTCTGGGGATTGGAGCTCGTTGCCGTCACATTGGGCAGCGGAATGTACGGCAGCAGCCGTTGCGCAATGGGATCAATCGTCAGCCCAGCATTTTGAAGATTATTCCCAGCAACAGGCTGCCCGTTGCTGGGATTGATGAGCTGGACTCCCACGGCGGAAAAGTCCCCACCCCGTTCGCCCAGCGTGGGTACCGTCGAGAACGCGTCATAGGGCGCGCTCCCCCGCGAACCGTTGTAGTTCACGAAGAAAAAAGTCTTGCTTCGGCCCTGGTAGATTCCAGGAATATTCAGCGGCCCGCCAATGGAGGCGCCAAAGCGCTGCCTCGTATACCCGGCTTTTTCGGTGGGACTGTCAGTCAAAGCGTAAGGCGCAGCATCCAGCGCGGAATCGCCGACGGAGCAATAGACCGACCCATGGGGCCGGTTGAGGTCAAATTTGCCCCGGCCAAGAATCATGGGGCCACCTCGTCCGCCCCCGCCTCCGAATCCGCCAAACCCTCCGCCGGGTGGTCCGCCGCCCTGTAGTCCGCCGCCAGGCGACCCGCCACCGGGGCCGCCTAGGTACACTGCTCCCGGTCCGGCTTGGCCACCGCCAAAGCCTCCCTGCTGTTCCCGGCCTTCCCGCAACCGCTGGTCGAGTTCATCGGTGCTCATGCCAAACATACCCACGCCCGAGGTGTTGCCGGAAATCGATACCGACTCCGTAGCCGCGTCCGCAGCAACGCCCGGCACCGGCATTCCTGATGGCACGATTTGATCTGCCCCGCCACCGGCGGCTTCGGTTGCCACCATCCCCTGCATCACCGCTAGGCTCTGAAATCCCCGGTTGGCTCGGGCCGCAGCTGGCCGTTGCTCCGCGCGCGCAGCCTGTTGCGTCCGCGATTGCAGAGTCAACTCCAGGTCCGCGCGGCCCGTTGGACCCTCCAGACATTTCGATGCGCACCTGATACTTCCCCGGAGCGCCCACCGGAAGCGTATAGGCGCCGTTAATGTCGGTCGAAGTTGCGGTCTTCTCTCCGGTTGCCGAGTTGCTTGCCGTGACCGTCGCTCCGGGAATCAGCGAATTGCCCGACTTCACCACTCCAGAAATGGAAAAGGTTTGTGCGGAAGGTACGTCCTGCGCCAGCGAACTCACCGCCACCACTAGCAGGATGGCAATTCGCTGCAGGACGACAGCCCCCGTCCTTGAGGAAAATGTTTTGCCAGCGAATTCAGCGCAGCGCTTCATGCGCAGTTGTTCCGACGAACTGCGACCATGAATACATTCAACACTGCCGGCCGCGTTCCAGTGGTAAAAAGTTGGTCAACGACCGTAAAGTTTCGTAAACGCCAGATCTGTTCATACGAATTCGGCTGTCGAAATGCGCCATCAGCTCCCGCCGCGGGGGTTAAGGGGACGGAAATCGACGCGGGTGGTCCCTCTAAAGGACGCGAAGTTCAGCGGCCTTCTGAGAATCCAGAAAAATGCATGAGGGCTTGCAATTCCCTCGAGCCTCAATGCACAAACGAAAAATTCAGGCCCGTAGTAAGCAAAATATCGTTCTGCTTAGCTCCCGCCGGCGGATTGGTCACATAGATGTCGCCGAACGCGTTCTGCCACCCCAGCCACTTGCTGATCTTGGTCACAGTGCCGAAGTTGAATGTCGCGCGATACTCGCTGGTGTCATTCAGATTAGGGAAGAAGTAGAGCTTCTCGCTCAGCAAGGTGTTCATCCCCAACTTGTGGTTCAGTTCTTCGCCCACCGACACGGCGGCAAAGCTGCGGCTGGGCAGCGCAGTATATTTTTCACGGGTGTAGTCAAGGCCGCCAAGCAGGTCCAGCGTGGTGCGGACATTGTTGATCGCGTGCCAGCCCAAGCCGCCGCCAAAGACGGAACGCAGATCAAGAGTCTGCAAAGCATCGGTCTGGAAATCCGCGCCGACGTAGCCGAACAGCCGGCGAGTCAAATTATGGTCGTAACGAGCTCCGCCCTGCACCGCGTTGGCGGTAGTGGCAGGAGTCGCCCCCGGGGCATCATTGGTAGCGTATATGCTGTTGGTATACAGGCTCAACTTGTCGCGCAAGGTCTTGCGGTCGGCAGTGAAGGCCAGCGCTAGGTTCTTGGTCAGGCTGTTACCCCGAGTAAGTCCGAAGCCGACGTTAGTCCCACCCTGCCAGCCTTCCAGAAGGCCCGGATGCAGTGACTTCTCGTAGGCAGCTTGTTCTGTCTCCCCCAGCAACTTGGTGACTGATGCCTTGGGCTCGGTGACGGTCCCAGCGTTTGCCGTAGCGACGGCGAAATTGCCATCCGATGTGGTCACTGTTCCCACCACCGTCTGACCGTTGTTCAGGCTCACGTGCAGAGGCTGTGTGGAATTGATCGCCTGGACTGCTCCCCACTGGACCGTGACCTCGCCAGCGAACTCGGTCTTGATCACTAGTGCCTTGTCGTCGGATTTTTCGATGTTGCCGGTTAAACGGTCGCCATTGTTTAACACAATCTGATCGGCGAACAGTGCCACCGGAAATAGAAAAACAAGAATAACCGCGAGAACTTGTAGCTTCGACACGTCTTTCCTCCGAAGTGATTTAAGAAATTGACGGTTATTTCGTTAATTCATGGACAGCGTGTAAGGCCGCCAATCGCTGAAGAAGCAGAAGAAGAGGATAACAGCGGGGAGTCACCGACTGCCTGAGTCACTCATTCTTACAGTCCTTCGCCCGGGTTGCGAAGAGCATGGCTTGCGAAAACCGAGGAATTATATAAGAGATGGTCGGTGAGATCAAAACTTGACCACGCAAGCCGCCCAGTTTGGGTTGAAAGCGTTCAAAACCAAAACCGGATCAAGATACCGAATCGGAGATGACCCACGACAAGGTGCTTCTGGCTGTGAAAGCAGACGCGAAGCGGAGACGCGAAATGTCAGCTCGGCCGATTGGAAGCGTCCGGGGCCTTGGTCTCGACGGGAGTCGTGGGGGCTTTTGCTTGCTCCTCGGAGGTCTCCTTCATACCCGACTTCAGGGCACGAATGCCCTCTCCTATTCCCTTGCCCAGCTCAGGCAATTTCTTCGGACCAAACACTAACAAAGCTATAAAGAAGATCACCAGCAGATGCATCGGCTGAAACAGGCCTTCAATCATAAACCCTCCGCTGCCTGCTGCGGGCAGCAAGCCCAACACTATCGAAAGTACGTACTTACGTCAACTTGCCAGCAGTCGAGATGGTTGGGCTGAAGGACACTTACCTTCGTGACCTACCCTCTCTGATTCCCCGGTTCTATGTTGCCAACTACCGCCAGTGAAGTTTGTCTCCTGGAAAAGGAGTTGGAGTGCGTCCTCAGGCCCTGTTGTTTCTGCTATTTACCCTGTCCACGGTGTCTGCGCCCGCGCAGCACAATGATCCCGCGCCGCTAAGTTGCACCCAGTTCATCGCTTGGACCGCCGGGGGGATGTCCAGTCAGCGCCTCGACCGCCTTTCACATCAGCGAGGACTCGCATTTCCGCTGGATGCCCCTACCCTGTTAGAGGCAGGCGTGGAGCCAGCTTTGCTGCAAAGCTTGCGCACCATCACTCCTAGTGACCGGAACGTTGCCGACTGTCCCGCCCTTCTGGTCCGCGCCAGTGAGTTCGTTCAGCAGAAGAAATATCACGAGGCGCAATCCATTTTGCAGAAGCTGATCGCCGCCGACGCCAACAACCCGGCGCTGCACTTTGCCCTGGGCTATGTTCACCAGCAGCAAGACGACTGGGACGAAGCCTCTGACTCCTACGAAACTGCACGCACGCTCATGCCCGGGCTTTCCGATATCCATAGCCGGCTGGCCTACCTGCTCTATCGCTCCGACGACGCTGACGGTGCGATCGCGGAGGCGCGCACTGCTCTGAGCATCGATCCTGGCAATGCCGAAGCCTATCGCTTCCTTGGCCTTGGTTTTTACGCCAACCGTCAGTATCCGGCGGCTGTCCATGCCTTCCGCCAGGCGCTGACTGGCCAGCCCAACAATGCTGAGGTTTACTACGACCTGGGAATTACTCTCCGCGACCAGGGCGAGGTAGATGCCGCCGCGGCCGCTTACCGTAAGGCAATTGCTTTGGATCCGCGCTTCTGGGAGGCGCACAACAATCTGGGAATGCTGCTGCATGACCTGAGAAGCTTCGATGGGGCGATTGCCGAGTACCTCGAGGCCAAACGCTTGGCACCGCAAGAGTCCGTTGTCCGCAATAATCTCGGAAACACCTATTGCGACAAAGGCGATTACGACAGCGCCAGCACTGAATTTCGTGAACTGTTTCGTATGGATTCCAGTTGGCAGCGCGGTCACAGCTGTCTGGCTCGAGCGCTTATGTCCCAGCGTGACTACGAATCCGCCATCGTGGAACTCAAGCTCGCTATTTTGCAGAATCCCACCAGCGCCGACGAGCACCGTTACCTGGGGCAAGCTCTGCTTCTGGTGCACCGGCAGGCGGACGCAATTCGCGAGCTGCGCCTGGCGGTTCAGTTGGACCCGGATTCTCCCTTAGCCCATCACTATCTCGCCACTGCTCTTTTCAATAGCGAGGATTTCGCCGCTGCGGAAACCGAATTTCGTCAGGCCCTCCGCCTCCAACCTTCGGCCGGCAATCACTACTATCTCTCCGCCTGCCTGATGAGCCTGGGACGTTACGATGCCGCTCTTGCCGAACTCGAGACTGCCGCCCGTCTTGAGCCCGCGGAAGATCTCTATCGTACTCGCAAACAAGAACTACTAAAGCTCATGAAAGCCTCAAACGTGCGCTAGGCGTTGCACTTGTGGTCTCAGTTTGAATCCCCTGAGACGTACCGCAACGGGAATCAGACCAGATCAGAATCTAATCCCTTTCATTTCAGTAGCCGGTTTTGGTCCTACATCTGCTATGCACGATAGGGCAATCACTCACATGAACTACCGTGCGTCGGCCAACTGGCCCGCCCAACCTAGAATGTTTTTGATGTAAGGCGCGAAATACGTTTTCGCTCCGGGGGGTAACTTCATGAATTCCACGCCATCGTCGCAGCCGGCTGTTCCGGGATCGGCCCCGATATCCATCCCGTCGGCCATTCTTCCCAGTGACACCGGGTTCCGTCGTGCAGTGGAAGGTATTTCGACCTCGGCGCAACTCGGTCCCAGGCGCACCGGGTATGGTCTGCCCTGCGTGAAGTGCAAGACCTATTACGCCGCCGATCTGTCAGCGTGCCCGGTATGTAAGACCGAGGAACGGGTGTTGCCTATGCCTGTGGTCTCCGCCACCTCCAGCCCGCGCCTGCCGGAATCGATGGCGCCCGCGCCCGATGATATTGCGCTGGAAGAAGAACGTGAGCGCTTCCTGCGGGAATTCAAGGCCCAGGTTTATGCCTCCGATGGCCAAATCGAAGCTCAAATCGATGCGCCTGCGGATCTGGGTTGCAGCCTGGAAGCGAGCCATCGCGGCGAATTCGAGCCAGCCAAGGTATGCCAGAGCTGTTACGAACGTCTGCAGCAGCGGGTGGACCTGCTGGAGGCCGCTCTGCACATCGACTTAAAAGAGGCCACTCAGGTGGTTTACGACGCGGTGTGGTCCGATCCTTCCGATCCCAGCAAGACCTATCACAACGCTGCCCAGGCGGTTCTAGTTGAATTGCGTAAACGTGCCGGCATCGCGGCAGTGTTGGGGCCGCTTCAACCTCTGGCTCACTAAAGCCGTGCTATTCAGCCTTCAGGCTGACCCACTTCCTGCCGGAATACAGCCGGTAAGCGCCGCCGTCTTCAACGATCTTCAGCGGCACCGGGTGCGGCAGTTTGTCGTCTATCTTGCCGGCAACGCTGAACAGATCGTTGGCACCCACATCCATCACCAGGAATTTTCCCTCTTTTGAAAATCCAAACCCGTATGCACCCGGCGCCAATTCCGATCCCTCGATATTCAGCTTCACTTCGGTGATCAGAAATCCCTGGTACTTGGCCTGCACGTCGGAGGCATAGCCAGAAGTATCCACCAGTCCAGCCAGTACCAGCTTCCCGTCCGGCGCGCTGAATCCCCCCGAATTGCGCAATTGCACCGGAGCCGACTGTCCGCGGAAGAAATATGTCGTGGGGACAACCTGCTTGAGCTCATCGCCGCTTAGCGCTCCAGCCCTCGGCCGCTGCGCCGAAAGCAGCAAACCGGAGAAAATCAAGATCGCCACACCCAGCCGTTGCGTCATCATTCCTCCATGAAACTGAGAACTGAAAACTTGGAACCGCCAACTGATTTTACCCGACTACCTGTCTCCACCCGGCCCCGCGAACCGCAGCCGTCCAAACGCCTGCGGCACATGGAAATTGGGCTCAACGGTGTCGGTTGGCCGCCAGGCCATGTAAGCGCGCGGCTCTTTGGTCCCCTCAACCCGATAAAAATTGGCTCGCCAAGTGGACTTCGGATCAAAGTCCCGGGTAAGTGCTTTCATGGGAATGGCCAACTCCGCCGCCCATCGATGCTGGTTTGCGTCCAGCACTACAGACTTCTCCAAGCTGCTCTTCAGATCCGCAAGTCCTCCCGGAAAAATATCGAGATCAATCCACATTCCGTTGGGGCTCACTTCGAACTCCCGGTAGTAGCGTTCCCGCACCGGATCAGGTTGCAGGAATGCTTCGGCTACGTCCCGGTCCCACAAGTGGTCGCGGCGACCATTGGGATCGGAGTCCGCGAACACATGCAGCTCGCGATACCGGCATTCGAATCTCAAATACAGCATTTGCGAAGACCACAAAATCCGGACCTGGGTTTCGCGTTGTTGGTCAGGATTTTTGCCCTGCCAGTCGGAACAAAAAATGATTGGACGGGCCTTCTGCCACTCCGCTGCCGGATGCGCCGCGTCAAGCCTGATCTCACTTCCAACATAAGAAGCGACAATCTCGGAAGACTGTGTAGCGCACCCCGACGGCGGCGTGGCCTGGTTCATCATGCGGAGAAAAGATAGCAGAACAGCAACAGCAAAGCCCACCATACGTCCCTTTCGCCACGGCCCAGACACGCAGCCAGCTGCATCTCCACAGAAAATGTATCAGGCGTTTAGGGCAAAATCACTTTGACCGCAAGATCCGGATAGCCCACGCGGCCAAGCGGCCTTAACCTTTGGGCATTATGACAAGCAATGCGATACTCAATTTCACGGATGCAGACGAGATGGTGAACTCTGGTAACGAGAGCCCCGAAAACGAGGGTCGCGACAACAATCAATGGCAGGCGGTCCTGGCTCGCGATGCCAACCATGATGGCAAGTTCGTCTTTGCCGTTTCCTCCACTGGAGTCTATTGCCGGCCTTCGTGCCCATCCCGCCGTCCGCGGAGAGAAAACGTTACGTTCTTCCGTACCCCGGGGGAAGCGGAAAAGGCCGGCTATCGTGGCTGCCTGCGCTGCCGCCCGAAAGCGATTGGCGCCAATCACCAGACCGAAATGGTCAAAGCCGTGTGCCGCTATATCGAGCAGCATCTGGACGAGCCAATTACGCTCAGCCGCCTGGGGTCGGAGTTCCACCAGAGTCCGTTCCATCTGCAGCGCTCGTTCAAAGCCGTGCTCGGTATCTCCCCGCGCGCCTATGCTGACTCCTGCCGCCTGAACCAGCTCAAGCTCAACCTCCGGGCCGGCCACTCGGTTACCCGCGCCATGTATGACGCCGGCTACAGCTCCAGCAGCAGGCTCTACGAGCGTACCGCCTCGCAACTGGGCATGACTCCCGACAAATATCGCCGGGGTGCCATCGCCGCGCCTATTCGCTACACTCTGACCGACTCTCCTCTGGGTCGCATGCTGATTGCAGCCACTGATAAAGGCATTTGCTCCATCCAGTTCGCCGACTCCGACGACGAACTGGAGCACGGCCTCAGGCACGAATTTCCCTTCGCTGTCCGGCGACGCGACGATGCCGCCATGCTGACCTGGAAACAGCACCTGCTCCGCCAGATTCGGGGACAGCGCCTGAATTCATCTCTTCCACTCGACATTCAGGCCACCGCGTTCCAGCGCCGGGTGTGGACCTATCTGCAATCCATCCCCTTCGGTGCAACCCGCTCTTACGGTCAGGTAGCGAAAGCCATCGGACAGCCAACCGCCACCCGGGCCGTGGCCCGCGCCTGCGCCACCAACCCGGTCGCCGTGGCCATCCCCTGCCACCGCGTGGTCCGCACCGATGGCGATACGGGCGGCTATCGCTGGGGAGTCGAACGTAAGCAGACCTTGCTGGACCTGGAGCGCGAACAAGCCGCCGCCCGCTGAAAAACGGGGGCCGTCCTCGTCTCTCCCGTTCTTGGGGAGAGACAGGGCGGGGATATTCAGGGACGCGCGCTCACCTCTCCATGCCCACGTAAATCTTCCGCGCCGACGAGAGTTCCTCCAGCACCGCACTCTTCTCCGCCTCCGTATTCCAATCCTGGTTAGACTTCGCTCCGTCAATCAAGCGGTCAATCCAGGCGACAAAATAAGCAGCATCCTGGTTGCGATCCGGCGTCGAACCCTCGACCGTCACATAGATCGGACTAGTCGTCGCATACGGATACAAATCCAGTAGCGGATACTCCGCCTTCTCGCTCCACGCCCGCAGCAAGCACCAGCCGCTGTGCGAAATCGGAATCGCGTCTTGGTCGGCGGCCTCGGCGCCGCTGTTCACTTTCAATTCACGCTTCACCTTCCCATTACAAATCACCTGCAGATGATCAACCGGAACGAACGAGCGTAGCCACGCGCTGACCTTCACCTTGTTCTTGCCCGCCGGTAGACGAAGTTCGTCGCCCACTTCGCGTCCCCCGAGTGAGAACCCGAGCAGCGGCCCATTCGTCGCAAAGGTGCGGCCACGCTTCAACGCCTCCAGCCAGAGCCCAATGTTGAGCGGGCCCGTTGGTACCCGGGCGTAAACCCGATTCAGGCCCACCGGCCCACGCAGGGACGCGTAGTTGGCCATGGCATCGGTCCCCGCCCCCGTGGGCAGATGGAACCCGCAGTTTAGCAACCGGTACCACACCGCCGCCGTGGACCGATGTTCGCTGAAGCCCAGCACCTCGATGTAATCCACCTTGCCCAGCGCCAGGTCCACCGGCAGTTCATGCGTGATCGATGCGTCCTTGATTGGGTCGGGAACGGAATCGTAGGGGTGAACATATCCCACCAGCCCGTGCTGGGCGTGCGTCATGTCGGCAATCATCGCGTTAGTGGGAACCAGGCTGGCCGCGGCAGTATGGGTATAGGCGGCATAACCCGGCAAGAGAAAATTCCGCGTCAGGTTCAGCAGACCCAGATGCCCCCAGTAGCTGGTATGAAACTCCTGGCCATGCAGTAACAGATGGGTCGCGGTCGAGGCCGGGTCAGGCCTGGTGCTGAAGTACGCAATGTCAGGAATGCGTTGCTCCTTATTGACCACGAGATCCTCAACGATCGAGAGATTTTCCGCCGCCATCTGCGCCACCAGGTTCGGTGGCGTGTCGCGATAGGCGCCCCCGTAATTCATGTGGACGTGCACGTCTCCACTCACCCAGTGAGAGTGCGCATCCTTCGGCAAACCCAGCGGCCGCAAACGAATGGTCAGCCTGGATCGCTGCCCGGCTGTGACACTCACGCTCTTCCGCTCGAAGCCGTACTCGAAACCCTTCATGACTTCCACCTCGGCGCCTCCGGCCGGCAGAGTCAATTCGGCATTGCCCGAAGTGTGGAAGTAATGCGCTTCAAAAGGCCGCTCGGCGCGGACGAAACTATCATCCGCCCGCATCCACACTTCGTTGGGAGCGTAGGCGCGGCCATCTTCCCCGGTTACGAAGACACGCGCAGGCGTGGGATGCCCCGCCGGGTCCAGCACCGCAATGCTCAACTTGCCCACCGCTTTGAGGTAATGCCTCTCTTTGGCAAGCAGCTGTGTCTGTGCGCCTCCGGGAATTTCCTGCGTCCATAGGGAAGTATTGCCGCCGCGATTGGAAACGAACGCGATGCGCTTGCCGTCCGGTGACCAGCGCGGCGCCACATTGTCAAAATCGCCGTAGGAGAGAGGAAAGGCGTCGCCGCCCTGCGAAGGCATTACCCAGAGCTGGTGCCAGGGTTGCCCCAGATACGACGCGTACACGATCCGCTTGCCGTCGGGCGAAAAACCCGGCCGCGCCTTCCACGTAGTTTCTTCGTAATGGATTTCGCGCGCCTCGGCGCCTGGCGTGGCCCTCATCCGCCAAAAACCGCCGGTGCCGTAGATGTGGCCGCGATTGGAAACGAAAAGAATTTCACTTCCATCTGGCGACCACGCCGGGCTGATCTCATGGTCAAACTCGCTGTAATAGTAGCGGGGCAAGTCGCTGCGGCTTTCTCCCGTCAAGCGCTGCACGTCCGTCAGTTCGCCGTTGTGGAATTGCCCGGCAAAAATGTGGAAGCGCCCGTTAAATGAAGTAGAAACGAACGCCACCCGCTCTCCATCCGGCGAAAAACGTGGCTCCACGTTGACCGCACCCCCGTGTGTGAGTTGCTGCGCGTGCTTGGTCTCCAGATTCAACGCCCAGAGTTCCACCGCATCTTTGGCGTAGGAGGCGTAAATAACCCAGCGCCCGTCGGACGAGCAATCGGGCTGGTAGTCATAACCGGCCCCAGCCGTCAATTGCTCTGCGATCGCAGAGCCGAGCTTTTGCCGCCACAACGATCCTGCCATCGAGTACACAACGCCCTGGGCATCAGGTGCCCAGGCCACTGCGCTGGGCCCGGTTGTAAGCTGAGGCAGATACATTTCGCGGAAGTAATAGGAATGCGGCAGGTTAATCTGCTGGAGAACCGGATCACGCTGAGCGAAAAGCGGCAGGCAACAAAAAAGAATCAAAAACGGAATAAGTCGTTTTCGCGTCGACAAGGATCCTCCGGGTGCCAGACTACGGCGGGGAATTATAACGCGGCAATTATGGGGGAAGCTGGCCTTCGCACCAGCCGCCAGTTCAGTGCAGCCACCAGCGCTGTCGCCAGCAGGATCAACGATCCGCTCAAGTTCACTCCCGTGATCAGCGCCAGACAAATCCCCGCGCCCAACACTCCGAAATAGGTTCCTCCGGGAAGGCGAAACAACGCAGCCCCAGGCTGTTTATGACGCAACACGGGCAGCGCCGCACAGACCAGTCCGTAGTAGAGAAGTCGTGCCACCGCCGAGAGCGTAGCATTCCATGTGAAGCTGCCGAGCAGCGCCAGCAGCCAACTGAAAAGGGCAAACGCAAGAATCGAAACATACGGCGTCCGGAATCGGGGATGAATAGCCGCGAAGATGGCAGGGAAATCTCCGTTCTCGGCCAGCGCGAAGCTGATGCGGGGCACGCCCAGCATATTGGCGCTGAGATAGCCATAAACGGATATAAGCGCGCCAATCGACGCGAAGGCTGCGCCACCATGCCCCAGTGCCAGGCGCGCCACATCCGCCAAGGGACGTTCGCTGTGCCCGGGGTCGGGCAAGACTCCGATGACCACCCACTGGATCACCGAATACAGCACGGTGCAAGTGATCAAAGCGGCAAACAGGGCAAACACCGCGTCGCGCCGCGGATTTTTCGCCTCACTCAAAGGAGTAAGCGCAGTTTCAAAGCCGCCGTAGGCGAAGACCAGAAGCAAGGCCGCCTTCCGCCAGGCGCTTTCCCCCGCTCCGGTCGTCAATACGGCCGTCGCTTTGTGGCCGGCCATCAGATAGAACGCGCCGGCTACGGCCACCACAAATAGCGGCACCAGTTTCGCCACGGTAAAGACGTTGCTGACCTGCGTGCTTGCGCGCACACCGCGATAGTTGATCAGTGTCAGAATTCCGTACAGAAACGTCAGAATCAGGAATCGCGGGAGCGGTTTCGCGGCGTGCGGCCAAAACTCGCCGCAATAGATCACGAACAGGTTGGCG
>WNFT01004037.1_pt1 | contig 40457 bp, 40 predicted proteins | sample 5400191 | NCBI WGS metagenome assembly WNFT01 (sample SAMN13153359, study PRJNA577476) | soil metagenome | isolation source: 80 cm saprolite under Madrone tree | place: USA:California | collected 2016-06-14 | reverse complement strand
CTGCGAGAACTCCCAATCGCCGCAGCCGGCGTCCACCACCGAGAGAATCGCGTTGTCCTTGAAGAACTGCTGCAAGAACGTGCGATATACAAGAGTCGAGCGAAGCGTCGACCCCGGCCCGGAGTTGCCCTCGCCTTGCGCGTTCGTACCCCATACCGCGTGACGATAGATGTCGGCGAAAACCCGTTGCGCGGCCGGTTCCGGAGCGGCGGCCGTGTCGGGTGCACTGCTGTATTTATCGTTACGCATGTGTGGACGAGCTTAGCCGGTTCGCGTCAAGGCTTCATCGGCAAAATACGATGCAAAACGCGACTCGAGAACTCGGATGCGCGGCTTTTAAGGGTGCGCCTCTTCGTACCCATAACAAGAAGGCCCCCAATTGGGAGCCTCTTGCCGTCTTCGACGATGCACTTCGCGCTCGTAATCTGATGCTTTTTGGTCCGGGTCACGGCAGGAATAATCCTGTTATCCAATGAGCGCGAACCCGACCTGCGGCAACACCGCAGCAACAACAAACACGGTGGCGCAAATGGCGGTGCCGATCGCGACTAGGGTTTCGATGGTCGGCATTACCGCAGATGGCATCTCGAATCGATTGGTGAAATAGGACCTCATGACACTGTCTCCTGTTGGGTTGGTTACAGTTCGCACCGTATCGGGCAGGTGAGATTGGGTCGGTGAGAAGCGCCACGGGCGAACTGTGATGTTCGCCACAGAGGACACGCCGCTGCGATGGTTCAGCGGCGGGCAAGCTCCGCGCGCAGGAGCGCGGCGCCGGCGGCGAGCGCCTTCAGCTTGCCGACCGCCACCGTTCGCGGCAGCGGAGCGAGCCCGCAATTGCTGCACGCGTAAATCCGCTCGGCGCCGGCATATGCCAGCGCCGACTTGAGCACCGACGCAACCTCGTCGGGCGTTTCCACCTTGTTGGTTGCCACATCGATGGCGCCGACCATGATCTCCTTGTCCTTGAGCAGCGCGATGAGCGACATCGGCACCTTGGAGCCGGCGCATTCGAGCGAGACCTGCCTGACCCGGCTTCGATTGATCGCGGGAAAGATCTCCTGGTACTGGCGCCACTCCGAGCCGAGCGACTCCTTCCACCTGATATTGGCGTCGATTCCGTAGCCGTAGCAGATGTGAACGGCGGTCTTGCACGGGAGGCCCTCGATCGCTTCCTCCAGCGCCGCCACGCCCCACTCCTTCACGTCCTCCATGAAGACGTTGAAGGCCGGCTCGTCGAGCTGGATGACGTCGACACCCAGATCGGCCAGTTCACGCGCCTCCTCGTTGAGGATCTTGGCAAACGCCATCGCCATGTCGGCGCGGCGCCCGTAATGGGCATCCGCAATCGTGTCGCAGATCGTCATCGGACCGGGCAGTGTGAACTTGAGCCTCCGGCGCGTATGCGAGCGCGTGAAGCGCGCCTCGTCGCTGTGCACCGGACCGCGCCGCCTTAACGGCCCCGTCACCGTCGGCACCTCGGCTTCGTAGCGGTTGTCGCGGATCCCCATCTTCGTCGTCCTGGCCCAGTCGATGCCCTCGATCCGTTCAAGGAAGCCGTGCACGAAGTGGATACGTGACTGCTCGCCGTCGGTGACGATGTCGATGCCGGCGTCCTCCTGCTCCTTGAGCCAGATCAGGGTCGCGTCGCGTTGGCCGGCTTTGAGCGCGTCGCCCTCGAGGCGCCACGGCGCCCACAGCTTCTCCGGTTCGGCGAGCCAGGACGGCTTCGGCAGGCTCCCGGCGATCGTCGTCTGCAGCAAAGGCTGATCGGCCATGGACGACCCCTTCCGGGCTCAACGGTCCTGCATTCCCGAAGCCAGACTAACGAGAAAGCTTCACTCCGGCGATTGCCAATTCGCTGAAGAGAGCTCCGCAATGCGCACCATTCCGGCGGTTCGGAGCCGTAGGGCACCTCTTTGAATTCCTTACCGTAGTTCTACGTAGGCGCAACTACTGGCTATCCCGCGCTGCAACCAAATGTGATTTTGCGGTCCGTCCAAACCTAGGAAAGCTCCACCGATGTCGATCGTCAGACTCCGTCCAGCATCGGGAGCGCCGCTTCGCAAAAATCGGTTTTTATCCCGGCAGCATCGTCGAAATTTATTGCACTCAAAGTTGGCCGCTGTCCGCCGCACGGAGAATGACATTCGCAAAACAATTGCACAGCATCGTGAGTTGGCAGAGCAGGCGAAGATAAACGTGCAAAACGCTCTGGATGCCGATAGAACTGACTGGTTTCTGTCGCTCACGCAGACGATGACGGCACTCGCTGACGCGCAGCAGGACCAGCTGCAGACGATGGTGGCGCTCGCTGACGCGATACAGGAGCAGCTGTTGAAAGAGTCCGCCTCCCTCGACAGCGCAACATTAGAAGCGGTGAGACGCTCCGCGTGAATCTTCTTGGTTAATCCTTATGCGGCGCGAATCGAACCAAAAGCGGCTTGATCTCGCCCGGAAGAGACGTTGTCACACTAGAATCTGTGGAGCTACGGGGTGCCACGTATTGCCTCATTCTTATTGTGATTTTGTCACACTGCTCTCAGGCCGACGGGTTTAGCCTGATTCAATGCTGTGTACTGAACAATTGGCAGAGCCTGGAGTGGAACCAATCGCCAGATGGCGCATGATGGTTCCGTTGATGCCGCCAAACTGCGACCTGAAGAGCCATCTTGCGGAACGGCGCTCCATCGCCGAAGTGCTTGCAAAACGGCGCTCACTCATTGAAGCGATTGGCCACACGTCACGTTTTACAAATGTGGTGGCGTTCCCAGAGAGAGACGTGACCCGCTATCGGACTGAACAGCGGTTAGCAGGCTAAGTCGAAAATCGACCACGCCGTTGACTTTTCTCAAGAACTCGGTCGCGCGCTTGTAGTACGCGCAGAACCTCCGAAGCCTTGTCGTTTTCCGTCACCCTAGCCGTCGGGAAACGCCGGTGTTTCGATCCGAAAAAGAACGGGTTCGACGAGAAATTATCGCGATGCGCACGACAGTGCAGGCGTTCGCCATGGTGGCCGCCGTTCCGGCCGCACTGCTCATCGCAACGAGCGTTGCGGCGGTTGTCTGCGGCGTATGGTCGCAGATCGAACGAAGACGTTCGGCAAGGCTTCGGCAATCGATCGTGGCGGAGCGGGCACGAAGCCGCGCTGCTTTGCGTCTATGCGACGGGCTCATCGGCGCGGGTCGTGAGGCCGTTGTCGCATGGGGCTCTTCAGGAAGCGAGCCTCTGAGCTTCGGCGGCGGCTCGGATCTGCTGGCTCTATTCCTTTCCAGCGCTCAGGGCGCCGCGGTCTCAGCCGCGCTCGCCGGCCTGCGTCAGGATGGCATACCATTCGCGCTCACCCCCGATAATACGGAAGGCGAAAGCATCGCGCTGCGCGGCTGCGTTATCGGCGGCTACGCCGCCATTTTTTTGCGTCGCAAAGCAATGGCAATTTCCGTCGAGTCGGAGCATCGCGTTATGCCGCACGAGCTTCCGTCGAGCTCCGCGCTCGAAAGCCGAAAACTGAATCACGTCATCGACCCGTATGTGCACGCGCTTAACCAAGTGGGACATGCGGTGGCAATTTTCGGACGCGATCGCCGCCTTATATCCTATAACCCGAGCTATAGGCGCCTCTTCGACCTACCAAAGGCCTGGCTCGACGGCCATCCCGGCGAGGGCGAAATTCTCGATCGCTTGCGTGAAATTCGCCGGCTGCCGGAACAGACCGATTTCGCAGCCTGGAAACGCACCAGGCTCGAGCTGTTCGAGAACTCCGGTCACGCGTTGGAAGAACTTTGGCACGTGCCCAACGGCTCGACATTGCGGGTCGTTGCCCGCCGGCGGCCATCGGGCGGTTTCGTTTATCTGTTCGAGGATGTGAGCGACCGCCTTCGCCAGAAAAGCGCCCATAATGCTCTTATCAAAGTCCAACAAGCGACGCTGAACACGCTCCAGGAAGGCGTTGCCGTCTTTGGCACCGATGGCCGGCTAAGACTCCACAACACCGCGTTCGCGCGGCAATGGCGGCTACACGACGAAGAACTTTGCAACATGCCGCATCTCAACGCGATAGCCAATGCATGCGCGCGGCGCTTCGGACGCGATCGCCTTTGGGAGACCATTTCCGGTGGAGTGACCTCGGCATCGCCCGATCAATATGGTGGATCCATAGTCGTCGAACGATCCGACGGGAGGATCATTTCACTCGGGCTGACCCACCTTCCCGATGGCGCGACGCTCGTCACCTTCGCCGATTTGACGGACCATGTCCGCTTGCAAGCCGCGCTTCGTGAGCAACCGATCGCGAACTTGCTGAATGAAGCGTAAAGGCGGAGACGTAAGAGTCTGCTCATCGCGAGGGACTTCAAAGAGATTCCTGATACAGAGAATCCTAACCGTAGAACTACGTACGTAATCGAACTCGGATAGACGCCCCAATTTTGTCACAGCTAAGATTGTGGATAGCTTAGACTAAACAAGAAGGGGGTAATGGAATGTCAGTCGCGATGAGTTCAGTACGGGAGGCTTCCGATGGAGTCTCACCACCTAGTGGATTGTTCAATGCCGATCGGCAACGTAGAGGAAACCAGACAGCACTGCATAATGACCTTCAAGCACTGGATCAGTTCAGCCTGCGCATTCGCTTCAGTCGGAACGAGACGATTTTCAATGAAGGCGACTATGCCGGTCACGCCTATAAGGTCATCAGCGGCATGGTGCGCCTCTGCAAGCACACGCAGGATGGCCGCCGTCAGATCGCCGATTTCCTGCTTGAAGGAAATTTTTTCGGGATCATGGACCGCGTCGAATACGGTTTTTCGGCCGAAGCGGTGACCGATGTGGTGCTGATCGCTTATCCGTGCAATCAAATCGCTCGCCTCTCGGCAACCAAGCCGGGCGTGGTCAGCCGCATCTTCGCGGTTCTAAACGATCAGTTCCAGTCGATGCAGCGTCACCTCGTCGTACTCGGCTGCCAGAATGCGAAGGAACGCGTGGCGTCGTTTCTGCTGCATCTGGCGGATCGGAGCTGTGTGCCGGGCCAACGCCTCGACCTGCCGATGGGGCGTCAGGATATCGCGAGTCACCTTGGGCTGACGATCGAGACTGTCTGCCGGGCGCTTGGCGAACTGAAGCGTGAAAAGGCCGTGATCATTCCAAACCTGAACCAGATTATTCTCCAGGATATCGAAGCCCTTCGCGCTCTGGCGGAAGGTAAACATCGCGGTGAGGGCGCGAGCACTACGCCGGGTCTCACGTAGAGGGACGCGAAATCCCGGCTAGCGAGCTTGCCGTGGCCTGGGAGCAAAAGCATGGCCGTGCAGCCGGCAATATTCGTCGTCGATGATGATGCCCGCACCCGCGAGTTTGTTCGGGTGCTTCTGGAGTTTGCCGGCCTCGGCAACATTCGCACGTACGAAGAGAGCCACCGGTTTCTCGACGAAGCATCGCTGCGCGACGGGGATGTCGTGCTGCTCGAACTGCGGCTGCCCCGGTTCGATGGGCTTGCCGTCCAACGCGAACTCAACCGGCGGGGCGATCGGATTGCGGTCATCATGATGGCGGCCAATGCCCAGGTGCCGATCGTCGTCAAGGCGATGCAAGCCGGCGCGACGGACTTCATCGAAAAACCATTCTCGAACGAAGCGCTGGTCGCGAGCGTGCAGCGCGCACTCGCCGTCGCACAGAGGCGGGATCGAGGCGGCAAACGATCCGATGACCTGCTTCGCCGCCTCGACACGCTGACCGGACGCGAGCGCGAAGTTTTCGACCGGCTGGTGCAGGGCTGGCCAAACAAAGTGGTGGCGCTTGATCTCAAGGTCAGCCAACGCACCGTCGAAATGCACCGGGCGCGGATCATGGCCAAGATGCAGGTCGAGAATCTCGCAACCCTCATTCGGATGACGGTCGATGCGGGTCTTCCGTTAGGTCCCGAACCCAGCTAACGCGAAGCTGGAGGATAGTGCCCCGATAGGCAGCGGCGATCCTTACATGACGCCAAGGCGAGGCACGAACGCTATCACCGCCAAGCCGATCGCGCTCAATTTGATTCCTCCGTCCAACACCAAGCGAATAAGGTGCGCAAGGTTCGTAGCGTGCAGCTTTTTCATTGCGCGGCTGCAGGCAGCTTCGACCGTGCCAACTTTGATATCGAGCTCCGCGGCAACGGCGGTCTTCGTCCTGCCGGCCACGAGACGCTCGACAATCTCGCGCTCCAGCACCGTCAAAGCGAGGAGACGGTTGCGCACGGTGGAAAGCGACTCGCCGGCTCGCGCCGCATCCTTAGACATGACGAGGAGACTCCAGACGGCCTCGGCGAGCTTCTCTGGCGCAACGCGGCGTGGGAGAATTTCCGTGATTCCTAGCTTTATCGCGCGCGTCACCATCTTTGGATTGCGCTGTTCCGAAAGGACTATTGCCGGAAACGCTAAACCAAGCCGTTTGAGCTCCTCGTTCAAGTCGAAGCCGGCTCGATTTCTCAAGGACGAAATCAAGAAGCCCGTCCCAAGCCACGGGGCGGCCCGGAGGAATTCGGCCTTCGAAGCAAATGTCCTCAGCTCGAATCCGGCGGCAATCAGAGCCGCTTCGAGCGAGGTTCGAAGCGGTTGCTCGTCCACGACAAGATAAATGAGAGTCTGCTTTGCCCGAGCCGTCATGATGATCTCATCTGCTGGAGCGACCAATCGGAAGTTCAGGATGGATCATCGATCGCTGCTCAAGATGCATCACACACGTGGAAGAACTTCGCGAACGGGGCATGTCGAACTCTAGGCGAAGCGATGAAAAATCTGTACAGCAATCTTTCCCGGCGCCGCGCCTCAACCGCGGCTACACGCCAATCGGCGTTGAATTTACGAGCTTTATTGAGATTGGGATTCAAGCACATGCTTGATTAAAGCAACGCAGCGATTGCCGCCGTGTGATAAATTTCAGACGGAAAGAGCCGTGCGAATGCTACAGTTGCGATGGTTAAAATCAGAAGCCGGTGTGGATCACTTCGGCACAGAAATTCCCGCTTCATTTTTGTCTCATCATTTTTCGCGAAGTTTGATATTTCTCAACTCGGCAAATGGGCGGGTAGGTATCACATGTGGCTGTGGAAACAGACCCCAACATTCTAGCGATAGCCCGCGCGGCAATCGCCGAGTTCGGTCCGAACGCAGCCGAGGTCATCGACGAGCGAGCGAACGATCATGTCCGCGCCGGCGAACTCGAAACGGCTGAACTCTGGCGTCGCGTCGCCGCGGCTGTGCGCGATATTTTTCGTGGTCCAATTGTCTGAGCGGCGACGCCGACGACGATTAAAGCTTGTCGTGACGTGTTCCTTCTCCGCCCCGTCAGTTTTTAGAAATCCGGCTTTGCCGCCGCCGGCATGTGATAGTCGAAAAGGTTCGTGTTGTTCTCGGCGCAGATCTTTTCGGTGCCCTCCTGCTGGATGCGCCGATAGCGCCGCATTCCGGTCCAGGGCTGATAGAAAGCGCCGGGGTCTTCCACCGTGAAGATCGCTTCCATCCCCTTGCCGTCGTCGATAATTCGCCAGCGCTCCACGACATGCAGCTTCTCGGTGTGCGGCGTGCGGTAGATATCGACGACCGTCTTGTCGTTCATGCCGATCGTGTCGATAACGAGCGTGTCGCCCTCATAATGGCCGACCGACTCGCCGTACCAAGACGGCTTCAAGTTCTTCGAGTGGGGCCTGTCCATGTAGACGCGGCGGACCTGATTGTCCTCCTGCCAGATCATCCAGACTTCCTTGGGTGTTTGCAGGAATACGATGGGATCCGGTCCGCCATAGCCCATGAAGAAGCCGTAAAGGCGCTCTTCTTGCCGGCGAGGATCTCGTCGATGTCCGTCTTCATGCGTTCCTTCACCCACGGCATCAGGTTCGGATTGGAAAGATCGGCGATCCGGAAGCTCGGTTGGTTGCCGGCCCCGTTGGGAACGAAAGGATGGGCTGGATCGCTCACGACGGGCGCCTGCAGACGGCCCGGCGCCGGTTCGTAACCCGGACCACCGCCGCCCAGCCCGACCCAGCCTGCGAGGTTGGACGAAAAATCCGGCGGAGCCGGCTTTTGTTGCGCCACGGTCGATGCAATCGGCATCGTCCCCACGAGGCTGGCCAGTATGCCTCCTAAAAGGACTTTTTCTTTCCAGGTGAACGAGAGCATTGTTTGCTCCTTCTAGTGCCAGCGCTGCATCGCCTGGCGATGAAGCGATTCGGGCGGGAGCTCGTTCAGTTCCATGCGATTTCCGTTGGGGTCGGTAACGTTCGAGAGAATCGCCTTGGTGCCGCTGACATTCACCGGTCCGACATTGGCTCCGCGCTGCTTGAACATCGCCGCCGCCGCATTCACATTCTCGACGTGCAACCCGAAGTGACTGACGCCCAGCGGCCGGCCATTTGCGGGCTGGAGCTCGACGAAGGTGTTCTGGCTGATCTGGACATAAACCAGCTGCACCTTGCCCGACGCGTCGTTTTGCCGGAACGCTTCCGGGAAGCCCATCGTCTTGGTGTAGAACTCAACGGCTTTGTCGAGATCGGGCACGATGATGCCCACGTGATTGAGCCCGACAACGCCGCGGTTGGGGCTGAGGCTTTGGTTCTGGGCAAGTGCGGTGTGGAGGGCCAACCCAAAGAGTGTGCCGACGACGAAGAGAGCAAGACCGCGCATAAATAACCTCCCGGGTTTTGGAATGTGTTGTTTGGCGAAATTATACCCGTCTTCGTCGCCGCGCCATGATTCCCGTTGAAACTGCGGGGGCCGCGGCGCATTCGCTTTTCGCCGAAGGGCCAAGCGAGTAATTTGCCGACCAATTGGCGTAACTGCACGGGAGGAACCATCGTGGGCACACACTTCAAGGCGGCCGCCTCGATGGCCGCGCTGCTCGTAAGCCTGTCGCTGTCGGTCCCGGCAGCCGCGCAAACCACGATCTTCAACACCAAGGACTTTCACCAGGACAAGGCGCTCTGGACCAACCCGGCCTATTACCGCAACAACACGCCCGGTCAGCTCGCGGGCATGGCCCTGAATATCGTCCCCTACCAGGGCGAGGGTCAGGTGGGCGCCGCCAGGCTATATGGCTCGCAGGGCAGCGGCACGCCGGACGCGACCAATCTTGCGAGCCCGTATCCGTTCAAGACCGCGATGGAGCAATACCAGGCGTGGCTCAAGGACGCCAAGCGCGGCACCAAGCACACCAAGGACACAATCCCCGATTGGGGCGGCCTTTGGGTGATCGGCGGCGGGCGCGGCGGCGGCGAGGGTCGCGGACCGGCGAGTGACGTCGTCAAATATCTGAAGCCGAAATATCAGGAATATTACGTGCAGGAATTGAAGGCTTCCAGCGAGGCACGATCGTGGAGCGCGGCCTCCATGTGCCTGCCGCGCGGATTCTTCGCTTCTCTCGACGCCTCGGAATTCATCGTCACGCCCAACCAGGTATGGACCTTGTCCACGAGCTTCACCGAGAACACCATCCGCTGGATTTACACCGACGGCAGCGGGCATGCGCCCGCGCAACTGCAATTCCCCAAATGGCACGGTGAATCCGTCGGCTTCTGGAACGGCGATACGCTGATCGTCCATACCAACCAGATCAGGGCCTGGAGAGGCGGTCCGGGCGGAGAATTCACCGACAAGCTCGAGACCGTCGAGAAATATCACCGCGTGGGTGACAGGATCGAAGGCGAGATCACCATCTACGATCCCGATGTTTTCGTCGGACCCGCTTTCCAGCGCATGAACTTCACGCGCAGCAAGGACACCAAGCCGGAGAACCGGCCGCTCTACAACACCTGCACCGACACCAACGGGCCTTCGCCTAACGTCTATTTGGACGCGAAGGGATTTCTAAACGAGCACGTGCCGGGCGAAGCGGGCTTCAATTGGAATCCCTCCGATCCGCGCCCCTGGGGCACATGGCTGACCGAAAGCGATAAGCGATACAAGGCCTACCTCGCGGCAGGCGGCAAGCCGCCCGTCCAAGCCGATCAAACGCCGGGAAACGGACAGCGCCAGCGTCCGAACTGAGTCTCGTCGTCCATGACCGGTGCGAAAGGAAAAGGCCCCGCGGGACCATCCGCGAGGCCTTCCCATCGATGAACGCAGACTCTAGGCGCCGTCGCTCAGCGCGTTGTTGGCGACGCCGCTGATCTGCACGTCGTAGCCGTACGGATCGGTCATATGCAGGCTGTAGAGCCCGCCATCGCGCACATTCTCGACTCCGAGCGACTTCAGCTCGGCCTTTGCCTTCTCACGGTCGAAGTCGGCGACCGTATAGCCCATGTGCTCGATTAGGGCCTGGCTCTTGCGCGGCGTCCTGCCGTTGGCCGGCGTATTCAAATCGCGCGAACGGATGATCATGCTAGTCAGCGGCACATCGTTTGCGGTCACGCCGAAGGGTTTCTCGCCCTTCTTGCCGAACGGGAGCGCGACGTCGATCTTCGTCGCGCCGACCTGATCGAGATTGAACACCTTCGAATACCAGTCCGCGGCTTTTTTGAAGTCGGGGCAGTTGTAGGAAATGTGATTGACCAACTGGATCTTGAGCGCCGGATCGGAAGCGGGGGCGGCATTGGCCGCGCCGGTTGCGTAGGTCGTCGTGGCGGCGACGGTGAGCGTTTCGAGAAGCGCGCGGCGGCTGATCTTGCCTCTGGCGAACTCGTCGAGCTTGGTTGCGTAGAAGCTTTCCATGGTGGTTCTCCCTATGCTCCGCGCCGGAACGCGTTTTCTGCGACCGCGTTGGCGATCTGGATGTCGTAATCGAACGGATCGTAGACGTGGAGGCTGCCATCGCGGCCGGTGGGGGCGTCGAAGCCCTTGGCCTTGAGCGCGCCGCGGACCTTGGCTTCATCCCAGTTGGAAACCGTGTAGCAGATATGATCGATCACGGCCTGCGTCGGCTTCGGGGCATTGGCGCCGGGGTTGTGCACAACGATGAAATTGCCGCCCTTGTCAGGCTCCGGACCAAAGGCGAGATTGGCGCGGCCCTTACCCATGTCGTTCGTCACCTTCATGCCGAACATCGAGCTGTAGAAGTCGCGCGCCTTGCGGTAATCGGGGCAGAGATAGGAAACATGATTGACGCCGAGCGCCTTGAACCCGCGGCCGGCGGGCGCCGCGTTCGCTTCCGCACCGCCTGCGGCGTAAACGGCGGCGGCGATGCCAAGCGTCTGACAGAACTCGCGGCGGCATAGCTTGCCGCTCTCGAAGTCTCGGATGAGACCGTCAATGAATTTTTCCATGCTGTAACCCTCCCTGGTCGTCGACGGGGCGGGAAGCGTCCGCCGATCCAGCGTCACAATAGCGATTTTCCGAGGCGCGAGACAGTTGCGTATCGAAGGAGAAGGGCTCTTTTCCTTGCCAAGGCGGGCGCTGCTGCGGCACGCGCGGTCAAACCGAAGGGCCCGTGCGGGGCGAGGACGGCTAATCCTCCTTGGCACCGCGTCCTTTTCGCGTGCCGCTCGGTTCGGAAATTGTCGGGTCCTTCCAGCGATGCACGGTGCCGAGGTCGATGCCGAAAAGATCGAGCAGGCGGCCGATCGAATGATCGATGATGTCGTCGAGCGTCTTCGGCCGTTGATAAAACGCCGGCACGATCGGCGCCACGATGGCGCCCATGTCGGAGAGCAGAGTCATCGTGCGCAGATGACCGCCATGCAGAGGCGTCTCTCGTAAGCCGAGCACCAGGCGACGGCGTTCCTTCAGCACGACGTCGGCCGCGCGAGAGAGAAGATTGTCGGTCACGCCATGCGCGATCTCGCTCATGGTGTGCACCGAACAGGGCAGGATCAGCATGCCCATGGTTTGAAACGAGCCCGACGAGATCGAGGCGCCGACGTCGCCGATGGGATGAAAGACGCTCGCCATCTCGCGTACGGCTTTGGGCTTGATTTCGGTTTCGTAGCTCATGGTGAGCTCGGCCGCCGGGCTCATCACGAGATGCGTCTCGATGCCGGTCTTGCGCAGGATCTCCAGCGCGCGAACGCCATAGATGACGCCGGACGCGCCGGCGATGCCGACGATCAGCCTTTGCGGCGTGGCTTTGGCCATTGCTTCCCCCTCAATCTTCCTTGGGCGAGGATAGCACGCAGGAGAGCAGGTTCGCCGCCAAACGCGAGGCACCGTTGGGGTCGGCATACAGCGCGGCCCCGATATATTCCTTGATGCCGGCGAGCGCCGCGCGGTTGCGGTCTAAAAGCTGCACGAGCAATCTCTCCACCGAATCGTCCAATGCGTTTCTGGGCGCGACTTCGCTCAAGAGCCCAATGGCGAGCGCTTCCATCGCACCGATTGGCCGGCGCGTGTAGACCATCTGCAAAATCCGCTTCGGTGGAATCTTGTGCAGCATCACCGAGATGGCGAGCGTCGGGGGCAGATGGTGATCCAGCTCCGGCAGAGAAAACGATGCGTCTTCGGCGGCGATCGCCAGATCGCATTGGGCAACGAAGGCACAACCGAAGCCCAAGGCTTTGCCCTGCACGACCGCGATGACGGGAATTTCGCAGGCGCGGATGTCGGCGTAGACGTCGAGAATCGGTTCGGTGACTCCCGCGCGAATCCCCAGTGCGGTGGTCGGCGCCTTGCCCGGCGGGTCGGGCTGACGGCCGAGGCAGAAATTTTCGCCGTCGCCGCGGACGAGGACGAGCTTGAACTCTCTTCGCGAGCCCAACGCGCGGATTGCCTTTCCGACCAGCGGTATTTCCTGCGCCAGCAAGCGATTGCCGCTAGTGCTGCGGGCGAGTCTCAAGGTCGCGAAATGGCGGCCGGTGTTCTCTTCAATCCGGAAGGCGTCGGTCTGCATCGTCTCCCCTTTCGACGGCTATGGCCGACATATCCGGTCTTGGCCCGGCCGCGGTCAAGTCTTGCCCGACGAAACATGAGCTAAGCGCTTGCCGGACAACAGATTGTGGTTTGGCAGACCGGGTCTCAGTCCCGGCTCGAAAGGCTGATGACATATTTTACAGGCGAATTTTTCTTGCCCTCGGCCCGGCACTGATTAATTTGGGGGGGAAGCGGGGCAGATGGGATGGACGGCTCGATGAGGCGTGCTCTCTTTAGAGCGGCGGTGTTCGTCTTCGCCTTGGGCCTGATGCCGTCCGACGCGGCTCAAACAACCAATCGGCCGGTCCCAATACGTCCGCCAGGCGCGCAATTCCAGAGTGCGGTGGATCTCGCTTTGGTGCTCGCCGTCGACTCTTCGGGAAGCGTCGACGACGACCGCTTCGAGCTGCAGAAGCAGGGCTATGCCAAGGCCTTTCTCGACCCCAACGTGCTCCGAGCAATCCGCAACGGCAACGAGCAGGCCATCGCAGTTTCGATGATGCAGTGGACCGGACCGACGCTGCACGTCGTGATGGTGCCCTGGATGGTGATCAAGGACCGCGCCTCGGCCGAGCTGATGGCGGCGTCGATCGAGGCCGCCCCGCGGCGCATCTTCGGCGGCGGCACCTCGCTCTCCGGCGCCATCGATTATTCCGTGCAGATGCTGACGGCCAGCCCTTATCGGGCGACTCGACGCGTGATCGACATTTCGGGCGACGGCTCGAACAATCTCGGACGGCCGGCGGAACAGGCCCGCGACGAAGCCGTGAAGATGGGAATTCGGATCAACGGCCTGCCGATTCTCGCGCTCGAGCAGGACTTGGACGAGTATTTTCGCATGAACGTGATCGGCGGCCCAGGCGCATTCACGATCCCGATCAAGAATTACGATGCCTTTGCCAACGCGATTATGCGCAAACTCGTGACCGAGATTTCACAGGACCAGCGTCCGGGCCCGAAATTCGCGGCGAAATAGGTCGAGGGAAGTGTGACGCTTTAGGGCGCTGCCGCGGGCGGCGTCGTGGTGAAGCCGATTTTCTTGTGCGTGCCGTCGCAGAACGGCTTGTGGGCCGAGCCGCCGCAGCGGCAGAGCCAGACCTTGGTGTCGCGCGCAATCGTGCGCCCGCTCGCCGAACAGATTTCCAGCGCGCCTTCGACCATCAAGGCGCCATTTCCCTGCGGCGTGACTTTCAGCGGCCCATTGCGGACCGCCAGCGCCGGCGTTTGCTTGCTCTCGGGCTCGCCTGTCGCCTTGAAGCCGGCCTCGACATGGCTGTGGTCGCAATAGGGCTTGTTCTTCGAAAGGCCGCAGCGGCACAGCGTGGCGCGGGCGCTGGATGTGTCGCCGGCGACGTCGAGTTCGGCATGAAAGACGAGCGGGCCGTTTTCCGAAATGCGCACGGTGTTGACGCCGGGCGGAAGCTCCTGCGCGCCGCCGTCAATGCGCTCATAGGTCAAGGCGCCCGAGGGACAGAGGGCGATTTGCGCAGCAACCGTGTCCGCCGGCTTCGCATCGGGCTTGATCCATGGTCCTTCGACATTGGGCACGAACACGTCGGGCCGGCCGAGCACGCAATAGCGCGAATGGATGCAGCGCTTGGCGTCGGCGCGGACGACGATTTTTTCGCCCCGATATTCTTCAATCGCCGCCATGGTCATCGTTCCTTGCGAGCACAAGCCGAGGCTCGCCATCGCCAAAGAAATTCTGCTGGCGCGACTCTACCTTGAAACCAAGCGACAGATACAGTCGCAAAGCAGGTTCGTTTTCGGGATGAGTCACCAAATCGATGCGAGGTGCGGCGTTATTGATGTCGAGGATGAAAACCATCGCGGCGCGAGCAATGCCTTGACGCCGATAGTCGGGATCGATCGCGACGTTGCCGATGTAGACACTTTTGTCGGGTCTGATGCGGTAACTCGCCATGCCGACGATAGTGTCGCCGACACGAATAAAGAGGAGCGTGTTGGTGTTGATCTCTCGAAGTGCGTCTTCCAGTTCAGTGAACGGACCATAGATCCTGGGATCGCCCGCCCTGCGTTCCAAGGCGAGAAACGAGTGGACATCCTGCTCAGTTGCTTGCTGGAAATTCAAGTGAGGCTCTACGCGACCAGTTCGCCCTGTGCCCGCCATCACTCGTCTTTCTTGCCCTTGCCCTTCACTGAACGAACCGGGGTTTCGGGAATGACGCCACCCTTGCGATTGGCGAAGGTTTCGCGGCCCGTCTCTTCCCATTTGCCCTCGACGGCGCGCTTCGCCCAATTGTCCCAGGACTCGGTCCAATCGCCGAGCGAATAGCCGTACCAGGGCGGCTGCGGAGCGAGCGCCGGCAAGCCGAGCTCGTCCCAGATGATTTTTGCGCGCTCCATGAATTCGCGCGCCGGCAGCGCGAAGGGCGGCATCGGATGTTTCGGCGTCGCATCGATCAGCAGCGTGGAATCGCTCGCGCGCGGTCCCGATTTCGGACCGTGGCCGCCCGATTTGTAGGGTGCGACGTGCAAATCCTCGCCGAGATTGGTGCGGTACGCCATGGACCACAGCACGGCGTCGGTGTTGATTGGATCGATGTCCTCGCCGAGCGCGATGACGATCTTGCCGCATTGGGCCTGAAGCGTCGCCGCGCCGTGCAGTCCGCGCCACACTTCGGTGCGCGGCGTCTCGCGCGCGAAATTCAGGAAGATCACCGGGCGCACATTGGTCAAAGGCTCGTGCATAACCACGCGCTTGATGCCCTTCACCCCAAGGTGATCGCGCAAATGCGCAAGAAAGAGAGGTTCGTAAGCGACCTTTTTGGTGACGCTCGATTCCGAGGGCGTCACCTGGCTGATGATCGAAACGAAGACCGGATTCTTCTTCATCGTGATCGCGGTGACCTGCATCGACATGTTGTAATCTTCGAGCGCGACATGGCCGTGGGATTCGCCAAAGGGACCTTCGGGTTCCAGCAGCTCTGAATCGATCAGGCCCTCGATGACGATTTCCGAATCCGCCGGCACCTCGAGATCGATGGATACGCAGCGCACGGTTTTCACCGGCTCATGCATCAGCGCGCCGGCGACGCCCATCTCGTCGAAATCGACCGCGAGCTTTTGAGGACCGGTGAAGAAGATCGCCGGCGCGCAGCCGATGACGATGGCGACCGGCATGGGTTGCTTGAGCTTCTGATATTTCTGCCAATGCAAATAGCCGCCGGCGCCGCCCAGGCGCGAGGCCATGCGCACGCCAAGGCGATCGGTCGCCTTCAGCTGACCGCGATAGGTGCCCATGTTGCGGATGCCGGTTTCGGGATCCTTGGTGATGCAGATGGTGGCGGTGAGATAGGGCGCGGCATCGAAACCCGGTGTTGAGATCGGCACCGGCAGTGCCTTCAGTCCCCCGTCCGGCGCGCGCAACGCGTCGCCGGTGATCACGACCTCCTGGCAGGCGCCGTGGTTCACTGAAACGGGGGGGATCGGGTTGTGGATCGCCTTCAGCCAGGCGCTGCCGATGTCGTCAAGCGCAACCCCCATGCCGAGCGCGTAAATCTCCGGCGAGGCGGCAAGAGCGCCCGCAACGACGGGCATGTCGTATTTGCGTCCGTCGCTGCCAACCACATTGGTGAAGAGGAAGGCCCGCCGCTCGTCCTCCGGCAGCGCGCCCTGGAATTGCCAGCGCAGCGCGCCCTGGAATTGCCAGCGGGCGAGCGGGTGGAGCTCGGTGTCCTTGTTGATCGGCCGATCGACGCGGACGACCAAGCCGCGCTCTTCAAGTGCGGCGAGATGGTCCTGGAAATCCTTGGCGATTTTGGGCTTCGCCTGCCGCGCGCCCGGCTTGACCGGAATCGTCATTTGAGAGGCTCAAACATGTGCGGGGCGGACCATAGCCCAGCGGCGTAGGGCGGCAACAGCGCTTAACCTCGCGGGCCCTACGCGGGCTTGGGTGAGTTTCGTCAATCAGCCGCGGCCTTCGGGCAAGGTTTTGAAGGTCTAACTAAAATTCATACTCATTTGTCGCAAGCCGGGGCTCAATTTTGCCGCCAAGGGGGGCGCGGATTAAGGGTTTTTTGACCGCCTTTCTCCATCCTAGGGAAAGCAGAAAGACGTGGGGCCGCGTTTTTCCGCCCGGCAACACCAACCAAAGATATCCGCGATGAAATTCTCGAACCTCCTCATTGCCGCACCGCTGTGTCTTGCGCTCTCGGTCCTGCCAACGCATGCATCCGCGCGAGGCTTCCTGGGCTTGTTCGGGTCGTCCGAGCCCACACCTTCCTCTACGCCACCCGTTGTGCCGGAGAAGGCCACACCGGCGCCAGCAGCGCCGCCCGCAAACTGTGCCGGCAGCGCTACCCGCCGTCCCCTCCGATCTCGAAGGCGCGATTGCGCAGGCGCAGGCCGCCCGCCGGGCCGGCGACCTTGCCGGCGCCAACCGAATCCTCAGCCAGCTGGTGCTGTTTGCCCCCGACGATCCGCGGGTGCTCAGCGAATATGGCAAGACGCTGACGGCCCAGGCCCGAAGCGACGACGCGCTGGCGTTCTTGGAACGCGCGATCCAGCTTCAGCCCAGCGAGTGGTCGTTCTACTCCGCGCAAGGCGTGGCCTACGACCAGAAGGCAGACTACAAATCAGCCCAGGCCTCCTATGCGCGCGCGCTGACTTTGAAACCCGGCGAGCCCACGGTGCTCAACAATGCCGCGCTCTCGCACATTCAGTCGGGCGATCTCGAAGGGGCGGAAAAGCTCCTGCAGCTAGCCTCCGCAGCCAGCAAGGACAATCCGCGTATCACCCAGACGATGGCGTTGGTGCAAAGTCTAAAGGCAAAGCGGCCGACCCGATCAATAGCTCCGCAGGTGCCGGCAGCCGCACCGCCGGCTCCTCCAGCCGCGAGCGTCGCCACCGTTACCACTGCGCCGGTTGCCAGCACACCCCTGCCCTCGCCGCCGATAGAGACCCAGGCCGCGAATGCGCCCGAGACACAGCCGGTGCCGGCGCCAATGCCGGAACCGATGCCGGCGGCGAAAGTCGAGGCAACACCGGAGCACTCGCCGGCTCCATCCGGCGTTGCAGCGCTGATGTCCGATCCCACGGTCCGCATGCAGGCCGTTCCGAAAGATGACCCGGCACCAGCAGCAGCGCGTCCCGCCACGCCGAAAGCAGCCGTCGCCCCCGCCCAGAAGGCAGCTGGCGCACGCGCTCCGAAAAAGCCGGCGCCCGCGGCGAAACCTCCGGCCGAGAAACTCGCCAGCGCGGCGACGCCTATAGCCAAGGCCGAAACGCCCTCGCGTCCCGCACCCGCCGCCGGCAATGGCGCTTATTACGTTCAGGCGGGCGCCTTTGCGACCGAAGAGCGCGCCGACAAGATAGCCGCCACATTGGACAGCATGGGCGCTCGCGTGACCGCGGCCACGGTGGATGGACACTCCGTCTATCGCGTCCGCATCGGGCCGTTCCTGGACGCTCGTCAGGCGAACTCGGCAATGGAAGCCGCGCACTCGCTGGGCCACCAGGATCTCAGGCTGGTGACCGAGTAACCGGATCCCTGCCCGAAATCGCAAAGCCGAAACTCGCAGGCGAACCTCTCCGGATCGTCCCTCTCTATGGAGGACGATCCGACCCTCCGTTTGAAACGCCGCGAGTTGCTCCGGCCGTGGAACAGGCAACCCGTTCGCCCGTTTTGAACGAGCCATCATCGCAATCATTGGTTCCCCGGAATGGGAGGGGTGAACATGCGGCGACTGCCATTCGCAATATCGGCTTTTGCGCTCGGGATTTCCGCGACAGCCGTCACCGCCGATGACGGGATATGGTCGCCATCAAGCACCATCACACAGATCAATCTGGCTTGTGGCCGGATGTACGTCTGTACGCCCCCTCTATCGGTGACTTACCGCGCGAACCAAAAAATCGTTTCGACGCCCCCTAGAATGATTTTCGGCGTGTGTTCTGCTTGGGACGAGCGTAGCGAAAGCGGGCGTGCCGACAGTTGCAACATCTGCGTCACCAATCCGCCCGCGGACCGCTGCGAATGGCATATCGAAAAATCAAACGATTTCTCGCTGCGATAGCTAGACACGACACGCTAGGCCGGCACGAAACTGGCGTTCGTCAAGAATGTCTCCAATTTTGAGGCCATCGCATCCCACGAGAAGTTCTTGGCGCGGTTAAGGCCAGCGTGGCGCAATTGCTCCCTCACCGCGCGATCTTGCACGCGGAGGAGATGTGTAAGCAGCTGCTCGTCGTCATCGGGATCGATCAGCAGAGCGGCATCGCCGACGACTTCCGGCAGGGACGACGTATTGGAGCAGATGACCGGGCACCCGCACGCCATGGCTTCAAGCGGCGGCAGGCCGAATCCCTCGTACCGCGAAGGATAGATCAAAGCCAACGCTGATCCGTAAGCGGCGCGCAAACCCGCGTCCGTAAGGCGTGTGGCGTGCACCTTGAGTCCCGGCAGAGAGCAAAAATCATTGATCATCTCGCCTTTATGCGTGAAGAGAAGCGCGATGCCGCCGAGAATCGCTGCCGACATCCGTTGGAGAGCCCGCAGCAGGACTGCGGCATTCTTTTCAGCAGAAAGTTCGCACACGAACAGAAAGTAGGGACGCCCCTCCAGATAAGGCCAAATAATCCCTGCACGGAACAATCTCTGCTCCTCGGCAGTGGCAGGAACGAAATTGGCGCTCACACCGGGTGACGTGATGATCGCCGGCTTCGCGACGGTCTCTGGGAAAAAGCACCTCAGATCCGCGAGCGTGTTTCTGGAAACGGCCGCGAAGGCAGTCGCATAACGGATGGCGTCGTGCTTTTGTTGCCAAGCCGGTGCCTGGAGATTGAAGCCAAAACGTTCGGGGATCATGTCGTGAACAAGCACGACGGAGGAAGTTCGTTCAGGTCGCGTGTAATAGGTGGAAACGAAGAGACGCGCGCCCGCGAGATCGCATATTTTCTGCACCATCGCGCGGTCTTCCCGCCAATTCTCATAGCTGAATGCGGCGCAGGGAATGGTCCGCAGCTTTGGGAATTTCGGCAGTGAATTCTTTCTGTCCAGAAGAACGATTCGGCGGGCAAATTCGGCGTCCTGCCAGCGCGTCAAAATTTCATTCCAGACACGCGCTATTCCAGTGTTGTTGAGCTGGAAGAACACACCATCGATGACGATAGCTGATTCGACGTCGCGATCGCGAGAGCCTTGACCGGTTTCCATTCTGAGTCTCTCTCTTCCGCGGCCGATGTACTGAAGGTTGGTTCGCGAGCGTACAGAACCTCGGAAGTTTGGCCAATCTGGCCGCAATACCCGCCTCGCCAGGTCGTCGCACCCCGCAAAACTAACAAACAAAAGGGTTGGCGCGATTTGCTGATTCCAGCTACATCGAAATGCCCTAACGGCCACGCGCGCGATGTCCGACGTTTCCATCTCCGATCTTTCGCTGCAGGAGGCACAAGGCCTCTATAGGGCCGGCAGGCTTCCGGAAGCCGCGCGGCTCTTTCACGAGATCCTGCGCAACAATCCCAGACATTTCGAAGCGCTCAACACGCTGGGCATGATCTATTTCGGAACCGGTCAATTCGAGCAGGCGCAGCATCTCATCGGCGAGGCCCTGCGCATCGATCCGCTCAACATCATGGGCCTTTGCGTTCGCGGTATCGCGCTGCTGCAATTGAAGCGTCACGAAGCCGCCATCCAATGTTTCGACCGCGCGATCTCGATCAAGCCCGATTTCGTCGAAGCGCTTGTCAATCGCGCCACTGCCCTCCTCGAATTGCGCCGTGTCGACGAAGCGCTGGCGGGCTTCGAACAGGTCCTGTCGATAGAGCCCCATCATGCCATCAGCTGGAACAATCGCGGCAACGCTTTTTTCGACTCCCATCGCTGCGAGGATGCCGTCAAGAGCTACGACATGGCGCTTGCCGTCCAACCTGATTTTTCCGAGGCGCGATCCAATCGCAGGCGGGCGCTCGACCTGTTGCGCGGAAGCAATTCGCGCTATGGCGACAGCGCCAACGCCAAGGGCGTGCTCCTGATGCGCGAGGGACGATTCGAAGAGGCCATCATCTCGTTCGACGAAGCGTTGGAAATAAAGAATGTGCTCCTAATGCACGAGGGGCCATACGAAGGAACCGTCACCTCGTTCGACGAGGCTTTGCAGGTCAAGCCTGACTTCGTCGAGACGTTGTCGAATCGCGCCACGGCGTTATCGGAGCTGCGGCGGTACGATGAGGCTCTCGCGGGATTCGCCGCCGCGCTGTCTCTCGATCCCGATCACGCCATCAGCTGGACAAACCGGGCCAACGTCTTAGTGGCGATGAAACGCTTCGAGGAAGCCATCGAGCATTATGATCGGGCGCTTTCGCTTCAGCCCGATTCAACCGAGGCGCGGGACAATCGCGTGAACGCGCTCTTTGGGCTGAAGCAGAGCGGACGCCCAGGATGACAATGCTTAGCGCCGCGCCTGCGCCGGCGGTGCTGTTTCAACGGGCGGCGGCAATCCGAGAAGTTTGGCAGGGTTCGCCTTGTACATGAGATCGAGTTCGCGCTGCGTGATTCCGTTGGCGCGCAGTCCACGGGCTGCCAGTACCAGGCAGTCTGTGGGATACACGTTCGTGGTCTGGCCACAGTCCGTCGATACGATGATGTGCTCGGCACCGATCTTCTTCACCAGCGCGGCCGCCGCGGCGCTTTGTGCCGGCGTCTTGTAGACCTGCGCCGCCGTGAGCTCGATGAAGGCTCCGAGCCTCGCGGCCTCGGCAAGCTGCGGAATATCGCCGGGATGGGTGAGAAGAACATTCAATCCCTGACGGCGTCCCTCCTGAGCCAGCAGCAGGTGCTCTTCAGGCGTCGCATGACCCGTCGCCAGCACCATGCGCCCGTTGCTGTCCACGGTCCTGATCTTGGCCAACTGACCGATCAGCTGCTTCACTTCGGGCAGGAGCTGACCGTTCTTGGACACTGCGATGTAGGCCGGGGTCCCCTCGGGCATCATCAGCATCCAGGGTCGCAAGCGGGCGAGAGTCTCGCGATCCATGCTGCCCGGCGCCCGCGTCGCGGTGATCGAATCGCGTGTCGGCATTTCATAGATGCGGCCCCATCCGCCCTTGATTTGCGAGAAGTGCTCCAGCGTGGCGACATTGATTCCGCCGGTAGCGTAATTCGAGGCCATGCGGCCGAAAATTTCGAAAGTCCCCGACACATGCCGGCGCACCAGATAGGCGCCGCTCGCGGAGCTCGTGTCCTGATGCGTCTTGAAGACGAAGCCGCGCATGCCGCGCTCCATCGCGATCTTGGCGGCATCGAACACATCGATGGCGCGGATCGTTCCACCGGCACCGGGCGAATCCGGATCGAGATGCAAATGGACGTCGATGGCGCCGATAAGCGAGGGGTCGGTGAGGCCGAGATCGACCGGCCCGCGCATCGGATCGACCTGCCATCCCTCCGGACCTGCCGTCTGCGCAACAGAAGGGCCGAGCGCGAGCAGCAGCAGCATGCATGGCAATGCAGCGAACAGCAGCCGCCACGGCAGTGCCGGGCGGCGCCATCTCGGCGTGAATTTGGCCATCGTGATCTCCTCGCGTAACGAGATGCAGGCCGATCAAAAGTCGGGCTTGATCGTCTGCGGTACCGGTATGGAGGCCATGCCCATCAGGGAATTCGGATTCTCCGCGCAGCTCGCCTCGATCATCGGACCTTCCGCCGAAGTCGACGACACCGGATTGAGCGGGTCGGGATTCTTGGCCACGTCCGGCTCGACGCGGCGATAACGCTGAATGGCGTTCCAGGGCATCGTGAACGCGCCGGGATCCTCGACGTGCAAATTCACTTCCAGCGACTTGGCGTTGTCGATCAAATGGAAGCGCTCGACCACGTGAAGCTGCTCGGTATGCGGCGTTTGGAAGCCGTCGACGGCGGTCCTCGCATCGAGTCCGATGGTGTCGACGACCAATGTGTCGCCTTCGTAATGCCCGATCGATTCACCGTACCAGGACGTCTTGATCTGCGCCGAATGCTTGTCCGTCAGATAGACGCGGCGGACCTGATGATCGGCCTGCCAGATCATGACGACTTCCTTCGGCGATTGAATGAAATAGACCGGCTGCACGGGATAAAGAAGGAATGCGGGAACGCCGACCGGCCAGCAGCTTGCCTGCCGCGGGAAGGCAGCCTTGCCGGAAAGGACAAGCTCATTGCGCTTGCGCAGCACCTCGCGCGCCCAAGGCTGGAGGATCGGACTGGCGAGATCTCCCATCGCGAACGTCGGCTGTGCTCCGCTGGCGCGATAATCGTCGTTGGAGACGCGCGGATGCGCCGGATCGCGTCTGACAGGCCCCGCACCGCTTGGCGGCTGCATGAACTCGCCGGAATAGACCACCCACCCGACGCTTGGATTGGGCGCAAAATTGGGCGGTGCCGCGGTCTGGGAGGTCGCCGGCGCCGAAGCGGCTGTGGCCGCTCCGGCGGTGAAAAGAATACCGGCAAGCATTGGGCCCGTGCGCGCCGCTCTCGATTGTGACCAAACCCTCGCCATGACGGCAGCTCTCCCTTTCGCAGCCAGAATATCTCCTATAGCGGGTGATCGTACACCTCCGAGCGCTGTCCCAACAACAAAGCGCTATGCGAAATGCCAACAGGCATGCTTCCCCTGAGCCAGGCAGATTGAGCGGAGTATATTTTCAAGGGAGCGCACTGATCGATGCCGAGTCACAGCCGCGCTGAGCCCGTTGCGGGCCGGATGGTGTCGTCGAGCCACGCTTCAAGTGCGCGCACCGGCGTCGCATCTGCATAGATTGCCGCCCGGTTCGCGGAGATCTTCTGGCGGATGACAGTTCGCCACTCCCGATCCTTGGCGAGCCGGACCGCGATGTCGACATACTCCGTTAGAGAGGCGGCAATCGTTTCGTTTACGCCCAACATCCGCATGATCGCGTATGAGTGGCGGCCGCGCATCAGCGGGCCTGGCCAGGTGACAACCGGCAGCGCACAGGCCAGACATTCCAGCGTGCTGTTGTAACCCGACCAGCCGATGCTATCGAGAAACACGTCGCACAATGCAGCGACGCCCATGAAATCGGCTGTCGCCAGAGGCGAGAGCATAAGGACGTGCCGCGACATATCGAGTCCCTCGGCCGCGAAAGCGCGCCCCAGGCGACGCTGGAATCGCGCCGTGACTTCCATGCGGCCCGGCGCAGCGATGAAGACGAACTGGGCGTCGTCGACGCGGCGCGCGATGGCGGCGAAGACGCGGTCGAATTGCGGCAGATATTTCGGAAGGTGCTGACAACATAGGAACAACGTCGCATCCGCGCGCAACCCGAGCGCTTCGCGCCGCAGAACCGACGGCACGACCGGCGGCGGAACATAGGCAACACCGAGATTGGGCAAGCGCACCAATCGTTCCGTGTAATGCGCGTCGCCATCCTCGGGCTCCATCAGGGCGCTGCCGAGGTAATAGTCGATGGTCGGGAATCCGCTGGTCACGGGATGTCCCTGGCTGACGCACTGGATCGGCGCGAGCCGCAGTCCTGCGAGCTTGGGCACCATCTGATCCATCCCGATCTCGGGAAAGATCAGAACGTGCGGCGCGTCGGCGCGGATGGTTTCGCACCAGCGCTCCATGGGCAACGGCCCTTGCGCGAAGCGGTCGAAGGAACGCCGGACCCGTGAGGTCTCGCCGTCCTGGTAGCTGCCGGTGTGGTACCCGAAGAGGCGAAACCGGCGGCGATCGAGCAGCGCCACCCAACCCCAAATTGGCACTTTCAGCACCGAATGGCCGATGAAATGACCCGAAACGATGCCGATGCGGATCGGCTCGTCGGGCTTGGGTGCCGCCACTTTCGGCGCGCTCGCCCATTGCGGGTAGGCGGCCGCCATGATCCCGGCCACCATCGTGCCGTAGAGCGCTTGCAGATCGCGGTCGTTGCGGCCCTGATAGGCGAGAAAAAACGGCTGCGCGGTGCCGACCACCTGGGCATCTCGGATGGCATCGGCACGACCTTCAGGCGCAACGCGCCGGTTGGCGAAAAAGCGCGCCAGGGATTCGAGCTTCGTCGTGTAGCGCTCGCGGCTGAGGTTCAGTTCGGCTTCGTCGTCGCAGACAATCGGCAGTTCCGCCATTGTCGCGCCAAGTTGCAGCGCCGGATCGTCCGGAAACAGCGCCAGCGCCCTTTGATAGCCGGCCAGCGCCTGATCGCGGTAGCCATTGTACGACAGGATCTCGCCGAGCTGGAGATGCGCCTCGATCTGCCGCGGCTGGAGCTCGATCGCGCGGCGCAGGAAACGCAATCCCTCCTGCACCCGCGCGCCGGAGGTGCGGCACAGGCAGACACCGAGGCGAAATAAGATGGTGCCGTCATTCGGCGCGAGCGCGAGCGCGGCACGCAGGCTCGCGATTGCCTCTTCGTGGCGCCCGCTGTCGTACAGCATGGTGCCGAGCGCGTCATGCGCGGCCACGAGCTTCGGATCGAGTCGCGCCGCTCGCTCGGCGAGCGCGATGGCCGGCGCTGAATCGCCGCGCCTCCAGAACGCCAAGCCAAGCTCGACATGCGCCATGGCGTGGCCGGGAACCAGCGCGATAACACGGCGGAAGCAATCCATGGCATTGTCGAGCCGTTGCGGTCCGGAGGCGATGAGTGCGGCGCCGAGGCGATAATTCAGAGCCCAATTGTTGGGATCCATCGCACGCGCGGCCTCGAGCTCGGCGATGCCTTCGCTCAACAGGCCCTGGCGGTACAGCGCGTCACCAAGAAGTCCGCGCGCGGACACGAGCTCTGGATCGAGCCCGACGGCGGCACGCAGATGCTCGATGGCATTGCGCTTGTCGCCGCGAAGACCAAGGGCTCTTCCGAGATCCTCATAAGCGCGGGCATCGCCGGGGTCGTGCGCAATAGCGCGGCGATAGCACGCCTCCGCTTCCTCAAGGGCACCGGCGGATTGCAGTACGCCTCCAAGCTTGCGCTGAGCGGTCGGGTAGTCCGGGCGCTTCTTCAGCACCTCCCGATAGAGTGCAATCGCCTGCTCGAAATTGCCGCTGGTGGCGAAGGCCTCGGCGCGCCCGAATAGGGCGGCGAGGTCCTGGCTTTCACCGCCGGATGTGCCGTCGCTGAGCTTCATGACGGATGAGGGAGCGTCGATAATGATACGGTGTCAAGCTCGGCGTCTGTTTGCGCCGGTCATGCGTCATGGGGCTCGGCGACGCCATTGTTCGAGCGCGAACATTGATGCAATGATCGCATGCCGCCGAGATGGGACGAGCCACATGTCCGCAACACTTCGCCTCATTCGCTTCGTCGCTCTTTGTGCTGTTCTCACCGCGTTCACCGGCGCCGCGGACGCCGCCGAGATCAAGATGATCGCCTCGAACGCGGTGAAAGAGGCCTATTTGCAGCTCGTTCCGCAATTCGAGAAAGCAAGCGGGCACAAGGTCCGGATCGATTGGGTCGGCACCGATGATGTGGTCAGGCGAATCGGCGGCGGCGAAATTGCCGACGTCGTAATCGCGCCGTCCTTCACGATCGACGACTTGATCAAGCAAGGCAGGCTCGCGGAAGGAAGCCGCGTCGACGTCGCAAAATCCATCATCGGGGTTGCGCTCCGACCCGGCGCGCCGAAACCCGATCTTTCCTCGGGCGAAGGCCTCAAACAATCGCTGCTCAAAGCGAAGTCCATCATCATCTCAGGTGGGCCGAGCGGCACGTATCTCGCGGGCCTGTTCCAGAAGATGGGTATCGCCGATGCGATCAAGGGCAAGACACGCCGGCTTGGTCCTGGAGCATCACCCGGCGAAGCGGTGGCGCGCGGTGAAGGCGACATCGGATTCACCCAGGTGAGCGAGCTCTTGGCCGTGAAAGGCATCGATTATCTGGGGCCGCTTCCGGCCGATGTCCAGCAAGTAACGATTTTCTCCGCCGGGCTTCACAAGAGCGCGCGAGAGCCCGACGCGGCGAAAGAGATCCTGAAGTTTCTCACCGCGCCGGCGACGATTTCCGTGCTCAAGAAGACAGGCTTGGAACCAGGCTGAGCTGTTTAAATCGCGCTACGCAGAATCGTCGGCCGCGGGATGACTGAAATTCAGCTCGTCGGCGGGCGGTTGCTCGTGGTCTTGGTCGGTGGCGGTGGAGGCGGCGCAGAGTTCGCGGCTGCACCAGCCGGGCTCATCCGGACGACCACGTCGGATCGATACTTATGGGTCGAACCGGTGGCCCAATCGAGGCTGAAGCCAAGAAGTCCGCCGATTACGAAGTTGCCCCAAAACCAAGGCTCAATACCGGCGGCCTCGGCAAAATATCCGTCTTGGAATCCGGCCTTCATGCAACGAATTTGCACATCGGTCTTGCTTTTCAGCACCTGGACTTTGCCGGGCGTCGTCACCATCCACATGCCCCTTACATTTTGAAGCGAACAACTTGCACCATCCGCCATAGGAGTCGTGACGGTGATCTCTTGGTGCATCTGAGTCGTGAAAGTTGCGCAGCCTGACAATGCCACACTGACGGCGGCGAAAGTTGCCGCGAATGCGACGCGATAGGTGATGGTCATAGGGTTCCCCCGTTGGATTTCGGTTTGCGCAGAACGCAAGCAGGGGAAATCCGAAATCAAAAGCGAAATGAACGCGCCGGGACGCAAAGTTGTGCGTCGGCACAAGCGCGCCACGGCGTTCACCCAGAATCGCTGACCCCTGCAACGCCCCGGTCGCCACAGTTCCCCTCGACGGGGCGGCGGGTTACTTACAGTTTAGATTGAAAATCGGCTCTAACCAAGAATTGTATGCGAGCGGGCGCACCCACCGGCTGCGTTTGGTCAGCGCAACGGCGATTATCAGCCTCCGGGGAGGTCGGCGGGGCCGGTGGTCAAGTCAAATTGGCGCTTTCGTTCATCGGAGCGGGTTTGAAGCTCACCGCGGCCTGCTGAGCAAGCGCGAGATCGCCCGGAGCAAGCTGGGTGGCGAGCGCCGCGACGCGGGAATCAGCTTCCTTGTCGCCCGCTTTCGCGGCAATGGCGTACCATTTGTAGGCGTCGGTCAGACTCTGCGGCACGCCGGCGCCGCGCTCATAGAGCACGGCGAGATTGAATTGCGAATCGACGAAGCCGAGCTCGGCGGCGTTCTTGAACCAGCGCGCAGCCTCGGCGAAGTCCTTTTCCGCGCCCCAGCCTTGGAAATGCGCGACTGCGAAACTGTGCATGGCGCGGCGATTGCCTTGCTTGGCGGCGGCTTCGTACCAATGGTTGGCCTGGAACGCATCCGCCGGCACGCCGTGACCGCGCGCATAGAGCGTGCCCAGCCAATATTCCGCCGTGGGTTCACCCTTATACGCGGAGCGCATCAGCCAGCGGGCGGCTTCGGCTTCGTTCACATCGACGCCGTCGCCGGCGAGGTATTTGAGACCGAGGTCACGCTCGGCCTTGACGTCGCCGGCGGTGGCCATTTCGGTCAGCTTGTCCAGCGGCTGGGTAGTCGGAAGTTGAGCCGGCGTCGGATTGGCCGGCGGTATCGCGGTAACCTGCGGCGGCGGACTGAGCGGCGCGGCCGCTTGAGCAACCGTCTTGGGCGGTGCCGGCGGAGCGGCAGCCGGCATTGCGGTCACGACGTGCTGATTGAGCACCATCACGGCCGTTGCCAAGATCACCATCGTCGCCATGCAGGAAGCAACGAGGAAGCGGGTGCGACTGTTGCCTTTGCCTGAGCGCGGTTGACGCGTTTCGCGTTCACCGCTGGGACTGGCTGTCTTCGCGGCGCGGCGAGCGGATGCAAGATAGGATTCCATCGCGGCAGCGGAAGGTTCACGATGATCTTTGCCCGCAGGCATGGCGTCGGTCATGACGGGAGGAAGCTCCGCGGATCCCGAGGCGAACGCCATCGGCGGGAACTCCGGCATCGGAGGAGCTGGAGCGACAGTCGCCGGTTCGGATGCCTGCGGCACACCGTCGTCGGGTTGACTTGCGCGGCTAGAAGCTGCGAGCGCAGTGCGCAGTTCGGCAAGCATATTGGTTTGATGATGTTCGGAGCTCTCGAGCCGCTGACGCAGCGTGTTCACGCTTTGCTCGACCCAGGAGACCACACCGCTGCGCTCGCGCAGCGATTTTTCGTGACGCTCGACGATGTCGGCAAAGGCGGTTTCCAACGTCTGTAGGCGCTGTTCCAAATTCGTGATGGCTCCGGCAGCGCCGGCATTTCCCGTATCCTCGCTCGAGGAATCGTCGCGCATGGTGCGCGTCAGCGTGGCAAGATCGTCAGCGGCAATGCCCGACTTTAGGCGCCGTTCCAGATTCTTGATGGCGCCGGCAGCGCGAGCAATTCCCATATCCTCGCTCGAGGACTCGTCGCCCATGGTGCGCGCCAGCGCGGCAAGATCGTCAGCAGCAATGGCGGTGACGATCTCCTGCGTGTCCTGAAAATGACTGATCAACTCTTCAAGCGTCATGTCCGCTTCCGCGGCTACGCTCGGGAGCGTCATTTGGGCCGCTCCGTCGCGCGCCAGCACGCGGCGCGCCGCCGAAAGAATCATCAACCGCGTGTCCCGCGGATCTTCTTGAAATTTCGGAGTCGAAGGTGCTGTCATGGTGCGTCCCGCGCTACGGCCCTCTTCTGTCGAATGAACAAAGCGACAGTTCGTCAAGCTCATATGTAAATCGGGAGGCCTAATTTTCCCTTAAAACAACCGCGGAAGCTTCGTAAGCCCAAGTGTTGCGCGGAATTTAAGGTGGCGACGAGGTAAACGCGTCGAGCACGATTCTAAGAGGAGCTTCGGGAAGTCCGCCGAGATGAGAACTGTAGGCGGCAAGATTGGCTTGCGCTGCCGTCTCGCGCGATGCCGCTATCGTTCCGAGCCCCGTCGCTTGAGATTCGAGTTGCCCCTGTTCGAGCCGTTCGGCTTCCAGCTCGACGCGCTTGACCATGTTGCGCAGGCCTTCGCTCGAGTCTTTGGGTATCTCGCCGATACCGTCCTTGAGGCGCCGCCGCAGATCGCGCAACGGCATGACCACTTGCGCGCGCCAGGACGCGATGCGGCCGTCCAGACGGGCGATCTCGTCTTTCGTCACGGCGCTCTTTTGTTCGGCTAAAAAGAGCAGGAAGAGCATGAGATTCAGGTCCGCGCCGGCTTTGTCCTGCAGCTCGAGACAAGCGGGCGCCACCTCGGGCAGCGCATAAAAACGCAGCGAGAAACGCCAGAAGGCAGATTCGCGAGAGAATTTTTCGGGCGCGGCGCCAGTCATCCCGCGGATCATATTCGATTCTTACATATCGGCTACGCGGAGAATGCTTTAACCGGCGCGCTTGAAGTATTGCACCGCGCGCTCGTGCTTTTCCGCGACCGCTTTGGAATTGAACGTGCCGAGATTTCGCCGTTTGCCGGTTTTGGGGTTGATTTTCCGCGAATAGAGGCGGTAGCGGCCGTCCTTGAGCTTCCGGATCATTTTCTCCTCCGCAATCCTGGCCCCGCGGAAGAAATGAACGAGGAAGTCTTCGGTTCCGAATCTCTATTGCTTCAGCTCGAGCTCGGAGATCATCGCCTTCAGGAAGCGCGCGGCTTCCACGCCGGTGGCGACGCGATGATCGAAGGTGAGCGAAAGCGGCAGTGTCCGGCGCACCGCGGGCCGTCCCTCCGCGACCACGATTCGCGGCTCGATGTTTCCGGCCCCGACGATTGCGACTTGCGGCGGCACGACGACGAGATTGGCCGAACGGCCGACGCCGAAGACGCCGTAATTCGACAGCGTGATGGTGGCGCCGCGCATTTCCTCGAGCGGGATCGAGCGCGCCTGCACGTCCTTCTTGAGGGTGTTCAGGCCGTCGCGCAAATCGGCGTCGTCGCGATTGCCCACGTCGCGCATGACCGCCACGAACAATCCGTCGTCGGTGGAAATCGCGATTCCGAGATCGACGTCCTTGACCATTCGCAACGTCATGTCCTGGGCGTTGAACCAGGCGTTCAGCACGGGCGAAGCCTTGCAGCCGGCAACGATGGCGCGAATGAGCCTGACCGTGGGATCGCCGCTTTCGATCCAGGATTCGACGTCGGCTTCATCGTGAATCGACGCAGGCACGATTTCAGCATGGGATTGCTGCATCTTGTGCGCCATCGCCCGGCGCACGCCGTGCAGCGGTTCGGGCGGACCGACCGCGGACATGGCATGGGCGTGACGTTTCACGTCGTCGGCCGTGATCTGTCCGTCGGGTCCTGTTGAATCGACGGCGATGAGGTCGACGCCGAGCTTGCGCGCCAGCGCGCGCACCGCGGGTATGGCCTTGACGCGCGCGCCGCCGACACGCTCGCGGTCGGGCGCTTGCCCGACGGCGGCATCGGGCGGCGGCATCACGCCGACGACCGTGCCTCTATCCACCTGGCTTATGCCGTCATCGAATTCCGCGAGCTTGTGGCCAATCGGAACGATGTCGCCCGGCTTGCCATGCAAGGCGACGAGCCTGCCGGAATAGGGCGAGGGCACTTCGACAACGGCTTTATCGGTTTCGACCGAAACCAAAGGTTGGTCGGCGACGACGTTGTCGCCTTCGGAAACATGCCAATTGACGATCTCGACTTCGCTCAAGCCTTCGCCGAGATCGGGCAGATTGAAGGTCTTCATGAGAAGGACACGGCGCGCCGCGCCGCCTCCAGAATTTGCTTCTCGCTCGGCATGTAAGCTTTCTCCAGCCGCGGCAACGGCACGACCGTGTCGGGCGCGGTGACGCGTTCGAGCGGCGCCTGCAACGACAAAAGGCCGCGCTCGGCGACGCCGGCTGCGATCTCCGCGCCCGGACCCAAATTCCTCGGCGCCTCGTGAATGATAACCAGGCGCCCGGTCTTGTCCACCGAGGTGAGGATGGTGCCGAGATCGAGCGGGCTGATGGTCGCGACATCGATGATTTCGGCGGAAATACCTTCCCCGGCCAACTGCTGCGCGGCGGCGAGCGTTTCCTTGACCGCGGGGCCCCAGGTCACGAGCGTGACGTCCTTTCCTTCGCGCAGCACGTAGCACGTGTCGAGCGGCAGGCCTTGTCCGCTATCGTTCACCTCTTCCTTCTGCGCGCGATACAGCCTCGTCGGTTCGAGAAAGATCACCGGGTCGGGATCGGCGATCGCGGAAAGCAGCAATCCGTACGCGCGCGAGGGCGACGACGGAATGACGACACGCAATCCTGGAATATGCGCGAACAAGGTTTCGGTGCTTTCGGAGTGATGCTCCGGCGCATGAATCCCGGCCCCCAGCGGCGCGCGGAACACCAGCGGACATGAGAGACGTCCGCGCGTGCGGTTGCGCAAGCGGCTGGCGTGATTGATCAGCTGATCGAGGGCGGGGTACATGAAGCCCATGAACTGAAATTCGGCGACCGGGCGGAAGCCCTGCGCCGCCAGGCCGATCGACATTCCGGCGATGACGGTTTCGGCCAAGGGCGTATCCATCACTCGCTTCTCGCCGAAGCGCTCGAGCAGGCCATCGGTGGCGCGGAACACGCCGCCGTTCTTGGCGACGTCTTCGCCGAACACGATCACGCGCGGATCGTCCTCGAGCGCGCGGGCGAGCGCCATGGTGATTGCGCCGACCATGGTGACTTCAGCCATGGTCAGCCATCCGCGAGTTTCTTGCGCTGCCAGGCGAGCGCAGGCGGAAGCGTCTCGAACAAATGGTCGAACATGGTTTCCGGGCGAGGCGGCACAATCGCGGAATATTCGACGACGGCGGCTTCGACCTTATCCTTGCACTCGGCGATGAGTTTTTCTTCGTCCTCTTTCGACCACCAGCCTTGATTGCCCAGATAGGCGCGCAGCCGCGCCAGCGGATCGTTCTTCCATGCCGCGCTGATCTCTTCGGGACGGCGATAACGTGAGGCGTCGTCGGCCGTTGTATGATCGCCCATGCGGTAGGTGAAAGCCTCGATGACCGAGGGACCGCCGCCATTACGCGCACGATGCATCGCTTCGCCGACGACTTGACGCACCGCGACGATGTCGTTGCCATCGATCTGAACGCCGGGAATGCCGGCCGCGATGGCCTTTTGGGCCAGCGTCGTTGTTGCGGTCTGTTTTTCCACCGGCAGTGAAATCGCCCAATGATTGTTGATCACGATGAAGACCGCGGGAAGCTGCCAGACGCCGGCGAGATTGATGGATTCGTAGAAATCTCCCTTCGAGCTCGCGCCGTCGCCAAGCGCGCACACCGCAACGCGGGGCTCGCCGCGAAGCTTGAACGCGGTCGCCGCTCCGACGGCGTGGGGAGCTTGGCTTGCAATCGGGACCGCGACGGGAAAATCCTCGCGCGGGCCGGCATAATTGCAGCCACGCTCGTCACCGCCCCAATATTGCAGCAGCTCGGTCAAGGTAACGCCGCGCGAGATTTGCGCCGCCTGCTCGCGATAGGTGATGAACATGACGTCCTTGTCGGTCATCACGCTGGCATAGCCGACGCCGATTGCTTCCTGGCCCAGGCAAGAGGGATAGGTTCCAATCTGGCCTGTACGCTGGAGCGCGACCGCCTTGTAGTCGAAGGTGCGCACGAGCGTCATTCCGCGATAAAGCGACTTCATGATGTCGGGATCTTTGGCGAAGTCGGGCGCCTCGCCGACCAGTTGCCCCTTCGGATCGAGATAATGCCGGTAATGGACACAGAATTTCGCGACGACGGAGTCGGTTTGGCCGCGCGCATCGCCCCCCGGCGCGAGCGCCGCGCGCGGTCCATCACCCTTGGGCGCGGCCATGCTGTTCTCCATCGCGAATTTTAAGGATCCTAACCTCGACTGGAACTCAGGCTTTTATGTGGGGTATGGTTTGCAGCGAAACAACTGAAATAACGAGCCTTAAGCCGGATACTGATGAGCAGCCTCCGGCAAAACTTCCTTGCGTGCATGGCGGCGGGAACAACATTTTTAGCATGCGGAAGGTTCCACCGTGCAGCATTGATTTAAGCCGAAGGCGCAGCGCTGCGGGAGAGCGCGATGTTGGCCCTAGAGACGGGATTGCGTCCAAGATGGTCCGAGATAAACCGGCCCACTTTGACCAGGGCGTCCAGGTCGACGCCGGTCTCCACGCCCAAGCCATCGAGCATATAGAGCACATCCTCCGTGGCGAGATTTCCCGTAGCGCCGGGCGCATAGGGGCAGCCGCCCAATCCCGCGACCGAGGCATCGACGACCGCGATGCCCAATTCCAGCGCGGTGAGCACATTGGCCAACGCCTGGCCATAGGTGTCATGGAAATGCACCGCCAATTGGTCTTTGGGAACCCGCGCGGCGACCGTTTCGATCAGGCGTTGGACTTCACTCGGTGTGCCCTTGCCGATGGTGTCCCCGAGCGAGACTTCGTAACAGCCCATCTCAAGAAACCGCGCCGCGATTTCGGCGGCTGTGTCCGGTTCGATCGCTCCCTCATAGGGGCACCACAGCACGCAGGAAATATAGCCGCGCACTTTGATCGCACGGGCGCGCGCGGCGGCGCAGACCTCTTCGTAGCGTTCGAGGCTCTCGGCAATCGAGCAGTTGATGTTCTTCTTGGAAAACGTTTCCGAGGCGGCGGCGAAGATTGCGATCGTATCGGCGTAAGCGGCGCGCGCGGCCTCGTAGCCTTTCAAATTGGGCACCAGCACGGGGTAGGACACACCAGGCACGCGAGCGATGCGCGCAAGGACTTCGGCGGTGTCGGCCATCTGCGGCACCCATTTGGCCGAGACGAAACTGCCCGCTTCGATCACTTTTAAACCGGTTGCGCCCAAGCGATCGATCAGCTGCACTTTGATGTCGGTCGGAACGATCGCCTGCTCGTTCTGAAGGCCATCGCGCGGGCCGACCTCGACAAGCTTGACGGATTTGGGAAGATGCATTTGCGCCATCACATGCGGAAGACGCCGAAACTCGTGGGCGGAACAGGCGCGTGCGCCGCGACCTGTAGGCAACGGCCCAGCACGTCGCGCGTAGCGGCCGGCGCAATCACGCCGTCGTCCCACAGCCGCGCGCTGGCATAATAGGGATGACCCTGCGTCGCATATTGCTGTCGGATCGCATCGGCGCGCTTCCAATCCTGCTCGTCGGCCGGCGCCTCGCTTTTGCCTGCAGCCTCCTTCTTGATGCGCGAAAGCACTTGTGCTGCCTGCTCTCCGCCCATCACGGAGATACGCGCGTTCGGCCACATGAAAAGGAAGCGTCCGCCATAAGCGCGACCGGCCATGGCGTAATTCCCCGCCCCGAAGCTGCCGCCGATGATCACGGTGAATTTCGGCACTTCGGCACACGCCACCGCCATCACCATCTTGGCGCCGTGCTTGGCGATGCCTTCGGCCTCCGCCTTGCGCCCGACCATGAAGCCGCCGGTGTTCTGCAGAAAGATGAGCGGAATACTTCGCTGGCAGCAAAGCTCGATGAAATGCGTGCCCTTGAGCGCGGCTTCCGAAAGAAGAATGCCGTTGTTGGCTAGGATGCCGACCTCGAAGCCGTGAATGCGGGCGAAGCCGCAGACGAGCGTGGTGCCGTAGGCGGACTTGAACTCGTCGAATTCGCTCGCGTCGATGATGCGGGCGATGATCTCGCGCACTTCGAAAAGCCGGCGCAGATCGCTCGGCACGATGCCGTGCAGCTCCTTTGGATCGTAAAGCGGTGGTTTGCCCCCGACGCCGACAAGCGAGCTTTGCCGCTTGAGATTGAAATTGCCGACGCACCGGCGAACCATCTCGATGGCCTCTGAATCGTCCTTGGCGACGTAATCCACCACGCCGGAGAGCCGCCCGTGAGTGTCGGCGCCGCCGAGATCTTCGGCGCTGACGACTTCGCCTGTCGCGGCCTTGACCAGCGGCGGACCGGCAAGAAAAATCGTGCCTTGGCCGCGGACGATAATGGCCTCGTCGGACATTGCGGGAATGTAGGCGCCGCCGGCCGTGCATGAGCCCATCACCGCCGCGACCTGGGGAATGCGTGCGGCCGACATGCGCGCTTGATTGTAGAAAATCCGGCCGAAGTGATCGCGGCCGGGAAACACCTGATCCTGCATAGGCAGAAACGCACCACCCGAATCGACGAGATAGATGCAGGGCAAGCGATTTTCCGCCGCGATCTCCTGCGCGCGCAGATGCTTTTCGACGGTCAGCGGAAAATAGGTGCCGCCTTTCACCGTCGCGTCATTGGCGATGATGACGCAGTCCTGACCCAACACGGCGCCGATGCCGGTGATCAGTCCGGCCGCCGGCACGGGCTCGTCGTAAACCCGATAAGCGGCAAGCGGAGAGATTTCGAAGAAGCTCGTTCCCTTGTCCAACAGCGCTTCGACCCGCGCGCGCGGCAGCATCTTGCTGCGTTCGGTATGGCGTTTGCGCGAGGCCTCGTCGCCGCCGAGCCGGATTTCAGCGAGAAGCTTTTCGAGGTCGGCGACGGCTTGATTCATCGCTTCGGAATTCTGAGCAAATTCCTTGGCCGACCGGTCGAGCCGGCTCGCGAGCACCGTCATACGATGCGCTCCACGGCCATCGCGGTGGCTTCGCCGCCGCCGATGCAGAGACTGGCGACTCCGCGCTTCAAGCCGCGTGTCTCGAGCGCGTTCAGCAGCGTGACAATGATGCGTGCTCCCGACGCGCCGATGGGATGACCGAGCGCACAGGCTCCGCCGTGGACATTGACCTTGTCATGAGGAAGGGCGAGATCGCGCATGGCCACAAGCGTCACCACGGCGAAGGCTTCGTTGATCTCGTAAAGATCGACATCGTCAGGACTCCAGCCGACGCGTTCAAGCAGCTTCGTGATCGCGCCCACGGGAGCGGTGGTGAACCAGGCGGGCTCCTGTGCATGCGTCGCATGCCCGACAATACGGGCAAGCGGGCGGATAGCCCGGGCGTCTGCCGCTCTTTCGCTCATCAGAACAAGGGCCGCCGCACCATCGGAGATGGAACTGGAGTTTGCCGCCGTAACCGTGCCGCCTTCGCGAAACGCCGGCTTGAGTTTGGGGATTTTAATAGGGTCGGCGCGCGTCGGACCCTCGTCGCGATCGACGAGCTCGCCGTCAACGCAAAGCGGGACGATTTCGCGCGTGAAGATTCCTTCTTCGGCGGCATGCGTTGCGCGCGATAGCGAGGCCAACGCGAATTCGTCCTGCGCGGTCCGGGTGAATTGATATTTCTCCGCGGTGTCCTCGGCGAATGTCCCCATCAGCGCGCCGTCATAGGCGTTCTGAAGTCCGTCGAGGAACATGTGATCGTAGATCTCGCTATGGCCCATGCGGTAGCCGCCGCGCGCTTTGCTGAGAAGGTAGGGCGCCTTCGACATGCTCTCCATGCCTCCCGCGACGACGACGCTCGCGGATCCTGCCAAGATCGCGTCGTGTCCGAGGATCGCGGCCTTCATGCCCGAGCCGCAAACTTTGTTGACCGTCGTACATGGGGTCGCGTGCGGCATATCGGCGCCAAGCGCGGCTTGGCGTGCGGGTGCTTGGCCAAGACCCGCGGGCAAAACGTTGCCCATGAAGACCTCGTCGGCGAATTCGGATTTCAAGCCGGCGCGCTCGAGCGCTGCGCGGATCGCAGCCGAACCCAATTGAGGCGCGGAAAAACTCTTGAGTTTTCCCTGAAAGCTGCCGAGCGGCGTGCGTGCCGCCCCGGCGATGACAACACGATCGGTGGATGACATGTGTGTGCTCTATTCTTTTCCTTCGAAGAGCTCGCGGCCGATCAGCATGCGGCGAATCTCGGACGTGCCGGCGCCGATCTCGTAAAGCTTTGCGTCACGCAGCAACCGTCCAGGCGCCATCTCGTTCATGTAGCCCATGCCGCCCAAGGCCTGGATCGCCTGCCCCGCCATCCAGGTCGCGCGTTCAGCCGCGTAGAGGATCACACCAGCCGCGTCCTTGCGCGCGACCGTGCCCTTATCGCAAGCGCGCGCAACCGCGTAGACATAGGCGCGGCAGGCGTTCAGCGTGGTGTCCATGTCCGCGATCTTGCCCTGCATCAGCTCGAACTCGCCGATCGCTTGGCCGAATTGCTTGCGCTGGCGTACATAGGGCAGCACGACGTCCATGCAGGCTTGCATGATGCCCACGGGACCCGCCGACAGCACCAGGCGTTCGTAATCCAGCCCCGACATCAGGACGTGAACGCCATCGTTGAGCTGGCCGAGCACGTTCGCCGCCGGAACTTCGCAATTGTCGAAGATCAGCTCCGAGGTGTCGGAGCCGCGCATGCCCAATTTGTCGAGCTTCTGCGCCGTGGAAAATCCTTTGAAATTTTTCTCGATCAGAAACGTGGTGAGGCTTTTGCGGTCATCAGCCGCTCCGGTCTTGGCGTAGACGATGAGGATGTCGGCGACGGGTCCGTTGGTGATCCACATCTTGGTTCCATTGAGGACGTACTTGTCGCCTTTTTTCTCTGCCCTCGTGCGCATACCGAGCACGTCTGAACCCGCTCCCGCTTCGCTCATGGCAAGCGCGCCGACCCATTCGCCGGAAATCAGTTTTGGAAGATATTTACGCTTCTGCTCCTCGGTGCCGAAGCGGTTGATCTGATTGACGCAGAGATTGGCTTGCACGCCGTAAGAGAGACCGACGGACGCCGAGGCGCGGCTGACCTCTTCCATGGCGACAACCTGCTCGACGAAGCCCATGGCCGAGCCGCCATAGGCTTCCGGGACGGTGATGCCAAAGAGGCCGAGCTCCCCGAGCTTGGGCCAAAGGTCGCGCGGGAACTTGTTCTCCCGGTCGATCGCTTCGGCACGCGGGGCAATCTCGGCCGACGCAAAAGCGAGCACCGATTGGCGCAGCAGATCGGCGGTTTCACCCAAGTCAAAATCCAAGGCTTTTTCTCCAGGGCCCAGCGGCAGTTTACGCGCAAAAGAGCGTGCGGCCGTACCCCTATATGTAGTGCGGAATCGGCCTGGATGAAGCTGCGGAACAACTGTTGCAGACTACGAACTCGTTTTTGGCGCACCGTTAAGCGGTTGATATACCCAGGACCTTTCCAGTGTCCTTGCAATCATGGAGTTCCGCTCCATGATTGCAAGGAACGGTTCTGCCGGCGCTCCGATCGGGTAGATTGGCAGGCGCTTGGCATTTGGGCGGAGTCCTTCTTGCACGATTTCATGGTTTGGCTGGAAGCATCCGCGCTGGGTCATGCCATGCGCGACACCGGCGTCTGGACCTATGCGGTCATCAACTTAACGCACATCTTCGGCATCGCCTCGCTGTTCGGTGCGATTGCCATTCTCGATCTGCGCCTTCTAGGCGTGTGGCGGCAGATTCCACTCGTCGCGCTGGCGCGGCCCGCGACCATCGTCGCAGGGTGCGGCTTCGCGGTTGCAGCCACGACAGGCCCGGGACTGCTGGCGACGAAGGCAACCGAATATCTCGGCAATCCTTTTCTGCCGATCAAGCTCGCGGCGATTGCGCTCGCGTTGCTCAATATCGCCGTCGTCCACCGCCTGCCGGCGTGGAAAGAACGCGCCAATCCCGACATGACTGAGCGCCACAAGAGGCAGTTGGCGATCGCCGGCGGGACATCGCTCATCTGCTGGGTCGCCGCGATCTCGGCCGGGCGCATGATTGCGTACTGGTAACGCCCAAGTCACAGGCCCGAACTAGAGACAGCAGAAGCGTTTTGTGCCAAAATTGCAGCAGCTGAAGACCATGAGAGGTAAATCGATGCGCTTCCTCAGGCTTATTCCCGCGGTGGTGGTCCTGCTCTTTACCGGTGCCGCCTATTCCCAAGAATGGTCCGAATACGTCAATCGCGAGAACTTTTTCACCGTCAATTTCCCCGGTGAGCCGACGATGACCCAAGGGCCGTATAAGACGGCGAAGGGCACCAATCTGCAGGCGCGCGTGTTCATCGCCAATGCGGACGCGAAGTCGATCCTTGCCGGCAAATATTCCATGACGGTGGTCGATTACAGTTCAGCGCCCGGAGAATTGGCAACCGCGCTCGAGGAAGCCGCGGCCGCCGCCCGAATGAAGGGCACGCCGAAATACGACGCTGGCGGCATGATCGACAACATCAAGAGTTGGCGCATGACCGTCGAAACGCCGACAAACCGCCGGATTCTCACCGAGATCCTGGCCCACGGTAACCGCCTCTATATCGTGGAAGCGGACACGCCCACCAATGTGCCGCCGCCGGCGCAGTTCCAAGCTTCGGTGCAGATCCTCGATGAAAACGGCGTGCGCATTCGCTACAGGTCGGTCGGAAGCACCGAGCGCGTGAGGTAGTTCAGCAATCGCCGAAAGCGTGGGGAGTGCCGGTTTGGAGCCGCGCTCCCCCTTGCTTTGTGCAGCCGGCAAATCCGTCAAGCGCACGTTTCTTGGAACCCGGCTTGAGGGAGGCGACAGTCTCTCGTGCAACCAGCTGCAAGCGTCGGCGTTACCGCCCTGAAGGCCTAGGGAGACCTTCGGGGAATGGCTAGAGATGCACGTCGCGACGGCGCCTTCGGCAGAGGGCTCAAACCCGATTTTCAACAGTACCGCTTCACGTTCCTAGGTTCCGACCGCGAGCAGATCGTGGCAGCGCTCGAACTGTTCATTGCTTCGGAAGACACCGCTTGCGCGCTGGCAAATGAGTTGTTGGCCAAGAGCGCGGCCAGTTTCGTCGAGGTGTGGGACAACGGGCGCCTGATTTTGAGCCTGAGCAGACCTCAGACGAGCCACGTCCAGGGCGGAATGGCGCGCGGCAAAGACGGCCCGCAAGACTCTTAGCTAACCGATCGGCGCGCGGCGCGTTGGTCGAGGGCG
>WNFT01000941.1_pt1 | contig 40578 bp, 41 predicted proteins | sample 5400191 | NCBI WGS metagenome assembly WNFT01 (sample SAMN13153359, study PRJNA577476) | soil metagenome | isolation source: 80 cm saprolite under Madrone tree | place: USA:California | collected 2016-06-14 | reverse complement strand
GCCTGCCTTCCAAGCAAGCCGCGCGACGCGCGCCACAAACAGCGCCGTAGCTAGCGCGGCTTGCTTGAAAGGCCCCCGGGGAGCCCGTTACTCCATCTGCGGGTGCATTGGGCACCCGGCATTCCCTGCGCCCTCTGATCCTCAGCGGGCAGGAATTCAACGCAAACCTCGCGCGAAACGTGCGGCGAGATCGCGAAACCATGTCTGCGAACGGCGCAGCCACTCGACGCAAGACGGGTTGCAATACGCCTCCTCAACTGGACGAAATGGCGTAGGATCGGGGGATCGGGCGGCGCAAGACCGCGGAAGTTTGGAGGAGACCTTGCCGGTTCGCTACTACGACTGGATTGCCCATTTTGGCCGCCGGACGCCGGACAAAACGGCGGTGGTCGACCTCGCCAGCGAACGGCGCTTCTCCTATGCGGAGTTCGATGCGCGCATTTCGCGTCTCGCCGCGCATCTGCGCGACCAGCTCAGGATCTCGCGTGGCGACCGCGTCGCGGTGCTGGCGCTGAACACATCAGATACGCTGGAGGTGCAGTTCGCCTGCGGACGGCTGGGCGCGGTTTTCCTGCCCCTGAACACCCGTCTCACCGTCCCCGAGCTTCAATACATCGTCGGCGATGCCGCGCCTTCGCTGATGATCCATGACTCGGAGCTTGCCGATATTGCGCTTGCCGTGGCCAAACTGTGCAAGGTCTCCTCGACGCTGCTGCTAGGGCCCGCTGGTTCCTACGAGACCGCGATCGCAGGCGCAAAACCGCTCGACAGAGCGGAAGCGGTGACGCTCGATGACATCTCGACCATCATGTACACCTCGGGCACCACCGGGCAGCCAAAGGGCGCGATCATCACCCACGGCATGACGTTCTGGAACTGCGTCAATCTCGGCGGTCCGGCCTACATCTCGCCGTCGTCGGTGTTTTTGACCGTGCTGCCGCTGTTCCACACCGGCGGACTCAATTGCTACACCAACCCGGTGCTGCATGCCGGCGGCACCGTGCTGATCATGCGCGCGTTCGATCCCGGCCTCGCGCTGCAATTGCTCAGCGATCCCGCGCGCCGCATCAACGTGTTTTTCGGCGTGCCATCGATCTATCAGTTCATGGCGCAGCATCCTTCTTTCGCCACTTCCGACTTCAGCCGTCTCGTGATCGGTGGCGTCGGCGGCGCGCCGATGCCGGTGCCGCTTCTGAAAGTGTGGGAGCAACGCGGCGTCGCCCTGCAGCAGGGTTATGGCATGACCGAGACCAGTCCCGCGGTGATGACGCTCGATCGCGAGGACGCCGCACGCAAGGCAGGCTCCTCCGGCAAGCCGGTGCTGCATACCGAAGTGCGGATCGTCCGGCCCGACGGCACCGACGCGGATGTCGGCGAGCTCGGCGAATTGTGGGTGAAGGGGCCGAACATCACGCCCGGCTACTGGAACAGGCCCGACGCCAACGCGTCCTCCTTCACCGACGGCTGGCTGCATACCGGCGATGCCGCGCGGATCGACGATGAAGGTTTTTACTACATCGTCGATCGGTGGAAGGACATGTACATTTCCGGCGGCGAAAACGTTTATCCGGCCGAAGTCGAGAACGTGCTGCATCAACTCACCGCGATTGCCGAAGCCGCGGTGATCGGCATTCCCAGCGAACAGTGGGGCGAGGTCGGCATGGCGATCATCGCCGTGAAGCCTGGCCACAGCATCACCGAAGCGGAGATTGACGCGCATTGCGAAGCCAATCTGGCCCGCTTCAAGCGGCCACGGGTGATAAAATTCGTCGAGGCCTTGCCGCGCAACGCCACCGGCAAGATCCACAAGCCGACCCTGCGCAAGAATTTCGGCGCACCCAATGCCATCGATCCGGGCAAGGCCGTCACGTAGCCGTGCGCCTCTCAAAACAATGCGAATGCGAAAAAGCCCGGTGCTATCCGGGCTTTCAATCCTTGCGATCCCCTGAGATGTTTCCCAACTAATCGACAAAGCCGAGCCAACCCGGACTGAGCCCCCAAAATGATGGATTCCCAGGTGCACTATCTGCCTCTGACGCCGGCGTTTTTCTCGATCCTGTTGGTGTTGCTGGCCGGGCTGATCATCCTGATTCAGCTTCGTATTCTCAGATATGCCTATATGAAGCTCGGCGTCGGCCCCGGTGCCGCGCTGTTTCTCTTGTTCGGCTCGCTGCTCGGCAGCTATTTCAATATTCCGATCACGGTCTTGCTCGGCAAGCCGGTCATGTCGGGGCAGATCATCGAGTTCTACGGCATGCAGTATGTCGTGCCTCAGGTCGTGTCGTGGCCCGGTACTGTTCTGGCCGTGAATGTCGGCGGCGCGGTGATTCCGACGTTGATGTCCGCCTATCTCGTGATCCGTTATCAACTCTGGCTCAAGGCAGCGATCGCCACCGCGGTGATCGCCTTTGTCATCCATTCGATGGCCACGCCGGTGCCGGGAGTTGGCATTGCCGTGCCGGTATTTGCGCCGGTGGTGATCACGGCAATCATTGCTTTCCTCCTTTCCCGCGAATATGCGGCGCCGCTTGCCTATATCGGCGGCTCGATGGGAACGCTGATCGGCGCCGATCTTCTCAATCTGGACAAGATCACCAATCTCGGCGCGCCGGTCGCCTCGATCGGCGGTGCCGGGACCTTCGACGGCATCTTCCTTACCGGCATTCTCGCCGTCCTGCTCGCCGGTATCGCCTCGCCATCGCGTCCGCGACCGGCCTGGTAGTTGCGAATGCCATAACGATGATTCCCTGCAACGCTTGCGTTATAGAATGAGCCCATGAACCCGCGCCTGATTCTCTTTCCCCTGCTGTTGTCCGCCATCGTCACCAGTGGCACCGCGCTGGCGCAGGACAAGGGCAGCGTCGATGCAAAGCCGTTGCCGCCGCTGGCCAACCCCAACGATCCGAAACTCGGCGCCAAGGAGTTGTTCGGGCGCAAGGTCCTGCCCGCGGCGATGCCGACGCATGTGGTCGGCTTCTATGCCAAGGGCTGCATTGCCGGTGCGGAATCGCTGCCAATCAATGGCGAGACCTGGCAGGTGATGCGGTTGTCGCGCAATCGCTACTGGGGGCATCCCAACCTGATCGCGCTGCTCAAGCGACTGGCGGACAAGGCGCACAAGGATGCGGGCTGGCCGGGAATACTGGTTGGCGACATGTCGCAGCCGCGCGGCGGCCCGATGTTGACCGGGCACGCCAGCCATCAGGTAGGACTTGATGCCGATATCTGGCTGACGCCGATGCCGGACCGGCGATTGTCGCGCGAGGAGCGGGAGGAAACGTCCGCGGTCATGATGGTGCGCGCCGACCGGCTCGATATCGATCCGAGCGCCTGGACGCCGAGCCATCTCGCGGTGATCCGCGCGGCGGCGCAGGAACCGAGCGTGCAACGCATCTTCGTCAATGCCGCGATCAAGAAGGCGCTGTGCCGCGAAGCCAAGGGCGACCGCGGCTGGCTCCATAACGTGCGGCCGATGTACGGCCACGACTACCACTTCCATATCCGCATCAAATGTCCGCCCGGCGCCGGCGGATGCGAGAGCCAGCCTGAACCACCGGCGGGCGAAGGCTGCAAGCCTGCCGATCTGGCCTATTGGTTCAAGGATACCATTATCCACCCGAAGCCGCCGAAAGAGCCGCCAAAGCCGAAACCGCCGATGACGCTGGCGCAATTGCCCGCCGCCTGCCGCCAGGTGCTGGCCGCTCCGGACGCCAGGCAGTAGCCACCGATACGGCGAGGTTGATTTCATTCGGCATGGATATACGCTAATGCCTCCCGCAATTCGCTGAGAACCATCATGCGCATCAGTGCACGCAACCAGATCAAAGGCACCGTCATCGACGTCAAGAAAGGCGCGACCACCTCGCATGTCCGGGTCGATATCGGCAATGGCCAGACCGTCACCTCATCGATCACCAATGAGTCGGTCGATGAATTGGGCATCAAGGCGAAGGATAAAGTGACCGTTGTGGTGAAAGCATCCGACGTCATGATCGCCGTGGATTGATCATGCCGGCTTCCGAAGGCGCAGGGTTTACCAGCATTCCGAGAGACGGCGCAGAGCCTTTTCCTCACCCCGATGATGTTGTAGGCTTGGCTTGCGATGTCCGGACGGATCGTAAATCCGCCGGATTGCCGGAACGGCGCTTCCGCCTGTCGCATACCACCTCGAGCTAGGCCTGATTTGCGCGCGCGGACAGCGCCGCGCAAACGTGCATGGAGCGCCACGATGCATCGTCTTGCCGGACTTTTCGCCGCCTTCATGATCCTGTGCGGATCGAGCTATTCGCCTGTCCTCGCGAAGGACAACAGCCTCACCGTGTTCGCAGCCGCCTCGATGAAGAACGCGCTCGACGACATCGACGCCGCTTACACCGCGAAAACCGGCGTCAAGGTCGTCGCCAGCTATGCCGCGAGCTCTGCGCTCGCAAAACAGATCGAACAGGGCGCGCCGGCGGATATTTTCGTGTCCGCGGACACCGACTGGATGGACTACGCGACGAGGAAGAAGACCATCCAGGAGTCGACGCGGGTCAGCCTGCTCGGCAACAGCATCGTGCTGATCGCGCCGAAGGATTCCACGATCGACCATGTCGCGATCGGACAAGGCTTCGATCTCGCAAAGCTCGCCGGCGACGGCAGAATTGCGACAGCCGACGTGAAATCCGTGCCGGTTGGGAAATATGCCAAGGCATCTTTGGAGAATCTCGGTGCCTGGTCCGCCGCCGAGACCAAGTTCGCCATGACCGAGAACGTGCGTGCGGCACTTGCACTGGTGGCGCGCGGCGAAACGACATTGGGAATCGTTTATTCCACGGATGCCAAGGTCGAGCCCGGCGTCAGGATCGTCGGCGCCTTCCCGGCGGATTCCCATCCTCCCATTATCTATCCCGTCGCGGCAACGGCGACCGCAAAACCGGAGGCCACTGACTACCTCGCCTTCCTGCGCTCGTCCGCCGCGAAGACGATTTTCGAAAAATATGGATTCACCTTCCTGATCCGCCCGACCTCGTGATCGCACCGGCGTGTTCGAACTCTCGCCAACCGAATGGACCGCTATCCAGCTCTCGCTGCGGGTTGCCACGGTCGCGACACTGGTGGCGACGCCGCTTGGGATCGCCGCGGCGTGGCTATTGGCGCGGCGCGATTTCTGGGGCAAACCCGTTGTCGATGCGGCTATCCATCTGCCGCTGGTGCTGCCGCCGGTCGTCACCGGTTATCTGCTGCTGCTGACCTTCGGCAGGCGCGGCCTTGTCGGCGCGTGGCTCGCGGACCATCTCGGCATCGTGTTCGCGTTTCGCTGGACCGGCGCGGCGTTGGCCTGCGGCATCATGTCGTTTCCGCTTCTGGTGCGGCCGATCCGGCTATCGATCGAAGCGGTGGACCTGCGGCTGGAGCAAGCGGCGGCAACATTGGGCGCGGCGCCGTGGCGGGTGTTCCTGACCGTCACCCTGCCGCTGGCGCTGCCGGGCGTGCTGGCCGGCATGGTGCTCGGCTTTGCGAAAGCGATCGGCGAATTCGGCGCGACCATTACCTTCGTGTCGAACATACCGGGCGAAACCCAGACCATCTCGTCGGCGATCTATTCGCTGATCCAGACGCCGGATGGCGATGCCGCGGCGCTGCGGCTGGTGGCGGTTTCGATTGTGATCGCGATGAGCGCCATGATCGCCTCCGAATGGTTCGCGCGCCGCGCCTTGCTGCGGCTGCACGGGAATTGACCATGCTGCGCATCGAGGTCGCAAAACAGCTCGGCGAATTCTCGCTTCAAGCCTCCCTAGTCAGCGAGGGCCGGGTCACCGGGCTGTTCGGCGCCTCGGGTGCCGGCAAGACCTCGCTGGTCAACATCATCGCGGGATTGCTGCGGCCGGATCGCGGCAGCATCGTTATCGATGACGAGACGCTCGACGATACCGCTGCGGGCGTGCACGTGCCGGCGCACCGTCGCCGTATCGGCTACGTGTTCCAGGATGCGCGGCTGTTTCCGCATCTCGATGTGCGCCAGAACCTCGACTATGGGCGGCGGATGAACCGCCTTGCCGATGATCACGCCGAGCGCGCGCGCGTCACCGCTCTGCTCGATATCGGCGGTCTGCTTGATCGCCGTCCCGGCCAACTCTCAGGCGGCGAGCGCCAGCGCGTGGCGCTCGGGCGCGCGCTGTTGGCGAAACCGCGATTGCTGCTGTTGGATGAGCCGCTGGGATCGCTGGATGAGGAGCGCAAGATTGAGATCCTGCCCTATCTGGTGCGGCTGCGCGATGAGGCCGGCGTGCCCATGGTTTATGTCAGCCACGACGCCGGCGAAATGCGGCAATTGGCGACGAGCATCGTAATGCTCCAGCGCGGGCGCGTGATTGCGTTTGGCGGTGCTGAAGTGTTACCGCCGGCGCCAACTTAATGTCTACCTTTTCAGCGATTGACACCGAGGGATTCTAACATTTGATTTAAAATCTCTGCTCGACACGCGCGTTGCGTCGACGGCGCGCCTGTGTGACGCTGATCGCGCCGTGATTTTTCAACGGGGATTTATGGGGGCCTCGCGATGGGTAAAAGGTCGGTTCGCTGGCTGATCGGGGTAGTGGTCGTCGCGGCCTTTGCAACGATGCTTTGGCTTGCGACCCGGCCGCCGCCCCTGATCATTCAGGGCGAGGTTTCGGCTGATCGGGTCGACATCAGTCCGCGGGTTGCAGCGCGGATCGTCACGCTGAAGGCCGATGTCGGCGACACCATGGAGCGTGGCGCGGTCATGGCTGAGCTGGAAAGTCCGCAACTGGTCGCAGCCCGGCTCGCCGCTCAAGCCGCGTTGGCGGTCGCAAAGGCCGATCTGGATCGCATCAACAGCACCCGGCCCGAGACGATCGCGGCGCGCCAGGCCGACCTCAATGCGGCAAAGGCCGATGAGACGCTTGCCCAGGAAACCTACAATCGGCAAATCGAGCTGGCGCGCACCGGCAACGCACCCCAGGCGCGCGTCGATGAGGTAACCCGCAATCTCGACACCGCGACCCGCAAACGCGAATCCGCGGAAGCTGCACTACAGCTTGCGACGACAGGCGCCAGCAAGGAAGAGCGTGCTCTCGCCGCGGCACAGGTGAAGCAGGCAGAAGCCACTTTGAATCAGCGCGATGTCGACGTGGCCGAATTCACCATTCGCTCTCCGATCACCGGTCAGATTACGGCACGGGTCGCTGCGCTCGGCGAGAATTTCAGCGCCGGGGCGCCGCTGTTCTCGATGATCGACCTGCAGAACCTGTGGTTCACATTCAACCTGCGCGAGGATTTGCTCGGCGGGTTGAAGATCGGCGACAAATTCGACCTGACGGTGCCGGCTTTGAAGTCCCAAGTCATTCCGGTCCGGGTCACCATGATCAATGTGCAGGGGCAATACGCCGCGTGGCGGGCCACCCGCGCCACCGGTGATTTCGATCTCCGCACCTTCGAAGTACGCGCGCTGCCGATACAGCCGGTCGACGGCCTGCGTCCGGGCATGAGCGCGATCGTTTCATGGGCCAATCGAGGGCGTTGACATGCTGGCCCGCAGCGGCATCCGACCCGGTTTCCGGCTGGTGTTCTGGCGAGAGGTGGGCTGGCTGTGGCGGCGGCCTTTCCTGCTTGGGCTTGCGACCATTGTCCCGCTGACCCAGATGGCCTTCCTCGCCGCGGTCTTCAGCGCCGGACTGGCAACGCGACTGCCGATCGGCGTGCTCGATCTCGACAGTTCGGACCTGTCGCGCACCATCATCCGGATGGTCGACGCAACCCCGGACTCCGCCGTGGCGGTACGCGTCGGCGATCTTGCGGAAGGGCGCAGCCTGATCCTGTCAGGAAAAATCCACGGACTGTTGATGCTGCCGCTTTATCTCCAGCGCGATGTGTTCGCGGGCCGCCGGCCGGAGGTCGTGTTCTTCTACAACACGCAAACCCTGACCACCGGCAACCTTACGGCTCGCGGCGTGAACGCGGCAGTTCCGACCGCAGCTGCCGGAATCCGGCTGACACTGCGCAGTGCTCAGGGCGAGCCGCTCGATCTGGCGGAGGCGGATCTACAGCCAATTCCGGTTCAAACCCATGCGCTGTTCAACCCGACGCTGAACTATGTATTCTTCCTGCTGACCGCCCTGATACCGAGCGTATTGCAGGTCGTCATGGTGACGACATCGGCCTATTCCGTTGGCCTCGACGTCGAGACGCCCTACCGGCTTCGAATTCTTCGGTCGCTGGGGGGCGGACTTTGGCCAGCCATGGCGGGCAAGATATTGCCTTACACCATACTTTTCCTGCTGGTGCTGGGTCTGTCGGACACGCTGCTGTTTGTCGTCTTGGGGCTGCCCCTTCGCGGGCATCCCTGGCTGCTGATCATGACGGGCGTGCTGTTCATCCTGTCATGTCAGCTTCTGGGCGCGCTGCTGGCGGTGCTGCTAAAGCCGACGCTCAGCGCGGTGAGCATCGCCACCCTGGTAACGGCGCCCGCGTTCGGCTTCATGGGAATTGGTTTTCCGCGCCTCGGCATGAATGCTTTCGCCTATGCCTGGGGCGAGCTGCTGCCGGGAACGTGGTACCTGACCGCGCGAATCGACCAGACGATACGCGGCACGCCGGTCGACCTTTCGTTCAAACCGCTGTTCGTGCTCGCCGCGTTCGCGGTCGGGCTCGCCGGACTTGTCGCGTGGAAGCTGGAGAGCATGCGCAGGTCCACTCATCGGATCGAGGACCGCAACGCTCCGCAGCCGCTTGCCAAGGTGCCGTCGTGAGCGGCCTTCTCCACGCTTTTCGGAATGAGCTTCGTCGCATCTTTACGGTCAAGCCGGCGTTTTCCGTGCTCATCCTGGGCGCCGCGTTCTATGCCCTGTTCTATCCCCAACCCTATTTGAATGAGGCCTTGCGTAACGTCCCGATCGCCGTGGTCGATCGCGATGGAACGCAGAGCAGCCGGGACTTCGCCCGTCTGGTCGACGCCACTCCCGACGTCGCGATCACGGAGGTATTGCCGGACCTCGCGAGCGCGGAGCGCGAGGTCTTTGCGCGCAGGGTCGATGGCATCCTGGTGATCCCACAATATTTCGAGCGCGACCTTATGCACGGTCGGCCTTCGCCGGTCGCGCTCTATGCCGACGCCAGTTACTTTCTGATCTACCAGCGCGTAGCGGGAGCTGTCGGCGCTGTGGCGCGCACGGTCGGTGCCGAAGTCGAAGCCGCTCGCCTGATCGCCATCGGCGTCGATCCCGCGATCGCCGTCGTCGCGCCGGATCCCATGCCTCTGACCGCGGTACCGATATTCAATCCCGAGGCCGGCTATGCCACCTATGTGCTTCCGGCCGCGTTCGTACTCATTCTGCAGCAGATGCTCTTGATGGGCGTCGGGCTGCTCGGCACCTTGCCGGGTGCCGATTTCGCCGGAGACGACGCGCGCCGCCGGCGCCTCTCGCCGGTCACGCTCATGGCCGGAAAACTACTGGCCTACCTCGCGCTCGAAGCCGTGATCCTGCCGATATATCTCATCGTACTGCCCTATCTGTACGGGCTGCCGCGGCTTGGCGTCATCGTGCCGATTTTGATTTTCGCCGTTCCCTTCGTGCTATCGGTCTCTGGACTTGGCTTTGTGGTGGCGGGCATCCTTCGAAGGCCGATCAGGGTGGCCCTTATTTTGGCAGCCCTCGGGCTTCCGCTGTTCATGATCGCGGGCTTCTCCTGGCCAAGCGAGGCGATCCCTCCGTTCATCAGGCTCATATCGTTCCTGGTGCCGAGCACCTCCGCCATCGACGGTTTCGTGAAACTGTCGCAGCTTGGGGCCCCGCTTGCCGCGGCCAAGTCCGAACTTTTCACGCTTTGCGCGCTGGCCGTTTTCTATAACCTGATCGGGCTGTGGCAGATGGTCCGGAACACCGAGCCGGTCAATCCCATGGTTTCAGAAAACGCTTCGCCAGCATCGTGAGAGCCTTATGGATGCATCGGTAATTACCGCCCTCGCGGCGCTGGCGGGAGCCGCCATCGGCGGGCTCACATCTGTCTTCGCATCGTGGTTGAACCAGCGTGCGCAGGCCAGGGCACAGTGGGTTGCGCAGGACAAGCTCCGCCGGCAAGAACTCTACAAGGAATTCATCGGGGCCGCCTCGAAATGCTATATCGATGCGCTCCAGCATGAGAATGCCGACATACCGGCACTGGTCGAGCTTTACGTCAGGCTAGGCAGGATGCGAATCCTGTCCTCGCCAAATGTGATCGAAAGTGCCGAGCGGGTGGCGCGGAGGATCGTCGATTCATATCTGGCACCGAACAAGTCGTTCCTTGAACTGCGGGAGATGGTCAACAGCGGGACGATCCCGACCTTCTTCGCGATTTCAGCGAGACCTGCCGCGCGGAGTTCGACTCGCTGCGCGATCAATTCTGAAGAGAGCTTCTTGACGGCTATCAAGGCGCGGGCGGATCGTGCGCCAGCGGGACCTTGAGAGATTGCGGTCCTTCAGGAAATCCGCGACAACCTCTCGCTGATCCGGGGCATGCCTTGAAACGGAGAACATAGCCGATGGCCGAACCGCAGATCCGCTTTGACGACGGGGCCGCGTATGAGCGGATGATGGGAGTGTGGAGCAGGCTGGCGGGCGAAATCTTTCTTGACTGGCTCGCGCCGCGCTCCGGTCTGCGATGGATCGACGTCGGCTGCGGCAACGGGGCCTTCACCGAGCTGATTGTTGAACGGCACGCGCCCGCCGAGGTTCAGGGGATCGATCCATCGGACGGGCAACTGGCCCATGCGCGGACACGACCTGCCACACGCAGCGCGCAGTTCCGGCAAGGCGATGCGATGGAGCTGCCGTTCCCCTCTCGCAGGTTCGATGTGGCGGTGTGATGGCGCTGGTGATCTTCTTCATTCCCGAGCCTCGCAAGGGCGTCGCCGAGATGGTGCGGGTGGTCTCGAAAGGCGGAACGGTGGCCGCCTATGCCTGGGACATGCCAGGCGGTGGATTTCCCTTGCAGCCGATCCAGTCCGAGATGTTCGCGATGGGCTTTCCCCCGCTCCGCCCGCCCAGCGCGCAGGTTTTAATCGCCGAGGCGCTTCAAAACTTATGGACCGAGGCTGGTCTCCAGGGCGTGGAGACGCGGAAGATCGAGGTGCAAAGAACATTCAACGATTTCGACGACGTTTGGACGACCGCCATGCTGGCGCCTAGTACCGGACCCACCGTCGCTTCGATGCCACCGGATGACGTGGAGCTGCTCAAAAAGCTCGTCCGCGCGCGCCTGCCGGCGGACACCGCAAGCCGTATCACCTACAGTGCATGGGCTAACGCAGTTAGGGGGAACGTGCCAGGTTGAACAACTGAGGAACCCTAGCCACCGCTTGTCACCACGACTAAATCCCAGCCACCGACGACCATATCTCCGACAGCTTGCGCTTGAGCTTAGCGAGCCGAGTCGCCGCCACCGCTTCATCTTCGTCTTCCGGCAGGCGAAGTCCGACGACATTGACCCTGCCGCCGGAGATGCTGCGCGCCACCAGCACGATGGAGTCGAGCGGAAGCGTCGCGCCTACCTTCGGCGCATGATCGAGGTGAACGTCAAAATAGTCGGCCAGCGTCAGTTTTGCCTGCTCCGGATCCACAGAGACGCCATAGGCCGCGGCGATGTCGCCAAGCGTAACTTCGCCGGACACGGTAAAATCGCCGAGCAGATGCGGGTCGGGCTCGGTGCTCGGCAGCATGTCGACAAAAAACCGATCCAGCGTCGCGGCCTTTTCCGGCGGCGCCAGCAGATAGATATAGTCGCCCGGCTGGATCGGATCGGCTTCCGCCGGCGAGAGAATGCGCTGGTCGCGGATCACCAGCGTCGGCTTCGACCAGGATGGAACCAGCCCACGTCGGAAATACAGGCTCTTCGGGCGAACGGAGTAGCCGACCAGTTCCTGCTCGAGCTGGCCGGGCAGATCAAGCTCAACGCGGCGCGGCCCGCGATCCGAGCGTGGCAGCGCCACGTGGAGCCGCCGTGCGGCAACGGCCAGCGTCCAGCCCTGCAACAATAGCGAGATGATGACGACGACAAAGGCAACGTCGAAATACAAGTACGCCTTCGACAATCCAACCAGCATCGGGATCGACGCCAGGAAGATCGCGACCGCGCCGCGCAGGCCGGTCCAGGCCATGAAGAGCTTCTCGCGCCAGTTGAAGCGAAATGGCGCCAGACAGAGAAACACCGCGACCGGCCGCGCCGCCAGCATCAGTACCAGCGCCACGACCACCGCCGGAATAACGCTGCCGGCCAGCCGTTGCGGCGAAACCAAAAGACCGAGCATGACGAACATCACGATCTGCGCCAGCCAGGTGGCGGCGTCGAGAAACGTCACCACCGAATTATGCGCACGCGTCGGCCGGTTGCCGATGATGATGCCGGCGAGATAGACGGCGAGGAAGCCCGAGGCGTGCGCGATCTGCGCCACGCCGAAAATAACCAGCGCCGCGGTGCAGACAAAGGGCGCGTGCAGGCCCTGCGGCAGCGCGACGCGATTGAGCGCCAGCACCACCAGACGCCCGCCGATCACGCCGACGATGGCGCCGAGCACGGCCTCGCGGCCGAATTCCAGCACAACATGCCACACCGAGCTTTGGCCGCTCGAAATCAGTTCGACCAGCATCAGCGTCAGAAACACCGCGAACGGATCGTTGGTGCCGGATTCCGCCTCCAGCGTCGCGCCGACGCGCGGCCGCAGCCGCAAGCCCTGCGCATGCACCAGCAGAAACACCGCCGCGGCGTCGGTCGAGGCCACCACTGCGCCCACCAGCAACGCCTCGGTCCAGTTCAGGTCCAGCACATATTTGGCGACCGGCGCCGTGACCAGCGCGGTCAGCAGCACACCGATCGTCGCCAACACCATCGATGGCGCCAGCACGGCGCGAATGTTCTGAAACCGCGTTCTCAAGCCGCCGTCGAACAGTATCAGAGCCAGCGCCACCGATCCCACCAGATAGGTGGTGCGCACGTCGTCGAAGCGGAGCTGGCCGGGACCGGAATCGCCGGCCAGCATGCCGATCACGAGAAACACCAACAGCAACGGCGCGCCGAAGCGCAGCGCCAGCAGGCTGGACAGAATGCCCGCCATCACCAGAACCGCGCCCAGAAGAATGGCTATGCTGACCGAATCGAGTGACGCCATGAGCTTCCGCCAAACAAGCGCAAATGCTTGCAATTGCATCCTTATCGTCGCCACACTTCGACGCCAACCCCCATTTCTTCGACCAGCGGCAATGTGCCCGGTTTTCCGGGCTCAACCCACGGCACTAGCGTGCCGTAGCGATGGCGCCGGGCTTGCGGTTATGAGAATCTGCAGGCTATTCGAATCAAGTTTGCCGATGATCCGGCTTGCGACGAGATTTTGACGATGGACCTGAACGAGATCGCCGAACTCCTGCACTCCGCCGCGCGTTCGGTCGGCGCCGAGGTCACGTCGCCCTGGTTCTATCTGCAAGTTGGGCTGATCCTGATCGGCGCCGGGATCGCGATCGGCGCTGGCGTTGCCATTCGCGCGCGGGTCGACACCAGCTCGCTCGCGATGGGGTGGCCGGCGCCGCTGCGGCTGTTCATGCGCGTGCTGGTCGGCAGCGCCTCGACGGCGGTGTTCGCGCTGCTGATGTCGTTGGCGCGCCTGGTGATGCTGAGTTCGACCTGGCCCAGCCGCAGCTATCTGCTGTCGGTCGCCGCCAGCCTTGCCTTGGCGTGGCTGGTCATCCGCCTCGTCACATCGGTCATCCGCAACCCCTTCATCGTCCGCCTGGTGTCGCTTTCGGCCTGGCTGGTGGCGGCGTTGAGCATTCTCGGCCTGCTCGAGCCGGCCATCGAGGCGCTCGACTCGGTCTCGATCGTGCTCGGCGGCCTGCGGCTGACGCCGCTCCTCCTGATCAAGCTCGGCGTGCTGCTGATCCTCGCGCTGTGGGTGACCAATCTCGCCACCAACTTCGTGGAAAGCCGGATCACCCGCTCGACCGATCTGACGCCCTCGGTCCAGGTGCTGCTGATCAAGGTGATCCGGCTTGCGCTGCTGTTCTTTGCGGTTGCGGTCGTATTGAGCGCAGTCGGCATCAACCTCTCGGCGCTGGCGATCTTCTCGGGTGCCGCCGGTGTCGGCATCGGCTTCGGCCTGCAGAAGATCGTGGCCAATTTCATCAGCGGCATCATCCTGCTGGCGGACAAATCGGTCAAACCCGGCGATCTCATCACCATCGGCGACAGTACCGGCCGCATCAACGAGATGAAGACCCGCTATATTTCGGTCGCCGCCGGCGACGGCCGCGAATTCCTGATTCCCAACGAGGATCTGGTCACCCAGAAGGTCGTCAACTGGACCTACACCGACAAGAACACGCTGGTGAAGGTGAATTTCGGCACCAATTACGAGGCCGATCCGCGGCTGGTCTGCAAACTGGCGCTCGACATTGCCGCGGCCGCGCCGCGCGCCATCAAAAACAAAGCTCCGAACTGCATCCTTGTGGAATTCGCCGAGGCCGGGATGAAGTTTTCCCTGACCTTCTGGATCGCCGACCCCGACGGGCTGGACAATGTGAAGAGCGACGCGATGCTGGCGCTCTGGGATGCCTTCAAGCGCGAGGGTATCCACGTGCCCTATCCGGTGCGCGAAATCCGCGTCCGCGGCGCGCTGCCGGTCGAGACCATCGCAGAAACTTCGAAATGATGCCATCTTGCTGGGGCAGAACCAGCCGAGCCATGACAAACTCGCGGCCCAACCTCGGCTTGCACTAGCAGCTCCGATCATTAAATTAGAGCCTGAAAAATCCGCCATCGCAGCCCTCTGCCCGCCAGAACATGATCAGCCCATGAGCTATATCGAAGCCTCCGATACCTCCTTACGCAAGACCGGGCAGATCAAGCTGCATGGGCCGAGTGGGTTCGCCGGCATGCGCAAGGCCGGCGCGCTGGTCGCAAAATGCCTCGACGAACTGACCGATATCGTCAAGCCGGGGGCGCCGACCTCGCGGATCGACGATTTCGTCCGCGAGTTCGCCTTCGGCCATGGCGCCTACCCGGCGACGCTGATGTACCGCGGCTATCGCTTTTCGACCTGCACCTCGATCAACCACGTGGTCTGCCACGGCATGCCCGGGGACCGGCTGCTCAAGGAAGGCGACATCGTCAACATCGACGTCACCTTCATCGTCGAGGGTTGGTATGGCGATTCCAGCCGGATGTATGCGGTGGGCCCGGTCGCCCGCAAGGCCGAGCGGCTGATCGAGGTGACCTACGAGGCGATGATGCGCGGCATCGCCGCGGTAAAGCCCGGCGCCACCACCGGCGACATCGGCCACGCCATCCAGAGTTTTGTCGAGCCGCAGGGCATGAGCGTGGTGCGCGATTTCTGCGGCCACGGCCTGGGCCGCATGTTCCATGACGAGCCGAACATCATTCATATCGGCCGGCCCGGCGAAGGCGTGACGCTGAAGCCCGGCATGTTCTTCACCATCGAGCCGATGATCAATCTCGGCAAGCCGCATGTCAAAATCCTCTCCGACGGCTGGACCGCGGTGACACGCGACCGCTCGCTGTCGGCGCAGTTCGAGCATTCGGTCGGCGTCACCGCCAATGGCGTCGAAATCTTCACGCTATCGGAGCGCCACGCCGAAAAGCCGCCGGCCGCGGACTAGCCTCGGTCGCTTCGTCGCTTCTCACGCAACTGTCGTCGTCCGGCTTGACCGGACGATCCAGTACGCCGCGGCCTTTCGATTTCATCGCAACTGCTCTGGAATACTGGATCGTCCGCTTCGCGGACGATGACGGCTGGGAATGTGGCGGCCACGCATCCGTCATTGCGAGCCAACGGGTCGCGCGAATGCGCGCCCGATGACAGGCTCCGCGAAGCAATCCATATCGCCGCGACTCAAGAAGTTGGATTGCTTCGTCGCTTGCGCTCCTCGCAATGACGACCGTACGGATTCGAATTGCATTCCCCGCGCAATGGTTTTACGGCTTACTTCGCGCTCTCCTCGGTGACCACGCTTTTTGACACCGTCGCCTGCGCTTCTTATCGCAGACTTGACGCCAACGATTGGGGCGTCAGAACCACACGACTTCGCCGTACGTAGCAGACCGCGTTCGTCTCGCGCGCTGCCGCGTCCACCGCATCCCGCCCCGCGTCCGTGACGATCGCGAGCCGCCCCTCTGTGGGACGGGACCGAATCGCTATAGTGCTGATTTGGGTCTGTTGGCAAGTGAAATTTCTGAAATTCAGAAATATGGCCCCTGGACCGGTACTGCGGTAATTCCCGGTTGCAAAAGCTGGCCGACGCGGCATGGTTGGCGCCGATGCCAGCGAAGACAGGTGATACCAAGAGCGAGTCCAGCGAAACGCCGCATTATCACGGCCATCGGATGCGGCTGCGCGAGCGCTTTCATGGCGCCGGGCCGGACGCGCTCAGCGATTATGAACTGCTGGAGATGGCGTTATTCCCGGCGCTACCCCGGCGCGACACCAAACCGCTGGCGAAAACGCTGCTTAGGACATTCGGCTCGTTCGCGGAAGTCATCCACGCGCCGGAAACGCGCTTGCGCGAGGTCGATGGAGTCGGCGACGCTGCGATCACCCAGCTCAAACTGATCGCCGCCGCGGCAAGCCGCATCGCCAAGGGCCAGTTGAAGGCGCGCACCATGCTATCGTCCTGGAATGACGTGATCGACTACTGCCGCACCAGCATGGCGTTCGCCGACAAGGAGCAGTTTCGCATCCTGTTTCTCGACAAGCGCAACCAGTTGATATCGGACGAGGTGCAGCAGACCGGCACCGTCGATCACACCCCGGTCTATCCGCGCGAAGTGATAAAACGGGCGCTGGAATTATCCGCGACCGCGATCCTCTTGGTGCACAACCACCCTTCCGGCGATCCGACGCCGTCGCAAGCGGATATCCAGATGACCAAGGCGATCATCGACATCGCCGGCCCGCTCGGCATCGCCGTGCACGATCACCTCATCGTCGGTAAAAATGGGCATGCCAGCATGAAGGGCTTGCGGCTGATTTAGGGCATCAGTTGGATAACGGGCTTGGCACATGAGCAGCGACATCGCGCGGGCGATCATTGACGACAGGCTGAAGGAGCTTCGGAAATTTTCCTACGGCGCGCTGGTCAAATTGGTGGGCCAGGTTTCCTGTGAGCGCGTCAACGGCCCGGACGGCGAGGAGTACCAGGTGGAAACCGAGACCCGCTGGGACAGCAAGTGGGGCGGCGATGTCAGAGTGGTCGTCGCTGTTGACGGTCCGGGAGCCAGCAGCTTCCGGCCCTTGACCGGGACGTTGATCATGTCGGCCGACGGTTCATTTGTCGGAGAAAATTCAGGGTGAGGCACGAGCAGCGCGCGCGAAGTGATGCCCGTTGGGGAACGTGGGCTCCCTTGTTGCGTTATTTGGGTGTTGGCTAGGGTAGAAAACTGTGATGAATGTCACAGTTAACCCTCAAGATATTGTGCTGTTGCGGATGCAGCACAGGCTGGCCATAATCGCTATCTAAAGGTGTGAACCTCGTTGGACCTATCGAAGACTACAGTTAGCGTAAGGCTTCATTAAATTCGAATGCGCAGAATCAAGAACAATGAATCGCGCCGGGACGATTTGCTATGAGCCGACTGGTGGCGTTCTTACAAACCACAGTTGCCGAAATTTCCGAATGGGTGCATCTGTCCAAAAAGGAAGACGCACCCAAAATCGGAAAGTACCAAGTGGATTATTCCGAACCTACTCAAGCACAGATAGACGCGGCCAACGCTGAGTGTGCTGATCTGGTTAAGAGTGGTAAATGGATTTCCGTCAACCGGAAGTCGTGATATTGCCCCTGTATGGGGCTGACATATTATCCGCTTAACACACTCCCTCAGCAATACGATGTGGTCTGGTGCCTTTACCCGGAAAGCGGACTCACGCCCGGCCCAGTCGCGCGCCCTTCTCTTGTGCTCGACGTCAGGGTCAATAAGGAGAAGCAAATAGGCGCACTGGTTTGCACTTACGGGACGGGCGAGTTTGACAGCACCCACCTAGGTAAGGATTTGATTATCCTACCCCATGAGTACATGGCCCTTGGCCTCCATAAGCAAACGCGATTCGCGCTCTCTCTTAACAGCCGGATGCAATTGGCATGGAGCTCCGAATATTTCCTAGCGCCCGAATATGTAAGATCGCAAAGGATCATCATGGGCGGCCTGAACGGGCACCAGATCGATCGGATGTTGGCCTGCTTAAGAGGCTCGGGGTCTAAAGCCTTATTAAAGTGACTAGGCGGACGACCTGGCGCGTTTTTTTTGCTTATTCTTCCGCAGCCTTGGCTTGTCTCTTAGTGGCTTTGGCGGGGGCACTACCTCTCCTCGAACCCGCGCCGAAGCTAGTTGACAAATTTGTTTGTATGACATACAAACTATGAGGCAGATCAGGTTGCGCGAGCGTTTGCGCATACGAGGACGCATGAAAGGCGCTTCCACCAAAGAGCGTTCGCGCGATCCCAAGCATTCCGTGCGGGCGACCCGCAGCGCGGGGCGGCAGATGCGCTCGCGGCTGCTCGATGCGGCGAGCCGGCTGTTCAAGCAACGTGGGCTGGCGGCAGTTTCGATCGCCGACATCGCGGCCGCGGCCGACGCCTTTCCGAGCCAGATCACCTACTATTTTCGCACCAAGGAAGCCCTGTTCGTCGAGGCGGCGTGCCGCGACGTGCTCTATGTCGCCCGTGCCGCCGAGCAGCACGCAGGAAAGCAGCTCTCGACGGCAGATTACACCCGCGCGCTGGTCGACAGCGTGATGGGAACGGATGCCGTTGGCTTCTTCGTCGAGGCGATGACGCTGACGCGGCGCCGCCAGGACCTCGCGCCGCTGGTGGAGCGGACGGTTGAGCGGCTGCACGCCGAAGGCTTGCGCGCCTATGCCGCCGAGATGGCCGCGCGCGGCTGGCATTCGCGGCTCGATCCGGAAACCAGCGCGCGGCGGTTCTGGACCATCGCGATCGGCGTCACGCTCGAGGGGCAGGCAATGGGCCGCTCGCCCGACGAGCTTGCCGGCGAGATGCTGCGCCTGCTCGGCCCGCAGGCCGATGCGCCTCCCGCGGCCGCACGGCTCAGCATCGTCAGATCAGGAAAATCCGCTCCCGACAGCTCCTCAGGGAGCAAGGAGAAACAGCCATGACCGCCCTTCGCATTCGCGCCCGCGACCTGATGACCGATCAGGAGCTGATCGAGGTCCGCACGCGCCACACCTGGAAAAGCGTTGGCCTGATCGCGCATGCATGGACGCTGATTCTCGGCTCGATCGCGATGGTCGCGCTGTGGCCCAATCCCTTCACCTTCGTGCTGGCAGTTGCGATCATCGGCTCGCGCCAACTCGGGCTGGCGATCCTGATGCACGATGGCGCCCACGGTTGTCTGGCGAACGGCGAAAAGTTGAACATGGCGCTCAGCCAATGGCTCTGCGCCTATCCGGTGTTCGCCGAGACGGTAGCCTATCGCCGCTATCATCTGCAGCATCACGCGCGCACCCAGCAGGAGGACGATCCCGACCTGATCCTTTCGGCGCCGTTTCCGATCACCCGGCTGAGCTATCGCCGGAAATTCTGGCGCGATATCTCGGGCCAGACCGGCTATGCGCAGCGCAAGGCGCAATTTCTCAATGCGCTGGGCGACCCATCATGGCCGCGCGCGCGGCGCGCCGCGCATTTTTGGGACAAGCTCGGCCCTCAACTCGCATTCAACCTGATCTTTTTTGCCGGACTTGCCGCGGCAGGCGTGTGGTGGGCCTATCCGCTATTGTGGCTGTTGCCGCTATTGACCTGGATGATGGTGATCACCCGCATCCGCAATATCGCCGAACACGCGGTGGTGCCTGACAGCGACGATCCCCTGCGCAACACCCGCACCACCCGCGCCGGCTTTTTCGAACGGCTGTTCATCGCGCCCTACTACGTCAACTATCACCTCGAACATCATCTGCTGTTTTACGTGCCCTGCTACAACCTGCCGCGCGTTCACAAAATTCTCTCGCGGAGCTCTTATGCTTCACAGATGGAGGTGCAGCCGAACTACGCCGCCGTGCTGCGGCTTGCGACCGCAAAACCCGCGAATGAAGACAAGCCAGGCATGCTGGTGAGCAACGTCCGGCGCTCCCGCTCAGGCGCCGCCGTCGACAAGAATCAGGTCTCATCCGGTTTTTGAGCGCGTGATGAGTTTAAGTTAAGGCAGCACCGGCGATCAATCACTTCTCCCTCTCCCCGCTCTTCGCGGGGTCGAGACGAGCGAAGCTCGCTCTTAGAGCGTCGGGGTGAGGGGCTGCTTCCGCAAATTCCGAACATAGGTGTGCGCGGTGACTCCCCCTCACCCGGATTGCTCCGGACGATGCTTTGCATCGCTCGTAGCAATCCGACCTCTCCCCGCAAGCGGGGCGAGGTGAGCCAAATATCCGCGCCGATTCAACTCAAAGCAATCATGCGCCCGCACCGGATCATGACGACGTCGCCGCACTGGCTGCCTCGGCGGCGCGGCGCCTCAGCAGATCCTGCTCGCGCTTGTTGCCTGCCAACAAAGCCGCCGCTTCGAACGCGGCGCGCGCTTCCTCGTGGCGGCCGAGTTTTTGCAGCAGGTCGCCTCGCACGCTTCCCAGCAGGTGATAGCCATTGAGGATGGGCTCGTGCGCAAGACGGTCGACGATCGACAGTCCCGCCTCAGGTCCCTCGGCCATGCCGACGGCCACCGCGCGATTGAGTTCGACGATCGGCGAGCGCACCAGCGCCGCCAGCTCCGCATAGAGTCCGGATATGTGCGGCCAATCCGTTTCATCCGCCGTCGTTGCCTGCGCGTGGCAGGCGACGATCGCCGCCTGCAGCGCGTAACAGCCGCTCGCTCCGCCGAGTTCACGCGCCCGCCCAAGCGCCTGCAATCCCCGCCGGATCTGGAGCTGGTCCCACAGCGCGCGGTCCTGGTCCAGCAGGAGAATGGGCTCGCCCGCTGCATCCGTGCGCGCCGCGCTGCGCGAGGCATTCAGCTCCATCAAGGCGAGCAACCCATGGGCTTCGGGCTCATGCGGCGCGATCGAGGTGAGCACGCGGCCGATGCGCAGCGCCTCATGGCAGAGCTGCGGGCGCAGCCAGTGCTCGCCGCGCGCCGCGGTGTAGCCTTCGTTGAAAATGAGATAGACGACCTCCAGCACCGAAGCGAGACGTTGCGCCAGTTCCTCGCCGCGCGGGGTCTCGTAAGCCAGCCCGGATTCCGAAAGCGTCCGCTTGGCGCGCACGATGCGCTGGGCAATGGTCGCTTCCTGCACCAGGAAGGCTCGCGCGATCTCCTCGGTGGTCAAGCCGCAGATCATCCGCAGCGCAAGCGCCGCGCGGGCCTGTCGCGACAGCAGCGGGTGACACGCGGTGAAGATAAGCCGAAGCAGCTCGTCGCCGATGTCGTCGTCGAGCGCAGAGTCCAGATCGGGCATGAGCTGCTGCTCCTGCTCCATGTCGCAAGCGATCATTTCGTGCTTGCGCGCGAGCATCTTGCCATGGCGCAAATGATCGAGCGCCCGGCGCTTCGCCGTCGCCATCAGCCATGCGCCGGGCTTCTCCGGAACGCCCGATGCAGGCCAATGCTCGAGCGCGGCCAACAGGGCGTCTTGCGTCACCTCCTCGGCCAGCGGCACATCGCGCAGCATCCGCGAAAGGCTGGTGATCAGCCGCGGCTGCTCGATCCGCCAGACCGCGAGGATCGTATGATGGATCGTGCGATGGATGTCGGCGGCCGTCATGGCCGCCGGCTTGATCTACGCAACGCCCGCATCAAGAGGCGGCGAGCGCGTCGGCCACCTCGGCCTCGCACCCTCCCTGGCCATCCGGCATCCCAAACGCGCGAACCTCGCATGTCCCTTCCCAGCCCGGCATATGATCCAGGTGCAGTTGCATGAATTCTTTTGCACTTGCCACCGCCTCTTCCTTGTCGCGGAGTTCGAAGATGGCATAGCCGCCGACAACCTCTTTTGCCTCCACGAACGGGCCATCGATAACGCTTAGCTTGCCGTCCGCGATGCGCACCTGAGCGCCGGTCTGGACCGGCATCAGCCCGCCGCTGTCAAGCATGCGGCCGGCCTTGATCTCCCGGTCGGCGAGCTTGCCCATCGCCTCCATCAGTTCCGGCGTCGGGTTTCCCGAACGGCCGGGATGCTTGACGAGATACATGAAGCGCATCGAAGTACTCCTCTTGAGGGCGAGCCGCCGGCACCATAGCCACGCGGAACTGTCTCGCTAACTGGATAGACGGACGAGGCAAGGGCAGATCGACATGGACTTTTGAAAAAACAGCGGCCGGAGCCGGTCCGAACGCGGAAATACCGTTGCAAAACAAGGAACCCGCCCCGCGGGGGGAGCGCTGCGGCCAACAGGCTCAGGTGGGCTTTCCCGAGCGTTCCTCTTCCAGGGTCACCGCTACGGCCGCGTTCGCCGACAGCCGCACCTTCTGCCCTTCGACGTCGGCGACCAGCCCCAAATCGATGAAATGATGGTGGCCCTTGTGACGTCCTTCGCCGCTATCGGCCCTGGTGAGCTTGATCCTGCCACCTTCAACGCGATCGACGGTTCCGAGGTGAACGCCGTCCGCGCCGATCACTTCCATGTGTTGCCTTACTTCGGATCTCTTCACGCCAGCCGGCGACTTTCGCTGCGTGAGCTCATCGCGCCGCCTGCTCAGGAGTTCGAGCAGAGCTTCCTGTTCGGCGATGCGCCGCGACGTCAGTTCCTCGTCCGCCGCGCCGGAATATGCCGCGGCCTGCTCGATCAATGCGCTGATGTTTTCTCTGACAGCGGCAATGCGTTGCTCGATCTCCGCGAGGTTCAGCGGAACGTCAGCCATGGATCATCTCCTCAAAGCCTGCTCCGCACGATGCGCAGCCTCAAAGCACGGCCTTCGGCGCCGCCTGCGGGTCCGGTGACCACCAACATTGAACGGGATCGCGGCGCCAGCAAGGCAATTTTTTGTGCGCAGCGCTCTCGCAGGCATCCGCGTCGTTTGCGGATTGCCGATTGGACGACCTCGACAGGCAAGTGAGATTGGAAAATTACTGCCGCACCATGATCAGCGGATCGGCGCTGTCGGGCACCCGCCGCCACTGCGCGTTGTCGTCGGCCTCGAAACGCCAGACCTCGCCGGCCGCCGACATCAGCAGCAACCCGCCGCGCTCCAGCCGCCACATGGTCGGCGCAAATGCTGCGACCGCCGGATCGCAGCGCGGCTTGAGAAACACCTGGAAATTGTCCGCCGTCGCCTCGGTGTTGGTCAGGGTCAGGCCGCAGATCGATTGGCCATTGCCGCGGACCATCGCCCAGTCGCCGATCATCTGGTCCATCGATTTTGCCAGCGAGCGCGCGGCGGCGAGGTTTTGCAGGATATAGATGCCCTCGCCCTGCCGCAGGCCTTCGAAAATCCCGCTCTCGACTTCGGTAAAATCGATCACGGGTGCGCCCGTGGCATCCTGCAGCCGCACGATGTCCAGCCCTCTGACATTCCAGGCCGCGATATCCTTGGTGAACGGCAGCGCCGCCGCGCAGGCGGGCTCGAGTTCGAGCTTCAGGCCTTGCGGCGTCGCATCGGCCTTCAGCGTCACCACGCAGGTCTTGCTGCGTTCGGTGGTGGAGAGCTCCCACTGCCCCACCATGTCTTTTTTCAGGGTGGAGGCATCCTGCGAACGGACCGGCGATCCGATAGCCACCCACGCCAACACGGTCACAAGCGCAATAACAAAGCGAGCTGTCATTCAGCGGCCCTTTACAGGGGTCTCCGGTACCGGCGTCAGCGGCGGTTTGCCGGAAAACCAGGCCTTCAGATTGTCGACCACCAGCTGATCCATCGCGTTCCGCGTCACCACCGATCCGGAACCGATGTGCGGCAGCAGCACCACATTCTGCATGGTCCTCAATTCATCCGGCACATTCGGCTCGTTGGCGAACACATCGAGCCCCGCCGCCAGGATGGTGCCCGATTTGAGCGCGGCGATCAGGGCCGGCTCGTCGACCACCGAGCCGCGCGCGACGTTGATGATCACGCCGCGCGGCCCGAGCGCCTTCATCACATCGGCGTTGATCATTTTCGCGGTCGCAGGGCCGCCGGGGATGATCACCACCAGCGTATCCACCGCCTTCGCCATCTCGATCAGGTCGGGATAATGCCTGTGGGATAGGCCCTCGGCGACTTTGCGCGAATGATAGACCACCGGCACCCGCGAGGCATCTAGCCGGCGCGCGATCGCCTGGCCAATCCGGCCCATGCCGACCATCCCGACCTTGCGATCCCTGAGCGAGCCGACGCTCAAGGGGAAATTTTGCGTCATCCAGAGGCCGGAACGCAAATAGCGGTCGGCCTTGACGAACTCGCGCAAGGTCGCGATCAGGAGTCCCATCGCGATATCCGCGACCTCCTCGGTCAGGACGTCAGGGGTGTTGGTGACGACGATGTTGTGCTCGCGCGCGTAGTTGGCATCGATATGATCGTAGCCGACGCCGAAAGAGGACACGATCTCGAGCTTTGGAAAACGCGCCAGCGTCTTGCTGTCGCCGCGCACCGTGTTGTAGGTCACCGCGGCGCCGCGGATTTTCTCCGCGACCGCCGGCGTCAATCGCTCGAGATCGGCCGTGGTCTCGAAGGAATGCAGCACGAACTGGTCGGAAAAACCGTTATCGACGATCGGCTTGTTCGGGCCGTAGACCAGCAAGTCGATCTTCTCGGAGGAAATGTTTCCGCCTGCCATCAGTTTTCCTTTCCAAGCGCGCTTTCATGCCAGCGCCGCAGCAACAGATGCGAGGTTAGCGCCAGCAGCCCATAGATGACAATCCCGGCGGCGGAGAGCAACAGCAGCGCCGCGAACATTCGGGGAATGTTGAGGCGATAGCCGGATTCCGCAATTCGATAGGCCAGTCCGGAACCGGCACCGGCGGAGCCGGCCGCGATCTCGGCGACCACGGCGCCGATCAGCGACAGCCCGCCGGCAATCCGCAATCCGCCGAGCATGAACGGCAACGCCGAAGGCAATTTGAGATAGCGCAGCGTCTGCATTCGCGAGGCGCCGTAAAGCTGAAACAATCCGGCCAGGTTGCGATCCACCGAATTCAGGCCGAGCGTGGTGTTGGAGAGCACCGGAAAAAATCCGACGATCCAGGCACAGACAACGACCGCGGTTTGCTGCGGAAGATAAATCAGCAAAAGCGGCGCGACCGCGATCACCGGCGTGACCTGCAGGATCACCGCATAGGGAAACAGCGAATATTCCAGCCATTTCGATTGGTTGAACAACAGCGCCAGCGCGACGCCGCCGATCGCGGCGGCAACAAATCCTTCGAGCGTGGTTAGAAGCGTGGTCAGAAGCGATTGCGACAGCACCGGCCAGTCGGCGATCAGCGTTCGAAACACCTCAACCGGCGCCGGCAGCACATAGGGCGGAATATTGTTGAGCCGCACCACGAGCTCCCATAGCGCGATGCCACCCGCAAGCACGACGATGGGAAGCAGGATACGGACAAGGCGCAGCGCGCGGCTCTCCGGCGCTGCCTGCTCGGCGGATAATCGCGGCGTCTCGAGCGAGGTCATGATCCGCGCCGCCCGGATTGCAACGGCGTCAGCGCGTGCGAAACCTCGCGGCAATAGGCGGCGTATTCGGCCGAGGTTCGAAACTCCTCTCCCCGCTCAGGGACATCGATACGAATCTCGGCGCCGAGGCGTCCCGGCCGTGGCGTCATCACCACCACGCGCTGCGACAGATAGACCGACTCGAACACCGAATGGGTGACGAAGATGACGGTCTTGCGCAAATTGCGCCACAGCGAGAGCAAGTCGTTGTTGAGCCGGAAGCGGGTGATCTCGTCGAGCGCGGCAAACGGCTCATCCATCAACAGGATGTCCGGATCGGTGGCCAGCGCGCGCGCCAGCGAGACCCGCATCTTCATGCCGCCCGATAGTTCGCGCGGGTAGGCCTCGGCAAATTCGGAGAGCCCGGCTTGCATCAAGGCGTCATTGACGTGCGCGTTGGCGTCGGCCGCCGGTGCACGGGCGAGCTTCAGCGGCAACCGCACGTTCTCGCGCACATTGGCCCACGGCATCAGTGTCGGCTCCTGGAACACAAAACCGATGGAATGCCCGGCGCGCGCCTGATCGGCGCGGTGAGAAACGCGGACGCTGCCCGCTGTCGGTGCATTGAGGCCTGCGATCAGCCGCAAGGCTGTCGATTTTCCGCATCCGGACGGTCCCAGCAGCGACACGAACTCGCCGTTGCGCACGTCAAGGTCCAATGGCCCCAGCGCGTTGACGCCGCTGTCATAGACCTTGGTGACGCCGCGCAGGCTCACCGCGAGGCCGGACGTGCCGGAATAGCTTTCGAGTGAGGCGGCAGGCCCGGCCATCGCGGCGCTAGTTCTTTGGCCGCAGATCGAGGCCGACGCCCTTGTTGACAAAGCGAAGCGTGTAAGCCTTGCGGAAGTCGATATCGGGGCGCACCACGCCGGCCCGCACCATCTTGTCGACAAAGCTGGCGGCGCGGGCGTCGGTCATGGCGCCGATGCCATCGCGCGAGGTGTCGCCGGAATCGACAACGCCATATTCCTTCATCTTGTTCAGCGAGTAGGCCAGGAGCTCGTCGGTCATTTCCGGATTGAGTTTTTTGATCAGCGCGTTGGCGGCGGTGTTGTCGCCATACAGATAATTGTACCAACCGATGATCGAAGCGTCGACGAAACGCTGAACCAGGTCCGGCTTCTTGTCGATCAGCTCGCGGCGGGTCTCGATCAGCGTCGAATAGGTGTTGAAGCCATAATCGGCCAGCAGGACGATCCCGGGCTTGAATCCGGCGCTTTTCTCCACCGCGAACGGCTCCGAGGTGACATAGCCCTGCATCGCGCTTTGCTTGTTGGCGAGAAACGGCTGCGGGTTGAAGTTGTAGGGTCTGACCTTCTCCTCGCTGAATCCATATTCGGACTTCAGCCATTGAAAATAACTGGCGATGCCTTCCTTGGACACGAACAGCGTCAGCGGCTTGAGATCCTCGAGCTTTGTCACTTTCGATTCCGGATGGGTCAGGAAAACCTGCGGATCCTTCTGGAAGATGGCGGCGACCGTCACCACCGGCACGTTGTTGGCGACGGCGTCGAGCGCCATCAGGGTGTTGGCGGCCATGAAGAAGTCGAGCTTGCCTGCGATCAACAGCATGCGGTTGTTGTCGTTTGGCCCGCCCGGCACGATGGTGACGTCGAGCCCGTATTTCCTGTAGGTGCCGTCGGCCACGGCCTGGAAAAATCCGCCGTGCTCGGCCTCGGCAACCCAGTTGGTTCCGAACGAAACCTTGTCCAGCGTTTGGGCACCTACCGGCACGATGGCCATCAGAACCGCCACCAGGGCAAGTGTTAACGCTCGCGGCAAAAGAGCCGGGTTCATGATTGGACTCCGTCGATCATTCTGGCCCATGATGGGAAGCAGTGGAGGCTGGTTGGCGCCCTTGGAAGGGATACTAACTACCCTGCAATTGCATCCAAAGAAACACTTCGCTCGATGACTTCAGCCCTGCCACCCCGCGACTGGACCGATATCCACTGGCCCGATGTTTCCGGAGCTTCGCCGGCGCGGTGGATTGCGGTGCTGCCGCTAGCGGCCACCGAACAGCACGGTCCGCATTTGCCGGTCGGCACCGACGTCATGATTGCGCAGGCCTATCTGGCTCGGGTCCGCGAGCTTTTGCCCGAAAACATTCCCGCAACCTTCCTTCCGCTGCAACCGGTTGGGATTTCAACCGAACATATCGATTATCCGGGCACGCTGACGTTGCCTGCCGAAGTGGCGCTAACGACGTGGATGGCACTCGGCGAAAGCGTCGCGCGCGCAGGCATCAAAAAGCTGGTGATGGTGACGAGCCACGGCGGCAACAGCGCTGCGATGACGCTTGTGGCGCAGGATCTGCGCGCGCGGCACGGGCTTCTCGCCGTCACCACGGCATGGTCGCGCCTCAGCGCGGCGGAGCGGTTGTTCGCCGCGGAGGAATTGCATCACGGCATCCATGGCGGCGCGGTCGAGACGTCGATCATGCTGGCGCGCTACAGGCAGCAGGTGCGCCTCGAAAAGATCGCCGATTTCCGCCCCGCCAGCATCGCGATGGAGAAAGACTATCGCCGGCTTTCAGCGCAGCGGCCGGCGCCGTTTGCCTGGCAGGCCCAGGATCTTCACGCAAGCGGCGCCGCAGGCGATGCGACGATGGCCTCTGGCGAAAAAGGCGAACGCCTGCTCGATCACGGCGCGCGCGCGTTCTGCGAACTGCTCGCCGATGTCGACAAATTCGATCCGCAGATGCTTTCGTCCGGCCCGAAGGCCTGACGCCTTGCGCTAACTGGTTGAATAACCAGCTAATATCGCAGATTTTGGATTCTTCGGCGGCGAATCGAACCGGAATGGAACAGCCTCCGTCCAACTGGGCATGCGGGACCCGTAACGGGCCGCCCACAACCGGATGGAGTCTTTCATGTCGATCAAGACCAGAATTGCCGCTCTTGCGCTGGCCGCACTTGCCCTCACGGGCGGCCTTGCTTCCACCACCACCCAGGCACAGGCCGGAGGCGGCCTCGGCTGGGGCATCGGCGCCGGCCTAATTGGGGCCGCAGTCGTCGGCACCGCGATCGCTGCGAACAACGGCCCTTATTATGGCGGCTATCGCCGCTGCGCCTTGGTTCGCCAGTTCGATGTCTACGGCAACTACATCGGCACCATTCGCAGCTGCAATTACTACTGATCGTTTTGATGATCGGCTGAATTGATTTTGCTTGACGCGTTTTCTTCACGCCAACCGGAATTCACTTCGCTCGAAACGCTCTGGTTGTGGATCCCGCGTCCGGCACGGGCGCCTCATCCACCCTCGTGCCGGACCGACCCGCCCGGTCGTCCCCCCGGGCGGGTCACCTTTTCCCCGGCCGAAATCATGGACCTGCAGGCAGCTAACCTGTCGGCGTGCCGGTGTTGAGAAGGTTGGCGACAGCGGTCACAAGTTGGGCGGGAGCGAACGGTTTGGATAACATGATGCTGTTGGGAACACCTTTGGAGGCCCAATCCTCGGCGCTCGCGCCGCTCATGTAAACGACGGGAAATTGCGGGTCGATCTCCCGGGCCTGTTTGGCGACTTCCCAGCCGTCGATCCTGCCGCGCAGGCTGATATCGGTCACCAGCGCGCGGTAGTTGCCGCTACGCCCCTTAAGCAGGGTCACCGCCTCTTCGCCCGACGCAGCAATGGCCGGCTCAAAACCGCCTTCGGTGAGGGCATCCTCAACGAGACTCTGAATCTCCTCCTCGTCTTCGATGACGAGGATGACCGGCACCTCTTCGCTCAAATCCCCCTCCCCATCATCGCGATTAAGCCCGGGGGCTTAAGTTACAAAGTGCACATAAGTTCCTGCCACTATGTTCGCTGTCGGACTCTTTGTTCGGCTGAATTTGCATCCTCAGTATGGCGCTTTCGTCGGAGGGTCTCGGCGGGTCAGCCGTTTCGTCGCCTTTCGTTAGTGCCGGTAAATGTTGTTCCGGGCGCCATTGACTTGGCATAGGGGGCTACCCTATCTAGGATCATGGTGCACACGATCCGGGAAAAGAAAAAACTGCTCGCCCGCGTAGGCCGCATCCGCGGCCAGATCGAAGCGATCGAGCGGGCGCTCAACGACGAGGCGGAATGCGAGCGCATCATGCACATGATTGCAGGCGTCCGCGGCAGCGTCGCGGGCCTGATGGCCGAGGTGGTCGAAGACCATATCCGCACCCATCTCGTCGACCCCGAGAGGAATCCGGGCGCGCTTAACGCCGACGCGGCGGATCAGCTGATCGAGGTGGTCCACACCTATTTGAAGTGAGAGTCCCGTCATGACCGATACGGAAAACGCGTTTCAGCTTTCCCCGCACGACCACATGTTTCTGGGCAAGGATCACGACAGGGCGGAGCGCCGGACCTGGGCGGTGATCATCCTTTGCGGCGTCATGATGATCGCTGAAATCATCGGCGGCGCGCTGTTCGGCTCGCTGGCCCTTATTGCCGACGGGCTGCACATGTCGACACATGCCGGCGCGCTGCTGTTGGCCGCATTGGCTTATACCTATGCCCGCAAATATGCGAACGATCGCAATTTCACGTTCGGCACCGGAAAGTTCGGCGATCTCGCGGGATATTCCAGCGCCATCGTTCTGGCGATGATTGCGCTTTTGATCGGCTACGAAGCCGTGTCGCGCCTGTTCAACCCTGTTCCGATCAGCTTCAACGAGGCGATCCCGATCGCTGTCCTTGGTCTGGCGGTCAACGTCGCGAGCGCGTGGCTGTTGTCCGGCGGGCATCACGGCCACAACCATGGTCATTCTCACGGCGATCGCCATGATCGCTCTCATGGTCATGACCATCATGACCATGATCACGGCGAGGAAGCGCACGATCACGAAGCCGTCCATGGCGCGCATCGCCGCGACAACAATATGCGGGCTGCCGTCATTCACGTGATGGCCGATGCCGCAATATCCGTTTTGGTGATTGTGGGGCTGCTCGCGGCGCGAGCGTTCGGCTGGCTCTGGATGGACCCGCTGGCCGGATTCATCGGTGCGCTGGTGATCGCCAACTGGTCGTTCGGGTTGCTGCGCGACACCGGCGGCATCCTGCTCGACCGGACGCCGGATCCGCGCATGGCCGAGAAAGTCCGCATGGCGATCGAAAGCGAGGGCGACCGCGTCACCGATCTGCACCTTTGGCGGCTGGGGCCCGGTCATCTCGGCGCCATCGTCTCGGTCGCAACCTCGGGGGAACGCGAGCCGGCGCACTACCGCAAGAGACTGGCCGGATTCGCCGATCTGTCCCATGTCACCGTAGAGGTGCAGCATTTTCACGCGGCCAACGGCTAACCCCTGCCTTCCCGGTTGTGTGTTGCACCCACGTCACTAGGCGACGGTATTCAACTGCCCTGTCCATGTTCTTCCTTGCCCATTGCGAATGACTTGCAATAAGGCTGAGGGTGGATTGCGGCCATCGCAGCGCGTCGGCAACAGTGCAGTCACGAGGAAAGAGACCGCCGGAATGCTCGCGCCGGAATTGCCCACATGAACCGCGGCAGCCGATCCTGGGAGTGCGTATTTGCCGGTGTCGGTTTGAGCCTGTTCGCGCTCGATGGTTCTGCAGTCGCGGCGGATATGCACGTCAAGGCGCCACACATTCAGGCGGTGTTCGATTGGACCGGGCTCTATATCGGCGCGCATGCCGGCTACAGCCACGGCACCTCGAGCGCCGTGCTGTCCGATCCGGCAACGCCGGCGGCCAGCAGCACCTTCAGCGGCACGATCGGCGGCGTACAGGCCGGCTACAATGTTCGGCTGTCGTCCGGGCTGCTGCTTGGCGTCGAAGCCGACATTACCTTTCCAAACTATCTCACCTCGAATTCGCTTGTTTCCTTGCTGGCGACGCCGCAATCGGATGTCAGTGAACAGTGGGACTATGTGGCGACCGCACGCGGCCGCCTCGGCTACGCTGCCGGTCCGTGGCTCGCCTATGCCACCGGCGGACTTGCCTTTGCCGGCGAGCGCTTTCTCAACTCACCCGCCAACGGCACCGATGAAAAGGTCCTGAACACCCGGCTCGGCTGGGCCGCCGGCGGCGGCCTCGAATATGCCTTCGCGCCGCACTGGAGCGCGCGGCTGGAATATCTCTACAGCCGGTTCGAAAAGGCCGACGTCAGCTTTCCCTCGGGCACGCAGTCCACATCAAACCTCGATTTCCAGTCGCTCCGCGTCGGCCTCAACCGCAAGGTCGACTGGCCGGGATCGGGCAATTTCTCGCCGGCATCGCTGGCGGATCCGGAATCCGATCGCTGGGAAATCCATGGCCAGGGCACGTTCCTGCCGCAGGGCTATCCGGCGTTTCATGCGCCCTATTCGGGTCCCAACAGCCTGACGCCGGCGCCGCAGCTGCAGCAGACCTGGAGCAACAGCCTGTTCCTGAACGCGCGGCTCTGGCAAGGCGGCGAGATCTACTACAACCCCGAACTGCTGCAGGGATTTGGACTGAACGACACCGTCGGAGTCGCCGGATTTCCGAGCGGCGAGGCACAGAAATCCAACTTCCCCTACCCGCACTACAACACCTCGCGCTTGTTTGTGCGCCAGACCTTCGGCTTCGGCGGCGAGCAGGAAGAACTGGCCAGCGGACCGACGCAGCTTGCAAGCAAGGTGGACGTCTCGCGGTTGACACTGCAGGCCGGAAAATTTTCGGTCGTCGACATTTTCGATGGCAACGCCTACGCCAAGGACACCCGCAAGGATTTCATGAACTGGTCGATCTGGGCACCCGGCGCCTTCGACTATTCGGCCGACAAGGTCGGCCTGACCTACGGCGCGACGGCCGAGCTCAATCAGAAGCAATGGGCGTTGCGCGGCGGATATTTCCTGATGCAGGCGGTCTCTAACTCGAGCAGCTTCGACACCAGGGTGTTCGAGCGCGGCACCTATGTGCTCGAACTGGAAACCCGCTATTCGCTGTTCTCAATGCCGGGAAAACTGCGGACCATCGCATGGCTCAACAGCGCCTTTTCCGGAAGCTACCGCGAGACGCTGGACAATCCGGCCTTTGATCTCGATATCGCGCAAACCCGCCGGGGCCGCATCAAATACGGCTACGTCATCAACCTCGAACAGGCCCTGAGCGACCAAGTCGGCCTGTTTGCCCGCTGGAGCTGGAACGACGGCAAGACCGAGATCATGGCGTTCACCGACATCGACGCCTCGCTCTCGCTCGGGCTTTCGCTCAAGGGCGCCAAATGGGGCCGGCCCGACGACGTGATCGGGATCGGCGGCGCCATCAATGCGCTCTCGCGCGACCATCGCGATTTCATTGCGGCAGGCGGGCTCGGCATTCTGATCGGAGACGGCCAGCTCAACTACAGGCGGGAGCGAATCCTCGAGACCTACTATGCATACGCGCTCAACAAGCAGCTCACGCTGAGCGCCGACTATCAACTCATCACCAACCCGGCCTATAATGCCGACCGCGGACCGGTGCACATTTTTTCGGGCCGCCTGCACGGCGAGTTCTAGACAACCGTAGGCCGTCATTCCGGGGCGCGAGTGAAACGAGCGAACCCGGAATCCCGAGATTGTCGGAGCGAGATTCCGGTTCACGCTAACGCGCGTCCCGGAATGACGGCGCACCTCAGCCCGCCGGCGCGAAACTGTCTGCCCGCGCCATCGCCCAGCCGTCGCGAAAGCGCGGATCGCTGGTGCCGTCGATCAGTTCGCCCGGCCGCAGCGAGGGATAAAGCTGCGCGAATGTCCGCACCTCGGTGATGGAGGTTCGTTGCGAGAAATGAATTGGACGCAACTGCCGCGGATGTTCGAGTCCGGCGGCGGCGAGCAATTCGGCCAGCGCGTGCAAGGTGGCGTGATGGTAGTTGTAGACCCGCTCGACCTTGTGCGGCACCACCAGCGCGCGGGCGCGGGTTGGATCCTGCGTGGTCACCCCGGTCGGACACCGATCGGTATGGCAGGACAGCGACTGGATGCAGCCCAGCGAAAACATGAAGCCGCGCGCCGAATTGCACCAGTCGGCGCCGATCGCCATGGCGCGCGCCATGTCGAAGGCAGTGGCGATCTTTCCGGCCGCGCCGATGCGAATGCGATCGCGCGCATTGATGCCGATCAGCGCGTTGTGCACGAAATTGACGCCCTCGCGCATCGGCATGCCCAGATGGTCCATGAATTCCAGCGGCGCGGCACCGGTGCCACCTTCGTTGCCGTCGACCACGATGAAATCGGGATAGATACCGCTCTGCAACATCGCCTTGCAGATCGCCAGAAATTCCCAGGGGTGGCCGACGCAAAGCTTGAACCCGGCGGGCTTCCCGCCGGACAGCCGCCGCATCTCGCCAATGAAGGCCATCATTTCCAGCGGCGTCGAAAATGCCTGGTGGGTAGCCGGCGAGATGCAGTCCTCGCCCATGGCGACGCCCCTGATTTTGGAAATCTCCTCGGACACTTTCGCGGCCGGAAGCACGCCGCCGTGCCCGGGCTTGGCGCCCTGGCTGACCTTGAGTTCGACCATCTTGATCTGATCGTCGGTTGCGACGCGGGCGAATTCTTCCGGATTGAACGTGCCGTCGCGGTTGCGGCAGCCGAAATATCCCGAACCAACTTCCCAAATAAGATCGCCGCCGTTCTCGCGATGATAGGGACTGACACCGCCCTCGCCGGTGTCATGCGCGAAACCGCCTTTCCTGGCGCCCGAGTTCAGCGCGCGCACCGCGTTCGGACTGAGCGCGCCAAAGCTCATCGCCGAGATATTGAACACCGATGCCGAATACGGCTTGGTGCAATCGGGACCGCCGACGGTGACACGAAACTGCTCGACGGCACGCGCCTTCGGCGCCACCGAGTGGTGCATCCATTCATAACCGTCGCGATAGACGTCCTCCTGGGTGCCGAACGGCCGCTTGTCGAGCACCATCTTCGCCCGCTGATAGACTAGCGCGCGGGTGTCGCGGCTGAACGGCATGCCGTCCTTTTCGCTCTCGAAGAAATACTGCCGCATCTCCGGCCTGATCTCTTCCAGGAGGAACCGTATGTGCGCTGCTATCGGGTAGTTTCGCAGCACCGCGTGATTTGGCTGCAAGAGGTCGCGAATGCCGAGAACGGTGAGGCCGCCGAAGATCATGGTCGGTATCAAGACCACTTCCCAGGCCTTGGGATTGTGATCCAGAATCCCGACGCCGAGCAGCAAGGCCGTGACGACGCCGCAAATCGTCAGGACGATGTAGCGTGGCGAGAACGGAAGCATCAACGTTTCCATGGGACCCCTCAGGCAGCTCTTGCGTTTATTATTCTTGTCGGCTGCAGCCTAATCCAACCATTTGAACAATGCTGTACACGATATCTCGCCTACAGGTCATGGAGATGACAGCACGTCAAGCTAGCCAATTCACCAGCGCAGAATCAATCGGTTCCATGACTTGATCATCCGCGTCGCCGAGCCCCGGTTATTGCAGTGCAACGTGGCCTGGTTCGATCTCGGATGGTCTACCCCCTCATGGTGAGGAGGCGCTCTCCCGGCAGCGCTCTTTGTGCTGTCCGGTGCGCCGTCTCGAACCATGAGGCCCCGCCTCATCCTTCGAGACGCGGCCAACGGGTCCGCGCGAAGCGCGGCCCGATGATAAACTCCGACGCCGCTCCTCAGGATGAGGGCGCGGCGGCGTCACTCAGTGGCCGTGCGGGCGCATCTCGTCAGGTATCCCGCCCTGTTCCAGACCGCTTTGCGCCAGCCAGGCGTCGGTGCTCCGGATGGCGCGCTCGATGTGATCGTCCGTGCGCGAGAAGTCGTACGGCGATCCCACCAGCGGACATAATGGCGGCACCACGAAGTATTCGATGCTGGGACCCAGACCCTCCAGCTCGCTCACCAATTGCCGCGCGATCAGCAGCGTCAGCGCATGCAGCGCGTTTGCCACCGCGCCGACCGGCGGCGCGTGGGTTGCGCAGGCGTAACCCGTCGGCAGGACGATCAGGCGCCGCGCGCCCTTGGCAACCGCAACCCTGACCGGCGTGTTGGAGGAAATCGCGCCGTCGGCCAGGTAAAAATCCTTGTAGCGGACCGGCGCGAAAGCGCCGGGGATTGCGGTTGAGGCGACAATCGCTTCGGCGGTCGAGCCTTCCGACAACACGATACTGTCGCCCGAGATGATATCGGTGGTGACGATATGAACCGGGAGCTTGGCATCCTGCAGGTTTCGATAGGGAATATGGTCGTCGATCAGTTTCCTGATGCCGTCATGCGGGATCAAGAAATCCCGGCGCCACAGGAACCCCAATAGCGTCCGCCACGTCACCGGGAAAACGTCGCGCCGGTGCAACCCGCGCCAGATGGTTTCCAGTTCCAGCACGCCCTTGAGCGTCGGATCGCCCGCATAGTAAGCCCCGTTGAGGGCGCCGACGCTGGAGCCGACCACCATATCCGGGGAAATTCCGTGCGCGGCGAGCGAATGCATCATGCCCACCTGAATGGCGCCAAAGCTGCCGCCGCCTGCGAATACGAAAGCGGTTTTCGCAGGGCTGGCCTGGTTCAATACGGACAAAGAGACGCTTGCTCCCGCTACCCGCGTTGGTGGGGCACGCGGTGTTTTGGCAGGGTTTGTAGCAGGCGATCGGGGGGTGTACCACAGCCTCCATCGTCGTCCCCGCGAACGCGGGGACCCACAACCACCGATGTGTGTTGTTACCCCGAGTTGCGGCCACAGCTATCGCAAAACACAAAGCGGTGGCTATGGGTCCCGGGTCCCGGCTCAAGGCCGGGACGACAAAGGATAAGCTCGCTGCGCTCGCTTGTCCGGGACGACGGGCGCTCAGCGCTCGACGAACGCCTTCTCGATCACGAAATGGCCGGGCTGGCTGTTATTGCCTTCGGCAAAACCGCGCGCTTCGAACATCTGGCGCAGTTCTTCCAGCATGGCCGGGCTGCCGCACATCATGATCCGATCGCTCTCGATATTGAGCGGCGGCTGGCCGATATCGTCGAACAATTGCTTTGAGGTGATCAGGTCGGTGATGCGGCCGCGGTTGCGGAAGGGCTCGCGGGTGACGGTCGGATAGTACACGAGCTTTTCCGTCAACAAGGGTCCGAACAGTTCGTCGTCCCGCAACTTCGCCACCAGCTCCTCGCCGTAGGCCAGTTCGGACACCTGCCGGCAGCCGTGAACCAGAACGATGGTTTCGAACCGCTCGTACACTTCCGGATCCTTGATCAGGCTCGCGAACGGCGCCAGGCCCGTTCCGGTCGACAGCAGCAGCAACCGCTTGCCGTGGATCAGATTGTCGGCGATCAGCGTGCCGGTGGCCTTGCGCCCGACCAGGATGGTGTCGCCCTCCTTGATCCTTTGCAGCCGCGATGTCAGCGGACCGTCGGCGACCTTGATGCTGAAAAATTCCAGCTCGTCCTCGTGATTGGCGCTCGCCATGCTGTAGGCGCGCATCAAAGGGCGGCCGTCGACCTCGAGCCCCATCATCGCGAACTGGCCGTTCTGGAATCGAAAGCCGGAATTGCGGGTGGCGGTGAAGCTGAACAGCGTATCGGTCCAGTGCCGGACAGAAAGAACCTTCTCTCGATGGAATGCGCTCATGTGTTTTGTTGTTTCCGGTTGCCTGACAGTAGAACGATCGAGATGTGTGGCTCGCGAAGCGGCGAAAAACCCCTGCAACGATGGACGATTTAGCGGCTGAAATACCGTGATGTTAGACATAGTCAATATGGGCGGAGGTTCAATTGAGAGCTCAAAAAAGCGCCGGTTTTGCCGGCAAAAAGTCTTTGCTGTTTGGCCGCACTTCTGAGCAATTAACTTGCCGAAATCCGCAGGCCACGAGCAGTTAATTGCCGCGCGCCGGGATAAAAATTTCGTTAGAGATGTTTGATCGAAAATCGAATGCCAGACCGCCGGATATTGCATGCGAAACCTTATTGAGTTTCGATCGGGAAAGCCGGGCTCCTATCCGGACCAATCGGTCTACGCGGAATATGCCTGTGCTGAATTCGGCTTGTCGTTTCAGGACATCGACGGCGGATCGGGGCTTCTGTTCAGGGTCGCATCGAAGACCAAAAGCGTTCATTTCGGCGCCGGGCGATGTTCTTGGTATCCGCAAAACAATGCCACCGCCGCAACGCTGGCATCGGACAAATATTTCACCAATCGGATCCTGGAGGATGCCGGCGTTGCGACGCTCGGCGGAGAATATTTCTTCCTGCATGAGCGGCGGCGCAGCCACCGCGCCCCGGGGCACGAGCGCGAAGACGCATTCGCCCATTTGAGACAACTTGGCGGCACAGCCTTCGCCAAACCGTTGTTGGGATCGCGCGGCGACTTTGCCAAAATCATTGGCGGCGAGGCGCTGCTTGCAGGATATCTCGACGAGGTTTCGCAATACTACGATTCGATACTGATCCAGCCGGTTGCGACAGGAAACGAATACCGGATTTTCCTGCTCGACGACGAGGTCGTGTACTGCGCCAGAAAGTATCCGCCGTTTGTGTCAGGCGATGGCGTGCGGTCGATTGGCGAGTTGTTGATCGCGCATGATGAAGCGTTGCGCTCGCGCGGCCTTTCGCCGGTTTCCGCAACCCCCGACGCTGCGCTCGACATTGTGCTGCCCAAAGGCGAGCGCTGGTCGATTCCCGGACGCATGAATCTGAGCGCGGGCGGAACGATGATGCTGGAAGCGCCGCCGTCCGATGCCGCGCCTGTACTGGCGAGCAAGGCCGCGCGAGCGCTCGGGCTCCGCGTCGCCGCCGTGGACATGTTTACCGGAATCGGCGGAGAGCCGGATGCGATGCGGGTGATCGAGGTAAACTCCAATCCCTCGATCCGGCTGCTGGAAGAATCCGGCCGCAGCGACCTGATCCTGAAAATCTGGCATCACACATTTTCGGCGATGGGGCTCTTTTAGTGTTCGATCTTCCAAAATACGGCGACGGGGTTTGTCTGACACGGATGGCAGACCTGCTCGACGCTCTCGCGGTGAACCGGGCAAGGCTCTCGCGGATTTCGGTTGTGGTGACGGGGTCCAACGGCAAAGGCTCCACCGCTGCGTTCTGCGCCGGTATCGCCCGCGCCTGCGGCTTGCGAACCGGTCTGTTCACCTCACCGCATCTGTATCGTTGGAACGAACGGGTTCGGGTCGACGGCGCCGATATCGGCGATGACGACCTGGCCCGGCTGAAGGCGCGGATCGAGGTGGCGATCGCCGAAATCTCGCGGCGTAGCGGAGAAAAATTTGGCGCCTTCGAGGCCCTGTTCGCGCTGGCCTGCCTGTATTTTCAGGAGCGGGATTGCGATTTCGCGGTGTTCGAGGCCGGCATCGGCGGCCGTTACGATCCGGTGCGCCTGGTCGGGGCGCAACTCACCTGCGTCACGTCGGTCGATCGCGAGCATGTCGAACTGCTCGGCAATTCGCTGCAACTGATCGCTTCCGACAAGAGCGACGCCTGCGCATCCGGCGGCACGATCGTCTATGGCGAGAATTGCCGAAATTTGAGGCCGCATCTGATCGAATATAATCGCAACCGCATGATTGCTTCGCGCTTTGTCCGTGACGAGATCGGCATATGCTGCGAATCCCTCTCCGCATCAGGGCAACGGTTCGATTTCCAGTTCGAGGCTCACCAATTTCGGTCACTCGAAATGAGCCTGCTCGGAACGTTTCAATTCAATAATGCCGCGATCGCGGTCGCTCTCTTCCTGCTCTGGCTGGAACAAGCGCGGCCCGGAGAAGATACCGACAACATAGAAACCGCCGTGCGCTCGGGCCTTCGCGCGACGCGCTGGCCCGGCCGCCTCGAGCTTATCGCGCGAGACCCGCTTACCGTTGTCGACGTCGGCCACACCCCCGACGGCATCCGTCAGTCGCTGGCGAGCCTGAAGGCGATCCATGGCGCGGAAAACTGGATTCTCGTGATCGGGGTTTCCTTCGACAAGAACACGGGCGAGATCGTCGCCGCGCTGGCGCCGTCGTTTGACACCATCCTATGCAGCTCGGCACACCACAAGGGGACGGATCCCGAGAGCGTCGCCGCCGCGGTGCGCAAGGCCAATCCGCAGGCCAATGTTCACGTCGCCGCAACGATTGAAGACGCCGTTGCTATCAGCCAAAGGCTCGCCGCGTCACAGCATCGGAAAATATACGTGGCCGGCGGATTATTCCTGGCGACCGAATACGCCGTTGTCGCCAATGGTGGCCGTGCGCAGGATTTGCATTTTTTTTAACCAGGTCCCACCTTTCGTCATTGCGAGGAGCAAAGCGACGAAGCAATCCATTCTTGGCCCCATGGATTGCTTCGCGGAGCCTGTCATCGGGCGCGCATTCGCGCGACCCGTTGGCTCGCAATGACGGTTAATTGCTCGTCCCCTCGGTGTCGTTGAGCACCTTGAATGCCTCCTCGAGCTGCGGCGAGATCGCGACGTTGAGCTTCTCGCCGGTCGGCAGGCGCGAGACGAACCATTTGTTGTAGAGCGGAATCAGATCGCGATTCGAACCGAGCTTGCGGAAGGTGCGTTCCACCACGGCAGCGAGTTGCGGCTCAGCCTTGCGGAACATGATGCCGTAGGGATCGTAGGACAGATATTCGCCAGTGACGCGAAACTTGTCCTGCGCCTTGTGCCGCGCGATCAGGCCGTAAAGCAGAATGTCGTCGGTCGCGAATGCATCGGCCTTGCCGTCCGCGAGCATCTGATAGGACTGCTCGTGATCGGGTGACGCAATGATGTTGAGGCCGAGCGCAAATTTCCTGTCGACGGCATGCATCGCCTGCTCGTTGGTGGTGCCTTTTGTCACCACCACGGTCTTGCCCTTCAAATCGGCCGCTCCCGAGACGGTGGAGGCTTTCGGCACCATCAGCTTGGTGCCGGCCACGAATATCAGCGGCGAGAACGCCACCTGTTTGCTGCGCTCCGCGTTGGCGGTGGTCGATCCGCATTCGAGGTCGATTTTGTTCTGCACCACCGCCGGAATGCGGTCGTCGGATGTGACCTTGACGTATTCGATCTTCAGGTTGGCATCGTCGACCTCGACACC
>WNFT01001116.1_pt1 | contig 40635 bp, 31 predicted proteins | sample 5400191 | NCBI WGS metagenome assembly WNFT01 (sample SAMN13153359, study PRJNA577476) | soil metagenome | isolation source: 80 cm saprolite under Madrone tree | place: USA:California | collected 2016-06-14 | reverse complement strand
TTAGCCAGATCGTTCATCTCCTGGCGCGCCAGATTGTAAAGATCGCGGCTGATCTGCATTCGCTCAAACGGTCCCATTCCACAAAAATCCATAAAGTCTTCAGCCTTTGCGCGCGGGTAAAAAATGAGGCGATACCGCTGTAGTTGTTTCGCTGAAAGCGACAGACGGCCGTCGTCTTCACAGTCTTTGAGTAAGCGATCCTCGACAAAGTCTTCGGTGTTGACTTGAATGAAGTAAGAAGCGAGCCCAGCACGCAGCAATGCGGAACGCACTGACGCGAAATCCGAGTCGCTGGTTGAATCGACGCCGTCCGTTAGCGCCACGATGGCACGGCGGCCGCGCATTTCCTCGGTTGGCTTTTCGCGAAAAACGTCCGACGCAATTTTCCCTAACGCATCGTAAAAAGGTGTGCCATTACTCGTTCCCAAATTCTCAAGGGCTTTGCTGAGCGTCTTGCGATCGTCCGTAAGTCTGGTGAGCACGTCAACTTTCGCCAATACCGACTGTCCCTGTCGCGCGGTATTGAAGCCAACCATCGCAACGCGATCGCCGGGACGCAGTGCCGCAATGAAAGCGTTTGCTGCCTGGCGTATCAGCGCAACGTCGGCGCGCGTCGAACCGGACGTGTCCAATAACAGCGCGATTTCAAACGGAACATCAGTAGTGGCGAAGTTTGCGATTTTCTGTGGCTGGCCGTTTTCGTAGACAAGAAAATTTTCTTCGCGCAATCCTGCCACCGGACGGCCACCGCTATTCGTTACCACTGCCGGGACTGACACGAGTTGAGTATCCACACGCACGACGTCGCCTTCAGCCACTTCTTCAGTTTGTGTTTTCTGAGTTCCTTTCGCAGCTTGTTCGTCAGCGCCAGCTACGCGCCGCGGCCGTTGTTGCTTTGCTTGATCCTGCGCAGCGGCAGAAAACCCGAAGCTGCCAATCAGCAACAGGCCAATGGCCAACAGGCCGAATAACGAAGACAACGCCGCGAATTTCAGGAGTGACCGCATTCAGGTTCGCCAGGATTATTGGGGAGTTTTAAGACTAACTTTAGCCGGAAACTATAACCTAAAACGCGAACCAGCAAAACCCGGTAGAGGACGGAGGGCAGAGGTCAGAGATCAGATGTCAGAGGTCAGAAGTCAGAGATCAGAGTTCAGACGAGAAATGGAAGAGGATAGCGAACACCCATCGAGGCTGCACAGTTTCATCTGACGCCTGACCTCGGGTCTGAACCGACATCTGACCTCTGACCTCTGACCTCCGACCTCTGATCTCCGTCCTCTGACCTCTGACTTCTGATGCTCACCTTGACAGTGTCGCAGCGCTTCTCTTAGCATGACGGCTCATCGTTAACTCAAAAGTCAACGACATGATCTTTGGAAGGAAACTCGCGGGCACGTATGTCAATGGTAGACGGCTTCCCTTACAAGGAAGAGGTTGGGGGTTCGAGTCCCTCCGCGCCCACCAGGTCAGAGGTCAGAGACCAGAGGTCAGGAATCAGATGTCGAACGCCATTTGAACTGACCTCTGACATCTGACATCTGACCTCTGAATCGGAGTCGTAGTTCAGTTGGTTAGAACGCCGGCCTGTCACGTCGGAGGTCGCGGGTTCGAGTCCCGTCGGCTCCGCCACTTTAAAGCGGTTGCTCTTCAGCTAAAATGAAGCGCAACCGCTTTTCTATTTCAGATTTAAGAGTTTAGAGTACAACCTTCAGGTTGCTGCAATCGCGGAGACTCAAGCTAAACCTTGTATTCTGAACTCCTTGAGTTGTAGTGATCTTGAACTGTCGCGAGTAAAACCCTCGACCGTAATCATGATTCCCGTAGCCCACGCCATTCAAATTGTTAAGGAGCAAACGCGCGCGCTGAATTCCGAGCTAGTTGAGTTGACGAATGCGTTGGGTCGCCATCTCGCTGAAGACGTCGTTGCTGATACTGATCTCCCGCCATTCGATCGTTCGCAGATGGATGGGTATGCCGTTCGGGCGAACGACGTTCAAGCGGCGGCGGGAACGCCAGCAAAACTAAAAATTGCCGGTGAGTCGGCGGCCGGACGCGGTTGGCGCAATGAATTGAATGCGGGCGAAGCAGTGCGCATCATGACCGGCGCGCCCGTGCCGGTCGGTGCGGATAGCGTGCAGCAGGTTGAATTGACGCGCGAACTTGATAGCGGCTCGGAAGTTGAAATTCTTGAACCCGTCACGCTCGGTCGATCAATCGTCAAACGAGGCAGCGAAATAAAAGCAGGCCAAACTGTTTTGCGCGCCGGCGAAAGGATTAATGCCGGCGCTGTCGCTGTGCTGGCTTCTTTTGGTTACGCGAACGTTAAAGTCGGAAGGCTTCCGCGCGTTGCCGTCCTCGCAACTGGCGGTGAGCTGGTTAAGGTGGACCAGAAACCCGGTTGTGATCAGATTCGCGACTCAAACAATTTTTCCGTCTCAGCTTATGCAGCACTCGCAGGCGCAACCATCGAACGCCTTCCGCTCGCTGGCGACGACATAGCACAACTGAAGCGACAGATCGCCGACGCTGCTGAACGAAGCGACATTATCGTGACGTCCGGCGGTGTTTCGGTTGGCCGCTATGATTTCACTAAGACGGTTTTGAAAGAATTAGGAGCGGAGACTTTCTTTGCGCGCGTCGCGTTGCGTCCCGGCAAGCCAATGGTGTTCGCGCGACTGCCAAATGGCACCCTGGTTTTTGGTCTACCGGGAAATCCGGTTTCAGTTTCAGTGACGTTCAATCTTTTCGCGCGCGTGGCGATACTGAAAATGCAGGGAGCGGTGGAAACGGAACTGGAAGTAGGAACAGCCGTGCTCGGCAAAATCGTAAAACCGGCAAAGGATCGCGAAAGCTATCTGCCAGCGCGGCTTTCGACTAACGAAAATGCGCAATTGGTTGCTGAGCCGTTGAAGTGGGGTGGCTCGTCGGATTTCGTTGGGTTTGTGAGAGCGACGTCGCTGATAATTGTTCCGCAAGCAAGCGGGGCACTCGAAGCAGGAACCAAGGTCCGTATTGTCCATCTTCCCGATTGAGGTATTTCTGAAAAGCAAGGTAATGGGTTTTTGAATGAGTGAAGCTGATCGGAAAACCTGGGGCGCGAGCGCGCACGAACGCAAGGTGGAAAACCTTTACGGCGGTGGGATCGAAAACTATATCGATCACCACGATGGTTATTTGAACTTCGGACTCTGGGAAGAGGGTATCGCTGATTACGTTAAGGCCGCCGAAAATCTGGTACACCGGATGGGCACAATTCTCGGTCTTAACGAAAGCAGCAAACTGCTGGATGTCGCGCCCGGCATGGGCACGCAGGACATTTACTTATTCGAGAACTTCGCGCCACTTACGATCGACGGTCTCGATGTAACCTGGGGACACATTCAGCACGGCCGGCGGCGGGCACAGGAAGCGCACGTTGAGGCACGCGTGCGCTTTCATCACGGCACCGCCACGCAAATTCCCTTCCCTGATGAAAGTTTCACACACGTGTTGAGTATCGAAGGTCCAGAACACTTTGACACCCGCGAAAAATTCTTGCATGAAGCGAGACGCGTGCTACAGTCAGGCGGCGTCATCGCCATGGCCGATTTCATCATGAAAAGGCCGCCGCGCAATGTTATTGAAAAGATAGTCGCCGAAGCGGCGCGCAAGTTGTGGCAAGTGCCACGCGCGAATGTTTACCCGGCGACGGTCTATGAAGAGAAGATGCGCAGCGCGGGCTTTGACAAGGTTGAGATAATCGAGATGGGAGCAGCAGTAATTCCCGGCTACTACTTCGAGCAAATGCGGCCTGAGACTATTCGCGCGATTAGCAAAATTCGTGGCTTCGCCTTAGCCCGGCTCAGTCTGCTGCTGGACATCGCCGTCTATCGCGGCTTCACCATGGGTTTGTTGGAATACGTGTTGGTGCGCGGCGAACGAAGGTAGGATGCTGAGCTTGTGACTCACTGGGACCGCGGGCGTGCGCAGTCCCCGGCGGATGTTTTTCTATCCGCTGGGGTGCTCGACTCGCCCGCATCAAGCAATACGTTCACTCACAGTTGAACCTGGCAACCCAGCGACGTAGCATTCCACGAAGGCGGGCGAGACGCCGGTCCCAGAGAGCTACTTGATCTTCACCGTCGGCGCTTAGTGCTTGTGTACGAGTTCGCAGTTCTTATCCCAATGAATGCAAGCGTAGCTTCCAGCCGGCGAAAGAACTTGAGCTTATTCAAAAGCGGATTGAGCCAACCGTTAGTGATGCAGTAATGCATGTTGAAAGGCTCGGTATGATGCAGCTTGTGATGCGACGGTTCCAAAACCAAGCGCATACGTTGCAGCCAGCGCGCGCAAGCCGAAACCCTTTCCTGATGTGCCCACTTGTGAAACTGGTTAGTCGCCACCGTCGCGGCCGATGTTAGCGCAACGCAAATCACAAAAAACGCCAGCAAGGCCGATTCCGGCAGCAGCCACAGCAAATAGAGACAAACTGAAAGCAGGGGAAAGGCGAGTATGCAAACGTTGCCCACCGTCTCAACCAGATTGTGCGTGCAGATGTCGCGTGGGTAGACATGATGCATGCGAAACGGTTTGACCAAACTTGGCCCAACCACCGGCGTGTCGACCGAACAATAAGTGTCAGCGGCCCAATGCACAATTCCGGAGACAAGATCACCGCCAATCACACCGAGCGGAACCGCCAATGCTATTAGCCAGAGTAAGTCGAGTTCGTAGAGACGAGAGCTTGCCCAGTAGAGATTGAGAACGAATAGAACCGGAAAGATTAATGACGTCGCGTATTCCAGGAAGGAATGTATCGGCCCTGAATGTTCCTCGATGCCGCTGTAATCTGATGAAGAAATTGGCGCGCTGTTTTTGTTCGCTAACGACGCTGACATAAATGAACTCCCCACCATTGATTCGCCGCTACGACGGCAGCATCATCTCCGCATTCAACTGCGAAGATTTCGATTGGCAATCAATATTTATCTCAACTGCCCGGGGGAGCGGATTTTGTTCGCACGATTATAGTAAGATTGGCCCGACCGGGATTGTAATAAGAATGTAATACCTCATTCGCCCAACTATGAATCAGCTTTCACACATAGATAACGAAGGCCGCGTCAAAATGGTTGATACCAGTGATAAGGCGACAACAACACGACATGCCGTTGCCTCGGCGCGCGTGCTGATGTCAACGGAAACACTTGCGGCCGTCAAAGAACATCGCACACCAAAAGGCGATCCCCTGGAAGCAGCGCGGCTGGCGGGAATCATGGCCGCCAAACGAACTGCGGAATTGATCCCGCTTTGCCATCCATTACCGCTAACGCACGTGGACGTGCAGGCGCGCGTCGAAAACTTTGGCGTGTATCTCGAATCCGAAGTTTCTACAAACGCGCAGACGGGTGTTGAGATGGAGGCGCTCACCGCTGTGGCGGTAGCGGCCCTGACGATTTACGACATGTGCAAAGCGCTGGACAAGTCGATTACGATTTCGGACCTGCGTTTGGAAATGAAGAGTGGGGGCAAGTCTGGCGATTACCGGCGGCAAAGCTGATCATTTTGGGCCTCAAAATCAGAAATCGGGAACCTCGCTTCTCTCATCATCGTTTACACTCGTGCCCACGGAATTGAGGACACGATGAGAAACTTCAAACTCGGCATTCATCGAGACGCGCGACCGCAGGCCACTCTTCTGCTAACTGCGGCCGCGCTGTCGATTCTGCTCTGGTTCATTCCCTTCGCCGAGGTGCTCACTTATCCGTTTCGTCTGTTCGTCACTTTCATACATGAGGGCGGACACGCTCTCGCTGCCCTGGTAACCGGAAACTCCGTCGAAAGTTTGAGCATCGCGACCAATGCGAGTGGCGAAACTTACACCACACAGGGTGGCCTGTTTTCGCAGATGCTGGTTTCCAGCGCCGGCTACATCGGTTCGATGATTTACGGTGTGGCGCTGCTGGTGATGATTCGCAAAGCGGTAGCCGCGCGAGTCGTACTGATCGCTTCGGCCGCACTGGTGTTTCTACTGACGATTATCTATGGCGTGTACAAGCCCGTAGTTTCCGGAGCTGCGTGGTCCGGAATTCCTTTCACATTCTTCGCCGGCACATTATTGACTCTCGGCCTGGTGGCCGTGGCAAAATTTGCAAACTCGCGGCTGGCGACTTTCTTCCTAAGTTTCCTGGCGGTGCAGTGTGTCCTCAATGCACTGCTTGATCTGAAAACGGTATTCTTCCTTTCGACACCTTTTGGACCAAGGTTGCCGAGCGACGCTATCAACATGGCAAACGCGACCGGCATACCTGCGCTGGTTTGGGCCAGCGTCTGGATTACCATCTCTGTCGGCATACTCTTGTTGACAATGCGGCTTTATGTGGTAAGTAGAAAGAAACAGTTCAGCCTTGACCAACCGTTCGAACCAGTACCGCCCCTATTTCCAACGACAGTCGGCGAGACCCACAACCTGCGATAGTTCTTATTTTGGACTGCGGCGGCTTGACGCCGCTTTTCAAGTTACCTTGGTGACTTCCCAAAAGAAAGCACGGAACGCTTGGGCGTCGACTGCGGCGTCAAGCCGCCGGCAGCCAAAGCGGCGTCAGGCCGCCGCAGCCCAAAAGAAAATGAAAAAAGAACGCTGCCCCATCCAGCGCTCTTCATTCGTTTAGATCCCCGCCCCTTTTACTTAGAAGATAAATCGTGCCTGGAGCTGGAACATGGTGGTGGTGGTGAGGGTGTCCGCGCGAAAGGCAATTAACAATAGTGAGAGCTATAGAAATTTAGGGTAGGCGAGCCTATCATGACTTCGTTTCTTACTCAGACCAGCAACGTCTTCCATCGCCTCGAGAGCAAGGCGGCAGAGCGCGACGTCAAAGTTCGCCCGCATACGGGATACATCCCGTAATCTGGTCAACCGGTGCCGCTCCTCCGGAGAGAACCCGGAGACCGGCACTAGCGGCAACAGAATTACAACCTGATCTCAATTTGGCGACAACTTAGTCTGCAAGCGTTGCTGCTAGCGTCAGAGCGAATCAAATCTAATCGTCGCAAGGTTTCCTTGACAGTCATTGAAGTTGGTTCCCGGCCCTAACTCTTTCCCCGAGCCTCGGTCCCCCCTATATTCGCCAGTTAACCTAAGTTCTCTAAAATGGGTCGCAAGAACGAGAGCCTGGTTTCAAATCCTTTAAACCTCGCGCGGATCAAAGGCTTTGCCCAGGGAAGACTAAGCGCCCGACTCTTACTAAGGAGAGCCTCATCATGACACGCGGCAGCCTCCATTTTCTCGGGACTAGAAAAAATCTCAATGCCACTAAGACGTTCTTCATCCGAGCTCGATCCATTAAGAGCTTGGTGCCGGCCGCAATTCTGATAGCAGTAAGCGGTTGGAGTATTGCGGCACAAACAGCGACTGATGGGAAAACGCCTTTAGGAATAACTCCTGGATCACCGTCGGGATCGTATGAGTTGAGCGGCTTCGACAACGTCAATCTCTACAACGGCAACCTTAACTTTCAACTACCGTTGCTAAGCATCAGTGGACGCGGTGATGCGCAGATGGCTTTGCTGCTTTCGCTCAATCTCAAGGGCTGGCGTGTTCTTCACACTAATCCGTCGGGCATTCACGACAACTATAAACCCATCGCAGCAATTAGTTGGTGGAGCGGCAACTTAGCTACCGCCAGCTACAGTCCAGGCAAACTTGAGGGGCGTCAGGGCGGAACTGGTTTCACGGACTGCTCAGGCTACCCGGGCGGTAATGGCAATGCTTATGGTTTCACCATTACGCGCCTTACCTTTATTGAGCCGGACGGCTCTGAACATGAGCTAATAGACCAACTTACCGGAGGCCAGCGACTGGGAAGTTATCCCAATATATGCGCCTCAGTAACAGGAGCTTCGCGGGGCACAGTGTTCATCTCACATGACGGCGAGGCCATGACCTTCACCTCCGATACGACTATCTATGACCGCAATACACCGGGTGGCAGTACGCTTTACCCGTCAGGGTATCTAATGTTGCGCAATGGCACACGTTATCGCTTCGATAATGGAACTGTTACGTGGCTCCGCGATCGCAATGGCAACAAGCTGACCTTCACTTATGACACTGGCCTTCAGGTAACGGGAATAACCGATTCGCTCAACCGACAGGTGACCATCGCTTACAATGTCGCCGACATATCTCCCTACGGCGTGTGCGATCAAATCACCTTCAAAGGCTTCAGCGGCGTGCAACGAATGATTCGGGTATCTAAGGCGAGCCTGGGGAATGTGCTTCGCCAAGCATCAAGTTACTCTAACCATCCGGCTGCATATACCCTTCAAACTTACCAGCAGCTATTTCCTGAACTCAACGCTTTTCCTTCAGGGAACTACAACCCTGCGAGCATGGTCTCAGCACTCTGGCTGCCAGACGGAACCCGACATTATCAGTTTTACTACAACAGCTATGGTGAACTCGCGCGCGTCGAACTGCCTACGGGCGGAGCCATCGAATACGATACGACGCTTGGTTCGGGCGTGATCACCGGAGATGCTCAGTATTCTGAGGATGTTTTCCAGATTTACCGCCGAGTAACGGAGCGGCGAGTCTATTCGGATGGTGTGACGCTTGAAAGCAAGCAGGCCTACTCCGCGACCTACAGCAGTTCTACTGACCCTACGCCGTGGTCAACAACGGTCACGGTAGATCATCTTAATCCGAGCGGAACACTCCTGGCGCGGGAGAAGCATTATTATGATGGCAGCGGCGCAGCATCACTGTTTCGTCAGAGTGATCCGACTGGTCAGCATCTTTATTCAGCCTGGAAAGAAGGCCGAGAGAATCAGACGGAAGCGCTGGATACGAACGGCGCAACGGTATTGCGTCGCGTGACCAACACTTGGGCGCAACGGGCGCCGGTAGGTTGGTGGACCGGAGCAGCAGATGATGCTCCTGCAAACGATCCACGCCTGACTCAGACCGTCAGTACGTTGGTGGATACAAACCAGGTAGCGCAGCAGACCTTCTCTTATGACCAGTACAACAACAAGACCGACACCTACGAATACGACTACGGAGCAGGAACCGCGGGACCTTTAGTGCGACGTACCCATACCGATTACCTCGTCACCAATTCAATCAACGGCGCGGACTACACCACCACAAACATTCACATTCGCAGCTTGGCTTCGCAATCGTCTGTTTACGATGCGGGTGGCATAGAGAGAGCTCGTACAACCATCGAGTATGACAACTACGTCACGGACACGAATCACGCTGCCCTATTTGACCGCCCGAGCATCAGCGGGCTCGATTCTTCCTTCACCACATCGTACTCGCCCCGTGGTAACGCGACTGCCACTACGCGGTATCTGCTAGTGAACGGTTCAGTGACAGGCTCAATTTCCGCCTACGCGCAGTATGACGTGGCCGGCAACATGGTGAAATCTATTGATGGCCGCGGCAATGCAACCAACATCTTTTACTCGGATTGTTTTGGCACGCCCGACGGCGAGGCGACAATCAACAGCTCGCCTAGTGAACTAAGCTCGGTGGGCCAGGTTAGCTATGCCTTTCCTACCAGTTTGACCAATGCCGCCAATCAAACCGTGTTCTCGCAGTTCGATTATTATCTGGGTCGTCCAGTAGATGGCCAAGATGTGAATGGGATCGTCGCCAGCGGCTTCTACAACGATGTGCTGGATCGGCCGAGCAAAGTGATTCGCGCCTATGGAGTCAGCGGCCAGCAGAACCAGACGACCTTCAGCTATGACGATACGAATAACACACTCACGATCGCCAGCGACTTGACCAGCAACACAGATGGTCTGCTGGTCAGCAAGGTGCTGTACGACGGTCTTGGACGCACGACCGAGAGCCGGCAGTATGAAAGCGCGACTAATTATATCGGGGTGCAAACGCAGTACGATTCAATGGGCCGAGCTTACAAGACTTCGAATCCTTTCCGGCCATTGGCTCCCGATAGCGAGACGGCCGTGTGGACTACCAGCGCCTTCGATGCGCTTGGACGCATGACGAGTGTGACAACGCCTGACAGCGCCGTCGTGTCTACTGCCTACTCCGGCAACACAGTCACGGTCACGGATCAGGCGAGCAAAGCCAGAAAGAGTGTGAGCGATGCGCTCGGGCGCTTGACGAGTGTCTATGAAGATCCGAGCGGATTAAATTATTCGACGAGTTATGGCTACGATGTGCTCGATGATTTAACGACGGTGTCGCAGGGTGTGCAGACACGCACGTTTGGGTATGATTCATTGGAGCGTTTGACAAGCGCCAGCAATCCGGAAAGCGGCACAATGAATTACCAGTACGATGCAAACAGCAATCTCACCAGCAAGACGGACGCGCGGTCGATCACAGCGACCTACACCTACGAGGCTCTGAATCGCGCCGTCACACGCAGCTATTCCGATGGCACGCCCACAGTGACGTACACGTACGATTCCACCAGCATTGCGAATGGCAAAGGCCGTTTGGCTTTCGTCGCTTCGACTGTCTCGACTTACAACTACAGTGGCTATGACGCCTTGGGCCGCGTACTCGGAGGGAGTTAGGTGACAGATGGCCAGACATACTCGATGAGTTATGGTTATAATCTTGCCGGCGGTCAGACCTCGATGACTTATCCATCGGGACGAATAATCACGAGCGAGTATGACGGGGCTGGCAGGTTGGCCGGGGTGCGCGATCAGTCGAGTGGAGTCTACTATGCGGGTGCGACCTCGACCGACGTGACGAATCGCATGCAGTACGCGGCTCATGGAGCGGTGTCGGTGATGAAGCTTGGCAACGGATTGTGGGAGCACACGAGCTTCAATAACCGTCTGCAGCCGACGCAGATTGGACTGGGCACCTCGAGCGCTGATTCGAGCACGATGGGGCTGAGCTACAACTACGGCACCACAAATAACAATGGGAACGTGCAGAGCGTAAGCTACTCGGGCGGTGGGTTGAGTTACACGCAAAGCTTCGGCTACGACGCATTGAATCGGCTGACAACTTCGAATGAGAACTCAGGCAGTAGCTGGTCACAGACCAATGGTTATGATCAATACGGTAATCGCTGGATAGATTACGGTGGTGGAGTCCACAACCTTTCATTCAGCACCAGCACGAACCGCATCACGAATACTGGTTACAGTTATGATGCCGCGGGTAATCTGACCAACGACACTCTCCACAGCTACACGTTCGATGGAGAGAATAAGATCAGGGGTGTGGATGCGGCGAGCGATGCCTATCGCTACGATGGTGATGGCAATCGGGTGCGTAAGAACTTCACGTCGGGTGAGCAGATCAGGATGGTCTATAGCGGTGGTCAGTTGATTGCGGAGTATGATCTCTCAACCGGCTCATTGAAGAAAGAATATGTTTACGGCGCTAAGGGACTGATTGCGACAATCGAACCCAGCGCGGGAACCAGATACGCGACGGCCGATAGTCTTGGCAGCCCGAGGGTTATTACTAACTCCAGCGGTGGTGTTGTCAGCAGACATGACCTGATGCCGTTTGGCGAGGAGTTGGCGGCGGGTACAGGCGGACGCACAACAGCAATGGGCTACAGCGTAGCTGACGGCCTGCGTCAGCGCTACACCCAAAAAGAACGAGACATCGAAACCGGGCTCGATTATTTCCTCGCTAGATACTACTCCTCAACGCAGGGCAGGTTCACCTCGCCTGATGAGTTCACAGGTGGGCCAGAAGAAATTGGCGTGTTGGGTAGCGGACATCCAGAAAAGCAAGCCCTCAAGTATGCCGAAGTCACTAATCCTCAATCGCTGAACAAATACCAGTACTGCTTCAACAATCCACTGCGGTTCATCGATCCTGACGGTCAGGAGCCACAGACTGGTGGCGACCTGAATTTTGAGCGAGACGAAAGAGATTTCTTGTCGCATAAAATAAGCGAACAAGAGTTTCGAAGTCGGATGAACGCTCGTGGTGTCGGTGCCGCGGTGGGTGCGGCGATCGTAGTAGGAGTACTTTATGGTCCCGAGGCTGCAACGGCGATCCTGATGTGGGCTTCTCGAAATCCCGATAAAGTAGGACAAATCGCGCTGGATCTGAACCAAGCTTCCACTGGAAGTCCTGCCCCAGGTTCGCCTGGCCTCTCGATCGCTACAGAAACGCGGCTTACTGCTACTGAAGTTAGCACTGGCGTTCGGCTCGCGGCACAGACGGGGACGCGTCTTGCCGAAAGTCCCTTTGTAGGCGAGGAGTTCGTCAGCGCCGCCGGGAAGACATATGACGCAATGGGAGGTGGGAAGGCATTCCAAAACTTTGGTAATGGCAGCAAGTTCTTTGACTCGATTGTGCATCACGTGAACAAGTCTGTTGATTACGTCGCCCTCGATTTGAAAGGAGCGTCAGCAAAGCAAATCAACGCGATTCAGAAATTCGTGGGCGGCCTAACGAAGAAACAGCAAGAGAAAATCATCTACGTCAAAGAGTAATGTCGAATAAAAAATGAGTACTAGCTTTGTGGAATATCGCGGGCACGGCTTCTGGTCTTTGGACGACTACTTGGAGCACCTACTCGCACTGCTGGCTGATCGCATTGGAGAGTCACCTAATGAGAAGTGGCTGGTGGATCTGCGTGACCACTGGCGCACTCAATCATCGGGTGACTTCCATGGTTGGATCCACCCGAAGCTCGACGAGTTTGTTACAAGCGATGATCGGCGGGATGCAGTTCTCACCTTCCTGGACGGCACCACTTTGCAGCCTGATATACCGCGAGAAGCAAGAGAGACAGCGAAACTCTTTGAGGCACTGTTGCGCGGCCAGATAACCACAGATGCGTCTAGCCCACTTGATTACATGGTCAGCGGATCGCAACCGTACAGGTGGTCGGTGAATGAGCAAGCCGTCGAACAACGGGATAAATCTGACGAGCGCATCGCACGTTAGTGAGCAGCAAACTCACGCGGTGTGTCGCTTAATGTGACACCGTCAAAATCTGCTCGATCTTAAGCCGCAAATAACTGACAGCGCAGTGGTTGTTGGAAAGGTTAAGAATCTTAAGAAAAAATCTTAAGAATCTTAAGTCTTAACCTATTGATAAAATGGTGTTTGCGGCGGAGTTTGCTCTGGCCAGAAACTTGCCATCTTGTCTGCCCACTCAAGAACCGATCTTAAGATGTTTTGTACCGCTCTGTGAGTGACCGATCTTCACCGACCGGGGAATGCATTACTTGCCGGTAGCTTTGATGAAAGTGTCGATGGTCTTGAGCAGGACAGTTTGCTGATTGGTGGGTGCGATTCGATCTTTTCGAGGCGGCGCAGGACCCTACGGCTCGGCTTTCTCCCGCTGCTTTTGGCCTGGCTCTTTCCGTTGCCGTTGTGCAGACCTGGGAGTTTCGGGACTTTCGGAAAATCGGCGTAGAGCCATGCGAAGGTAAAGCTATTCGTGCGGATGTCCTGGATGAAAGGGTTTGGGAACATTGTGCTGCGTTCATTCGCAACCCTGTGGCTGTCCTTGATGAAGTTAGGCAAACGATGCTCGCTAGCCAGCTCGATCAGAACGACCTAAGTGATCGTATCGCATCGCTAGATTCCAAGCTCACTGGAAAGCTGAGCGAACGCGCGCGTGTCATAAATCTTGTGCGTCGTGGATTAATTAATGATGAAGAGGCTGAACACGAACTAACACGACTCCAACAGGAGGTAAGCCAGCTTCAAAATGAACGCGATGAGCATGCAAAGGGCCAAGAAACCGCAGAGTCGCTCGAACTGCGACTGCTGAATGCCGAAACGATGTTGAAGCTCATGGCAGATCGCCTCTCAAGAGCTGACGATCAAACCAAACGCGAAATTGTTCTTGCTCTCGTGGATCGAGTAACGATTGAAACGATCGGCGAAGGAGAAGATGTTCGCACGACTGCACGAGTTCGCTACGCGTTTGGTCCTCCGCCTATCGAGAAATACACCACACGATTTCACCTGAGTTATCCAGAGATGCTATCCCCTGTTTCCAGCGTTGTTGATTACCTTACGTGCGCGTGGCCAGCGTCGTGCACGTTTCGTCTGGCCCGCGGCGACTACCTGCGGGGTTAGACAGCGACCCTCCAGTCGCCGCAAGTCGTCAATCCCACTCGCGTTGTACGTTTCGGTTCGATGTCGAATTCGTCGTACTCTACTCATAGTCATAGGCGACATTCATAATTCCCTCTATCTTAGAAGACATGAAGATTAACCGCATCGGTTTGTTAGGCTTCGACGGCGTTCAGGCGCTCGATCTGACTGGGCCAGCAGAGGTATTAGCTGCGGCCACGGTTGAAGAAGATGGTAATGAGAGCATTGAGCGGCGCGATGGCATTACTCCCGGATGTTATCGAAAGCGTTTCAATTTTCGCTCGAGTTAAATGTCCGAAAGTCGGCAACTTGTTCTTGATTTCCAATTAAATGAGCGGCATCTTACAGGGCGCAAGAACGAACACAGAGGATCAGGGTGCAGAGAAAAGTTCATAGAGGGTGGTGCTTTGTGGAAAAACGCGCGTTCGGCGCCCGTCTGAAGTTTTTCAGAAATGGAAAGTGAACCCGGCCACCACACGTCGACTGGTCATCAAATAATATTGCCCGTCACCGAGCTCGCTTTCGGCCACCGGGTCGCGGCGATCGCCCAAATTGGTGGCGTCTACACGCAAATCCCACTTCGGCGTGCGATAGCCCGCGCTCAAGCCGATGGTGGCAAAGCCGTTCGCCGGCGCGGTGTTGCGTCTGTTCAGGAACCGTGCTCCGGTGTAATACACATTGACGCCGCCCAGAAACCCGCGGTCCGGCGCGTAGATGATGCCAAACGCCGCGAGATTGTGGGCGGACATTTCCAGCCGCTTGCCCGCAAGCTGCGTGGGCACTCCGCCGAAATCCTGCACGTAATCAGTAAACCGCGCGTCGTGGTAGCTGTAGGTTGCGTTGGCCATGACGTCCTTGGTCATGAACAGCGAAACGCCGGATTCAAACCCCTTGAAGCGCTGCGTTCCGGCATTGGTGAGAGCGGGCAATCCGCCGACGCTGATCGGTGTAACCAGATTCTTGAAATCCATCAAAAATGCTGAGGCTTCCACGTCCACGCGGCCGTCAAAGAAGCGGGCCTTGATCCCGCCTTCTACGCTGCGGGCGGTTTCCGGCTCCAGGATGAGCCGGTTGCTGAACGTCTCGATGCCGAAATCAATGGCCGCAGGCTTAAACGTGTCTCGGTAGTTCGCGTACAGATTGACGGAATCCTGATTCCTCTTCCAGGCGGTTACGATGAGTCCGACGCTGCCGCCGGGTCTCAACTTCGTGCGGCGGTCAGAATCGCTGGTGCCTGCGCCCGGGTCGTCGTGCTTCTGCGTCTCATGAGTGACGTTCATGCGAATGCCGGCGTCAAAGCGCAGGCGATCCGAAGGTCGCCATTCGATTGAGGTATAGACGCCGAAAAAATTCCGAGCGTCGTTGGTGGTGACATCGAGTGGGCTGGGAACCGCGGCTGAAACCGGAGGCACACCGTTGAGCGGCACGGTGTACTCGAAATCCGCGCCCCGGGAATTACCGGTACCGTGCAGATAGTCCGCGCCGAGCAACAGCGTCAACGAGCGCGCAACTTTCCACGATGCATGAGTGTCGGCATAGACGTCGGTGAGGTGAATGTTCTGGCGGAACCCGTGTGCGTTGTCGGTGACAGCGGTGATGTCTTCAAGGAATCCGCGCAGGCGGCTTTGGCGGCTGTGAGAGAGAGATACAGTTCCCGACCAAGTTCCGGAGCCTACGCTGCGATCGAAGCCAGCCGCCCCGGTAAAGCGGCGGTCGTTCAGGAACGAGCCGTTGGGATTGTTATTGGCGTCCACAGGTACCAGCGGAGTCAGAGACGATCCATCGCGGACGCGCGGGCTGGCAGGATCCTGGTTCAGCCAGTTCATGTCGAAATTGAACCACGCGCGATTCGCGCCGTTGCCCTTGCGCCCTACTCGCCACAACGCATGTCCCCGGCGATAGTTTGTGCGGTCATCGCTGAAGCCTTCGCGCTGCGCATCCAGCGAAAGGCGCGAGGACCATTTGCCCGAGAGGGGAACGGGAGTCGAAAATTGGACGCCGAAGGTGCCGTAACTTCCTCCGCGGACGGTCAAGGATCTCTCCTTTGCAGCGGTATCCTTGTGCACGATATGGATGACGCCGACAAATGAAGTGGCGCCATAGGTGACCGGGGCCGGGCCGCGCACCACTTCAATGCGTTCGATGTCATTCAAGTCGAGCGTCGTCAGGGCGGGATTGAAGGAGCCGCCCCACGGCACGCCGTCCACCACAAGGAGGAATGCGTCAAGCTCTTTCAATCCCCAGAAATCCGGCACTGCGCTGGCTGGGCCGGCATCTCCACCGGGCGCAACCTCCACGCCAATGGCAAAGGTAAGCGCGCTGCGCAAGTCGTGGTAGCCGCGATTTCGCAGCTCGTCACCGTTGAAGACTTCGACCGCGGAGGGGACATCCTGCGGGTCTTCAGGCAAGCGTGTGACTGTTACCTCCACGCGTTCCTCAATCACTGGTAACTTCTGCGCCGGAGGAGTGCTCTGCGGCGCAGGTGCAGAGGTGGTCTGTGCGCTGGCAGATGAAACCACGCAGCACAGAAAGAGCAATATTCGTTTGATCATAATGGCAGAGAGTACGGGATTCTGGCCAACTACTACCACAGGTAGTAGTGGAAATTCGCAGTCGTGTGGCGAATCAACGGACAATGTGTCCCAGCAACTGATGGAAGAATTTTGGCAAACGTTTCTTTCGGAGAAGCGTGGGGACGAGGTAGGACCCTAACTGAGCGCGAACACGACGTGTTCAATTAAGGAATGCACACTTGAAAGTACAGGTTGAGAATTGAAGGCAAGCGCAACGCCACAAAACGCAAGGCCCGCAAACGCGCTGGTCGTAATATGCCTGGAAATCGCGGACTGGAGCATTGGTCTGTCAGCGTCAGCCGCAAAGGCGAGAAGATGCCGGACACGCCCAAGGATCCCAGCACCTTCATCGTCGCCGAACAGAAATACACCGGCCGGCATGGTGGGCCGGGCACCTTCCGGAATTATCCGGGCGATCTTTACCAACGCAGACGCGAGATCAAGCGCGACGTTGCGCCCTTCGCTTGCAGCCCGTTCATCCGCGGCTTCTTCCGAAGCTTCGGCCCAGTCGCGATCGAGCGAACGACCACAGGGAATAATCAGTAACGAGTCGCGACAGGCTCGCAACAAGCCTCGTTTCATGTTGTCGCGACCTGTGAGATGCCCTTTCTCATGCGATAAGGCCGCGTTGATCTCCTCAGCGGTCAACAAATCAAGCACCTGAGTAGCGATAAACAATCGTGGTCTGAGAATACCGACGATTGCAATCACTGGAAAATAATGATCAATGCGATAACTGGGAATGTTAATGCCGGGAATCGCGATCGGTTCACCCTGGGCTATCCAGTCTGCGGTTAATCGGGCAGTCACGCGCCAGGCCGCGAGACCCCGCTCCATGGCCAGCACAAGACCAATAGTCGATACAAATGCGAGTAACGCCAGCTTGTAACTCACATCTTCCGCCCCATGGCGCGGTTCGTATGCGAGGTATGATGGGACAATTAGAAGCAAGACAAAAAGGATGGCAACCGAAGCTGGAAAAGTACGCAGAAAGAAGATCACTCGAGCACGGCCTGTCGCCGACCAACTGCGCGTGACATTGCCGAACAGTCGCCACAGCGCCGCCGTGACCAGCGTCGCAAGACTATTAAATGTCAGCAACGTCGCCAGTAATAAACAGATGCCCAGGAGTTCGAACACGCTCAGTTCCTTTGCTTCAATTCTCTTCGCTTCTCTTTGATTAAGCGATCCAACTCGTCCAGCAGTTCGCGATCTCTCCCACTGACGGTGTCCACAATACACGCCAGCAGTGGTTCGACTGCCTCTGTGCCCTGTCCAAGTAAACCGTCGATAACGTCTTCTCTGATTCCCTGTTCAAATTCCGCCTGCGAAACTGCCGGCAGATAAATAAATGCGCGGCCGTCCTTGCGGCGCGTGAGCAGCCTTTTCTTGAACAGGCGATCCAGAGTCGTCATCAACGTGGTGTAAGCGATGCCTTCGCCAAATGCCAGGTAGACATCGCGCACACTGACTTCTTCCTGGCGCCAGACCTCGTCTAGGACCTCGCGCTCGAGTTTGCCTAGAGCCTGAGCCGCGACTTCACGCGGCCTTCTGAATCCGCGGAGTGTAAACTTGGGAATCGGCATGGCGAAAATATAGGGGTCGTTTTTACCATAGTCAATGTTGCAACGCCGTGCTGATATGATAAAATTCGCGAACCTTCCCAGGGAGCACACGGAAGACTCGAAACACAGACTGCGAATAGGGGCACGCATGCATTCCTCAGGTCGCCAAGGCATCCTTCCCGTTAGCGCTTACAAACGTGAGCAGGCCGGAATTTCTCGACGCAAACTCTATCCGGTTACTGCTTTCTATTCTACTTTTGCCGTAATCATGCTGGTGTTGGGATTGCGCACCGGGCATCCCTACGAGGCGCTGGTTTTCTTGCTGCTGGGCATCCCGCTATGGACGTTTACTGAGTACACGTCGCACCGCTGGGTATTTCATCGTCACTGGCCCATGTCCACCAGGAAGTACAAAAAGTACTTCACCTACTTGTCTTACAAGTATCTTGACCCAACTCACTTTGGACATCATGAACGACCATTCGACGGCGAACACATAAATGGTCACCTAAAGGATTTGATGCCGGTGTTCCTGGTGGCCCTGCCGCTGAGTCTGCTTTTTCCGAGATATACCGTGCCGATGCTGCTGGCCGGGGTTGTGCAGTGTTATGTGCTGGAAGAATGGATTCACCACTGCGAGCACTACTATCATTTCAAAAATTCTTACTTCCGGCACATCAAGAAGTATCATCTTTATCATCACAGTTCTCGCGGGATCGACCGCGGCTACGGAATTACAAATGCGTTTTGGGACGTCGTATTTGGAACGCGTTTCCAACCACACATTCGCCAGCGACTCTTCGGCCCATCGCGATTCTCGCGGTCTAACCCGCAACTCCAGCAACCAGCAGCCTACAATGTGGATGGCCGGGGCTTGCAGTGACGGCTGGCGTGAAGTATGCCGTCGTTACCGGAGCTTCCAAAGGACTCGGAAAATACTTTGCCCGGGCGCTGGCAGCCCGCAAGCAGAATCTGATCCTGGTGGCCCGGTCGAAAGATAAACTTCAGGCTTTGGCGAATGAACTGCGGAATGCGCACAGCATTCTTGCCGAGCCCCTCGAATTAGATTTGGCTTCAGCCGGAGCCGGACTACAACTCGCGCAAAAACTTCGCGAACAAGACTTCCAAGCTGAACTGCTCGTGAACAACGCCGGCTTTGGTGAGCGCGGTGAGTTTGTGCAGCTCTCACTCGAGCACCAACTGCAAATGATCCATCTGCACAACACCGCGGTAGTGGAACTGACTTATCAACTGCTGCCGGCAATGATCGAAGCGGGCCACGGCGGCATCATTAATGTGTCTTCAATGGCCGGCTTTCAACCTGTTCCTTACGCGGCGCTGTATTCCGCCACCAAGTCGTTTCTCACCACGTTCTCGATGGCGCTGCGTGAAGAACTAAGGCCATCGGGCGTGAAGGTGGTTACTGTCTGTCCCGGCCGGCTGCGCGCCGATCCTGAAGACGCAGAAGCTCATGAGAAAAGGCAGAAAGTTCCCGGCGGCGAACAACTTCATGAAGATGTAGTAAATGAGACTTTGAAGAAGCTCGACGGCGGCGGCGGCCTCGTTATTCCCGGTCGCCTCAATAGACTCACTGTTCGCGGGCAGCGCCTCATGTCCCTGAATGCTGTCCCAAAGATTGTGGCCAGAATATCCAAGTCTTAGGCCTTGACCTTATCCCAATCATATCCGATCAAACATTAATTGAACTTCAGGAGATCGCGGCAGGTTCATCCCAAACTTCCCTAAATCTCAGTGCCTTTCGTTTGCGCATTTCGCGTCAGTTGAATTTCAAGGTATCATTTGAGGTTTTCAAGTTGCCGATATTCCCTACCGTAGGGTTGCGGCCGGTTTTGAACTATGTCGGAACAAGCCATCACAGTTCGCGGCGCCCGCGTCAACAATCTCAAGAACATCTCGTTTTCTATCCCTATTAATCAGTTGACCGTGGTCACTGGAGTCAGCGGGTCGGGCAAATCGTCACTCGCATTCGACACGATTTACGCTGAAGGCCAGCGCCGCTACGTTGAATCTTTGTCGGCCTACGCCCGTCAATTCCTCGAGCGCATGGACAAGCCGGACGTGGACGAAGTGCGCGGCATTGCTCCGGCCATTGCCATCCGGCAAAAAAATTCCACGCGCAATCCGCGCTCGACTGTCGGCACCCAGACTGAAGTGTTCGACTATCTTCGCCTGCTTTATGCGCGCATCGGCATCACCTACTGCCGCGTATGCGGACACCAGGTTTATAAAGATTCGCCAGAGTCAGTGGCGGATGAAGTGCTGGCGACATTGCCGGCAGGCACACGTTTCTACGTTTTGTTTCCGGCCCGGGCTGGAATTGCCGAAACACAAGCAAACGGAGATGGGGAGAAACGAAGAAACGGGAATGAGGCAAAGCGAAAGAAATCGAAGTCGGCTGATGCTCGTGTTGTTTCTCCTCGTCAGGTAATCACGGCTCATGTAATGAGCCTGATGCAGCGAGGTTTCACGCGGCTCTTCCACAACGGCGAAACAATTGAGCTGCGTTCGCCAGACGATTACCTGCTCGATAGTTTCGAAAATGTTTTTGTCATGGTCGACCGGTTGGTTGCGGGGCCCGATATTCGCCAGCGACTGGTTGACTCGCTGGAGATATGTTTTCAGGAAGGGCACGGCACGGCGAACATCGAAACCGTTGCAGGTGAACCCAAACGTCTGAAGTTTTCCGACAGGTTCGAATGTAAGTATGACGGCACACTCTACGCAGAACCTGAACCACGACTCTTTAGTTTCAATAATCCATACGGCGCGTGTCCCACCTGTCAGGGCTTTGGTAACACCATCGGACTTGATCTCGATTTGGTAATCCCCAACCCCGGTTTGAGCCTAAAGGAAGGCGCGATCGAGCCATGGACCAAGCCGCAGCACGAGTGGGCGTTGGATGAGCTGAAGCAGTTTTGCAAGTCGGAAAAGGTTTCGATGACCATTCCTTTCGCGCAACTTTCGCGCGCGGAACAGCGGTCAATTGTTGAGGGCAAGCGCGATTGGGGCGGCGTACGCGGCTTTTTTGATTGGCTGGAAACCAAGAAATACAAGCTGCACGTACGCGTTTTTCTTTCCAAATACCGCGGCTACACGTTATGCCCTGACTGCGGCGGCGGGCGGCTGCGACAGGAAGCGCGCGATGTAAAGGTTGGCGACGCCACCTTGCCGGAAGTTTGCTCGCTGGCCATTAAGGACGCGGCCGTTTTCTTTGATTCACTGGAACTCACGACTGAACAGGCAGCAATCGCAGAACGAATTCTGTTTGAAGTAAGACGTCGCTTGCGTTTTATGGTTGAGGTGGGCCTCGACTATCTGACTCTGGATCGACTGGCTTCAACGTTGTCCGGCGGCGAGGCGCAACGAATTCAGCTCGCCACCAATCTGGGATCCTCATTGGTAGGAGCGCTGTACGTTCTGGATGAGCCATCCATTGGCCTGCACCCGCGCGATAACGACCGGCTGATTCGGCTGCTCCACAATTTACGCGACATCGGCAATACCGTTCTCGTTGTCGAACACGATGAAGACATGATGCGCGCCGCCGATCACATTCTGGATATTGGCCCGTCTGCGGGCGAACTCGGCGGCCGTGTCATTTACGAGGGTGACTTTCCCGGATTGCTAATTGACGAAGGCTCACTGACGGCGCGTTATCTCCGTGGCGAATCCGAAATCAAAGAGCCCAAGCAACGGCGCTTAATTCAGAAGCGGCGTTTAAATTTGCATGGCGCCTCCGAACACAACTTGAAAGGGATCGACGTTGAATTTCCGCTCGACATGCTGGTGTGTGTTACCGGAGTTAGCGGCTCAGGCAAGTCAACTTTGATTCACGATTGCATTTACGCCGGGTTGAAGAAGCAACGAGGTGACTGGCAAGGTCACGTTGGCGCGTTTGCGAAACTGGAAGGCGGCCAGTTTGTCGACGACGTAATACTGGTGGACCAGTCGCCGATTGGCCGCACGCCCCGCTCGAATCCAGTCACCTACATCAAAGTTTACGATGGTATTCGTGAAGTGTTTGCTTCAACGCGGGAGGCGCAGGCACGCGGACTGGATCCTTCACACTTCTCGTTCAACCTGCCGGGCGGACGCTGCGATGTCTGCCAGGGCGACGGCACGGTGACTGTCGAGATGCAGTTTCTCGCCGATGTCGAGCTGGTTTGCGAAGAATGCAAAGGCACGCGCTTTAAGCAACAGATTCTGGATGTGCGTTATCGCGGCAAGAACGTGCACGAAGTCTTGAACATGACGGTGCGCGAGGCTATCGGTTTCTTCCGCGAAGTCGCAAAGATTACCAATAAGCTGGCGCAAAAACGCTTTATATTTTCGATGAGCCGACCACTGGGTTGCACTTTGACGACATCAACAAACTGCTGGCCGCCTTTCGTGCTTTGATCGATGCCGGCGGTTCGCTATTGGTGATTGAACATAATCTTGATGTGATTAAGACTGCGGATTACATGATCGACCTTGGGCCCGAGGGCGGCGATGCAGGCGGGCATGTGGTAGTCACCGGCACACCGGAACAGATCATGCGCGTGAAAGCGTCGCACACTGGAAAATATTTGCGTCAGCATCTGGCAAAATCCAATGGACACTCAAAAGTGCCGGCTTAAGCGAAGCTCACGATCGAAAAATCCCACTAACAAGGGCGTGAATTCGTTCCGTAGGAACGAGATGTTTATAGCGTTCATTTTATGGAACCTCTAGATTCTCAGATTCCAAGTCGGTTCAGTCGCAAACGCCCCCTCGTTTATTCCTTAGTCATCTACCTTGCCTTCCTTCTGACTTTGGTTGCTGTCGAGTTGGGAACTCGGCTGACTATGGCCCACATTTCGAGTCTCGATCTTTTTGTAGTCACACCGCAGCAGAAGGCGCAGGTTGCCGACAGCAAACAAGCCACAATTTTCGAAGGCGATCCTTTGTTGCTGTGGAGGCTGAAGCCAAATCTCGATCACGTTGTTTGGGATTTCACGGTTCTATCTACCAACGCGCAGCACCTTCGCTCAGATCGGCCATTGCAAACCAAACAAGCCGGCGCCACACGCATCGTTTGTCTCGGCGATTCCGTCACCTTCGGCTATCGCATTCCTACCGTTTGGCCGGAAAGGCCGAATGACTACGACCGTCAGGCGCTGCCGTTTCCAATCTTGCTGGAAAAGGAATTGCAGACGGCGAATCCCAACAGGCAAATCGAAGTGGTAACGATGGCGGTCCCCGGTTACACCAGCCATCAGGGACTCGCCTGGTTGCGGCGCGATATAGATCGGCTCAAACCCGATCTGCTGACAATTAGTTTTGGCTGGAACGATGCGAGCTTCAGCGACGTTCAGGATAGCGAAGCAATCAAGACGAATTGGCAGGCCGTGACCGTTCGTTGGTTAGTTGATCACAGCCAGGCATTTGCCCATGCTACACATTGGTTAAGATCGAGGAGTCACACAAATACCGTCTCAGGCTTGCGACCGGTGGCAAGAGTTTCGCAACCAGAGTATATCGACAATATGCTCGCGATGGTTCGTCTTGCTTATGCCAAGAACGTGGGGATCATCGTAATTGCCGCACCTTATCGCGACCGCACAACCAATCCGGCCGAGGCACAGGTGATGCAGCGTTATCGCGACAGCCTGCGAACAGCTACACAACAGCAAAGTGTTTCTTTCTTGGAGATACGAGAATTGACTCCTGATGCGGCGCCGGCCAACGAGCGTTGGTTTGGCGAGCTTATACACCCCAATCACATGGGCCATCGCCTGCTGACTTCAGAATTGCTGAAGCTGTTGGCTCAAGATCGCGCGCTTGGCGATTTGAACATACCCACGCTGACGCCCTAGCCGGCGATGCTTTATATTGAGCCCGGAGGAAGCAATGACTTTACGAGAACAAATCATTTCCGACATGACGGCGTCGATGAAAGCGCAAGATGCGCCGCGCACCTCAACGCTCAGAATGGTGAAAGCTGCAATGCAGAATCGCCAGATTGAAAAAGGCGGTGAGTTGAACGACGAAGACATGACGAAACTTCTCAACTCATTAGTCAAGCAACGGCGTGATTCCGTAGAGCAGTATGAAAAGGGTGGCCGCCAGGATCTTGCCGACAAAGAAAAGGCGGAAATTGAAGTGATCGAAGCCTACTTGCCGCAAGCTGCTTCGCGTGACGAGATTGAAGTCGTCGTGACTGCGGCAGTTGCTGACACGGGCGCCAGCTCCATGAAAGACATGGGCAAGGTAATGAAGTCGGTGCAAGCCGCGCTAGCCGGAAAAAATGCTGACGGGCGCACAGTAAGTGAGGTCGTCAAGTCGAAGCTCGGCGGCTGACGGCTTCGAGACTCACCGAGCATTCTCCTCGGCTCTGCACAAAGGTCATAAACGGGATAAGAGGTTAGCGAAATCAGAATGCTCGCAGGGAGCATCAGTTCGCCTACTGACTCGACTTGCTTTGTGGGTCGACGAATACAGAACCGGAAGCGGTAGCGACCGGGTCTGTGTAGCGTTGGGGTCAACGCCATCGAACGCTAGTAGTTTTCGCTGATCGCTTCCGCTTAGATTGTGCCTATCGCAAGTGCGACCCGGTCGCTACCGCTTCCGGTTCTGTATTTGCCAACCCACGACAAGGCAGAGTTCCAGCAGGACCACGCTATCTCGTTGCTTCTCGCAATGCGGGAATAGTCTTGTGCAAAGCTATTCTCCTCTCAGCATATACACGATGATGGCAGCAACGAATAAGGCATGCCGTCGCCTCGCGGCGATGACATGCCTTTATCCATCTACTCGCCGAAGAAAGTTGGGCGAGTTCACGAGAGATGCAGTCTTATTTGTAGGTGATGTCGATTTCCGGCTTGCTGCCGAAAGTTGGCAATGCCGAACTATCAAACACTTTCACGCCGGTGGAGTCCTTAACTACGACCTGGGTTATGTGTTTGGCCGACTGTTTATGTTTGTACTTGCCCATGTTGTCATTGACGCCCAGACAGTCTGTTCCTTGATTGGCGCCGCATTGGATTTCCAATGAGCCGCCCTTGATGATGATGTCGTCGCCACCGGAAGGACGGTTCACACTTCGATTAACGAGGGCGAACACACCGAGGGCCAGCACGCAGATGGTAGCGATGGCGATGATCAGTAAACGTAGTTGACGCATAATTCTCTCCTTTTGTGGGGTGGAAAAACTGTTTGTGTCGGGGCAACCCGCGCACTTCAAGAAATTTTCAAAAGCGAAAAGATCAGTTTGAACTGAGCAGCAGACGTGTTTGGTGCTTACGTGGAACCAGTAAGTTGATCCAGTTGTTTTCTGAGACGCTGAATGTCTGGGCGACTGAGATAGCTCTTGTAGCTTTCGGCGTTCCAGCGCTGCTCGAGTTTGGAAAGCGAATCTCTGGCCTTGAGAGCATACTCGCGCGCTCTGGTTTTGTCACCGAGGTTTTGCGAGGCTTGCCCCGCGATGGTCAGCGACCTCCAGGCTGACTCTTCCCTTCCCAGCTTGAGAAGCACGTCTGCGGCCTCCTGCGCGTGCGCGACCGCAGCCCGAGAGTCGCCGGAAACGAACATCGTTTCCGCAAGTGTGAGATGGGCCTCAGCGAGTTGGGCCGGCTCGCTCAAGTGCCTGGCCGCCTCAAAAGCCTGGCTGGCAACTGCCTTGCCCGCCGCCGGCGCGCCGCCGTAGCTTTGTGCCAGGCCCAAAAGCAGCTTTGCATTCGTGGCCAGGTTAGGAAATTCGTCGCCAGCCTTTTCCAAAGCTTTCGCAGCGGCTGCCTTCGCTTCAGGAAAATGATCCTGGCTCAATGCGATCTCGGCTTTGATCAGCTCGACCTCTGCGGACAGCCGCTTCAATTCACCGCCTGGCTTATTGGCTATCGCTTCAGCCTGGGCGAGAAGACTTTGCGCTTCGTCATAACGGCCAAGACGCCACAAGACATCACAGCGATCCGTTAGGTTATAGGCAAGGCTGCGCTGCACGCCCAGCGCGCTGTAGAGGTCTCCAGCCTGAGTCAAATGTTCGAGAGCTTCCGTAAATTTCTGTTCGTCGGCAAGACCTGACCCACGTTCAGCGTGCGCCAGCGCCAGCAACGACTGATCGTTGGCAGTCTGCGCAAGTTGCAGCAATTGCTCTTGGCCTTTTTGAGCCGCCGGGTAATCACCCTTTTGCAGGTTTGCTCGCGCGACTAGTACCAGGCAGGAAAACGTTTCGGAACTGTAACCACCCTGCTGGTAGAAAGCGAGCGCCGGTTCGATAAATTGAATCACCTCATCCGGTTTATTCTGTTGTTGACGCAAACTCGCCAGCGAGACGCGCGCTTTCGCTTCTGTGCGGCGAGCTTTGGCTCGTTGCGCCGAATCAAGGGCTTGCGAAAGATATTTTTCCGCTTCGTCTGGTTGGCCGCGTATTAGAAATGAGTTCCCCAGATCGACCAACGCCAGTGAGCTCAAATTCTCCATGCCGCTCTTCTGCGCCAGGTCAACAGCCTCGCGAGCGTAACCAGTGGAACGCTCCGTTTCGCCCGCATCAAACGAAACGCTGCATAGTTGCAGTAGTACCTTTATGATTTGCGATTTGTTGTCGTTTGCCTTTGCCAGCGCCAGTGCTTGTTCCAATTGCGTCTTAGCTTCCGCAAGCTTGTTGCGTTTGTTGAATAACGCGCCGCGCCGAAAAATGACTTCGGTGCGGCCCTCGATGTTGCCCAATGCCTGATAGATCGATTCAGCGGTTTCAAAGGAAGAAAGAGCTTTTGCAAGATCGCCTTGTTGTCCGAACACTATGCCCAGGCGCAGGTACGCCGTTGCGGATTGCGGGTTGCGCGTGCTGGCTTCCGTGTAGCTTTGAATCGCTCCCTTGAGGTCATTGTTGTTTTCATAAGCGCGACCCAGATCGAGCAGTACGAACGGCTTTTCGGTGTCACTGCTCTGCTTTGCAATACGGCTGTACAAATCGATCGACTTGGCAAAATCGCGCCGCGCAGTTGCTGTAATCGCGTCGAGATAAAGCGAATCAAGACTGGCTAGCCGCGCACGATCGGCGCTGCTCACGCGCAGCAGTTCGTCCTTGGCGCGGTCCACGTAATCCAGTTCCACCAACGCTTCGGCCAGCCGCGCATGAGCCAGCATGAATCCGTCATCAGCGCCGATGGCGCGCTGCAGCGCATGGGTCGCTTGATAGTAAGCTCCATCGCGCAGCGCGTTCGTCCCGATGTCATACCAACGCTGCGCTTCAGCAGGCGGCGTGTACGGCGACGGGCGTAGGTAGCGAAGAGCGACTGCTCCGGCAATCAATAAAACACCTACGCCAACGAGAATATAAGAAATCGGTATGCTCGGCCGCTGCAGAATTTGCGACAGGTTACTCAGCGTCCTGCTGTGCGCGCTGGCCAGCGTAGACGGGCTGCGTTTGATGAGTGTCTGGCCTGAATCTTCCTCTAACTGGTCCTTGACAGCAGTGAGATCCGCAATTAGTTCTTTGGCAGATTGGTAACGCTTGTCCGGCTTCTTGGCCAACGCCTTTAAAGTAATGAAGTCGAGCTCTTTCGGCACATTGTGATTGATCTTTGAAGGTTCGGGCGGTTGAACGTGAAGCACGTTCGCCGCAATTTCGATGAAGCTGTTACCGGCGAATGGCGTGCGACCGGTGATTGCTTCGTAGAGCAGGGTGCCAAGCGCAAACAGGTCGCTGCGGCCGTCAACTGCGCCGCCAATTGCCTGTTCCGGCGAGAGGTAAGCAGGCGTTCCCAGCACCACCCCACTGCGCGTTTCTGTTGAGAGAAGGGTTTGCGCCTCCGGCTCGGAACTGAGTACGTGATCTTTGTTTAGTTGTTTCGCCAATCCGAAATCCAGCACTTTAACCTGGCCGGCATCGTCAATCATTATGTTTGACGGCTTGATATCACGATGGACCACGCCGCGCGCGTGCGCTTCAACCAGCGCCAGCGCCACGTCTCTGACGATCGCAACTGCGCGCGGCAGATTGAGCTCGCCCTTCTGCATTAGCTCGCTCAACGAGCGGCCGCGCGCTAGTTCCATCACCAGAAATGGGCGGCCTTCAGTCGTCTCGCCGTAGTCAAAAAGCGTTGCAATACCGGGATGGCTAAGTTCGGAAACGGCGCGAGCTTCGCGCAGGAAGCGCGCGCGATAATCGTGAGAGTCGGAATTGACTGAAGGAAACTTGATGGCGACGCGGCGGCCGAGATGCGTGTCTTCCGCCAGGTAGACGGTCCCCATGCCGCCCTCACCGAGGGGTTCAAGAATGCGGTAATGTGAAACCGTTTGCCCGATCATTGGTGTGTTTAGCGCACAACCAACAGTTGCTTTGTCGCCTTTGTACCGACGGCGGGATTTGCTCCAGGGAAGCCCAAACGAAGAATCGATTGCAGTACGGGCGCATACTACGACACAGCAAGGTGCTTTTCAATGCTTTTGAATAGCGGAAAGGACTCAATTGACGGCGCTTTTCGCTGCGACCTGCGAAAGATCGTCAACTTGCTTCCCCACCTACCTTTCCGTATAATTCACGGCTTGCTCGGAGCGCGGCGGTCTCGTCCGGTGGGTTCGCGCCCACTTTTTATTTTGGGCGACAGGTTTTTTGGAGGTTGACAATGGGAGCAAGTTCGGTTGAACAGCGTGTTCAGGCAATCGCCGAGCAAGTGGCAATCGATCATGGGGTCGAGCTGGTGCACGTCGAAGTCGCCGGGCCTGATAACAAACCCATTGTGCGGATCTTTATTGACAAGCCAAACGGGGTAACTCACGAAGATTGTTCGGAAGTGAGTTTTCACGTAGGCACTGTACTCGACGTTGAAGATTTTATTCATGCTTCCTACACCTTGGAAGTTTCGTCGCCGGGCCTGGAACGAGGCCTCTATAAACGCGAGGATTACGAGCGTTTTGCGGGCCAGATCGTAAAGATCAAGACGCGCAATCCAATTGGCGGACAAAGAAACTTTCGCGGCAGGCTGCTGGGTATCGAAGGCGACGAGGTCTCAATCGAGGATCGCACCAGCGGCCGGGTGATAGTGCCATTCGAGTCAGTTTCCAAAGCCAACCTGGAAATGGACTTTGAACAGGAACTTCGCCGCGCCAAGGCAAATTGACACGAAAAACAGGGAAGCACGCGTTTAGAGGCGTGCGACTTACAACTGAATAACAATTGAATAGGCTCAAACGGCGCAACGACTTTAGCGTCCGAGCCAGCGGAGACAGTACAGCTCAATGAGTTCATCCATCGCACAAAACATCGAGGCGCTTTGCCAGGAACAGGGCATCGAGCGCGATCTGGTCATCGACGCAATGAAAGAAGCTGTGCGCGCGGCAGCGAAGAAACAGTTTCGCTCCGGCGAAGACATCCAGGTCGATTGGAACCCGGAGACCGGCATTGAGCTTTCGGCCTCGAAAGTAGTCGTCGATGAAGTGGCGAACGCTGCCACCGAGCTCTCGATCAACGAAGCACGCGAGCTGGCCGGCGATGAAGTCGAATTAGGCGACGCGCTGCTCTTGCCGCTGCCGATGGAAGAGCTGGGACGTATTGCCGCGCAGACTGCCAAACAAATCTTGTTTCAAAAAGTCAGGGACGCAGTTCGCAGTAATGTTTATGAGCAGTATGTCGACAAGATCGGCGACCTTGTTAACGGATACGTCAAGCGATTTGAACGCGGCAATATCATTGTTGACCTGGGAAACCTCGAAGCCATTCTGCCTCGTTCGCAACAGTCGCGCGGCGAGCAGTGGAATCAGGGCGAGCGCATCCGTGTAGTTATCAATAACGTCTCCAAAGAATCAAAAGGTCCGCAGGTAGAAGTTTCGCGCACCTCGCCGGAGTTACTGCTGCGATTGTTTGAAATGGAAGTGCCGGAAATTTACGACGGCACTGTTGTGATCAAATCCGCTGTACGCGAACCGGGCGAACGCGCCAAGATTGCGGTTACTTCCAACGAACGCGACGTTGATCCGGTCGGCGCGTGCGTGGGCATGAAGGGTTCGCGCGTACAGGCGATCATTCGCGAGCTGCGCGGAGAAAAAATTGACATCATCGAGTGGTCTGACGAACCTTCGGTATTTGCGGCAAACGCTTTATCACCCGCCAAGGTCAATCAGGTCCGCATTACCGACATCGAACAAAGGCAAATGGAAGTGATCGTCAACGAAGATCAGCTTTCATTGGCGATCGGCAAACGGGGCCAGAACGTTCGGCTGGCTACGAAGCTTGTCGGCTGGAACATCGATATACGCAGTGAAGAAGAGATTAAGCGCGAAGTCACCGAACAGATGGGCGCACTGATTGCTTCAGGCGAGTCGGTTCCGCTTTCAGCTATCGAGGGCGTTACTGCACAGCAAACCGATGCGCTGGCTGAACATGGCATCAACGATATTGACGCGTTGGCCCAAACCTCCGTCGATGATCTGGTCGAGTTTCTTGACGTGAGTTTGGATGAAGCGGAAAACATCCTGAGCGCGGCGCAGGCCGTAATAGCAATCCGCGACAAGTCCTTGCAGGAAGGCGAAGCGCAGGCCGGTGAAGAAGGCGGCGAAACTATCGAGCAACATGCGGCGTCAGCTGAATTCGACGAAAGCATTGAAGCTGGCGACGTCGAGCCCTCTCAGGAGATGACTGCTGCCGGCTACGACGAGGCAGTGGAAAATGGAGTTCCGTTCAGCGCCGAGGCCACCATCCTCGCTCAGGAGTCGGCTGATCCTGTTGCCTTAACTGAAGCCGAGGCAGTCTCGGAGGACGAGCTGGTCTTGCAGGAGCCGGGCCGCGATTTGCGCCCCGACACGATAACGCCGTCGCCGGAAGTAACTTCGAGCGGCGCTGCCGCATTGGAGAGTGTCAGCGAATTTGTGAGCGAAGAGCTTATTGATGAGCAACTCGCTGCGGAATTCTCTGCTGACGAAACTGAAACCTTAGCTCCCGCTGTTTCAGAAGATGCCACATCGAGCGAGAGCAATGACGAAGAGAAGCAGGATGCTTCCTCAGATGCGGCAAATTAGTAGCGGCACAGTCGCTGGTTTTGCCAGCGTGTTGCCTTGTTCGCTCCACGGCCACCATTGCGCAGTGCACTGACATTGCTTCAAAAGGTGGTTTGAGAGCGAGAGTCCTTTAACCACTTTTCGAAGCCAGACGCCGAAAGATTTAGCGGCGTTTGAAAAGGAGTGCATGAGCGTTTCCTCTAAGATTCGTCTTTACGATCTCGCCAAAGAATTAAAGCTGGACACCAAGCGCCTTATTGAAGAGGTGCGCCGCGAAGGTGTCGACGTCAGCGTTCCCTCCAACTCTGTTTCGAAAGAGTTGGCAGAGAAGATCCGAAACAAATATTTTCCCAAGAAGGAAGCTGTCGTTAAGCGTGGTGTCCGAGTCGTAAAGAAAGCCGAGCGCGCGGTTGAGGAGACGCTGCTGGAAGTTTCCGAAGAACCGCTTGCAGCGGAAGCGGAAACTGTCGCCGCTAGTCCTGAATCAGAGGGCGAACCAGTCACGACAAGTCCGGCTGCCGCTAAGCCGGCAACGCCTGCCAGGCTGGTCAAGAAACTGACTCCGGCTGCGCGCGCGCCGTTACCAGCTGAAACCGAGACAAGCGTTTCGGCCGAAACCGAAACAGCGAGCGAAATGCCGGGCGCGAATGGCGCGCCTGCCGAAGCGGCAACTTCTGAGGTTGCTTCGGCAACACCGGCTGCAGCTAGTCCGGCACCTTCACATCAGGTAAGAGTTCTTCGCCCAACAGTTGCTGCATTGAACGCCGGCATTCGCCCGGGTGCGCGCGCCCCTTCACCAGTGGTGACGCCGCCGGCTACGCCGCGCGAGCGAGTCGAACGTAGCACGCGCGTCAGAGAACGCACGCCGCTATCGCGAACCGAACGCATGGGCACGCCGGGCGAAACACTGACGCCGCAAACTACATATATTCCACCGCCCGATGCCGGGCGTAGGCGCTCTCGTCGAGCACCTGCTCGCGGCGGGCGCAAAGCTGAAGGAAAAGGCGGTCGCTTTGATAAGGGCGACTTTATTCCACCGCCGAAAGCACTCTCACTTGAAGACCGCATTGCTGGCCGGCTCGAGGACGCTATTCCCGGCGAGATCAAACCGGTGCGCTTGGTTGAAGGCACAACCGTAAAAGAGTTTGCAGAGAAACTCGGAATCAAACCAAAAGACGTAGTGACACTGCTGCTGCAACGCGGCGTTTTCGCGACGATCAATCAACCACTCAACGACGATGTCGCAGTCGATCTCGGCAAACGCTTCGGTTATGAAGTCACCTTTGTGCCGTTTGAAGAGATGGTTGCTGAAGAAGAGTTTGAAGAGTTGATCGCCACGGACGCAGACGACGTGGAGTTGCCGCGCGCGCCGGTGGTCACGGTGATGGGCCACGTGGATCATGGCAAAACGTCTCTGCTCGATGCGATTCGCACTACTGAAGTCGCAGCCGGCGAGGCCGGCGGTATCACGCAGCATATCGGCGCCTATAGCGTACAAGTCCCAAGTCCGGACAATCCAGGGGAGTTTCGCCGCGTAGTCTTTCTCGATACCCCGGGTCATGAAGCGTTCACCCTGATGCGCGCGCGCGGAGCGAAAGCAACCGACGTGGTTGTGCTGGTGGTTGCTGCAGATGATGGTGTCATGCCGCAAACGATCGAAGCCATCGAACACTCGCGCGCGGCCAATGTGCCAATCGTGGTGGCGATTAATAAGATCGATAAATCCGACGCAAATCCCGATCGCGTGCGTCAAGAGCTGGCCCAGCACGGTTTGTCGCCAGTTGAATGGGGCGGTGAAACTGAAATTGTCCAGGTCTCGGCCAAGAAACGCGAGAATCTCGACACGTTGCTGGAAACGATCCTGCTGACTTCAGACATTCTCAACCTGCGCGCCAGTCCGACGCGTCTCGCGTCTGGTGTGGTGTTGGAAGCGAAATTGGATCGCGGCCGTGGCGCCGTTGCAACGGTTCTGGTGCAACAGGGTACGCTGCATATTCACGAGCCATTCATCGTCGGCCAGATTTTTGGCCGGGTGCGCGCGATGTTCAACGACAAGGGCGAGGCAATCACGGAAGCAGCGCCAGCCACACCTGTTGAAGTGCTGGGATTACAGGGCGTGCCGCAGGCGGGCGAAAGTTTTCAGGTAGTCGCCGACATCACGCGCGCCCAACAAATATCGGGTCATCGGCAGATGCTGAGCCGCCAGGCGACGCTGATGCAATCGACCAAGCGCGGTATCGAAGCGCTGGGCGAAACCGAAGTCAAAGAACTTCTCGTGGTCATCAAGGCGGACGTACAGGGTTCAGTCGAAGTTCTTAAATCCACGCTGCAAAAACTTTCCACTGATCGCGTTAAGGTGAAAGTGATTCGTTCCGGCGTTGGCGCGATTACCGAGTCTGACGTGTTGCTGGCTTCCGCCACGCAAGCCGGCTCGGCTGTGTCTGCCGTCGTGGTAATCGGTTTCAACGTGAGGCCGGGAGCGCGCGCCGCGGATCTCGCGAAGCAGGAGAGTGTGGACATACGGCTGCACTCGATCATTTACAAGGTTGAAGAAGAGATTCGCGCGGCGATGATCGGCATGCTCGAGGCCATTGAAAAAGAGCGCATCATCGGCAAGGCGGACGTGCGCGAAGTTTTCCGCGTTCCCAAAGCGGGTGTGGTTGCCGGTTCGATGGTTATCGACGGCAACATTCGCCGCAACGCACGCGCGCGACTGATTCGCGATGGCGTGGTCAGTTGGGAAGGTAACATCGCTTCGCTGCGTCGTTTCAAAGACGACGTTTCGGAAGTGCGTGAAGGTTTCGAGTGTGGCATTGGCCTGGAGAACTTTAACGACGTCAAGGTCGGCGACCAGATCGAAGCGTATATAGTTGAGAAGGTTGCCGCCACGGAGCTGTAGAAGGCACAAAGCACTAAGCAGAAGGCAGAAAGCGTGTGCTGCATACTGCCTACTGCATACTGGTTATGCGTCGCCCTGAGAGAGTTGCAGACATTCTTCGTGAAGAAATCTCGCAGATCGTCGGCTTCGAACTCGAAGACCCGCGGCTGACGATGGTGACCGTAACGGACGTTCGGCTTTCCGACAACCTGCGAGACGCGCGCGTCTACGTTACGATTGCGGGAGATGAAAAGGAACATCAGGTTGCGCTTAGTGCTCTGCGTCACGCCGCACCTTACGTTCGTAAACAACTCGGCCTTTCGCTCAACCTGCCCCGCACACCGGAGATTCATTTTGTGAGGGACCTCATCGAAGAACAGGGAGAACGTGTGGACCATTTGCTGTACCAGATTGAAAAGGAATCGAAGAACGAAGAAGGGATGAAGGATGAGAATTAAGGATGAAGTCAAGGGGATGAAGGATGAAACACGGAATGGTTTCCGGTTCTTCCTTCATCCTTAATACTTCATCCTTCATCCTTGCTAATAAATGCTTAGTCAAGTAGTCGAGCTGATCGAAGCGAAGCGAAAATTTGCCATCACCTCTCACCGCCGTCCGGATGGCGACAGCCTGGGATCGTCGTTGGGCCTCTACTGGTTACTGCGCGCTCTTGATAAGGACGTCGAGGTAATCATGTGCGATCCAGTGCCGCATGCATACCAGCAGTTGCCGGGCGCCAAAAATGTTCGGGTTACGCCGGCGGTTGATAATTCTTATCACGCGGTGTTTGTTATCGAATGTTCCGATGTCACGCGCCCCGGGCTCGAGGAGCTTGAAAAGCAATTCGTCGTCAATATCGATCACCACTCGACCACAGCGCTGTTTGGCAAAATCAACTGGATTGATTCAACGGCCTCCGCCGTTGGCGAAATGATCTACAACCTCTGTAAGGCCACCGGCGTGCGCGTGACGAAAGAAATTGCTGAATGCGTCTACACCGCGCTGATCACCGACACCGGCTCATTCCATTTCTCGAACACAACTGAACGGACCTTCAAAGTTGCTTCCGAACTGCTGCGTACCGGAGTGAAACCGGCCAAAGCGGCCGAAGCTGTCTTTGCCAGTTATCCCTGGAGCCGCATTCAGTTAATGGGCGCAGTGCTTTCAACAGCGCGGCGTGATTCAACCGGTCGCGTCGCTCTGCTGCGACACAGTCTGGAGATGCAACACACTGCGCACTCGTCGGACGAAGATGCGGATGGATTTGTTAACTATCCGTTGACCGTCGGTGAGGTTGAGGCAGTCGCGATGCTCAGAGAATCGGAGCCAGGAGTTTACCGCACCAGCCTCCGTTCGAAAGGCGAGGTTAACGTCGCCAAGGTCGCAGAAAAGTTTGGCGGCGGGGGACATCGCAACGCGGCGGGTTGCACGCTGCGCGGCACCTGGGAAGAAGCGGAAGAAAAGATTATTGCGCTGTTGCAGGACGCGGTTGAACGAGCGAATGGCTTGGCTGACATCACCGAAGATGCACTCGCCGGCATTGACTAACGCGGTAGGCAACTAAAAGAGATTTTCCATTTCTCATTTCTCATTTTTCATTGTAAAGCCCTGAGCTTGATTTCGGTTCAACCGCGCACCTTTCGATGAAGAACTTAAGAAGTCTCAGCAACAGATCAAGATTGCGGCGGCGTTGCCCGCAATAGACAAAGGTGAAAAATGGTAAATGAGAAATGGAAAATCTTGTTTTTCTGACTTCTGATTTCTGACTTGCGACCTCTGATCTCTGACTTCGGACCTCCGTAATGTCTTCCAAAGAAAAAAAGAATGTCTTCCAAAGAAAAAAAGTACAAGTGGCGTCGCGAGGACTATCAGGAGCAGACGCGCGGCCTGTTGATGGTCCATACAGGCAACGGCAAGGGCAAGACAACCAGCGCGCTGGGCCTGATGATGCGCGCCGCGGGCCGCGGTTTGAAGTGTTGCATGATTCAGTTTATGAAGTCGCGCAACGATCGCTACGGCGAACATGAGGCAGCGGAAAAACTGGGCATCGAAGTGCATACCATGGGCGACGGCTTTACCTGGGACACTAAGAACCCGGAACAGGATAGAGCTACCTCGCGCAAAACCTGGGAGCTGTGCGTTGAGAAGTTACGCAGTGGAGACTACGATATGCTCGTCTTCGATGAACTGGTTTACGTGCTGAGTTATGACATGCTGCCGCTTGCGGAAGTGCTGGCAGAGATTCAGAGTGTCCGCGCTTCTCAACCGGCTTTGCATATCGTCGTCACGGGCCGCGACGCCCCGGCCGAGCTTATTGCGGCCGCCGATCTGGTCACTGAGATGAAAGAGATCAAGCATCCTTTCAACGCCGGCATCCGCGCCCAGCAAGGTATCGAATTCTGATAAATGGCCTGTGAAAATGGGGTAGCACTAGAGCGGGCCCACTTTTTTTTGCCTGCATCCTTCATGCGTCATGCCTTATGTGCTAGGCTCTGTTCCATACCGACAAATCGTTGCAACAGCTTTTTCCTGAACTGACTTTGCCATGCCCTGGTTTAGCAAAAAAAGTAAACAGATCGAAGCGGTGCCCCCCGAGGAGCGCGTCGTCAAAACCGAAAACGTGTTCGTCAAATGCGACGAATGCGAAGCGCATCTCTACAAGCGTGACCTTGACGAGTCGTTACAGGTTTGCCCTAAGTGTGGTCATCACTTCCGCATCGGCGCGCGCGAACGCCTCGCCCTGCTGTTCGATGGCGGAACTTATGAAGAATTGGACGCGGAAGTTATTTCCATCGATCCGCTCGAGTTTGTTGATACCAAGCCATATAAGCAACGCCTGAAACAGGCAATCAAAAGTTCAGGTGTTCCTGAAGCGATAGTCAGCGGCCGCGGCAAAGTTGCTGATCATCCTGTGTTCGCCGGCGCCATGGACATGTCATTCATCGGCGGCTCCATGGGTTCGGCCGTTGGTGAAAAGGTCACTCGCCTCATTGAACACTCCTTGAAGGAACATGCGGCGCTGGTTCTCTTTTCCGCATCGGGTGGAGCGCGCATGCAGGAAGGCGCGCTGTCGCTGATGCAGATGGCGAAAATAGCCGCGGCGCTGGCCGCTCTCGACGAAGCGCAACTGCCGTTCATCTCTGTTTTAACTGATCCAACTACAGGCGGCGTAACCGCGAGCTTTGCGATGTTGGGAGACATAGTCATCGCTGAGCCAAAGGCGCTGATAGGTTTTGCCGGGCCCCGCGTGATCGAACAAACAATTCGACAAAAACTGCCGAAAGATTTTCAGCGCTCCGAATTTCTGTTGGCCCATGGCATGGTAGATGCCATCGTGGATCGCCGGGAGTTGCGCGGCTACGTGACGAAACTGCTGAATTTCATGTTGAATCCGGAAATCACGGGCGCATCAGAAATGGATCGTTTACGCTCGCGGGCGATTTCTGGCGACTAACTCATTTCGAAATCACCTCACTTCTAAACAGGCCGGCCGGGATCTTCAATGGAGTTTAAAGAGACTCTTTCCTATCTTTTAAGTCTGGGCCACGAAACGCTGGCCATGAAGCTGGGACTCAAAAACACCGAGTTACTGCTTGAGGCCCTCGGCACTCCTCATCATTCGTTTGCATCGGTACAAATTGCCGGAACGAATGGCAAAGGTTCGACCGCAGCAATGCTCGATTCGATTTGTCGTCGAGCCGGACTACGAACGGGTCTCTTTACTTCTCCTCACCTGATCTCAATCACCGAAAGAATCAAGGTTGCTGGTATTGATATTTCAGCGCACGAGTTTGCAAGACTTGCAACACAGGTTAAAGGCGCAGCGGAAAGTTTAGTCGCACAAGGAAAACTGGAAGCGTTACCAACTTTCTTTGAACACGTCACCGCGATCGCGTTGCTTGCCTTTAAAGAAGCCGGCGTCGAGCTGGCAATTCTCGAGACCGGTCTGGGCGGTCGACTGGATGCGACTACTGTTGCGGGTGCGGGGATCGTCGCAATCACTCCCATCGCGCTGGACCACCAGGAACATCTCGGAGCGACGCTCCGGAAAATCGCTGCCGAGAAAGCGGCGATTATTCGGGCCGGCACTACCGCCATAATTGCAGCCCAGCAAGAAGAGGCGATCGAAGTGATCCGGCAACGCGCGGCTGAATGCAAAGTTCAACCTTTGCTGACTGGTTACGAGGCTTTGATTGAGGGCGCGACTGCCGATGGCCGCTTCACGGTTACACTTCAGACAAAAACCGGGCGTTATGAATCGATAAGCATTGGCCTACGTGGCAGACATCAAATTGAGAACGCCGCCACCGCAATGCGGATCGCTGAAGCGCTAACCCAGCAAGGCTGGAAAATCCCACAGACAGCAATCGTCGCTGGAATTGAAGCAGCGAGCCATGCAGGAAGGCTGGAAATGGTCGACGGATATTTGTTGGACGGCGCCCACAATCCGTCTGCGGCCCAGACTCTACGCTGCTACCTTGACGAGTTCGTTAAGGTTCCGTTGACGCTCGTGTTTGGTGCGATGCGCGACAAAAACCTCGAAGGGATGGCCGCAATTCTCTTCCCTGCGGCTGCTCGAGTTGTATTGACCGAAGTTGATAATCCGCGAAGCGCAAGCGTTGAAGAACTCCGGGAAATAACGGTGGCCATCGGCACGGCTAACGTTTTTGTCACGCGCTCGGTTAGCGAAGCGCTTACAAAGGCGAATGAAGTGACCCCATCCGAAAGCCTCACCTGCATCACCGGTTCGCTTTATTTGTTGGGCGAGGCTAAAGCAATATTGAACGCTTCGGCCTTAACAGCTAAACACTCATAGACAACGTTCGATCCGGGAAGGAATAGCAAATGACGTCCACAGACTGTCCTCAGATTCTGGATAGCAAAGAAATTTTTCACGGTCGAGTTTTTGATGTGACCGTGGACACGATTCGCGAAGCTGATAAGACTTATCAACGTGAAACAGTCCATCATCCGGGCAGCGCGGTGATTGTTCCGGTGTTTGAGGATGGCACCTTGGCGCTGGTGCGCCAGTATCGCCACCCGGCCGTTCGTTACTTGCTGGAAGTTCCGGCTGGCACTTTGAAACGCGGCGAAGCGCCAGAAGAAGGTGCGGCGCGTGAATTGGAAGAAGAACTTGGCTGCACTGCCGGACGTATGGAAAAACTATCGGAGTTCTTCGTCACCCCGGGTTTTTGCGAAGAGAAAATGTGGGTTTATTTGGCCACCGACTTAACTGAAACCGAGCAACGATTGGAAGACGACGAGATTATCGAAGTTGTTCGCCTTCCGTTTTCTCAAGCGCTAAGCATGATCACTAGCGGTGAGATCGAAGACGCGAAAACAATCATTGGTGTCATGCTGGCAGCGCCTCGGGTTGGACCACCAATGTTTGAAACTGGCTATCCGGCGGTCTGAAGCCATTTGGTTGGTTCCCGCAGACTGCACGAGCTTCAAGTTTGACCGCGGCAAGACAACCTCATAAACTGCCACTCATCGTGTTTAATTCCAAGGAAGTGACGGCAATCCATCTTGCCGAAGATCCGAAATCATATCTGCCGGCGGCGTTTGGCGCGGGCACACAGCCACCGGCAGTGAATGCTGATGATCCTGCGTGGGGCGTAGTCTCGGCGTTGTTTGTTTGGATTGCGAGCATGGTGTTGATTGTAGTCATGCCGCTGTTGTTTCTGTTGCCTTATGCTTCAAGCAAAGGCCTGCACACCGGTGATCCAAATTACATAAAGGCGTTGGCTGAGCTCGCACTTAGCGACAAGACCGCCGTGCTGCTTCAGGTAGTTGCACTCCTGCCCAGCCATTTGGCGACCTTGGTTCTAATCTGGGCGGTAGTTACACGATTTGGCAAAAAACCATTTTGGCGCACTATCGGCTGGAGCTGGTCAGGTCAATTGGAAATCTGGCTCTGGGTCGGATTAGGTGTCGGCTTATTCATTGTTGGCTCGACGCTCGCGTGGGCGTTGGGTTCCGCAAAGCCCACGCAACTCGAACAGATCATTAACAGTTCGTTGGCCGCGCGTTACACGATTTCACTCCTGGCGGTTGGCACCGCGCCATTCGTCGAAGAGTTTATGTATCGCGGCGTGCTTTATGCACCACTGCAAAAGCTGGCCGGCGGGCCGACGGCAGTTTGTCTCGTGCTGGCGCTCTTTACTATCATTCACGTTCCACAATACTGGCCAAACGTTGGCGTGATTGCTGCGGTCGCGCTGTTAAGTATTGCGCTGACGCTGGTTCGCGCCTACACCCATCGCTTGCTGCCGTGCATCATCATTCACCTCGTCTTCAACGGCATTCAGGCGGTGCTGTTGATTGTCGAACCCTACGCGCAAAAGATTCTGCCCGGTAGTGATCCGGCGAATCCTACCTTTATCCTGCTACCATTAATTCACTTTATTCGCTAACAGATGGACTGTGAAGTTGTTGTCGTGGGCGGTGGCATTGGCGGATTGACGGTGGCTGCCTTGCTCGCGCAACGCGGTATGAATGTTTGCCTATTGGAACGGCAACCAGACGTTGGCGGGTGCGCGGCGAGCTTTGATAAATTTGGCTTCACCTTTGAGCAGGGCT
>WNFT01000270.1_pt1 | contig 40800 bp, 31 predicted proteins | sample 5400191 | NCBI WGS metagenome assembly WNFT01 (sample SAMN13153359, study PRJNA577476) | soil metagenome | isolation source: 80 cm saprolite under Madrone tree | place: USA:California | collected 2016-06-14 | reverse complement strand
GTGTATATCGCGCTTCAATACTATCAGAAGATGGAATCCGTAGCACGTCTTCTCAATGACCAGACATTGCTCAATATTGCCCTGACGTACCAGGGTGATATATTACGCCGTATAGGAAATGTACCGGAAGCCGTTACCTACCTGGAGGCAGCACGCGATACAACCCCGCAAGCCGGTGTAGACGCACGCGGAAATAGTATGCAGTTGCTTGGGCGCGCATACTTGCAAGCAAATAATGTGAGCGGGTTTGAGCGTGCACTGCGAGAAGCTGAGGAACTCTCTTACGCTCTCGATCCAGGTATGAAGAGTACATACGGTTTTTACTGTTTGGGGACCGTTTACGAAGAGTACGGGAAGAGCTACATCAAACTGGGACAGACACAGCTTGCCCTGGATTATCTTGACCGAGCAGAGCACAACCTACCATCAACAAAACTGTGGAAAATAATGCTTATGACAGCACGTGCAATGGCATTAGTACACGGCGGTGAAATCAAGAGCGGTGTGGGCCTTGCTGTAGAAGCTGCGACGATCTGTCATGCGAGTGGAAACAATCGGTTTCTAGAACGCATCTATGGCATACAGCAATACTTAGGCCTGTTGACGCGAGAGGCCGGGCAGGCTAGCACAGTACTTCGTGAGGCACTAGACGGCTCTGTCGAATACTAACTCTACAGTCCCATTTCAGCATCCGAAGCAATCGGTAGCATCACGAAAAAGGTTGAGCCCTGTCCTTCAACTGACTCGAACCAGATGCGCCCACCGTGCCGTTCGACGAGTTCGCGGCAGAGATAGAGACCGAGTCCAGTGCCACCAATTCCATAGGCACGGGCATTGTCCGCCCGGGCGAAGCGACCGAAGACCAGTGACTGCTGCTGTTCTGGAATGCCGATCCCCTGATCGCTGACAGAGAGGAGGGCCGTCTTCGTTTCGGCCTCTTCACGAACAGTCACCTCGATCATTCCTCCTTGGGGGCTATACTTGATGGCATTGCCGATGAGGTTCGAGAGCACCTGCTCCATACGACGCTGGTCTACTTGAACGACGAGGTGCTCTTGTGGTGTCTGAACGCAGATGGTGTGATGTTCCGTCGTCATCTGCAGGCGCGTTACCACGCGGCTCGCCAGGGCAACCAGGTCGGTCGGTTCCAGGTGAAGTGTCAGCCGTCCCGCCTGCAAACGTGTCACATCGAGCAAGTCTTCCGTGAGTTCGACCAGGCGGGCGGTGGCCTGATCGATACCCTGCAAGGCCTCCACCTGCCAATCAACGAGTTCGGGTCCTTTGCCACGTGCCGTCTGCACGATCAGCATTTGCGCAAACCCCTTCAGGATGGCAAGCGGAGTGCGCAGTTCGTGGGCGGCGATGCCGATGAACTCATCTTTGAGCCGCTCGGCCTCTTTGAGGGCGCTCACATCCTGGTGGACCACCAGCGCCACTGGTTCGGCAGGGTCGGTTGGGTGACTTCCCACCTCTGCTGGCAGACTGGCCAAGAGGCGTCGGCCTAGTGCCACTGCATTCACCAACACCGGAAGGGTGGTACCATCCGCGTGACGAATGGTCTCCTGATGGTGGCGCACCGTTTCTCCCTCTTGCACGGCGCGCAAGGTGGCGAATGCGGCGGGTGGAAGTGGTTGGCCATCCGTGCCGAACAGACGAATGTAGTGGGTGGCGAGAAAGTCCAGCATCGGCTGACCGATGTGCCAGGCAGTCCCCCAGAGGGTGGCTGTTGCACGATTGGCCAGCACGAGGCGAGCCTGCTCTCCTTGCACGATATAGACGCTGGCGGGCAATTCATCCAGAATCAGTTGCAAGAGCGCCAGGCGTGCTTCGGCCTCCTGGCGAGCAGCACGCTCGCGCTCTTGCAGGCGACGGCGCTCGGTGATATCACGAATAGCGCCCAGCACATGCAGCGCGTCATTGAGCGTGAGCGGACTCAGGCTGATGTCCACCGGAAACTCGGTGCCATCTTTGCGTCGACCATACAGCTCCAGCCCCACACCCATGGGACGGATGCGCGGAGAGGCGGTATACCGCTCACGATGGACAGCGTGAGCAGCATGAAAGCGTTCAGGCAGGAGGACTTCCAGTTGCTTCCCGACGAGTTCGGAGCGAGGGTAGCCAAACAACGCTTCCACCTGGCTATTGACGAGTGCGATACATCCAGTTTGATCGACCATGACCAGCGCGTCGGGTGAGACGTCCAGCAAGGTGAGGAGGTTCGCAACGCTGACCTCCCCCTGCAGCGGGACAACAGGAGCATATGGAGAATGCGGTGCTCGTGTGTCAAGGATCACCTCGCGCTCCTTCTGAACGTCATCTTCGTTCATATGCTGCTCCTTTCGAGCTTGGCTGCGTGTTTGAGCAGATCAAGCCTCTGCTCAAACGAGGCACTCATCGTCCCATCGCTTGATTGTCCACATTTTTAGCTGGTTCGACAGAGCCTGATGGTGAAGACAGTGTCGAGGGGGAATCGCGGGCGGGTGTGGGGACGTCGCCATAGGTATCCGAATCGCACTTCTACCAAACAGGCTCCACAGGTGCTCGCGGCTGCTTTCGGTGTAGTGCAAGGTGTGTTCGAATGCCATGCCGGTTTCGCTTGCCTCGTGATTATGATGGAATTGTGACTATCAATGCGTTTTCCGTAATTTCAATGTGCCATTATGCATCTATCATAAATCACGAGTATGTGGCAAAGCAAGAGTAAATATGGCATGCCAACAACATAACATCGAACGCTCCTCCTGGCCATGTTTTGATTACACCACGAAAGCACCTCATATAACTGATCCACTACTCTGTGACACAGCTGTGAGATACGTGCTTCTTGCTGTGATGTGGCCGTGATCAGACCAACATATACTCTTGATTAGAAGTAGCGCTTGTTGATCGGTACCGCGAAACGCTCATATCTCTCAGAGTCTCGCGGTCGAAAGGAGCAAAACCATGTTTCAGCGGATTGTCGTCCTCGATGGTTCAGAGGGGGCAGAGCGCGCCATCCCCATAGCTGTAGGCGTTGAAGTTTCTGAAAAAGACTTGGCCGACGCTGCTAGCTACCTTGCAGCGTTAAAGACCGCCTATGCGAATAGGAAGAGCAAGAGCCAGGCATACAGTACTGAGAGCATACAGGAAGCAGCGAAGTATTGCCAACTGAACTTTTTCTGTTGATGATCTTGCCTGCACTGAACACGTCGAGTTTGTTTTTCCATTTGTAGAGATGCCCTTCCCGGGTATCCGAGGTTTCAGAAAAGGAGGAAGAACGATGAATAAGATTCTTGTGACGTATGCCACCCGCGCAGGCGCGACCTTCGAGGTGGCCATGCGCGTGGCCGAGGTGTTGCGCGCCGCGGGGGCAACCGTGGATGTCAAGCCCGTCACGGCCGTGCACGAGATGAAGGGCTATGACGCCGTCGTTGTCGGCAGCGCCATTCGCATGGGTCACTGGCTGCCGGAGGCGGTAGCGTTTGTCCAGGCGCACCGCGAGACCTTGAGCCACATCCCAACCGCTTACTTTCTGGTGAGCGGGTTCCTCAGAGATGATACCCCCGAGATGCGGCGCAAAGTGCTGGCCTATCTCGACCCCGTGCGCAAGATTCTCGAACCGACCAGCATCGGCATGTTTGCGGGCAAGATGGATTACAGCAAGATGGACTGGCTCGACCGCAGCATTGCCGAGGCAGTTAGCTCGTCTGAGGGGGACTGGCGCAGCTGGGAGGCGATTCGCGGCTGGGCGCAGGGGTTGCAGCCGATCCTGGCCCATGCATGATGGTCTATCATGCAGAGGGACCACCCTGACCAGGTGGAGTATTCCCTGGGCAGGCGGGGACAGGGCTGCACTGAGGTATGCAGCTGGCGCCAGTGCCGCTTCGGCCAGGGAGGAGCCATCCAGGGCTACCAGGATGCACACCGGGCGAGTGCCGCCTGTGAGTTCCGCTCCACCCTCCCGCAGCACGAGCACGGGGACAGGACTAGAGCGTGCGACTTTCTGTGCCACGCTTCCCAACGCCCAGCGTTTGAAGCCGGTATAGCCATGGCTAGTATTGCTCCTTTCGACATCGTTGTCATGTTTGCCAGTGAGAGGTCCCTCCCAGGATGTCACTGTTGTTGTAAGTATGAACTTGTGCTGTTATCAAGATTTGACCTAGTGCGCTTGAACTTCACGCGCTTTGTCGCGACGCAGAATATCAAACGCCTCCTGCTGGCGGCCATCAGTTTTAACCGTCACTATCGTTCGTCCGGCCTCGAACTCCCGCGCATAATGGCGCGCATCGTGTTCCGGCAGACCCATACTGACGAAAGCGCCGATAACCCCGCCAGCCGTGGCGCCTATTGCCGCACCCGCCAGGGCCGTTACCAGGATTCCGCCTGCAACCACGGGACCGATTCCGGGGATCAAGAGTGCAGCCGCCGCCCCAAGGAAACCTCCAAGGACAGCCCCGCTCACAGCATCAGCGCCTTCATCAATCGTCCTCCTCCTCTTTTCCTCAGCCATTTCGGCCTCTTCATCAGCTGCCGGAACAGGCTCCCCAGTGACTGCGGCTTTACTTTCTTCCTCTTCAGTTTTCTTCTCTCTCTCGCCCCTCATCCCATCTATAGCCATTTCCGCCACCGGTACCCCGCTTATCGCCACATTGCTCGCATCCGTCGGGCCAATAATAGGTAGTAGCAGCGCACTGGCCGCGCCAAGCAAGCCGGAAATAATACCGCCTACCACTATACCCCTCCCCTCCCCGGTTTCCGTCTTCTCTTCTGCCCTGTGGCGCACCACAAACCCCACCTGGTCATCTCTAAATCCAGCCTGTTTCAAATCATGTATAGCCTGTTCAGCATGGTTATGATCTTCAAAGACCCCTATCACAGTCTCAGCCATTGCTACCAATATGCTCCTTCCAAAAATCTTATCAACAAAATCTATCTACATCTTACCACTTTCCTCTTAAATTCATTGGTGGTTCCACCAAGAATTGATCCTCTATCGCGTAGGGGCGCAGGAGGATTTGAGCGCTCCAGGAGTTTTTGATGATCTCAGTGTTGACACTTCCGAAACTTTACCAGACTGGTCCTCGTGTAGAGCAAAGAGAAGGTTCTTGACAGAACACGAGGAGTGTTTTTTATGAAGTGCAAGAAAGCCTCTTTGGTAATTAACCCAAGGGCAGGAGAGAATCTCGCAAAACTCTCTGATGTCCTTGCTATCTTAGCAGCGGCTGGCTGGAGTACCAAACTCGCCCTCAAAGAGTATGGCGGACAGACGATGGATTTGGCAGCTAAGGCAGCCCAAGCGGGCTACGATCTCGTGATCGCCTATGGTGGTGATGGGACATTAAACCAGGTGGTCAATGGCGTGATGCATGCCAAGGGACAGCACAGCATCGTTGGGCTCATCCCTGGCGGGACTGCCAATGTCTGGGCAGGAGAGATCGGCGTGCCTGGTGATCCCGTGAAGGCCGCTCTCAGGCTTGTTGATAGCAATGTTCGCAAGGTAGACATCGGCCACGTCGAGGTGGAAGGGCTGGCGTTCCCCCATGTGCCTGAGGATGAGCAGCGGCAGCATGGCAAGCAATCACGAAAGAGGAACGCGAAGGCCAGACATCACTTTTTGTTGATGGCCGGACTGGGCATCGACGCGGCAGTGATGGGGCATGTCTCCAAACCATTGAAGTATCAGGTTGGCACTCTCGCTGTTGGGGTCTCTGCAGCCAAGGAACTGCCAAGGCAGCATCCATTCCCTGTGGAGATACGAGCGGGCAATGCAGATCTACTCTGGAAGGGCGAAGCCCTGCAGGTGGTCATAGGCAATACCCGCCGTTATGCCGATATCGTACAGATGACGCCCGATGCCTACATCGATGATGGGATTCTCGATGTCTGCGTGATTACGGCGGGTGATCCACTGACAACGCTGGAGCAAATTGTTTCACTCCTGCTGCGGCGCAAACCCGATCAGTTGATCACCGAGTACTTCCATGGCGCACATCTCTCGATCAGCGTTCCGGTTTCGATTGCTCTGCAGTTGGATGGCACTGCGGTGAAGCTCAAAGACTACCTGAGCAAGTCAGACCGTGAGGCGCTCGTCCAGGCGGGTGATTCAGCACAGGTGATGGTGACGTACCGCTTCGACGCGATGCCGCACGCCTTACAGGTAGCGATCCCACGCACGTATGATGATACCTTGTTTCAGCAGTCAGATTCTGCTGACCATCAACAAGGGGAGAGCGCACAGACTACAGCAGAGCAACGGAAGGACCAGAATATTCAGCAACAACAGAATGAACAGTCACAAGAACAGCACCAGCACAATGGCAAGCAGTCTGAGCAGAAACAGCAGGGAGCTCTTGAGCATGTCAATGCACTGCTAGAGCATGGACGCAAGGTGACGGTGGTGGGTGTCAGCCCAAATCCGGCGAAGAAGGATACCTACATCGTTGCGGGGAGTGCGACAAAGCAGAGTACTGGCGAAGCCCGGCCTGTAGCGCTGTGTATTGATAAGAGTACGACAGTGATGAGGCAGACAGGAGAAGACGTCTCCCCTGCAGTAGTGCCACAGCTGCATGAGGGCGAAACGATCGTCGTCGAAGGGAAGAAGAGCAAGCGTGGCGTGATTCGGGCTAAACAGGTAGTAATATAGGGCCGCATGGCTACGCCCCGGCTTAGGAGAGCGGATGAAAGTCATGAAAAGTACCACTGGCATGCAGACCCCGACTGCTACAACTACGGCTGGCGGCGAGAACCGACAAGATGCCCATAAGCGGCATATCATTGAGGCAATCCCTTGGAGTATTGGCTTCGTAGTGTTGGTAGTGGCTTCCGTGCTGGTGCATAACCATCCTGGTCCCTGGCCTGTCGAACTGGAATTCAGTCGGACTGTTCAGAGCCTGCCCTACTGGCCATGGATTCTCCCCATTCTCGACTTTATCGGCACGTTCAACAATCCTACTCCCACGGGTATCGTCCTGGGAATCGTCTTCACCGGGATACTCCTTCTGGGCTGGTATCGACAGGCAATCTTTTTGGCTTTGACCGTGGGTATCGGCAATGCGATTGATGCATTCTTTGGTGATTACGTTATTCGTCCGCGACCCTCCTCAGCTCTTGTTCATGTCGATATTCCTCTCAGGTATAATAGCTTTCCCTCGGGCCATTGCTGCCACGCGATGCTCTTTTACGGCTTTCTGATGTACCTGAGTTTCACCAGGCCCGTGCGCGCATGGCGTTACCGCTGGACGTTGATCCCCTTGCAGGTCTTTGCCGCACTCAATATCCTGCTGATAGGCTTTTCTCGGGTATATGAGGGCGAACACTGGCTCTTCGATGTCCTGGGTGGCTATCTCTCTGGCACGCTCTGGCTGGTGCTGTTTATCTACTTGTACCAATGGACAACAAGCGTACTGGAGAGACGGCATGCCTTGAAAAGCAGAAGAACATGCAAGACTTGATTACGCGCAGACACTCACCGGGGATCACGGCCTTGGTCGTTCTCTTGATTATCCAGGCCCTACTCGGGCTGCTCTTCAGTGTATCCCTACTCGCAGGACTCCTGGCACCAGGTCGTCCAGTCATCGTGAGCGGTGCCGCACTTTTCGCTGGCCCGGCAGGCGGGATCTCTCTGATAGTGGCTCTCGCCTCGCCCATCATCGCTTGGGGAGTATGGATGGCGAAGCCCTGGGCACGCCAGCGGGTCGTGCTCCTGGAGATATTTAGCCTGGGCATAGGTGTGTTCGAACTCATCGAACCCGATGTCAACAGGGCAGTCTCCCTGGCTTACATCATCATGGCCGCTCTGCTCTTGATCTGTCTGTACGCCGGTCCCAATAGACATGCTCTCTCACGGGAAGTGTAACTTGATGGCTATTAAGATGAAGATGCGATGTCAAGGGGTGCCTGTGGATGGCTAGCAGTATGGGACATTCCAAGAGCTTTCTTGAGCGCATCAAGATACTGCAAAACCATCGTAGGCAAGAGGTAATGGTCCTTGACGTGTCTATGTGCGTGTTCGCCCAATTCACGCCATAGATCTCGGTCATCAATGAGCCGGAGCGTCACCTTTGCGCACGTTTCCGTGTCATCCACCAGGTAGCCATCGTATCCATCAGTGATCTGCTCGCGTAAGCCTGTAACAGAGGTCCCGACTACAGGCTGGTATTTCCACATGGCTTCCGTGACGGTCAATCCAAATCCTTCACGAATAGAACGCTGGAGGATGACGCTGGAATAGCGTTGAAATGCATTCACTACCGGATGCGTGATCAACGCAGGATCAGACAGCAGGTGGATGTCCGGGTCCTTGTCTGCATACGCTTGCAGTTCTTTCAATACCTCTATCGCCATTATATCATCGCTCGCTTCCATAGCCCCGACAAGCGCGACCTGCACGGAGGGAAGGTGCTGCTTCACCAGCCGATACACATCAATCACCTGGCAGGGGTTTTTCCAGTTGCTAAAGCGTGACACCTGCGTGATGAGTGGTCGCGCTGGGTCTACGCCACATGTCGCCAGTGCCTTCATCCCTTCGTCCGGTGAGAGGAATCTATTTTTTTCGCTGAACGGATCGATCGTTGGCGTAATCACCTGTGTTTTTTCAGGTGGCAAATCTGTGAAAACGGCTTGCTGGGTGTTAAAAACACACACGTCATAGGCGTCAAGGAACTGTTCAATGTACGCCGTGGCATGCGGGTCGGGATGTAACTATTCAGGACTCCTCGTCCCTGCGGCGACTTACTTAGTTTGGTGGTGAGTGCGGGCATTGCCGCCTCCGGCGGCAATGCCCGCACTCACCACCAAACCCAGACGCCTGCGAACTGCCTTCGGCAGTGAGGAGTCTCGAAGACAGGAGACCTGCATAGTTACGAAATAGCGAGCTTCGCTGCCATGTTGCGCTCGCGTATGTCTTGCTCGTAAATCCTTGTATAGTTCTCAGCCATGACACGCACGGAGAAATGCTCTTCGACATGCTGGCGCGTTACTTCTCGGTCGATCTCGTCAATGCTTGGAATGAAGCGCGCCATTTCATCGACATCCTGTACCAGGAAGCCGGTCTTCCCATGCACAATAAGCTCCGGTGCGGCACCGCGGGCAAAAGAGATGACCGGGCAACCCAAAGCCATCGCTTCGATCATCACCATGCCAAAGGGCTCTTCCCATTGAATAGGATTGAGAAAGCCACGGGCACGGCTGAGGAGGTTGATCTTCTCCTTCATGTTTACCGGACCAATATACCTGACCTGCTTATTGTCGACCTGCGGTTTGATCATATCCCGGAAATAGCGAACCGCCTCTGGCATGTTACGATCCACCGTACCAGCCAGGACAAGTGGCACCCCCGTGTCCTGCGCCGCCTTGATGGCCAGGTGTGCTCCTTTCTCAGGAACACAACGTCCTAACCAAGCAAAGTAGTCACGACGCTTCTTTCCCACGGGGCGATACTGATCCATAGGCAAGCCATGATAGACGACCCCGACAAAATGGAGCTGGTATATTACTTCTGCGCGGGCATGCTCACTGATGGCAACCATGGGCATTGATGTAGCCCACTCCATGTACAGCTGATCCGCATCACCCGTCCAGCCATTGGGTAAACTATCAAAGGGGAAACGACTGTGCAAAGTCATGACGCGAGGGATCTCAAGATCGGCCATGAGCGGAAAAAGATACAGGTCTGAACTCGAAGAAAGGTGCAGGTGAACGATATCAAAGGCACTCTTTTTGACAGAATCCACCGCTTTATGCAAATGATAATAGGCTTTCAGGTGTGACTGCCAGGGAACACCTGAGTCGATAAGCGACCTGGGGATAAAAGAAATGAGCTTTGCCGAGGTTTGAGCATCGCCAGATGCATAGAGCGTGACATCATGTCCCTGAGCCACTTGCTCTTCAATCAAGTGATACACAACGCTCTCGGTTCCTCCATAGTTTTTCGGTGGAACAGTAAACCACGGCGGCGCTATATGTGCGATCTTCATGTTCTTCATTACTCCTGGATTCATAAGACCAATTATGACAGATAATTGATAACCGGCGCAGTGCTTCCTCTACATTTTTAAAGACACTACCAGCTTCCTGCTCTAGCCATGATAGATACGTATCGGCAACGGAGAAAGTGACACAGTACTGAGACGGCCTTCCACTGAGACCATTCCAAACCGGGCGATAGCTAAAGGAGGTTATGAAATCATAACCATACTATCCCTTTCGTAACTGGAAATTAACCGAATATTAATACAGGAGAGATTGCCTCTTCTGTATACTTTCAATACAACGATATGACATATTTCAATAGTGATGTGGAGAGGGTATTTCATGATTCCTATTGCTCATCCACTCCTGGGAGTGGATGAAGAAGAAGCTGTTCTGCGCGTGCTCGCCTCCGGCCAGCTAGCACAGGGCGAACATGTTGCAGCTTTTGAGCGGCGCTTTGCAGAGATGTGCGGTGTGCAGGAGGCCGTGGCCGTATCTTCAGGAACAGCTGCCCTTCATCTCGCCTTATTAGCACACGGCATTGGCCCCGGTGACGAGGTGATCACGACGGCATTTAGTTTTGCCGCCACAGCCAATGTCATCCTGCTGGTCGGAGCTACCCCCGTGTTCGTTGATATCGAGCCGGATACTTACACGCTCGATCCCTCGTCGGTAGAAGCTGCCATCACACCTCACACCAGGGCAATCATACCTGTTCACCTGTATGGCCATCCATGCGATATGAAGCGATTGTTGTCGCTTGCACAAGCCTATGGCCTTGTGGTCATCGAAGATGCATGCCAGGCGCATGGCGCTCAGATAGACGCGAAGTTTGTTGGAAGTTTCGGTACTGGCTGCTTCTCGTTTTATGCAACCAAGAACATCACTACGGGCGAGGGCGGGATGGTGACTACGAATGACCCCGAGATCGCCGAGCAGGTGCGCTTGCTACGCAGTCATGGTCAAAAAGCACGCTACTACCATACTGCCCTCGGTTACAACCTGCGCATGACCGAGATTCAAGGGGCGCTTGGCCTGGTTCAGCTGGGGAAGCTGGAGCAGTTTACCCGCCAGCGCATTGCCAATGCGGCGTTCTTGACCGCGCGCCTGAGTGGATGCGTTCAGACTCCTATAACCCGTCCGGGGTGTCGGCACGTCTATCACCAGTATACCATCCAGGTTCCCGGCAATCGGGACGAATGGGCAGCGCAATTGCGCGCGAGGGGAGTTGGGACAGCGGTTCATTACCCATTGGCTATTCATCAGCAGCCTTTTTACCGTGAACGCATTAGCACGTTTCGAGTGGTGAATGCATACAAGGTGACAAACGGAAAACGGTCAGCAGGTGACACATGCTTGCCCGCAACAGAAAATGCAGCGGGACATGTGTTGTCGCTTCCAGTTCACCCAGGGTTGAGTGAGGAAGATCTATCAAATGTTGTAAGGGAGGTACTGGCGCTATGTGCTTGAAGATTGCCGTGATCGGTGCGGGTTCGATGGGCATGAACCACCTGCGGGTGCTCAGAGATTTCGACGAAGAGCAAGTCAACCTGGTGGGCGTTGCCGACACGTACGAGTCCAATTTGAAGAACGCGGTTGGCAGATTTCATGTAGCGGGTTATGCCGACTACCGTGAGATGATCGAAAGGGTCAAGCCTGACCTCGTGGCGGTCGTCGTTCCTACACACTTGCATTTTGAGGTCGCTTCGTATGCCCTCGACAGGGGTGTCAACGTGCTGCTCGAAAAACCCATGACGAGTACCATCGAGCAGGCTCTTACGCTTATACAGCTTGCTCGCCTGCGTGGGGTCAAGCTCGCGGTTGGACACGTCGAACGATTTAACCCGGCAATCATTGAGGTGAAGCGGCACCTCGTTGCAGGCGAACTTGGCCGAATATTTCATCTGCATGCGCGCAGACTCGGTCCGTTTCCCCCTCGCATCCGCGATGTGGGTGTCACGCTCGATCTCGCGACACACGATATCGATGTCATGCGCTATTTAGCAGACGCAGAGGTAGAGCACGTGTATGCGGAAACGCAACGCCACATCCATACCAGTCACGAGGATTTATTGCTAGGCGTCCTACGCTTTACGAATCAGATGATCGGCGTGCTTGATGTGAACTGGCTGACGCCGACCAAGGTGCGCGAGCTAAGTATCACCGGCGAAAAAGGCATGTACCTCGTTAACTATCTCACGCAGGATGTGTACTTTTACAAAAACGATTACACACCAACGAACTGGGATACATTACGTTCGATCACTGGCGTAAGCGAGGGAACCATGACTCGCCTCAAGATTCAAAAAACGGAACCTCTGCGCCTGGAGTATCAAGATGTGATAAACGCCATACGACAGGATGTGCTTCCGACCGTCTCTGGCGAAGATGGAGTGGCTGTCTTGAAGATCGTGTGCCAGCTTGCCGAGTCGAAGCAGAAAGGCGTGGGTAGCAGGCAATATGTGAAAGCGGAGGTCCATCATGCAGAAGCGTTCGTCTAACCTGTACCCCACGGTTGCCGTGGTTGGACTGGGCAAGATCGGTCTACCGCTTGCCGTGCAGTATGCCGAGCACGGACGGCGCGTGATTGGCTGCGATATCAACCCCGAGGTGGTTGAGTCGATCAACGCCGGGCTGTCCCATGTCGAGGAGCCAGGGCTCGTCCCCAGGGTTGCCAGACTGAGAGGGGAAGGACTGCTTTCCGCGACGACGCATACGGCTGAGGCGGTACGGCAGGCGGAGGTAGTCGTCGTCATTGTGCCGGTGGCCGTCGACGCTGGACACAAAGTGAACTTCGAGGGGATTGACGCTGCTACCAGGGCTATTGGCGCCGGCTTGCAGCAGGGCACCCTGGTCATTTATGAAACGACGCTGCCCGTAGGTACGACTTCGGGGCGGTTGTGCAGCATCCTGGAGCGCGAGGCAAACCTGTGGGCAGGTCGAGACTTTTACCTGGCATACAGCCCTGAGCGCGTCTCATCTGGGCATATTTTCAATGATCTGCGCAACTACCCGAAGGTGGTTGGCGGCATTGATGAGTCGAGTGCGGAGGTTGCAGTCACCTTTTACCGTTCCGTGCTGAAAGCCGATATCATCACGTTGGCGTCAGCTGATGAGGCTGAATTCGTCAAGCTCATCGAAACGACCTATCGCGATGTCAATATCGCGCTGGCCAATGAATTTGCCTGCTTCGCTGACGCCCGAGGGCTTGACGTAGCAGCGGCAATCACGGCAGCCAATACCCAGCCCTACTCGCACATTCATATGCCCGGCGTTGGAGTCGGAGGACACTGCATTCCGGTCTATCCGTACTTCCTGCTTGCAGGAGTGGAGCCATCGCACCAGGAGCTGCTGCCCACCGCATTACCGGCGCTCTCGTTGCCACGCTCTGCCCGCCGCATTAACGATGCGATGGCAGAGTACGCCGCCAATCGCATTGAAGCCGTGGTGGGGTCATTGACCGGCAGATCAGCCCTCGTTCTTGGCGTGGCCTATCGCGGTGCTGTGCGCGAAGCAGCGTTTTCAAGCGCGCGCCTGCTTCAGGATGCCCTTCTAGCACGCGGGGCAACAGTGTATGTTGATGACCCACTTTTCAGCGAGAGCGAGTTGCAGGAGTTGGGGTATGTACCTCTTGTACCTGGGTGCGAAAACGAGGTCTGTGCCATTCTCCTGCAGGCCGACCACCACGCGTACCAGCGGTTCGACTTCAGCCGCTTCACTCACTGCCGGGTGGTACTCGACGGACGCAGAGCACTGCGCCGCGAACAGATTGAAGCGCTGGGCATACACTATGTTGCCATCGGGGATGGTGTCCAAACGCAGCCTGACTGGTGGGAGGACGATAGGCAACCTGCAGCCGTTTCCGCGTCATGGAATGGAGGCAGGCAGTTTGGTGAGGGTGATGCAGCGCTACGCATCGCTCGCAATCTGGCAGATCCGAATCATAGGTAGTCACAGAAATCGTAGTCGATAGTTGATAAGTGGGGAGGCAGTTATGGCACACATACTCTTTATTACACCCTATTACCCACCGGAAATAACGCCGCCAGCGATCCGCATCAGTGACACTACAATGCGCCTTGCGAGATTGGGACATCAAGTAACAGTGCTCACGACTTTCCCAAACTTCCCAACAGGTGTGATTCCGCCTGAATATCGAGGGTGTTTGCTTCGATATGAAGTACGTGATGGCGTGAATATTGTGCGTGTATGGAGTTATGTCAGTCCGAACAAAGGTTTCCTCCGCCGTCTGCTAGCTCAGCTTTCCTTCGCGTGCCTGGCTCCCTTCCTTGGGTGGAAGGGTGTTAGTCAACCTGATGTAATTATCGTCGAATCGCCTCCGCTTTTCGATGCTATTGCTGGACGTATTCTAGCATGGTGCAAGCATTGCCCCTATATTTTTACTGTTGCTGATCTCTGGCCAGAGTCGGCGGTTCAATTGGGCATGTTGCGTAATAAAACATTGATCCGGCTTGCTGAATGGCTCGAGTGGTCAACCTATCAGCGAGCTGGCGCGGTTTGGGCTTTGACTGAGGGGATTCGCGATGTGCTTATCAAACGGGGACTTCCACCAGAGCAAGTCTTTACAGTAACTAATGGAGTTGACACGACCAAGTTTCATCCGTTACCGAAAGCGCAGGCCCGTACTAAGCTGGGTTGGGATAACCGCTTTACCATTCTTTATGCAGGTAATCATGGACTTGTCTACGGAATGACGACTATACTTGATGCTGCGGATCTGATGCGAGATTTTACCGATATAAAATTTGTTTTAGTCGGTGATGGTGTAAAGAAATCAGATCTGATAACCCAGGCTAAGAAGCGTGATCTCAAGAATATCACGTTTCTTGACGCTGTGCCGCACGATTGTATGCCGCTGCTTTTTGCCGCTGCCGATGTATGCCTAATACCTCTGCGTAAATTACCCCTACTTAAGGGCACGCTGCCTTTCAAGATGTTTGAAATAATGGCATGTGCACGTCCTTTCATACTAGGGGCTGAGGGTATAGCACGCCAACTTATAGAACAAGAAGCAAAGGCTGCAATGTATGTCGAACCGGAAGATGCGGAAGCTCTCGTGTCGGCAATCCTTCATCTACGTCAACATCCTGAGGTGGCAGAAGAACTGGGAAACCGAGGTCGCGCGTTCGTGCAGGCTCGCTTTGATCGTGAGCGGCTCACGACAAAACTGGATGCACAGGTGGCCAGGTTGCTTGAAAAGCAAGCACCGATCTCTATACCGATGGCAGCGTCTACTGTGACTGTAGAAGAGAAACGACCTTAGTACAATATCAGACTTTATTTTTGACTGGCGAAGAGCCAGTCATAGAAAGTGGAAGCTGGTGGAAGTGCCTAATAGTATGCAACTTGATTTCGACTATCGCTTACCTCTGGTGAATTCACACGGGACCGAGCAAAGGGTGTTGTCCGGCGGAAAGGATTACGGACTGCAAGTCGCAGAGCCGGCAGATCAGTACCAGGACTCCTTCGGCTCTGAACGTGTGGAGAACGCGGAAGAGATAACGCACCTGGAAGAGGCTCTACTCAGAAAACAGAGGTGGGGACGCAAACCGTCGCCAGCAGTATGGCACCTTGTTCTCATGATTGGTGATGGAGTACTGCTCATCGTATTGCTTGCGCTGGTGATGGAGCTAGCAGTCCATTTAAGGTTGGGCTTGCCCAATGGGGTAATGGGACAGCAGATTGTCTCCTACACTACACTGCTGCTGTGTTTCCTGGGAGTCGCAGTCCCACTATGCAGTATCTGGCGCGTATTGCTGGCTGAGATCATCAATTTGCCGCGCTTTCGTCGCCAGGCAGTGATAGTTGGAGTCAATGCGGCTGGAGAGAGTGTTGCCAGGGAACTGCTGAGAGCAAAACACCCCGGTGTCAATGTGCTGGGCTATATCAGTGAGCATATCGGCCGGTCCGGGCAACAAGCTGGATTGCCTGTCTTTGGTGGCAGAAGCGTGCTACGCTGTTTGGCGCAAAGCGGCGTAGTTGACATGATGATTATGGCTCTTGACTATAAAAGCCATCCGGAACTCTTTCAGGAAGCTCTCGAGGGCGCGCAGCGCGGCATTACGATGGTTCCTGTGGCGGCGGTTTACGAAAGCACGAGCGGTAAGATTCCGGTGGAGCATATCGGCGACCAGTGGTATATTGCGCTACCGACAAGGCAGTTTGTCACGCCACTTTATATGTGCTGGCGTAAGGTAATGGACCTGGCCTTCGGCGTTTGTGGGTTGGTGGTGCTGGGCCTGCTCCTACCTATCGTGGCTTTGTTGATTTACCTCGACTCGCCAGGCCCCATTTTTTACAGCCAGGAGCGAGCGGGATATCGAGGGCGAACATTCCGGATTCTAAAGTTTCGCTCCATGCACACCAGGACAGAGCGCGCGGACAACGGTGGCTGGGTGGCCAGAGGTGATGCGCGCGTGACACGCGTCGGGCGGATACTGCGTGCGACGCATCTAGACGAGTTACCGCAGGCGCTCAATATTGTGCGAGGCGAGATGAGCCTGATCGGACCTCGTCCGGAGCGACCCGATTACGTCGCCGAGCTCGCAAAGAACACTCCTTTTTACCGCTACCGGTTGAGCATCAAGCCGGGGCTAACGGGCTGGGCACAGGTGAAGTACGGCTACGGGAGTTCAGAGCAAGACGAACTGGTCAAGCTCCAGTACGATCTGTACTACATCAAGCACCAATCATGCTTACTCGACGTTTATATCATTTTGAAAACAATTGCTGAGGTGGTGCTCTGCCATGGAGTATAGTAGCGCTTTAAAGTCGAAGAGGTCGACTCGGACAACGTTTCTGCCATTCGCGTTGCCGCATATTACGCAGGCGGAGATAGATGAAGTGGTGGACACACTGCGCTCCGGCTGGTTAACGACGGGTCCCAAGACCAGGCGTTTCGAGCGGGATTTTGCCGAGTGCGTTGGCGTTCCTTACGCTGTGGCAGTTAATTCCGCCACAGCGGCAATGCACCTCGCTCTTGATGCAATTGGTTTGCAGACTGATGATGAGGTGATCGTCCCCGTCTACACGTTCACGGCCACGGCCGAAGTCGTCGTCTACTTCCGTGCGTGTCCCGTGTTCGTGGATGTCGATCCCGTGACCTGCAACCTCGACCCCTCTCAGATAGAAAAGCACATCACACCGCGCACACGGGCGATTATGGTTGTGCATATCGCCGGGCTGCCTGCGGAGATGGATGCGATCCAGGCCGTCGCGAAGGCTCATGGCCTGCCCGTGATCGAAGATGCCGCCCATGCCTTTCCGGCCAGGTACCGCGGACGCATGATTGGCACCATCGGCGATCTCACCGCCTTTAGCTTCTATGCAACTAAGACCTTGTCGACAGGAGAGGGCGGCATGCTCACTACGGCCAACCCCGAGTATGCGGAGCGAGCTGCGATGATGGCCTTGCATGGCATCAATCGCGATGCCTGGAAGCGCTACAGCGCCGAAGGGTCCTGGTACTATGAGGTGCTGCGGCCTGGCTACAAATATAACATGACAGATATAGCTGCGGCCATTGGTCTGCACCAATTAGCGCGCAGTGACTGGCTCCTGGAGCGCCGCCGGGTTATTGCACAGCGTTATACAGAGGCTTTCTCGCGCTGGCCCGAGCTCGAGCCGCCTCCAAATCCCGCGCATGTGGAGCATGCCTGGCACCTGTATATGCTGCGCTTGCGGCTGGAGCGACTCGCGATCACAAGGGAAGCATTCATTCAGGAACTAGCAAAGGCGAATATCGGGAGCAGCGTCCATTTCATCCCGCTGCACCTGCACCCTTTCTACCGCGACACGTACCAGCTAACGGCCGAGGATTTCCCGGCAGCCTTGCATGCCTACCGGCGCGTAGTTTCCCTGCCAATCTATCCAGGCATGACCGATGAAGATGTCGAAGATGTCATCGCTACGGTTGAGCAGGTGATCAGAATGTATCGAAAGTGAGAGGCGGACGTAGTGGACAAACTTGCTTTGAGCGGATGGACAGTGATGAAGTATTTCGGGAGCGTGATCATGGCAACACTCGCGTCTGGAGAAACGTTGATGAACCGGGGCATTGCTCGTTATCTACGCAGGTACTGCATTTCAATCACCCTATGTGTGCTCATCATGGTGATAGGTTTTAACGCCGCTGTAGCTGTGCGATTACTTTCAGGCATGCTCGTCTTGCCTTTCGATGGTGTCCTTTGCGGTTCACTGTTATTTGTTGCGTTCCTGGGTCGCGCCAGAATCGCTCCCCTGTCTGAGAACAGCCGTAACCTGCGTGAGATAAATTGTGCGGACCTTCTGGAGCGCGAAGTCGTGCATATGGAAATAAGGGAAGCAAAGGCCTTCCTGAAAGGAAAAGTCATCCTCGTCACAGGAGCAGCCGGATCAATTGGTTCAGAACTCTGCAGACAACTGCTATCCTGCGAACCGGAACTCCTGATTGCTCTGGACACGAATGAAACAGGGCTGTTTGATCTCGTCGAGGGCCTGCGCTCCCACTCTTACGCGCATACTGTGCATCCTTTTATTGGGGACATCACGGACAGGCGCAGAATGTCACGCCTTTTCGCGGAGAAGCGACCGGACATCGTGTTCCATGCAGCGGCCTATAAGCACGTCCCGTTGCTTGAACAACATCCTGACCTGGCCATACATACGAATGCACTTGCAACATACTATTTATGCTCTCTGGCTCAGGAATACGGGACAGGCTGTTTCGTATTTGTTTCGACTGATAAAGCCGCAGAGCCCGTCAGCATTATGGGAGCCTCCAAACGGCTTGCAGAAATGATCGTGCAATCATTGGCGAAATCATCGCAAAGGACGCGCTTTTGCGCCGTGCGCTTCGGGAACGTGATCGGCAGCCGGGGCAGTGTCGTCCCTGTGTTTGCTCAGCAGATCGAGCAGGGAGGACCGATTACTGTCACAGACCCCGAGGCCACACGCTATTTTATGACTATTCCCGAAGCCTGTGGGCTTGTTATCCTTACTGCTGGAATAGCGGATCAGGGAGGACTCTATCTTCTGGATATGGGAAGCCCTGTGCGGATTATGGACCTGGCAAAGAAAATGACCCGCTTGCACGGCTTGCGCCTGGGACGGGATATTCCTATCGTCTACACAGGCCTGCGTCCAGGAGAACGTCTTCACGAGATGCTTGTGGCGGCAAATGAAGAACTCATTCCTACAGTTCATAGCAAAATCTTGCGTGTCGCTCAGAGAGACAACTTGCCAACGCTCACAGCGGTTACCCAATGGATGCATACCCTAAACAACAGCCTCCAGTATGAGAGTAATGCACAGCTTCGTGAGCGTCTCTTTGAGATAGTGCGAGAACGAGAGTTAATGGCTCTAGTTAATTGAGTGGTTTGTAACTACTCAGGACTGCTCGTCGCCTGCGGCGACTCGCTCAGTTTGGTGGTGCGTGCGGGCATTGGCGCCCGCGGGCGCCAATGCCCGCACGCACCACCAAACCCCTGCGAACTGCCGAAGGCAGTGAGGAGTCACGAAGACAGGAGACCTGAGTAGTTACGTGCATTTGTAACATAGGTGTTGAACGCAGGCTCAGTAGTACTTTTTAGGTAAGAGGAAAGGCGCTTAACGTGGACTTCAAAGAGAATCGTAGTGCATTGATGCGAGACACAGGTCTTCTCTCTGAAAGACAGTCTTCCATCGTCAATGGTGGAGAACCGCAAAGGATGCGAGTAGGGGCCAGGAGACGGAGATCAAAAGGGAAACCAAAGCACAAGTTGTACATACTCCTATTGATCTTCTTGTGTATGTTCGTGGGGGGATCAGTCCTTGGCGTGGTTGAATACCCCACATACCACAGCATGTATCAAAAGGATACGGCTCTGGCACAAACAGGAGCAGCGCATTTAGAAAGGGCTCAAGCTCTGCTCGTATCCCTGCAAAAAGACCCGTTGAATGCCCAGGTGGTAAACCAGGCGCAGCAAGAGTTCGCCGCTGCTTTGCCTGTTTTTAGCCAACTCAATAACGATCTGAAGTCGTTACCGGGGATCAGTAGTTTCATCCCTGTACTGAGTGATGCCTTCCACCTGGCACCTGCCGCTATGGAGCTATCCCAGGCCGGAATAGTGGGCTGCGATATCCTGAAGCTACTTATCGCGAGGTATCATAATCCCTTGAATGTTCGGCAGGGACAGGGCCTAACAATGGTTGACGTGGCGACCATCGGCCAGCTTTTTCAGCAGATCAAGACGGCGTTAAGCCTGGCTATAGCCCAGGTCAAGCAGGTAAATGCAACGGATGTACTGTTGTTTAACCCACGCCTTGGCAAGATGTTTGCTACTTTTCAGATGGAGATACCGGCAATACAGTCAGGGCTTGATGATGTTGACAGGCTACTTCCTGTTCTGCCGGCACTACTTGGCATTGGCACACCCACGAACTATCTTCTTGAAGTGCTCGATTCGACTGAATTGAGACCGGGTGGTGGTTTCCTTGGAAACTATGGCATCGTTACTCTTTCAGCAGCACGGCTGATGGCTGCTCGCATTATCGATGTTGACCTGCTTGATATACCTTTTACCAATGCTGGCAATGTGATTCCTTACCCGCCGGCTTACAGGTGGTTCTGGCTGACACCATCCTGGAGTCTGCGCGACTCGAATCTTGACGCAGACTTTCCAACGGATGCACGTAATGCTGAGCAGATCTACAGGCAAGAGGGTGGCACAGTCCCTGCCGAGGGTGTAATTGCTATAACACCAGCACTCATACAACACACGCTCGAAATTACTGGACCGATCGATGTCACAGAGTATCACGAGGTAATTACGGCGCAAAACCTGATTGCTCGTATTCAATATCACGAACTGGCGCCAGCAGGATACGAGGGTCTTCCCACCGTTCCTGCACGTGATGGGTATTCATCACTGCGCAAGCACTTCACAGCGGTGTTGGCAAAGCATGTTCTGGCTCGTGTGCGCCAGCTTTCAGCTTCAGCCTTGGTAAGGTTCTCGCAGCTTATCATCGACTCGCTACGCTCAAAGGATATACAACTTTATTTCGACTCAAGCGCCGCGGAAAATATCTTACAGCTCTCTCATCTTGATGATGCAATTCGACCAGCGGACAAGGATAGTCTCTTCGTAGTGGATGCGAATCTCGGTGCGACGAAAGCAAACAACTTCATCGTTGACACGTTAAGCGATCAAGTCACGCTTGATGCAGAGGGCACTGCCGTTCATCAAACGACCCTCAGCTACGCCTGGACCATTGCACGGCAAAGCTATGGTTACCCCACCTATCGAGATTATCAGCGTATCTATGCTCCACCTGGTAGTACATTAGACATGCTGACCGGGCTTGCCCCTATGCAGTCCTCCCAGGCCTTTGGTCACAGGGTATGGGCAGGGAGTTTCACGCTTCTTTATGGTCAAACCCACGTCATTACACTCGTCTGGCGTGTGCCTCATGCCGCTACGCAGGATAGCAGTGGGTGGCATTACCAGTACCTGCTACAGCGACAGGCGGGGGCCCAATGGAAAGTAAACCTGCGGGTAACGCTGCCATCCTGTGTGGTGATGAGTAATACGTGGGGAGGGCTAGCGTCCAGCAGCAAGCAGGCTGCAACGCTCACCCAATCCTTAAATGAAGACCTGAACCTTGGGATTGATTATAACTGCTGAGGAGTTCGCAGCTACAAGTGAACTGGAAGACCTTATAGGGAAACAGACTATGATCGACATACACCTGCGTATCTTGTCCGGTGTTGATGATGGGCCGGAGACAATAGAAGAAGCAGTAGCTCTGGCCAGAGTATTGGTGCAGGAGGGTATTCACACTTCTCTTGCTACGCTCCACTTCAATGATCTGTTTCCGCGTCGCTCAGCAGCGGAGATGAAAGAGCGGGGTAACTCTTCAGCAGGGGGTGCAGGGGGACACAGTCCCCTTGCCGGGGCGTGGGGTGTCCCCACCTTTTCCCTTGTTCTTTCGTGTGCCGCCGCAGGAGGCATGAAACGGGTACCTGAATAGATACAGAGCGGGTTAATGAATTGTAGGAAATGCTTGATCGTCAAGGCATTCTGCTAGAGGAACTACCATTTTGGAGGGGTAGAATAATGCTAAAGATGAATATATGGAACGGAGATATCATAAGAAACAGTAGAGACAATAGTAATGCAAGATTTTTCAGCCCCTTGTATTTCTCTTCCTTTGCTAGTTTGATTGCAGCGCTGCTCGGTGGTGTGGCATGTGGACTAATGTTTGGAGGTGTATTTGGAAATATTGGACTTTACATAATGGGAGGTGTTATTGGTGCTATCGTTATGACAATCATTATTATCCTTCGACAGGATGAATTGGCTGCAACTGCTGTCATGGTGGTACACCTTTATGTTGATTGGTACCTAGGACTAGGCGTCGTGGCACAGATAATGACGATGATGTTATTGATAATATTCTTAACGTCTCGAACTTCTCGACACTCTTTGAGACCTCCCAAGGCTTTATGGATATGGATCCTGTTTCTTCTAATTGCTATCATTCCGGCAACACGAGGCATTAGTCTACAGGATGGTGCTTACTACTATTCTAATGTCATTTTCAGTGCCTTCATCATGTTCTGGTTAGGAATAGTTATAATACGTGATGTTGCGCATATTCGGCGCCTATTAAAGCTTCTTTCTCACTATGCTACATTTATTGCTATAGTTACCATTATTCAGACTGTTACTGGCAAGCTTTTGTTCGGGACGACACGCTATGATGCATACCTTGCGAGCATAGGCAATTATGTATTATTTAGTGGGGCAGATATCTTTCGTACGGGAGCATTCTTTGTAAATCCCAACGGAAATGGTGGTTTTTTGGCTATGATGCTCTTGTTTCCTTTGGGACTCTTTTTTGAGAGTTCAACTTTTCTAGAAAAAGCTCTCTATCTTATTGAAATCTTTATCTTATTGCCTGCACTGCTTTTCTCTTATAGTACAGAATCGTGGCTATCACTTTGTGTAGGTGTGATTGTCTTTCTGGCACTTGCTGGACGAGCCCATTACCGATTGCTGTTGCTTTTAATCATCACTGGCATTACTATCACAGCAATAACTGTTTTCCCCTCCCAAATCGCTCTCCAGCTACAGCATGCTGAAGCACCCAGTGAGCTACTATTGCGCAATGGAGCATGGCAGACCGGCATACAAGTCATTCGTGCTTTCCCATTATCAGGACTAGGCCTTGGTCGCTATGTCTACTTTCTGCGGGCTGACCCCTACCGGGTGATAGCACAGTACCGTCCCTTAGATCATCCCCACGATTCTTTCCTGGAGTTGGCTGCTTTGGGAGGGCTTCCGGTCGCTCTCGTGTTCATAGTTCTCCTTTTGTTTACCTTCTGGCAAGCGTTGCGTAATTGGTTTCAGTCTGATGCAAAGACTCGTTCTCTGCTAGCTGCCGGTATAGCTTCTGCTATAGCGTTGACTACCTTTAGTTTGAGTGATGCAGGGTGGACGCTTGCTCCGTTGTTGGCAATGGGATGGCTGATTCTGGGAGTCGTCTCCGCTCCTATCGGGGCAACAAACAGGGATAGTGAAATGCTGAAAGCAGAAGAAAAAAGCTAAACAGGTTGGGAGAAGTTTACTTTGAAAATACAGACGGATAAGATAAAAAGCGAATCACTGGTGGCACATAAAGAGTACATGTCTGAGTTACCTGAATATCCTCTCGATATGTCGCATTTCTTCAGTGGAGAGTACAGAAACCTTAATCCCATCGAAGCGCTATGTGATGCGGACGCTAGAGCTTATTGTCCAACTATAGTGGCCCGAGATGCTTTAGTTCATTGGAACCAGTATCTTGCGACCAATGAGGAAATGCATCGTCATGAGTTCCTGATTCGTGCGCATTGGCTCGTTGAGCACGAGGTCCATATCGCAAAAGATGCTGGAGGATGGCCAATGTCCTCCCTTCACCCGGATATTCGTGCGCGTTGGCTATCCTCTCTTATGCAAGGGTGGGGTATCTCTGTGCTAGTGCGAGCCTATTTACTTACTTCTGAAAAAGTATTTTTAGAAGTGGTACGTCGTGTGGTTCGCACTTTTGAGCGAGATATTCTTGACGGTGGTGTCAGCACACCAGTAGGAAAAGAAGGCATTTTCTTCGAAGAGGTAGCAGTCTATCCTGCGACTCATCGTCTCAAGGGTTTCATCTTTGGACTCTTTGGACTCTATGACTATGTGGAACTGACTGGTGATGCCCAGATTGAAGCTCTCATTTGTCGAAGTCTTACTACTCTGCACACTCTCCTTGATGAATTTGATCTGGGCTTTTGGACACGCTCTGACTTGCTCCATCTGCAGCTTGCCTCTCCTGCTCATTTTGCCTTACAGACTATGCTGCTTGAAGCACTCGCTAACTATACTGGCTGTGAGCATTGCAAGGCTCTTGCTTTGCAGTGGAAGAGTTATCAACAACAATTGGGATCGCGAATGCGTTATCTGGTGACTAGCCGTTGCGCTCGCTTTGGTCATGTTCTATGGAATCGAATGAAAACTTTCCTTTTCCACGGACAAGATTTGCCTAGAAACTACAAAAGCATCCGGCAAGGTTTTCTACGTGTTTGTGTTCCTATCCCGGCATTTCCTGTCACTGGCGGCATGCGTTCTGTCCTATCCAGGGTCGCACAAGTCACGAGAGATATCTGGCAATTAGAGTACTTAACGCAATATATTGGGCCGAACCCAGAAAGTCTTGTCATTCACCGGTTTGGTACGAGAAAAATGGCTCCATGGCAATTCCCCTCTGTCTGGCTCTATACACTTGCTGGCTTCTGGAAGCTTGTTTCGCTCTTGCGTAGGGAGACAGGTTATGATGTTATTTTACTGCAAGATGGTATCTTCACGGCAGCATTTGGTGCATTGGTAGCTAAAATGGCTGGTGTTCGTTCTGTGTGTATTGATCATGGTAATTTAAGCTTACTCAAAAGTCGTGTCTATCGTACCGAGCGTATAAAAGCTCTGAAAACAACGAATTGGAATTGGCCTCGCCGTCTTTTAGCTCGATTACAGTACATATGCTATTGGCCGTCTTTATCTATTCTAGCAAAGCTTGGAGCTTGTTTCGTTGATCATTACTTTATTCCAGGTGTGGCGGGTGACGGAGTAGAAGAGATCTGTAAAAGCCTCGGAGTACATCAGAGCCGTATTACTCGCTTTGCAAATATGATCGAGATCGAGCGTCATGTCATTCCTGATGCAAGATTGAGATCGGAGACTCTAGAGAGACATGGTATTGCTGCCGATGCTATCATCATCGCTATCATCTGTCGGCTTGCACCTGAAAAAGGTTTAGAAATCGCATTAGACGCAATTAGCCAAGCTCTTTCAACACTGCCTCTTGATATGAGTAAACGCGTGCGTGTCATCATTGCAGGCGATGGGCCACTACGTAAGCAATTAGAAGATGATGTTCATTTGCGTGGTTTGACTCAAACCTGTTTACTCTGGGGCGAAGCCTCAGCAGAGGAGGTTATCACGATTCTCGGTATGAGCGATATATTTCTCTTCACAAGTTGGAGGGCCGCCGGCTATCCCCTAGCAGTCCTCGAAGCGATGGCATCTGGTTGTGCTGTTATCGCCTCAACAGAATCTTTAGCAAACCAGGAAATGCTAGCTGAAGGACGTGGCGTTGTCTTACCGGTGGGTGACGCCGAAGGGGCTAGTAGAGCCCTTGTAAAGCTTGTGAGCGACCCAGAACTTTGTCGCCAGATGGGTAGTTTGGCCAGAAACTATGTAGCGGTAAGGCATAGCGCCAAGAGGTTCAGACGGAGCTTGGTAAGAGTGACCTGCTGGTCAGGGCTAGATGAACTTCTAAGCAAAAGTGAATCGGCTGTTGGAAGTGAAAGTGATAGTTAATCGTGACATCATCAAAAGATAAGTCGGCAAATAAGTCAAAGCAAGGTAGTAGCCTCACGACATCTTGTAAGGATATAAATCATTACCAGGATGACTTAACAGGAGAAAAGATCACTCCGTGGCTTGATGACCTTCCTACACTGAAACAACCTGCTCTAGGCATCCCATCGTTGGCTGCTGATCACAATCTAGCAGCGAATTATACCCGGTCGTCGTCACTCCATTATGGTATAATGAGCGGCCTGCCTATTGAAGAGCAAGCTACCTGGATTATCCCGGCGATACGAACTTTAGAAAAGACGCCACGACTCGAAGCGCATGATGCAAAATCTGAGAGCTACACCTCGCTTTTTCGGGGTCTTGTTAAAAGCTCAGGTATTTATGCCCTATCTTCACTGGCAGCTCCTCTTGTCTCCTTGGTACTCACACCGTTTTTGACGCGCAACCTCTCGCATACAGCATATGGGGTTCTAGCTGTGTTGAACACCGCTATTGCCCTGTTGGCTGGGCTGACACAATTTGGTCTTAGTACTGCTTTTTTTCGCTCCTATAACTACGATTATGAGTCTCAAAAAGATCGTCTGGGTGTACTTTCAACGGTCGTCGTGCTGTTATCACTTTCCTCGCTATGTGCGGCCTCGATCACCATGCTAAACGCTTCCTGGTTTTCGACGCTCTTATTTGGCAACGCATCATTTAGCGATGCAGTTGGACTTGCAGCACTGGTTGTTCTATTACAGAATCTTACCGTTCCCGGATTCGCCTGGATGCGAGCGGAAAATCGTGCTTTGTTTTTTTCGCTCTTATCTATCGCTACCCTCGTGATCTCGTTGGGTGCCAATATCGTGCTCGTAGGTATGATGCATATGGGAATAGCGGGTTCGCTAATTGCCACCGGTTGTGGCTATGCTCTCGTGGGAATCTGTACTTTACCGGTCATTCTGCTGCGTGCAGGTCTGGGCCTACGATTTGATATTGCAGGAGAGCTATTGTCCTTTGGGTTGCCGAATGTTTCGGCCTTTGTGTCTGTATGGGTGTTGCAACTTTCGGATCGCTTTCTGCTAAGTCGATTAGGATCACTGTCCCAGACGGCGAGCTACAGTGTGGCCTACAGCCTGGGTAGTGTAGCGAGCGTCGTGGTCCTCTCGCCATTCACACTTGCCTGGCCCTTAGCGCAGTTTACCATTGCCAAAAGAGATAATGCTCCGAATGTCTTTAAGCTGGTGTTTCGCTGGTTTAGCATTGTTTTACTCTTTGCCGCATTTGCTCTCACATATGCAAGCACTGCTGTGCTTTACTTGTTCTTTCCACCCGCATACTATTCGGCTGCTTCCATTATTCCTATCATTGTGATGTCAACTGTTTTCTATGGAGTCTATACCATTTTCGCGACGGGAATTGCTATACGGCGCAAAACCTGGTTTGCCGTTCTCTTTACGACACTATCTGCGCTTGTCAATGTTGGTTTCAACCTGATCTTGATACCTCTGTATGGGTCAATGGGGGCTGCTTTATCAACACTTCTAGCATATATGCTGCTGGCATTCATCGCCTATTTGATAAATCAACGTATCTATCCTATTCCTTTTGAAATTGGTCGTTTTATAGTTGCCCTATTGGTTGGTGTTGCGCTTTACGTTGGATCTACTTTCCTGGCACAGGGCCAGACAACATATGTGGCGTGGGGTATATATATCTGTGCTCTTTGCCTCTATGGCGGCTGTCTTGCTTTGCTAGGGAAGTTCGAGATGCGGAAAGGTGATACAAAAATCGGCATGCACTGGAGGATTTTGTAGGGTGCGGATAAGACGCCAAATTATTCGCTGTGTTGCAGCGCTGAATGGAGGAGCATGTGCGCATTCTCTATGTTCATAACATCAACCAGGTGGCAGCGGTGTATGCTCGCGAACTACATAGCCGGGGTCACTTCACAGAATTATACGAGCCATCTCTTAGCGGGGCCAGTGCTCCGCTGCCTATAAAGCTTGCCATGATGCCAGGGCGCATCTTTGATATGAGACGCATTGTGGATAAACTCAACAGGAACTATTTTGATGTTGTGCATATCCATTGGGCCAGTTATGGCGTGCTTGGACCGGTAAGTCATATACCCTTCATCGTGCATTGTCATGGAAGCGATGTACGAGAACGCTTGAACTACCCCTTTTTTCGTCCGGTATTAACGTCTATTTTTCAACGCGCTGCGTCTGTCATGTGCATCACCCCTGACCTCTTGCCTATTGTTCGCTCAATTCGTCCAGATGTTATTTTTTCGCCTGCGCCAGTTGATACTGAGCGGTTTGCGCCTTGCGAGTGCAATCGATACGACTCAGGGCGACCGTGGACGATTTTACTCTTTGCGCGCCTTGATCCAGAAAAGGGCGTTGACATTGCGACGCAGGGGATTGCGCGCTTTGCCCAACGCCATGCAGGGGTTCGTGTGCAATTAGTTGACTGGGGCCCGCTGAAGAAAGAGTACCGGCGCCAGTATGAAGATCGCTTTGAATTTCTGCCTGTTGTAGCGGCAAGTAAAGTACAACATCTCATCCTCCCTGCGGATGTGATTGTAGGCCAGTTCGCCCTGGGAGCGATGGGCTTATCGGAGTTGCAGGCTATGAGTTGTGCAAAGCCTGTGATTGCCTCATTCTGCTACAACGATGCATATCCTACTCCCCCTCCGTTGTGCCAGGCAACTACTGCCGAGGAGGTAGATGATCATCTCGAAAACCTTTACCAGCATCCAGCGGTAGGAAAGACATTAGGGCGCAAGGCACGAGAGTGGGTTATCAAGCATCACTGCTATCGTGCTCTCGCCGCTAACCTGGAGGAGCTCTACCAGGCGATAGTGTAGTAATGTGACTGTGTTTAGTCCAGGCTGATGATGCTCACGAGGTGCGTGTTAAAAATCTTCAGATGCTCTAATGTAGAGGCTAGCCAGTGAGCACGCGGTGTAATCAGGCGCGAGATGGGGGGAGCCAGTATTACACGCCGGAAGTCGAATTGTGCTCCTGGTCGCTTGAAAAGTTGTTGAATCTGTTGACGAGAGATGCCTTCGACGGCTGGATTGCGTGGGTTAGAAAACGCGAAATCGTAGCAGAAAATAAGGCCACCTAGTTTGCGTACCCGCCAAATCTCGTCGGCGATATCCTGGCGCAGAGATTTGTTTAAGATGGAACTGAATACTACAAAGAGTACTACCAGGTCAAAGCTGGCATCCGGATAGGGTAATTGGTGAGCACTGCCCACCCGCCAGTCGATTGTGGGGTTCAGATGTTGAGCCTGTTCAATGCGATCGGTCATGAGATCAATGCCTGAGAGATTGGCTGGCTTTGCGCCATAGATGGTGAAACGCTGTAGGTGGCTACCACTACCGCAGCCAACATCGAGAATTTTCTTGTCGGCTAGATGGGTAAATCCGTGTTTTTTAAGCAGTGTCAACAAGTTGCGTTCCAGGTCCTGAGCCTGAAGAAGCGTCGCCTCGTTAAAAAGGCTATAGCGTTCGGTAAGTGCCTGGCAGACGGCCCGTCGCTTGTATTCCTCCTGTATGCGCGCGAGCTCTTGTTCTAGCTCTATCTTCGTACGTTGCATGTGTAGCGCTCCTGATTTTTCATGTGTAGTGAGGCTCAGGCCTTTGTAAACAACCTGGTCTAGTTCAAGCAGGGGCATATGAATTGTTTGTAGGCGAGCGAACGGGCTCGGATAGGCCGCCGCCGTTGCCGATACCCTGGGTATTTTGTGAAAGTTCATAATCGGCCCCTATGCTCGCTTGTCTGTATGTATTTCATACACCCAATCTAGCTCAGGCAGAGATGGTATTTGCGTTATTCCTTTACTGCGAATAGCTCTGCCCAACGGTCAAAAACGAATAAGCGAAACAGCGCCTGGCCTGGCTCCTCACTTTTTCCCCTCAGTTCCCAGGTCTGGTGTGCCAGGTGTTCCACATCTGCTCGTTCAACATACTGCCAAAGTGGTCGATCCTGCTTTAGCCAGTGCTGGATGGTTGGGAGGAGTGGATCGCATAGCCACTTGTCCTGGGGAGCTTCGAAACCCAGCTTTGTCCGCCGTTGACGAATCTTGTCGGGAAGAATATGACCGAGCCCAATGCGTAGCGGCCATTTCGTCCACCCGCAATGATAGAGCATATCAGCCGCGAACGACAGGCACAGTTCAATGAGTTCGTGATCGAGAAATGGATAACGACCTTCGACGGAGAACGCCATCGAATTGCGGTCGTCCCACTTGAGTAGCCGTGGCAAGAACATGGAGCGAACCTGCTCTACTCGCCAGGACTGCTCATCAAGCGCGAGCATCCTGGTCAAAATGTGCGTTGAGTCTTCGGCCAATGTGTTACGCAAGCGGAGCTGTATAGCCGGCTTACTGCGGGCGCGATAGCGTCTGAGCATGACCGGTACCTGGCCTAGCAGAGCAGGATTGCCATTTCCCATCGATGCGCCTATGAAATGCTGGATCAGAGGAAAGATATGCCCATGCCTGCCAAGTTGGCGTAGATGAAAAAAATAGGATTGCCAGTAGCCAGAGAGAATCTCATCGCATCCCTGGCCATTCAATGTGACGGGAATGCCTGCTTCCCTGGTAAGGCGCGCAATGCAGTAGCCTGCATATATCGAGAGGCCTCCGACAGGCTCGTCGTGAATATAGATAAAATCATCAAGTTCTTTGAGGAAGGTAGCCGGGTTGGGCGTTATATAATGGGGCACAGCACGGATGTTCGCTACAACCTCGTCCACGTATTCACGCTCGTCGGTCTTATCGCCAGGAAATGTCGAAGTGAATGTGTGCAGTGGGTAGTCTTGCTCGCCCTTCAAGGCGTTAACGAGCAAGGCGATAGCGCTGGAGTCTAAACCGCCACTCAAGGCACATCCAACAGGCACGTCGCTGCGCAGATGGAGCTTGATGCATTCGCGCAGCTTATCTGCAAAGATCTGGCTTGCTTCCTCCACACGCGTCACTGAGACTTGCACGCGCTCAGGGTGCCAATAGCTCGTGGGCAGAGAAGGTATAAGTGTGTCGAGAGGAATGCTGAGCCAGGTACCTGCGGGAATGGGGCATACATCGCGGAAGAAACTCCTGCTGTCATCTTCATATCCTGTCTGAAGATATTCAGTTGCTGCTGCTGAATTTATACGGGGTATGAAGCCTGGTATATGGAGGAACTGCTTCAACTCAGAGGCAATTGCAACCACACCTGGTCCCCGCCACAGGTAGAGTGGCTTGATGCCAAGGCGGTCACGACAGAGGATTACCTCATTGCGGGTGCTATCGAAGAGAACGAAGCCCCACATACCGCGAAAACGTTCAAAGCTAGCTGGTCCCCACTCCGCGTATGCGGCGAGGATCACTTCCGTATCGGACGAGGAGCGGAAGGTATGCCCCAGTTTTCCCAGTTCTGCTCGTATCTCAATAAAGTTATACACCTCGCCATTATAGGTGATCCAGAACCTGTCCTGGTAGGCCATAGGCATGTGTCCAGCAGAGCTCAAATCCAGGATGGCAAGTCGGCGGGAGCCAATTGCGACTGTCCATTCATCTTCTCCACAATCACAGGCTCGCCAGCCCTTATCACAGGTGGAAGATAGAAACAAAATCCCTTCATCATCTGGCCCACGATGACAGATATCTCTGGTCATGCTTCCGACAGTACAGGGCGAAAGATATGTCGTGGGTTTTCTAAGAATGGTGGCTATACCACACATACAGTGCTGTCCCTTCAATCCTCTAGCATTGCTTCCCTGGAAAATTGTATGCATCTCCACTTCACAGTATACTGACACGAACAAATATACAAAAGGGTGTTATTCAACCAGATTCTCCCAGATCTGTTTTTCTGCCCATGGGTATAATGAATGTTGGATGGTCAATGCCGTTTGCAACTGGCCAGTTCCTCATTACTATGGGAAAGGTGGAAGTATGGTAGAACAAGAAGAGACATTTAATCCCCAGCGCTACTGGGAACAGCACCTGCAAGCATATCCCGGCATCAGAGGAGTCGGCTATACCAGTCGCTCATCGCAGTTCTTAGAATTGCAGTACCGTTCGCGTATGCGCCAGGTCGAATTAGCCTTGCGCCACTATGGGCTCACCGACTTAGCAGGGCGCTCTGTACTCGACATTGGATCGGGCACCGGCATCTGGCTGGACTTTTGGCATCGGCACGGAGTGGGTCGCGTGGTTGGACTGGATTTTGCCCAGCCCAGCATTGAGAGACTTCAGGAGCAGTTTCCTGATGATCTGATCGTCCAGGCCGATTTGAGCGTAGTACCATTGCCACTGCCCGAGGCGATACGCTTCGATGTCATCTCTGCATTCGACGTATTGCTGCACATTGTCGACCCGGACGGTCTACGGCGCACCATTGTCAACCTGGCGCATCACTGCGCCCCAGGCGGCTGGCTAATTATCTCTGACGCAGTCGTGCAAGGCCGAGGATATGTGCCGACGTGCTCCTATGCCATATTTAATAAAGTGCGCCTGGTCGCTGAGTACCGGGATGTGTTAGCGGAGCACGGGTTTGCCATCGACTCGATATGGCCTGCAACAGTGCTGCTCGGCAACCCGCTGGAGGCTCCGAACCGCCTGACTTTTCTGGCTTTCTCGGCATGGTGGAAGGCAACTGGACTGTGGGGACGCTCCGACATGTTCGCTGGCCTGGTGGGACCAGGTGTGGTCAAGGCAGATCAGATTGCCTGCCGTCTTTGCTCGGGCGGCAATTCTCCCACTGCCAAAATGATTTTTGCCCGCAAACTGGACTGAATCTCTAGCTCATCCACGATGTGATAATGCCTCAACTTTTCCGACTGGAGGATCTCTTGGAGGTGGAACGAGGAACTTACCCAGGCGCTCTAGTGCTAGAGCCAAAAAGTAGTACACGGCACTCAGCGATAAGAGTGTGCATGCATGTCCTGGGGACAGCACGTACAGACGTTCGTGTCTTGCGCGAAGCAACTGCGCTGGTGGAGGCTGGAATGGACGTTTCTATCGTTGATATCGAAGATGGTCACACGAGGCCATGTGAGGAGGATCTCGATGGTATCCATTTGAAGCATATTGTGATGCCCAGTTGGTTCATTCCAGCCCGTTTTAAGCTGTGGTTTCTGGTCAAAGCAGCGCGGATGTTCGTACATAGTACACTCATGTTGCTCAAGACGCCAGCCGACGTCTATCATGCCCATGATGATACAGCTCTTCCCGCCTGCTACATCGCGGCTCGATTGCGCCGGAAGTTGCTGGTCTTTGATGCCCATGAGCTACCTCTGGTCGATCCTGGTGTCACCCGCTGGCGCTTGTTGCATATGCTTGCAGTCTGTTTTCTCAGAGGCATGATGGCTCGCTGTGCGGGCATCATCACCGTCTCGCTGCCGATTGTACGCGATCTGCAGCAACGCTATGGAGGTCGGACAGCCACGGTAGTTCGCAATATCCCGGGATATCAGGCTCCTATCTCTACTGATCGGTTGCGGCACTATCTTGGCCTGAGCCCTGATACACGTATTGCTCTGTATCAAGGAAATATAGATGGGCGCGGGCTTGACAGCTTAATCCTCGCCGCCAGATATATGGATCCAGGTATTGTGATCGTCATGATGGGTCGAGCAACTAGCCGCTCTGATCTCGAAGCGTTGATTGCCCGTGAAGGGATGGGCGAGCGGGTCAAGATTATTCCCGCGGTTCCCTATGCAGAACTGCTCAGCTGGACTGCTTCGGCGGATATAGGTCTCGTCATCTTTGCGCCAGCGTACGGACCGACTATTTCGCGGAGTATCCAGATGTGCCTGCCAAACAAATTGTTTGAGTATCTGATGGCCGGTTTGCCCGTGCTGGCTTCACCCCTCGATGCGGTTGCGGACCTCATCAGGACGTATGATGTCGGATGCATTGTCCCCTCGCTCGAACCTGAGATGATCGGTCGGGCCATCAGCGCGATGCTGGCCGATCGTGATGCCCTGGCCCGCATGCGGGGCAGCGCTCTGGCAGCGACCCAGCATGACCTGTGCTGGGAGAGTGAAAGCCGACGGCTCATTGAGTTGTATGAGGACATTATGGAAGGAATAGGTTGATGGGTTTATCCGATCGAGCAGTAAAAGGGAAAAATGGAGATGCTGTTTTGAAACGGACACTTTATCTTCTGGCAATACTAGTCATTCTTGCTGCTCTATCCCTTACTGTGTTCGAGTTCATCAAACAACACGCGCAGAAGGCCAGTTTAGATGAATATTACAAGACTCATATTCTCGGTGGCTTTAGTGCAGATACTCCTGACAGAGCTGCAAAGGCGGCAGCGGACGGTATTCAAGTTGTGGTCAAATATGGGCAACCTCCTGCTGAAGGAAGTGTGTTAGGGCAAAAGCTGCTGTCGTTGCACATGAAGGTAATAGATGGGTACATTTCCAGTTATCTGTACTATTATGAATGCCATCGTACTGCAGAATTAAGGCCCTCTCTCCTGGGCCCAGGACAGTATTGCCAGGAGGATCTTTATCCATCTTTGACCGATGCGAATGTGCTGCTAGCAGCTATTGCTGCCCATTTGAAACAGGTGAAGGATAATCCACTGATAATTGGCTATTGGGTGCTTGATGACTGGGTGCAATGGGATGCGGGAAGCGCGCGGTCAGTACTTAGCAAAATCCACCAGCTCATTCAGCAATATACTCCAGGACGTCCGGCTATTTGTGGGTTTGGTGGTGGATATATAGGACTGGGTACGACGTACATTTGGGGTGATTGGCTAGCCGATAATTTCTCTCTTCAAGGATGTGATAGGGTGGGACTCTACATGTATGCTCCGTCGCTACCAGATACAACTGCTGTCTCATCTCCTGATGCTTATAACTGGTCTATGGCAGGATTGTTACCTGCGATTTTTAATAGCCTGAAAAAACGAGGGTGGGATATTACCAAAGAGCCACTGATCGGCATAGCACAGACGTTTGGAGGACCAATAGCACATACAAACGACTATTGGGTGACGCCAACTGCGAGAGATATTGAAACGCAAAGCAGAAGTTTCTGCGATCATGGAGCATCTGGACTTGTCTTTTATGCATGGAATGATTCGGGGTTTGGACCCGCAACACAAACCCCGATGGACAGTACAGAGATAGAGGCGGGTATTCGAAATGGTATAGCTGCATGCAAACAGTATTGGAAGTAACTAGTGCAGGTTATGCGCTAGGTTTTATAAAGTAGAGGAGGCTGGTTATGGTACCTGGAGTGGCAGAAACATGGTGGCGTAAGAGCTTTAGACGAGTAACAGCTAGCACTTTGAGGGCACTACCTATACCTGATGGGCAGAAATGGCGTGTGGCGGACATCGTTGCTGATCGGCTGGAATCTCCGGCAAGTCCACACGCAGTTGTGCCCGTAGCCAGTGGCTTCAAGATGCTTGTCGATCTGGGCAAGTCACACGAACGACGCATCTATTACTCTGGACAAAACGATCCGCGCCTCACGCGTCTGTTTAGATGGTTGTTAGCTCCCGGCGATACGGTGATTGATGGTGGGGCTAATATTGGCTACCATTCGTTGCTTGCTGCCAGATGTGTTGGAGAATATGGTGTCGTGCATGCCTTCGAGCCTGTTCCACAGACGTGTGAAATTCTCAACCAGAATATCCGCCTCAATGGCGTCTCCAACATTCGTGTTATTCATGAGGCATTGGCGGAGAGCAGGGGTGAGCTGTGTCTTGCGGTCCCAGTGGATGCGACCACGGGCAAGACGTTAGACCGACTCGCAGCGCTTGCACAACTCCGCAGCGGGTCAGAGGTGACGGTTCCTGCCTGTACCCTGGATGAGTATGCGGAGCGTGCAGGTATCGCCTCGATCAAGCTCGTCAAGCTGGATATAGAAGGTAGTGAAATGGCTGCGATTGCTGGGATGCGGCATTTGCTGAGTAAGCATCGCATTTCGTACCTGGTTTGCGAGTTAAACCTGGCTTTGTTGGATAAGCTAGGTATTTCTTACTCTGCTATGCGAGAAACCTTACATGAGCATGGTTACGGTTGTTATTTCATTAACTACTACGCCGGGTTCGCGCGGATGGAACACATGGATCTAGTAGATACCTCTCATGTAGACTCATCTAATCTGGCGTACGGTGAATATCTGTTCGCTGCACCTGGAGTGCCGATTCCTGGAAAGAGGCAATAGGGAAGAGAAGAATAGTTACCATCCATTCAACTAGAGTGTGGACGAAGCGGTTTGGGGGGGTACAGTATAATGTATAAGTGGACATGGCTTTATGTTTTGAGTTCTACGATCTACTCCGTTCGTTATTACGGCAGTGATGTGTAGTGGCAAGGGGACATGATATGACATTTGATCAATATTGGAACATACTGCTAAAACGATGGAAGCTGATTGTGGTTTGCTTCGTCGCAGTAGGGCTAGGAGCGTATATCGGCTCTAAGCTTATCACCCCACTCTTTCAATCAACAGCGCTTGTTCAGATTACTATTAGTTTGAACAACAATCAGGCAGACTACACCAGTTTGCTTGCAAGTGACCAGCTCGTTCAGACGGAGGCACAGCTAGCGATCAGTGATCCTGTGCTGCGTGAGGTCGCCTCACACTATCCAGGCATGGCGGTCGGCCAACTCACGGGAAAAGTCAGTACCGTACCCCAGCCCAATACACAACTTTTCCAGATAAATGTATTAGATCCCAGCCCGGCACGGGCAGCAGCTCTGGCAAACGATATCGCTGAGACCTTGATCAAGCAGCAAGCCCAGGTGACGCAGCAAGAAAGCACTCAGTCACAGCAACAGCTTCAGCAAGACCTGCAGCAAACGCAAAGGCAAATTAGTACCCTCACAAACCAGATAGCCACGCTACAAGCAAAGAAAGGAAACGGTGCACAGGTGAGTGTCCTGGAAGCACAACTGAATGCTCTGCAGCAGCACTATAGCAAGTGGCAATCTACATTAGCTCAGCTTGAGTTGACGGAGGCACAAAGCAGTGGTTTCCTACGTGTAGCTCAATCTGCACAACCTGCCTTGAACCCTTCTTCGCCCAATGTGCTGCTCAATACCGCTGTCGGGCTGTTGGCCGGATTACTTAATGGCTTCTTGCTGGCTATCCTCTTTGAGCAATTAGACACGCGCGTTCGCAGTGAAGAGGCGCTTACCCAGTTAGTCGATTGGCCGGTTCTGGCGACAATCTGGTACCAGGATTCCTCAAAGGGAAAGCAAGAGAACACCGAGGAGCTTGTGAATCCGCCAGAACATAGTGCGAACGTTGAGGCATATCGCATTCTACGTACCAATATCGGGTTCTCGATGATAGGCAAGCCACTGCGTACGATAATCGTCTTGAGCGCAACCCCACATGACGGGAAAAGCACGGTTGCAACCAATCTCGCCATTTTTATGGCGAAAGCTGGGAAGAAAACGCTTCTCATTGATGCGGACTTGCGCCGTCCAACGTTGGGCAGAAAATTCCATCTCCCTGCAGACAAAATGGGCTTGAGTAATGCCATCTTAGCGTGCTCTCAGCCTCTATTGTCCAATTCAATGTTGCCCATGTCGCAATCAAGTCAGCCGTTTCTCATCGACTTTTCTCTCGATTCGTACATGCACAGAGTGGACATTCCAAACTTGCGGGTGATGCCTTCGGGGCCGTTGCCGCCAAACCCACCGGAGCTGTTTGACTCGGAAGCGATGGGGCACTTCTTCGCTACGCTTGCAAACTGCGGAGCTGAGATGATTATCTTCGACTCCCCCCCGTTGCTAGGCCTCTCAGATGCTAACATTCTTGCACCGAAGGTTGATGGAGTGCTCATTGTGGTAGATAGCACAAGCGCTAACAAGAAAAAACTCAAGCAGATGAAGACGCTACTAGCGCAGTCAGGAAGCAATGTGCTTGGTTGCATTATGAACAAGCAGCGTCGGAGTCGCCAGGAGAACGCCTACTCTTATTACTACTACTATCGCACGAGAGAAGAAGATGAGGGTAGGGGCAAGAGCAGCAGCAAGCAAAATGGCCACGTTCCACCAGTGTTAGCAAATAGCAGGTTTCCAGAACCGCCAGGTCGGCGATGAGTGCATGCAAACATGATTGATACACACCTCCATATCTTGCCCGCTGTTGATGATGGGCCAGAGACGATACAGGAATCGCTATCACTGGCTCGAGCGCTTGTACAAGAAGGAGTTCACTCTGCAATTGCTACGCCGCATTACAACGACGTATACCCACGACGCTCAGCAGCAGAGATTCGCGAGCGGGTCTATGATTTGCAGCAGGAGCTTGATCGCCAGGGTATTCCCCTGCGTCTCTTTGCTGGCCATGAAGCGCTCATCAAAGCCGGTTTAGCCGAAGACATCCAGGCTGGACGGCTCGCGACGCTCAATAGCAGTTGCTACCTCTTGCTGGAGCTCTGGAATAGCCGCTGGCTACCTGAAACGGAACGGGTGATTTTTGAACTACAGGCGTACGGTATCATCCCAATTATTGCCCATCCAGAGCGCTACCATGCGATCCAAAAGGACCCTGGTCGACTCGCAGCTCTGCTCCAGCAGGGAGTACTAGCTCAGCTAACGGTGAGTAGCCTGGTTGGGATGCAGGGAAATACCATACGCCGTTGCGCTGAAATTTTGCTTAAGAAGGGACTGATTCACTGCATCGCCTCAGATGCACATGACTTACGTAAGCGACCGCCAGGTGTTAGCCGCGGTTTGAAACGTGCTACGGAGTTAGTTGGTCAGACCAGGGTCCATCAGATGACAGAGACACATCCATTAGCGATTGTTGGCAGTCAGTTGCCAAATTTTCGCCCCCAAAGCGGATCCGTCGTATGGTAGGGGCAAGGGCGGTCCAGGCGGTATGTGTAGAGTGCGGATTTATCTCGTAGTGTAGCCCACCGATTTATCGTGTGGGCGATTTAGTAGAGAGCCGATTTATCGAGCTCGTCACGTCACGTCCTGTGCCATTGTACGATTGCACCGTCACTGTCATTCGCCAACAAAGGTAACTATTCAGGTACCTGACTCCTCGCCGCACGTGCTCGATAAATCGGCACTCTACAGCGGCTCGCACGTTTTTTATGCAGCGGGCATGGCAGCCTGCGGCTGCCATGCCCGCTGCATAAAAAAGCTCTTGCGAACTGCCGCAGGCGGCGAGGAGACCTGAATAGTTATCAACAAAGTCACAGTGTGAACCTCACCCCGGGACGTAAAATTTTCATTGACATTTCGTCAATCTGCTGTTATTCTTAATGAAGACAACTTGATACAGACTGACCCGCGTTGAACGAACGTAGTATGAGACAGGTGGCCGACAGCGATCCGAAACAGAGTGAAAGTTCGGAATGGATGCACCTTCTCAGAACGCTTTCGTGAGCGGCTGGCCGAAGAAAGCCTGAGCCCGCGATAAATCGGGGCTCTACCAGGCAAGTAGGAACAGGTGGGTGGTTCCCACGCAGCACCATAACCAGGAAAAAAAAGTGGCCTTTTTGCCCTCGCTACAATCTCATAGAACCAGGCGTGGTTTTCTGTGAGGATTGAAAGAGGGATCGAAAAGGCAATCAGGGTGGCACCACGGGAGCAGAAGACGAGCTCTCGTCCCTTCAATCTTGTTTCAAGGAAGGGGCGAGAGCTTTTTGTTGCCCTTACCCCTTCCACAATCCATTCAGTTGAAGGAGCAAAACACAATGGCAACCAGCAGTCAGCAACACACGACCTCGACTACGGCTATCGCTGATAGCAGCAGCGCCCTCGAACTGGCGTTGCACAAAATCGCTTCTGTTGACGTACCACAGGGCAAGCACATTGCCCTGGCCTATTCCGGTGGACTCGATTCGACGCTCTGCGTCAAACTCTCCGAATTGAAATACCATGCACGCCAACTTACAGCCATCACCGTCGATGTGGGCCAGGGAGAGACCGAGATACGGGAGAGCAGCGAACGAGCAGTCAAACTGGGTATCTCACCACTCGTCATTGATGCCAGGCAAGAGTTTACCGAACAGTGGCTCAGCAAGGCGATCCAGGCCAACTCTGATTACAACGGCTACCCCGTCTCCACCTCGATGACTCGCCAGCTTATCGCTGCTCGGGTGGCGCAGAAGGCCCTGGAGTTGGGCTGTGATGCCTTGATGGAGGGCTCCAGCGGCAAAGGCAATGACCAGTACCGTATGCACAACGTCTTCAGCCTCTTCGCACCTGGGACCCCCATCTTTGTGCCGGTACGAGACTTTGATCTCACACGCGGCGAAGAACAATTGCTGATGGAACATTACGGTGTGCCGATTGAGGAAGTGATCGCCGGTGGCGATGACAAAACCATGTGGTGCCGCTCTATCGCCAGTGGCGGGATTGACCTCACGACGGAACTGCCCGACTCGATCTGGCTGTGGCTGACACCACCCACCAAGGCCCCCAATAAGCCCGCCACTATTACGTTGAGTTGGCAGAACGGCTTGCCTGTCGCATTGAATGGGAAAGCACTACCGCTCGATCAAATTATCGAGCAACTGAACGTGATCGGCGGGGCCAACGGCATTGGCAAAATTGACCTCTTTGAGGACGGCATCATGGGCCTGAAGTCACGCGAGATTTATGAAGCACCCGCCGCGACCATTCTGCTGAAGGTACACCGCGACCTGGAGCAGTTCTGCCTGACGAAAGAGGAAATCCAGGTGAAGCGCCAGCTCGAGGCACAATGGGCCAGGATGGTGTACCACGGCGAATGGTTCCACCCGCTCAAAGATGCCATCGATGCCTTCATTGCTAGCACGCAGAAGGTGGTGAACGGCGAGTACACCGTCGAGCTCTACAAGGGCAACATCGACATTCGCTCGCGCTCATCTGCAAGCGGCCTCTTCTTCCCCGACATACGCTCGATCAAGAGCGCCAGCTTCAATCAGAAGGAATGTGCTCCCGCAGCGCACATTCGTGGTCTTCCGTATGAACTGATTGCACGGCGCAACAAACTCGCTTCCCCTGACGAGGGCACC